>Ga0265797_10011211_pt1 | contig 11278 bp, 7 predicted proteins | sample P2T30metagenome_FD_192433 | JGI IMG/M metagenome (GOLD analysis project Ga0265797, IMG submission 192433) | Plant litter microbial communities from East Loma Ridge, Irvine, California - P2 T30 | ecosystem: Environmental > Terrestrial > Plant litter > Unclassified | place: USA: California... | reverse complement strand
TTAATGTTGCTTCACAAGGACATATAGACATGTAAAGATGACGTGCAGGATGTAGATGTAAAAAGGGAAAGAAATGCTGATATAATCACTACCAACTCTGCGCAAACACACACACTCTCTCTCTCTTGAAACAGCCAAACACATTGATTAATCTATCTGCAGAAAGTGCTGTACAGTCATAACTATCTTTCTAAAAGTCGCTCACAAAAATGTCCACTCTTCTTCTTTTGCTTTATTTGTTTTACAAACTCGCCCTCTCATTCCCACCCAACCGCTTACCCGTCGCATTTGAAAACCACGCGTCCAACGCCTCACACGTCCCCCTGCCCTCTGCCAGCTTGATAACAACACCGACGTAACCATCTGGCCTCACAACCACGATGCCACCCGTCTGCTCATCCAGGCCCATCTTGGCGTGCGCCGCAGCCTTTGCGTCAGGAACACGCTGATCCCAGATATCATCTGCGTAAACGTGGTCGGCGTAGCGCGCAAACAGGCTAGGCAGTTGTTCGTCAATGTGAATTTCTGGTCGTTGAGCAGAGAAGATGAAGGCAAAAGACAAAAAGTTGGTGTGCGGGTTGTGACGCTCGTGGTACCGGTCCTTTGTGTTGAGGTCCTCGGGGAGAAAAGCGCTGAAGAAAGATGTTGGGGCTGACATTTGTGCTGCGAGGTCCTTGAGGGCAGAGGATGTCTTTGAGAGGTTGCCACCAAAGACGAAGACGCGGTAGGAGCCGTTGAAGGGAATTTCTTGCTCGAGGTGGACGACGTTGGCATCGACGACGCGCGTGACGGTTGCGTTGGTCATGACACGGCCTGTCCGTTGGCTTGTGCCGTTTTGGTATGAGAGAATGAGTGGGTGTTGGGCCGGGTGCTCGGGCCCCCAGTTGATGGCGTTGGGTGGGTATGCGACACCGTATCCGCTTGTGAACTCGCAGCTCTCCTTGAACGTCTTGATGAACTCGTTGTCTTCTACTCCTTGTTTTGTCGATGCACCAGCGACTTCGCCGGCAGAGGGTATCCGTGCAGAGAAGAGCTTTGCGTAGCGTGCATCAAAGTCGAGTAGAGATTCTGCGATTTGTTTGCGCTCGCTCTCGTAAGTGGAGAGAATGGTTCGTGGTGCCCATCCGCTCTCAACGTGATGAATCTTCCATGCAAGGTTGACTGCATCCAGGAATGCAGTGTTCATGCCCTGGCCGGCCTTGGGGCTGTGTGTGTGGCATGCATCACCGCCCATGAAGACGCGCTCATCGAGGGTGTAGCGTTCAGCAATACCCTGGCCAATAGGGTATACAGAGTACCATTCAACCTTGTCCCAGGAGATGGTGTAGGGCTTGAAGATCTCTTTGGCGCGCTCCTGGACTTCTTCGGCCGAGACGGTCTTGCGTGGGTTCCAGTCCTTGTCGGTGGATGAGGCGACTTGAATATAGAGGCGGACCATGTTGTTTTCACGGGGAATGATCATAATCGATCCCGCGTCGGAGTGGATTGTGCATTTCATCTGCATCTCGTTAGTACTGGATTTGGGATTGATGAGATTAGCATCGGGTCAACATACCTTGATGTCAGGAAATGTGGTTCGAACAACACCATCCATGACTCCCCACACGTGTGCGATAGGGTCCTTGTAAACCATCTTGACACCTAATTGTTCCCTGACAAAACTCCGAGCACCCTCTCCACTGAACAGGTACTTGGCTCGGACAGTCTCCTCGGCTGTGCCATCAATGTGCGCCAGCTTGACCTCGATGGGATAAATCTTATCGGCGCCATCGTTGTTGAATGCCTTGATGGTCCACGGCCGTTGGATTTTGCCTCCGTGTGCCTCGATGTCGCCAATGAAGGTCCGCTCAATCATGCCCTGGTGGAGCAGAGTGGTGAAAGGATATCTCGCATCGATGAACTTGGGACAGCTAGCCCAGGTACCGGTCCGCTGGATGCCTTTCTGGGCAGGGTCCCAAAAAGCAACTTCGTACACCTTGGCTGGCTCCCACTCCATAATCTTGCGCTTGAGACCCATGTTGCGCAGGAGATCCAATGAACGCGGCTGGATTCCATCCGCTCGGCCGGTGGCAGTAGGCTCCGACCGGTTGTCGATGTGCTTGATTTTGTAGCCCCATCTCGCCAAGCTTGTCGACAGACAGAGACCAACAGGTCCTGCGCCGACAATAACAATATCGTAGTTCTCCACGGGCATTGCTCTTCCGTATGATCCGAGCTGCAAATGTGTATACGGGCCGTTTGAAGGTCACAAGGTATACGGGAAGGAGGGGTAGAGAGGTCTGAAGTCAATTTGACAGTGTATCTAGATGGCAACTCAGTGGAACGGCGGACGGGCGGATTTATAAGAATCACCATGGCCGTCATGGGGCCCCTAGTGGGTCGCCGTTTGGGTGGTGTAGACATGGCAAAGAATGTCGGGAATGTGGAGGGTGTACCGGCAATGGAATCGGATGCAAAAAGGCCCTGATTGAGTAGTGCCGCCGGCCAACCGTGTCGTCACTCTATCTTGCATCTGGACTACGGCTGGCTGCTTGTGGCCTAGTCACCACGGGCAAGCTCGAATACGCCGTATCCTTGGATGGATGCCGATTGGGAGGTACCCACCCCGGCACGCTACAAGTACCGTATTCCCTTGCCTTGGATTTCCAGGCTATCAGCAGATCGAGTATAGCTGCCAACTGCACCCACAGGCCTGCCTTTACCAACGTGCCGCCCACGACACAAACATGTGTACAGTACATCGGCGTAGGTAGCGATAGCCATGTCAAGCAAGCAAAAGCCAACAGTAACATGCTGCCGCTACCACGGCCATACTCTCTGCATAAACCGGCGCTTATAGCCAGCCCGTGCGCATAAAACTCGGACTGTGCACACGCTCGGTACACAGTCTCGGCACACTTACACGGCACAGGACTTGGGCGGGCTTTGCTGCACAGCGCCATTATTCTTACAAATGCCCAGTAGCTAGACTTGAACTCGGAAATTCCGTATTTACTATCCGATACAACAAAGGCCACGACGCCAGCGCCAGACACAAAAGCCGACCGAGCATCCGTACTATGTGAGACAGTGTCACAATCAATCCTGGGCCCAAATACAGCCGAGTCTGCTCATGATCCCGTGACTCCCCACACGGGGGTTTCCTCTTCAAGCCTGGCCCCGGAAATACCCCGCAAGCTTTTGCAGCATTGTGTGGCAAGCAGTGAGGCTCTGGCCTCTAGCACTCTCATCTCCAGAAGTTCCCTGCCAAGCCGGTGACTTATCAAAGACACCATAACGTCCCCAACTGAGTTGCCAAGCCAAGTCCTAACCTGCTCAAGACATGGTCATGTTTCCCATCTGAGCAGCCATGCGTTCCTCCTCCTTTCGCGCCCTGGCGGCCTCGGTCTCCTTTCGCATCGTCTCCAAGTTCCACTCATCCGAATCATCGTCATCGTCGCTGTCCGCATCACTGTCTTGCGCCCAATCGCCCTTCTCGAACATGGCCCTACCCGTGGCCTCCTTCATCTTCTTGGCCTCTTCCTCGGCCTGCTTCTTGTCCACACGCTCCTTCTTCCATTTTGCAAATGTTTCTGGTGTGACGGGTGTGAGTTTGCCGGTAAGCTTGTGGCGTTCAGACTCCAGGAAGTCTTCCAGGGTAAGGGTGTTGAGCGGCGAGTTGGCCATGAGCGCCTTTTCGGCGGCGCGCTGTTCCTTGGTTTTGATGATGAATCTGAGAGTCACGTTAGTCCATGTAAAAGTAACCTTGGTATACTATAAGGATTATGCGCAGCGCCGTTGTTGTACAAGAAACATGATGATGATGATGATGCTGCTGCTGCTGTTGCGGCGCATGTTCAAATGCACTCTCCAGTCACAGTCATTGCGCATATGAGAAGAAGAATCATCACATACCCGGGTGGTAGAGAGTGCTTGTACATGCACTTATCTCCATTCGGACACATCCAGAACCAACCATACTTCTGGTCCTCGATAGCGGCGATGAAGTATTTGCACACCTTGTCCGTCGTTGTCTTGGGGTTGCCGTGCTTGCTGAGAACGACCTGCCGCAGCTTATCCTCGTCCCAGTTGTCCATGTTGTCTTTCTTCCTTCGCTCCTCTTCTTCCTCCTTCTCTTGGTCTCGGCTATCGGTGTACAAACTCCTCTTCTCCGTCTTGCGCTCGATGGCCAGGTCGTGGCTGAACTTGCACTTCTTGCCCTTTTCGCAGTTGCCCTTCTTGAAGAACTGGCATAGTACCGTCTTGGGGTCGGTTCCAAAGGGCACCTTCTGCACTTGCACAGGCTTGAAGAGCTCGGCCGTTTCTTTGCGGGCTTGCTCTGCCGCCGCCTTCTCCTTCTCGCGCTGCAACTTCTCCGCTGCCTTTCGCTTCTCGTCGGGTGAGCCTCCTGAGGCGGCCGTCGCCTTGATCTGTGCAATCTGTTTCTGGGCGGCTCCTCCCTTTTTGTTCTTCATACCAAAGGTCTTGTCCACGGCGACCTTCTTCACCTTGGGCTGTTCGCCCTTGCCTTTGGGTGGCATCTTGGCGGACTTTGTATGGACGTGGAAATGACAGTGGGGTGAGGTTGGATGGTGTGAGTTGGGGATCCCGCGAATTTCGGGGTCCAGCTGAGGTCGTGTTTGGTGCCCGGTGGTCGGTACAGCACACTGGTTGTGTTGTAATAAAGTGAGAATGACGCTTGTGTGGGGTGGATTTTCAGGTGGCGGAGTGACTTGCGCTAGAGCCAGGCCTAGCAACCATGCGTCGCCGACATTCCCGAAGCTCCAATGTGGCCTCCAGTCTTCACATGAACCCCCAGCGATCAATCACAGCACACCAACGGCTTCGACATTCCCGACTTCCAAGTTACACTGTCGCCTTAACCTCCTGTAAGCTCTGGGCACCTTTGTAGTGTCAATTGAACTCACTGACAACTCCGCAGTCCACCTTGAAACCGTACACACTACTGCCCACCTGTCATTGACGCGCCCGTCAGCACAAAGATGATCACCGATAGCCAACTCTACTCGCTCGCCATCTTCCTCGGAAGCGCTGCCATGATGCTTATTGTCCTCTATCATTTTCTCGAGGTCAATTCAGAAGACCACAAGGTCCAGGAGAAACCAAAGGCTGCAGCAGGCAAGGCCAAGGCATGAGGGAGGATATCTTGTGCGCACGCCTTCATGGCGCGCAGAAATTAAGAAGAATGCAGAGGCATGCAGAGGGTAGGAGAGAAACTATACTATTCATACACTAAGAAGGCGCGTGTTAAACACGAGCATGGAGTTATGGCGTACACCGCATTGCGCATGTCATCACAAGACAATGAGCCCGGGCGGATACATTGAACCACACTCTGCTTATCACGCCTGTACAATGTCATGTTTGATTAAACGGGAGTTGGATGTACTGTGTTTTTATCTACTTCTATTCTGTACTTGACGGAGCCAGCCAGATGCTTCATGCTCTCTGAGCGGGCATACGCATAACAATTGTCCAAGTTACAAAAACCAGTGGCACATGAGACCACATTCGCTTGTCGACACTACCATTTCCATCAATCCTCTGCATCGACTAGTTCCTCTTCTGTCTCGTCATTCTCAATAAGGCCTCTTCGGCGTTTCTCATTCACAAGTGTCGCTCCGCCGCAATCCATGCCCGGCCCTCCAATGCGCTTCTTATGCGACACGAGTCTAGCGTGCGCATCACGAGCCTCTTGTTCTGCCGTGTATTTGGGTGGACGTCCGCGACCCTGAGAGGCACCTGTCGACACTTGTGATGACCATGATGAACGAAGTGCCTCCAAACGTTCCGGCTCGACTGTAATACGTGGAGTGACTTGTCGACCTCGTTCATCGCTCAGATAAGACTCCACCTCAGAATCATGCGAATCTAGATTTTCAAGCGTTAGATAGGATGTTCGACCGCTAGCCGTCTACTCATAAGCCATCCGACTATCATCCTTACCAGAGAGACCACCGGCCGGTCCGTCACCAAGCTTCCATGACAAGTCAACAAAGTGTTCTCGTTGTATATGGCCGCGCCAGTCACTTTCCAGATCAAAGGAATGCGGCCGGTGACGTTCGAGTCTCATGTTGGTCATGGGATCAAAGTTGGTCACCTCTCTGCCGCAGTCGCCCCACAGACACTCCAAAGTGTTCCGGGGTGTCTCTTTCCGATGTACCTTGAAAACATGTTTCTGCAGCGTTTCCAAGTTGTGCAAAGTGGCCTTGCATTTCTGCCACTTGCACTTGTACACCGGATACTGGGCAACGACACTCGGGGACCTAGAATCGATGCGAACTGGCTCATTGCGCAAAGAGCTGGGTTGTGGAGGTTGGTGCCTATCCAACGGGCCAATAGAACCATTCGCGCTCGTACGAGATTGTGCAGCTGCAGATCCATGGATGGCTTTCCTCCATCCCACCGGACGACCCTTCTTCTTGGGAAGCGGCTTTCCATCAGGGCCGTACTCGGTCGCTGAACGGAAAGCTTGGTATCCAACTCCAGCAGCAGCACCGGTAGAGGGGCGAGGAGCACTGGAACTCATCGGCGCGGAATCAACTGGACGCCGGGGTGTTGTCGGACCTGCAACGTCTGGGAAAGAGTGTCGAGGTCGACCGCGTCGGTTTTGTTTGAACGGGTTGATTGCTTCAGGTAAAGCTTGGGCCCTAGCTTGGGCCCCACGTTGACTACCAATCGCGTTAGCCGGAGCTCGGGGCAGCTGTGCTCCCTTTTCGTCCTCTGAATCATCCTCATCGTCTGCATCCTCTGTCAGAGCTTGGACACTGTTCTTGAAATAACCTGGCGGAGGGTTTCCAGGGTCGATCAAATCCCAGCGAATCGTACTGAGATCGGCGTCGAATGTGATCTGTGGTAAAGTTGACCTAAGTCCGTCGAGATGGTGATTGAGGTTCCTCTCCGACGGGTGTCTACCACAAGCAAGGAGAACGTCTCGTGCAATCGTTGCGGGGTTATAGTTGTTGCGCCGTAGAGCTTTCTTCCTGTCCAGGGGCTCAACATAACTTATGTATCGAAGTTCGCTGGGCGGCTGGATTGGTTGAGTTGTGGGTGCTTGTGGCGGATGGGCGGGGGCAGGTGCATGGGCGATGGGGAAGTTCAGGCTCGCGGGCTCCTGATCGACGTGCATTGGGTCCTGGAGATCCGGATCTGGAGATCCGTATGTATACATAGAGTCGGTGTTCAGTCTCTTGGGCGGCGGGCCCAATTCCTCTTCGTCTGATAGTTGTGTGAGGTCGACAAGGTCACTCAAATTGCGCTTGCGCGCTGCTTCCTCCTTGTTCGCCGGTTTTCTCAGCTCAGGTTTGATTGGGACCATCTCAGCAACGGGTACTGGGGTAGCTACGGTAGATGTGTTGTCTGGGAACGGCGGGTAAGAGGCTCTGTTTGCTGGTGAGGCAGCAGCAGGCATACCGGGTGTCGCGACTTCCCTCTTCATGACAGCAGGCGGGACACGAGGCTTCTGTGCGGAAACCGGCGCGGGTTGGGGTACTGCCCTCCGAGACGCTGAATTTACGTCTGGTACAGCCGTGAGTAGACTCTTAGCGAAAACAGCACGATCTAGCTTCAGGCCCATCTGCTCCAACTCTTCACACAGTTCAATGTATGATGGATTACGATCTAGCATGCTCAACACCCGACCGGGTTCAATCTTTTGGACATCGTTCTGGGCGTTGAGATATACTGCTGCTGCGTTGGCCAGATGGGTCTTCTTCTCAGGTGGCCAAACAGTGTTTCCATTGGGTCGACCCGCTGCCGCTTGTGGTTGTTTGATAGGAACAGCTTGAGCTACAACGGGAGCAGCTGGCCTCGGTGCGTGTAAGTCAACTGTGTCTTTGGGCACTGTTTTCCTCCTTGAGTTGGCAATTTGTGGCGTGTTTGCTCGGGCAGGCTGTACGGGCTGTGTGGGTGCGGCTGCGGGTTCGGGAGGGGCTTTGCTCTGCACCATGGGCGACTTGGGTTTCGCTCTACGTTCTTCTTCCCAAATGCGCGCTAGCATAGCTGGATCTTGTCTGTTTAACTCGCGCATCTTGGCCATCATTTCGCGGATCTGAGTCTCCAATGCTTGGGCCGCATCGTTGCCAGCCGGTGCTGTAGAGACTATCTCAGCTGTGTTGGACTGTTGTGGTTGTGCCGTCTTAGACCTTGGCTGTGATTGTCGTAGCCTGTTCTCCTCCTCCTCCTCCTCCTCCTCCTCTTGCTGCTTGCGCTCTTCTTCTTGCTTCTGCTCGGCAATCTTGTGCTCTTCTTCGGCAATCCTTTTCTCCTCTACCCGCTTTGCATCCTCCATCGCCTTCTGCGCGGCCTGCTTCCGCTGATATTCGGGCCACGGGTCATATACTGCCAGCGGGTCTACAGTGGTGGTGCCCTGGGCACTGTATATGTTGGCCATGGTAGCAGTGGGTGCTGGTGGTGCAATTGTTCCCGAATGCAATGGTGTGTTGCCGTAGTTGTAGGTATTCGACGATGAGATGTTCTGAGAGCTACGCGAGGCTTCGACACTAGGAAGTTGTCGGCCACTATATTCGGTATAGTGTTGGTTTGCCGTGGCCGTCATGGCTACGCTTCTCGCATTACTGGCAGGCGTGGCGTTGTATTGAGGCTGGGCTGGGCTGACAGAGCGCTGTCGTTGCGGGTTGTGTATTGTCTGTGCCCTCTGCTGAGGATAACCTGCCGTCGTTGCAGGGGACGGTAAATCTCGAGTTGCTGGCTGCGTGCGATTTGTGTTGACACTGCGAGGGCGTGGTTGCGACTTCGCATAAGCTGACTGTGCCTGTTGCGCCTGTGATTGTGGTGGATGTGAAGTAGCCGTCGCATAGCGACCAGAATGTGGAGCCGTGGCATTGGCTGCGGTGAAGCCTGTTTGGCTGGTCACCGCTGCGTTATTGCTCGTGTACGATGGGTTGCTCATGTTGCGCAGAACTTCCGCAGCGCGACTAGTCGTCTCCCGCGTGCCGCCATGATTGCTGCCGTTCCATGAATTATCCTGGCCCGCCCCAAACCCGCTGTTCTGATTTGCATACGCTTGTGGCTGGTAGGTCAAGTACTCCTGGGCCTGAGTCGTTGGTAGCTGTTGGTACTGGCGGGGTGCGGGCGCGACATTGTTCGAGGCAGATGCGGTCTGATAAGCGGAGTATTGCTGGGCGGAGCTTTGCTGGTACGGATAGCTATATTGATTATAATTGTTGGATGACATAGCGCCTGTGTATCTACGGGCCTAGGGGGCCTAGGGGGCCGGGGTATGGGTAAGTTAGGGCAACAGCATCGAGACTGCCAGTTCGCATGTAGATGAGATGATGGTGAGTCGGCTCTAGGTCCCGTTCGGTATGAGGTGGGTCCGGCGCGAGACTTGACTATGACCGTGTAGTACCGTTACGCGCCAAGTAGGCCGACTACGAGACGAACTAGCTTCGACGCGTGCTGGAAGTACGGACGTCGGCGCTCTTCAATCCCTCCGACGCGCGCGTTGGCGGCTTGCATGTGCGGGCCATGTCGCCATGTCGGCGTTGCGGAAAAACTCTTGTTCCGACACTAGCGAAGCGAAGCGCTCGGCCCAGCACAATCTCACGACTCCAATTTTGTGATTGCGACACGAACTTTGTCTACTAACCCGACAACCCGCCACATCCACAGCAAAAATGACCAAGGTCCAGTCAATGGTCGCGAGCTCTCGCCGCAAATCGCGAAAGGCACACTTCAGTGCGCCGAGTAGTGTGCGTCGGGTCATCATGAGCGTATGAATAGACTTGGAACAATGCAATGGACATGTTCTAACAACCTTCAGGCGCCTTTGAGTAAGGAGCTCCGCGAGAAGCACGGAGTGCGCAGCATTCCCATCCGCAAGGATGTAAGTATATTTGATTTGCTCCCCATAGTCGTTGTGTGCTAATTCTTCCCAGGACGAGATTACCGTCGTACGCGGCTCTAACAAGGGACGTGAGGGCAAGGTCTCCTCTGTCTACCGCCTCAAGTACTGCATCCACGTCAACGGCAGTGCGTAGCCCTGAGATTATTCCTGGTGTCCATGTTACTAAGTTGCCCCTACAGTCGTCCGCGAGAAGAGCAACGGCCAATCGGTCCCCATCCCCATCGCTCCCTCCAAGGTTGTTGTCACCAAGCTCAAGCTCGACAAGGACCGTGAGTCCATCCTGGAGCGCAAGAGCGCCGGCCGCGAGGAGAAGAAGAAGCAGAGGGAGGCATAAACGCCCACTCTAGTTTCTTAGATGACGACACACCACGGCTTCGAGGGACATCGACACGAGCTCTCCTACTCACTCACGCGTAGTGGATGAAATGCATATCATGGGTTCACGGTCTGGGCATGCGATGCGCGCATGAAAAGCAGGGCGTTATACCGGCTTCTAGCTCGAACAATGGACTAGCCGTCATGCGGCCCCGTCGAAATTTTCTGTTCGAAATGATACCAACGATGGATTTGGAGTTTGGCAACGAATGAGATTTGTTACTCCTGCCGTCGCCGTGAGACTGTACACGTGATGTATTTAATCACGCTAGGATATCTGCTCATCAACCGTATCCCTTGGTTGCCGTGAGCTATACGACTAGCGAAGAGTAAAGTCCGACGGCAATAGCTGTTGCTCTCCTGCAGACCGTCTTCGAGATTTTCGATGAAGGAGATGGTTTGATGGTGAGATACATGATTTTTGTGACATGGCAATTCTGTGTACAGCAGCAGTGTTGACTGGGTTGATGGAAGCAATGCATGTTTCCATGTACTGCGTATGATGGAATGAAATGATTGGCCACTTTTTGATACCTCGACTGCAACGACTTGTCTCCTTGTTTTTCGGTCTGGTTGGTGTAGAGTTGAGTAGATCCATCTCCTCTGCCATAACAATGATCCTCAACCATGGCACTCTATATATACACACACACATAGTAAAAAATACCACATACTACATTAATATCACACCTTCACTTTTCTCTATTGCCTTTTTTTTGTTTCTTTTCTTCACTATAGTTTTGGAAGATAGAGAGAGAGAGAGAGAGAGAGAAAAAAAAAACTCTTCCCGTCATGACATCTATTTTCCCACTAGTTATACATGTAAGAGTCTTTCAGGGATGATTTCAAGGCCTAGATAGCCCGATGTTGCAAGCTTTGTATGACGTATGGAGGGAGGAAGGGGGGGGTTTCCTCTCCATCTTTTCTTTTATTAATAAATCAAATACCATGTTGTTTCAGCTAATGTAGGTTGCGCATGCGCTGACTTTGTGCACATTGGGTGCTACTGCTGTATAGCGTTTGGTTGTCGATCTA
>Ga0265797_10011210_pt1 | contig 11279 bp, 14 predicted proteins | sample P2T30metagenome_FD_192433 | JGI IMG/M metagenome (GOLD analysis project Ga0265797, IMG submission 192433) | Plant litter microbial communities from East Loma Ridge, Irvine, California - P2 T30 | ecosystem: Environmental > Terrestrial > Plant litter > Unclassified | place: USA: California... | reverse complement strand
GGATTCGGTGATGGTTGGTAGGGCGCTCGTGATGATGGTTCCCTCGAGTGCTGATATGAGGCCGGTGATCATCAGGGATGCAATGATCGCCCAAAATCGCCATGTTCGCATGGTGGATTTGTCCTGTGTCGTATTGACTATGGAAGGTGCGCTCTCGTGGGCCGAGGATTGCTTATCCCTGAGCGATGCCCTGAAGAGGCCATGTGTAATTCCTTGCATTGTTGTATGCACTAGTGCAGGCTGCTCAAGCTGAGTGGCCATGTTGTATATTCTCGGAAGGGTGTACCGCCAGTGTCCGGAGAGGATGAGTTGTTTACATCATGGTGTGGAAGCTTCTTGCGCGAACTAATGTACTGTCGAGAACATAAGGTGTCGAACTGAGTCTCTATGAGTGTAGTTGACTCATGGGAAAGTTGAGTGAGTAGAGTCCACTGTATGCGGCAAGGTAGCAAGGCGTGATGACAACCTAGTCGTCACTTGCAAGTTGATCTACTCGTAGCGAGTTCAACTGGTCTTCATCGTTGTCTTGTTTGGCTTTGGAATAGTGACATTGATGGAATGCCGCTAGAGCAATGCGTCGGCATCTCTTGCGAAAGGACCAAGGGACTTCTCTGCCTGCACAAAAAGGTCTAGTATTGGATCAATCTGTAAGGGTGATACCTATAGAGCCTGTTGGTATGAGAGGTGTACGTTTGTGTGATCATATCACTCCCAGTGGTGATGGATGTTCGTTTTGATACGGAGAAGCATCTGGCGAAGCAAGCCCAACAACACTTCCGTTCATGGACAGTTGGTAACGTTCGATGAGACACCCGTTTCTTTGCCTTGGATTGTCAAAAGTCAGTTAAGACCAATCCTAATAATCATTGGATCGATTCCATACGACAGACGAGCTGATGAATGAACATCGCAGATGTTTTCTCCATTATCGCTGGATGGGGCTAACCCCAACCCGTACCCTTCAGACGTATGGCCAGTTACTGTAGCAACAGCTAAAACATCGGGGCAGAGACATACAGACCAACGACTTTCGACTGTGCTTTGGAGCGCGCACACACCGTCATCTACCACATCCACCACCACCCATAATGGAGAGCCCATCAATACAGATCAACCATCCGGTTGAGGACAGCGCGTTCAACATCGACGGTCCGCCGTCTTCGCCCTTCCAGAGCGAGATCGAAGCAGGCAGCAGAAGCCCGAGTAAACAATACAAGCCCTCACTGGGAAGCGTCGCGCTCGGCGCAATTGAAGAGGACGCCTCAGCACCGCGAGAGTCGTACTCACCCGACAAAGCTTCATTCATCGACTTTACAGATTTCATGGACGACAAAGAGAATGTACCACAAGATCAGGCTACCGCGACTAAGCTCGACCTGTCGCCCCAAAAAATCACAACACCAGGTTCTGTAAGATCAATCAGGTCGCCAGCGCCGGTGGAAACAGGGAACGAAGAGAGGAGAGGCAGCGCGGACTCGGATGTCATGCACCCACCCACGTCCTCTGCGCGCAAAACACCCAGCAAGACGCCCAGGAAGACTCCTCTCCAGTCGATGCGCAACGGAGAAAGTGCAACACCGCGCACTGCGACGCGCCGCAGGTCTTTAGAGCGAGCAGATCCGACACCCGCAAGGACTCCTTCGCTGTTCCAGGCTGGCCTGGATCTGCGCGCGTCTACGATGCAAGGCCCCGACACTAGCAATGTCGACGACACATGCTTCAGCACCTTTTCAGAGATCCCCGAAATGACCATTTTTGCGAAACTCGGCCAGAGCCCAACTAAGCGCGGCGACATGACCCGCACACCCGGGCGCGACACCGCGCCTCCTCCCTCGACCTCGCGCAAGCGCCTGTCATCGTCGAGATCGCCTTCTCCTACTCCGCGTAGGCGCCGGACACCGAACAAGGGCTCGGACGACACCACAAACCTGCTGCTTGACTTCACACAACAAATCGAAGGCATAACACGCCCTCATGCATCGCACACTCCCAGCAAATCTGCGACCGAACCAAATCTGTTGCAGTACATCAACAACCAACGCTCGCCGCACAAGTCGCGCCATAGTGTGGCTACACCTGGCAGGCAGAGCAATTTGATGAGTCTGCTCGATTTCGAGCTGCCGCCTGCGCCAACTCCCCGGTCCATCCCAACCATCACAGTCAGAGAACTCGAGTCGCTTAAATCTTCGTACCTGTCACAAATTTCCAGCCTTAAAGCCACACTGAGTGGCAGGGAAGCCGAAGTCGAGAGTTTGAAGCGCGCTGTTAGCGATGCTGAGAGGCGTGTCGGAGAAGCACAGGAGGAACTACGTGAGGAAAGAGATGCTCGTGCACATGCCGAAACCGAAAAGGCAGGCTGGGAGAAGCGTGGACAAGAGGTCGAGCTGGTCTTGAAGAGCGTCAAAGAAGAGGTCCTAAGGACCGAATTAGAGAAGGAAGACCTTGTCCGCAAAGTCGAGGAAGCCGAGCGCAGGATCGAGACCGCCGACTTGCGTGCCGTGAAGGCCGAAGAGCGCTTTTCGGATGCTCTCGCGGCACGAGCTGATCCTGGTGATGGCAGCACGTCTGCTACAGAGGAACAGGTGCAGAAGCTTGTGGCGGCGCAAATCGATGCGAAGATTGAGGCCGTCAGTCGTGAACTTCACGCTGTATACAAGGACAAGCATGAGAGGAAAGTGGGAACACTGAAGAAGAGCTACGAAGCCCGTGGCGAAAAGCGTTGCGCCGAGCTGCAAAGCCGCCTGGATGCCATGCAAAAGGAGAACGAAGACTTGCACGCCGCCAAGGATGCAACATTCACTGGTCCTGTCAGCGGCATCAGCAGCGAGGAAAGCGCAGCCATGAAATACGAAATCGAAGAGCAAAAAGCCCATCTCGCCCGCCTGGAGAACGAAATCAGCACTTCTCAACAACAACAGGCGGCTCTTATGCGTGATCTTGAGCGCGAGCGCATCGAGAAAGGCGACCTTGTGGCGGCCGTCGATGAGATGCTTGCTTTGCAGTCTGAGGCAGGCCCCTCGCAGGCGCAGCGAAATGAGCAATCGCAGATGCAGGGCGCGATCAGTATGGTCGAGGACTTCAGAAAGAGCATCTCTCGTCCTTCTGGGCTTAAGGCTCCTGCTGCTGGAGAGAGCAGGATTGGACGTGGTGGTGCGACTCCAGCGAGAGGAGGCGGCAGTGGCAGTGGCATTGGCAGTGGGAAGAGCCGGATGTTGGCGAATATCGAGAGGATGGGCAAGTCTGGTGAGAATTGAGTTGCTGCTTGATGAGTTGCCCTCCCTTTTCTTTTGGTTCCTTTCTTTTTGTTATCTCAAAAACACTGTAGGAATACACGCTGGACTGGCACCAGGGAGCGGCGTCGTGGGCTTTTATCAGGATTTCGTAGTCTGGGTCGAAACGTGTAACGAGCAGTACCAAATTGAACGCATTGTATTCATCAGAAGAAATCACATTTAGCTTGAACAGATTGTAAGATTTTAATACATTGCTTGTACAAGGGGAATAAGGGAGCACACGATGTGAGTGAAGCAACGGATCCTCGAGCAATCGCCGAGTTTGCCCCGGCTGCGGAGGTTCTCTCACTCCCGGGGGTAGCAGCGACCAGGAAGCGACATTGAAACATTCCAGGCGTTACTGTCGCCAGCACTCCAACCCTCACAACATCGCCTCAATGCCTCGTCTTCCCATATCAGAGCAGGCTCTGCGCCTCGCTCTCACCCGGCCAGCCACTCTCGCCGCCTCGCAGTCCCCATACATATGCCGCGCATGCGTTCGACAATACCACCCAAGCCCAGCCTTCCGCGCCGAGTTGCCCTTCTGGAAACGAATGACAAACACTCTCTTTGGCTCAAAAGAAGACAAGCTCGCTACCGAAAAGCGCGACGAAGCACACCAGGAGCGCATGTCCAAGCTTGATGAGGATGGCTTGGGCAGGACCGAGACCTACATCGACGACCAGGGACGGGAGTGGAAGATTGCGGCTGTTGTGGACCCCAGTGTCAACAAGGAGTATGTGCAGGCGCTGCGGTGGGATGGACTGGAATGGGTGGGTAGCAAGGAGTGGGTTGCGAGGAACAGTGATGCTGGAGAGACTTATGTTGGGTACGTTGGCTACGGACTGTGAATATGGAAATACGGAGAGAGATGGCATGGCTGACTGGTGGCGTACAGATTCAGCCCAAGGAGAAAGCTGGAGTTGAGGCCGGCGGAGTGGCGACGAGTGCTGCACCATGTGACTGTTGAGGTTCTGGCTCTTACGCAGGCTGGCAGAGACGTCAACGCAGTTTACACCGAGCGGGCTGTGCGCAAGGAGGACTGGGAGCGCACTGCCAGTGTGCAGATCAAGCAGACCGACGGCGCAATCGAGCTCCAGTTCCCCACGAATGAAAGCATAGAGCTGATCCTGAAGGCCATGCCTCAGAGCCTAGCGGAGGAGATCATGAAGGCCGCGGAGAACGCCGAAATGTCAACAGCAGAGGGGGCTGAGCAGCTACTTTCAGAAGTATCCGATCAGCAGGAGGTGAATGCGAAGCAGATTGATGTTCAAGAGAAGGCCACCATGCGCGCGATCAAGACAGCAGTACGTGAGACTGCTTCGAAGCAAACCCCGGAGAAGGATTGGCTCCAAACGTCTTTGGCTGATCCGACGATCAAGCTTGCTGTAAGTGAACGGTCGTCACGTGCACATCTGCCGAGAAATTGCTAAACAACTCGTAGATCATCAAGCGTGTCCAGCAATTGACTGGTTACCGCGTACGCGATCCTGTTATTTCATCCGCGACCTCCGTGTCCGACCTCTACGACTCTCTCAAGATTAAACCCGAACCCGCGAAGCTTGCGCACGCCAAGCAGTTGAAGAAGGTCAACGTCGACTTGCCCAACGTGACTGTGCACGATCACAGACGAACCCCCATCCACAAGCACAAAGAAGTTGGCAGGTGGAAGGTCATTGAAGAGGAGCTGATCAACAGAGGTCTGCCGGTGACAGGCAGCAGATGGCAAGGTGCAAAGACAACTTCCCCGATCATCTAGATATGCGAGGAAGAGATCAGCATCGATGCGACCCAAGTTGCATTCCATGCTTTGCCATTGATGGGCCACAAGCTTCGGTCCTAGAAAGGAAAGGAAACCGGAGGTGCAGCGTCATCTATGGTTGTGCAAAGTGGCACGTTACCGGCGAGTGAGGACTAGGTGTCAAGCCTAGACACGTCGCTCACATGTATCACCAGAGTTGTACGTTCAAGAGGAATTTGTGTAATACGTGTATCCACCAACATGATCTATTGACCGAGTGTCCTACGATCTCTATTCCTTTGTTTGTCTATTGTAGCATTAACATATAGGCAGGCAGGTTATATCAGATCAACTCATTCACCAGGCCGTCAACATTATTACTTCTGGCGCATCGGCGCTTTCCTGGACAACTGCATTCGACAAATCGACAGGAAACTTGGACAGCAACACTTCCAATCACCGGAAATCGAACTGCACAAACAACCAGTATTCTCTAGATACGAAATGGCCCACTTCGCGACTTCTGTGGGCCTATCAGTCCTCCTACTCGCCCTTCTGGCGCTGGCATCGCCGTTGGAGTCCTATAGCTCTACCTGCACTAGGCCCTCGATTCCAACTCTCACTGCGGCCATTCTCAGATCGCCTTTTGTCAATCGTCCAATCTTTACTGCACTTGACGTTCAAGCTCCATACAACACCGAATCTACCTCAAGACTGATACTCTCGATCAACACGACCACGCTCGAAACCCGGACAAGCACCCATGTGCCGGACCCAACAATGAAGAGGTTCGAAATCCAAGTGACTCCTATTTCCACGGAATGCACATGCTCTTCAGCTCCACTGGAAGCCTCTTCAATTGGCACGACGCCGGGTTGTGCGGCTATCTGTCGTAAGGCCTGTCATGAGGCCAACAAGAACGACGAGGTAGATGAGAATGTTATCTACGTTGATGCATTAGAAGGCAGAGCTTTGAGACCCATTCCAGTGAGCGACAGTGGGAGTGTGCCATTGGAAGCGTGGTCAGGATGGACTTGGTGTGCTGGCCTGGGTATTTTCTCGATGGGCATATTGGTGATGCTGTGATGACAGAGCTTTTGGGGGGCAAATCAATCGAGACAAGCTTCTACCATTGTCGCCAAGAATCGTCTCAGTACATTTGCCCCCGAGAGCAGGCAAAGGCATTGGTGACAAGGGTAAGTGCTTCGATCACAGCATGTGGATGCACGCCTCTTTTCAGAGCTCCCTGCTTTCTCTAATTCTGCAATCTCTAATTCTGCAGTGTTACAATCCCATGCTTTTTGGTCGTGTCACATCGGCGCACGGAGTTTCGTGCCACAAGTCTGTACTACGTCGTTTCTCGAGCGGCTCGAGGATGCTACGATCTCATTGAGAGTTTGACTCGAGCCGCGAAACGATAGCCTAAACTCTATATACTGTCAACTGCAGATGAAGTCGGGTATCTATATCTGGCTGACCTTGCTGTTTCTTCAACACGCTTGGGACGATGAACCTGTCCTCCCTCGGACAGTAACAACTCCGATCGCCCGGCTAACAGCCTGAGGTGGTCACACAAGCTTTTCTGTTTGTCCGTGTGCAACAGTCAGCTTACTAAGTCCGAGTATGTTCGCCGTTGCCATGAGTATTCGAAGGACTCATTCCTCTCTTCCTTGTCGAGCTAAGTGTGTCCCCAACCATGAGTACATCCTCCGGGCTTTACGTCGAGTCGTCGGCTAGTCTTGACACATCTACTACAACAGCATCGGCATCAGCATCAGAAACTTCCCATAAGCTCTCAACCGGCCAAGCAGTCGGGCTCGCAATCGGCTGCGTCTTTGCGGGAGTTGCAATTGCCACATTTGCAGCGTGGCTTCTTGCTCAACGGAAGAGAAGACACAACTCACCATCAACGAAACCTCAGGGGCGATCTTCAACGTCGGAAAATGGCGTGGACAAACGATTCTCATCAACAGTTATGCACCACGTTGGCAAGTCGCCGAACTCCAACATCGACACGCTGTTAGCTAAACCGCTTCCTGAGGATGAGCTGGTGGCTCTGTACGCACGGCTGAGAGGGATCATCTCCGATCACGCCAATGGGTACATCAGTGACCACAATCGATCATTCACACGTCGCCCGGATCTCTCCTTCTCTCAGCGGCTCGAGAATCTCGTGGGCCCACAGTCAATCATACCCGCGCTCAGACTTGCTACCATGCTGCTTGATCGGAGAACTCAAGCCGGTGCGCTTCGTTACCTCTTTGCCTGGACGATCTTGGAGAACATCAGAAGCATGGGTGCTCCAGAGACTACACTGCTACCTCCAGAGATCTCAGAATGCATGTCTTCCATGGCTGGCGTAAGCAGCGATAACAGAGGTCCGTAATGTCGCTTCGAAATAGAGACACTGGGCAGGTACTGACCTTCATTTTGTAGCTCGCACGGCGTTACTCGCCAAATGGCGACAGATCATTCGCGTCATGATGGAAGAAACGTATGGCCGAACCTTCGATGTTAGCGAGAACGATCCGAGGCAGATTAATATCCGCGAGTTGGCTGCCGCACTCAACGAGGTACTACACCCGCTACTGGGGGAGGACCGAGACGAGCAGCAATCACGGGATCTGAAGAGGATAATATCTGAAGGCGCTATATTCGGCTACATACTCTTCACACAGCCTTCGGAGTGGTCTTTTGATTGGACTCATTCGACTGCCAGCCGGGGTATTGTGGTCTTTCCGGCATTGCTCAAGATTGCCGATGATCATGGTCGGGTGCTGCAAGCGGCGGAAGTGAGAGAGACTGTGACTGTATCGGCTGGGATAGACAATGCTGGATACTAGTGAGTCACGAAGAAATGCAAAATGCCATGCGTTGTTGCGCAATGCCTTAATCTCAGTGTCTTCCTGTAAGATCTTGTTCAATCCTTTTCATTTCAGACAATCCTCAAAGTTGAAGCTCGTAGCAAGCTCACCGAATATCTCTAACGTATTGTGTTCGAAGTAGCTCGCATACTCGTAGGTTAAAAGCTCCGACATCTGCATTTCATGTATTACCTGCGTCATTTGCCTCACGTATCTTATTGCAACTGTATCACACATGATCCCATTATGATGAGAGCATATGACACATGGAATTATCTGTAAGTTGGTCAACTTAAACCTAACCAATTGACATCCTGCTTATCAACGTCAAATGTTTTCCGTAGTGCCCTAGTGTCATGGTAGAGCTTAAGAGTCAGTAGGGATTCTAAGTCACTATTCAGAGTTTATGACTTAGGAATGATCTTATGTAAGAACTATCAGTGAAATTAAGCTAAAAATCAAATGTCAGTCAGCTTAGTACATGATCTACAGGCTATGTAGATTAAAGTTTGATTGTACTACTACTAATTAGGCTATAAGCTATCTATAGTAGATTTTTAATCTAATAGATTCTGTAAAACTAACGTGACTGTAGGGGAAGTGACACAGTAGGGGATATGACATGCCTTTTTGATTTCAAATTTTTAAGCTTGATCTACTAACTTCCTAATGCTGTAATCAACTAACTAACTAAGCTAACTTATCAACTGATTCGTCCTCTTCTTTCTCTAAAGAAATCAATATATACTTTATCTTTTTTCCTCCTTTTTTTGTCTTTTTTGTCTTAGTCCTTTCTTTAAGATCCTAAACAACCTTAAGATATCCTTTTTTGTAAGAAGGTATTTGCCCTTTAAAGCTACTCTTTTGCCTGTCTTATGCATCTTACATAAATTAAGTAGCTTATCCTTCTTATATAGCTCCCTCTAAGCTAAGATCACATTAGTATCTTAATCTTTAGCAAAGTTAACTAAGTCCTAGATAAGGTCTCTAGTAGAAGTTAGTATATCTTTATCGTTCCTAACTAGGTTGCTTAGTTAACATAGATTAAGAGCCCTAGAAGTACTTAGGCTACTCCTAGCCCTTAAGATCTAAGATCTGTTACTAACTTAAACTAATAACTTAATTTTCTAGAGAGGGTGTTTAAGGAGAGGGAGTAATTGTTAATAGTAAGATTTTAGGATTAAATAGATAGGTACTAGCTTTTCAAAAGCTAGATTCAATAGAAGAAAGTCTAAAGCATCAGGCTCTAGCTTTAATATAAGCTAAAGTCTATTCTACATATAGTAAATACATAGTAGAATATTAGAAAATTTAATTAACCTCTAAGTTGATTACTGTTTTTAGAGGTCTGAAAATCAATAAATTAAGAGGCTGTGTTTTATGCGACGAGTGGGGTGGTAGTAGGAAGAGGTCTATTTTCGACGTAATACAGTAGGCGATAAATCGGGCCGTTACATGAGAGGAATAACTATTAATAATTAAGAAGTATTATAAGTTAGTTAACTTACTAATAAATAGCTAAAAATGTGTTTTAAGCCATTTAAATCTAATTAGATTAGAAGTCTAGCCTTTTTTCAATGTAATGAACTTCTAACCTACTAGGGTTTCATTAGGAATCTAGCCTAAATTTAGATTTTCGCCTTTAAAAATCAAATACAGAGGTAGGGTCACCTCCGAGACACTAATATACTCTAAATAGATAATCTACTCTTATTGTCCTAGCTGTTTCTTTTCTTAGTAGGTATTAAGCTGATTAAGTAGAATAACTAATTTTCTACTAGATCTAATTAACAAACCAGTTTTATTAACATTATAGATTATACTAGGAGGATATTTGTATTTATATAGAATCTCTCCTAAGTTGTTAAAGTATGATTTTATTGTTGAAAAAATAAGTGCTATAGACTATATAGTATCAATAGTATATAAAAAATATATCTTAATTTGTAGGTGGTATGTCCTAAAGTAGTTAATCTATTAGACTAAGATAGGATTTAATTTAGTTTTATTAGTTTTTGAACTCTATTCTAACTAAATTTCTAAAGCCAAAATTTTGACTAACTAAAGAGTAACTAGAGTCCCTAACTTAGTAGTGCAGTAGATCCAAATCTTAAGTGTTGTTTCCTTAATAGGAGTTAGTATTCATTAACTAATCTAACTTTTAATTCTTAATTTTTGTTTTTAAGCTTGTTTTTGTAAAGCTAATTTAGAAATTTGAAAGACTAATGTAGCTTAGCGAAGTGACTTAAAATTCTCTGTTTACCAATGCATTTAAAGTATTAGTTATATCTTCTTTAGTATATAAAGATATAGGGAAGGAAGAGAAATGCTAAGTGAGAAAGTAGAGTTTATAAAGCTAATCTTAGTAAAGTGTGTTATATCCCCTACTATGTCACTTCCCCTATAGTTACGTTATTAGAAATTCTTATAAATAATGTACCTATAGGGGAAGTCGGTTAGTAGAAGAAGTTAGTCACTTTACTAAGGTAACCTTTATAAACCCTGCTTGCTCTCCTACTTTTCTTCTTCCTTCTCTATGTCTTTATATACTAAAGAAGACGTTACTAATATGATAAATGCGTTAGTAAACAGCGAATATAAGTCGATTCGCCAAGCTGCATTAGTCTTTTAAATACCCTACTCAACTTTACAAGAGCAGTTTTAAAAACAAAAATTAAGAAAAGATAACGTGACTGTAGGGGAAGTGACGCAGTAGGGGATATGACGTACTTTACCGAGGTTAGCTTTATAAACCCCGCTTTCTCGCCTAGCGTTTCTCTTCCTTCCCTATGCCCTCGTATACCGAAGAAGACGTAACTAACACTTTAAATACGTTAGTAAACGGAGAATTTAAGTCACTTCGCCAAGCTGCATTAGTCTTTCAAATTCCTGAATCAACTTTACGAAAACAAGCTCGAAAACAAAAATCAAGAATTGAAAGTCATGTTGGTCAACAAATACTAACTCCGATTGAGGAAACAACACTTAAGAACTGGATTTACAGGGCTGCGAAGTTAGGAGCCCTAGTCACTCTTCAGTTAGTCAAAATTTTGGCTTCTGAAATTCAGTCTAAACGAGGTTTAAATCATGACGAAAATGAATTAAGTCCTATCTCAGACCAATAGGTTGATCGCTTTTGGACATGCCACCCGCGAATTAAGACGTGTTTCTCGCGTACTATCAACACAGCATAGTCTATAGCACTTGATTTTTCGACAATAAAATCGTACTTTGACAACTTAGGGGAGCTTTTACATAAACACAAATATCCTTCTAGTTCGATCTATAACGTCGATGAAACTAGCTTCTCGATCGGATCTAGTAGGAAATCAGTTGTACTACTAGATCAACTCGATAAACGCCGAGAAAAGAAACAGCCTGGACGACAAGAATGGATTACTT
>Ga0265797_10011209_pt1 | contig 11279 bp, 10 predicted proteins | sample P2T30metagenome_FD_192433 | JGI IMG/M metagenome (GOLD analysis project Ga0265797, IMG submission 192433) | Plant litter microbial communities from East Loma Ridge, Irvine, California - P2 T30 | ecosystem: Environmental > Terrestrial > Plant litter > Unclassified | place: USA: California... | reverse complement strand
CGGTCACGAGCGGCTGCCGGTGCGGCTGCTTGACGATATCGCGTACGGCGTTCAGGCTCATGTTCAGCTCGATCTTGCGGCCCATGGCTTCGGCGTACGCCACGAGGTCCGCATTCGCGTCGGCGCGCCCCAGTAGCCAGCCGCGACGCTGCCCGCCGGCGGCGTCACGCTGCGCGGCCTCTTGGTTCAACTGCCGGCCGATCGCGCGCAGGCGCTCTTCACGCTGCGCTTCCTGTGCTGTTTGCACGGGCACTGCCGGCGTTTGCGGCAACTGTGCGAGGCGCCCTGCTTCCTGCTTGATTGCGTCCTGACGGGCTGCTTCCTGACGTGCTGCTTCCTGTTGCGCCATTCTCGCCTGCTCCTGGCGGGCTGCTTCAGCACGGGCGGCGTCAAGACGGTCTTGCTCCTGACGCGCCACTTCCCGTTTGGCCTGTTCCTGACGGGCGACTTCTGCGCGGGCAGCCTCACGCTGGGCCGCCGCATTGCGGTTCGCTTCCTCAAGGCGCTGTGCATCGGCACGTTCGGCGTCGCGTTGAGCCGCCTCGGCGCTGGCCAGCGCGTCCCGCGCAGCTTGCTCGCGTGCCTGTGCCTGTGCCTGTGCCTGTGCCTGTGCCTGTGCTGCCAGGTCGGCAGTCCGCTGCTGTTCAGCCGCTACGGCCGCCGCTGCGCGCGCGGCCTCGCGCTGAACAACCTGCTGGCGCACGCGTTCTTCCTCGATCGCCGTCTCCCGCTTGTCGTCATCGAGCGCGATGATGCGTGCACCCGCCGCGTCGTCGTTCTGTAGTGTCGGCGCTGGCGCTGGCTGGATCCTGGTGACCGGCGCTTGCGGTACCGAGGGCGCAGGCGCGGTTGCTGCTGGAACGGCTGGCGGCGTCTGCTGGCTCGCGGCGACCGGTGCTTCAGCCTTCGCCACGGGTGCGGGCGGCGGCGCTGGTGCTGCGGCTGGTGCTGCGGCTGGTGCTGCGGCTGGCGCCGGCGCCAGCCTGACATTCAATTCAGTCGCGGCCAGGCGCCGCTCTTCCCACGGCATGCGCAATCCTGGGAGCCCGAACACATCGCCCTCGAGCGGAATGCTCAGCAGCAGAGCGTGGATCACCAGGGATAACAGCAGTGCCAGGCGCATTCGCCAGGAAAAAGCAGGCGTGTCGGAAGGGGTTCTCACATTGTCGGATCGGTCGGGGTCGGTGTGATGGAGGCGAGTTGCCAATGGTGCAAGATCAGCGGCGATGCTATCACACCGCTGACGCCGTCGCCACGCGCCCTGAACACGACCGACCTGTGGCACTATCGCTGCTAATGCCACCGTCGTGCAGCGCAATCGCCCGGCATCGCCCCCTACAAGCGAAGGACCAGCTTCATGCCCCGGATATCCCACGTCGTCGGCACCAAAACGTATTGGTTCGCCGATTTGCGCGACCTGCTGGCCAAGGCCACACCCGCGCGCTCGGGCGACCATCTCGCCGGTGTTGCCGCAGGCAGCGCCGAAGAACGCGTCGCCGCGCAAATGGCACTGGCCGACCTGCCCTTGCGCACCTTTCTGAACGACGCCGTCGTGCCGTACGAAACCGATGAAGTCACGCGCCTGATCATCGACAGCCACGACGATGCCGCGTTCGCGCCGATACGCCACCTGACCGTGGGGAGTTTCCGGGAGTGGCTGCTGGGCGACGCAGTCGACGGGCCTGTGCTGGCGCGCGTCGCCCCTGGCATCACGCCCGAGATGGCGGCAGCCGTCTCGAAAATCATGCGCATCCAGGACCTGGTGCTGGTGGCGCGCAAGTGCCGCGTCGTCACGCACTTTCGCAATACGATCGGCCTGGCCGGCACGCTGTCGACGCGACTGCAGCCGAACCACCCGCTCGACGACCTGTCAGGCATCGCGGCCAGTCTGTTCGACGGTCTGATGCATGGCAGTGGCGACGCGGTCATCGGCATCAATCCGGCCACCGACAATGTCGCGCAGGTGGTCAAGCTCGTCACGATGCTGGACGATATCATCAGCCGCTACGACATTCCCACCCAGTCATGCGTGCTGACGCACGTGACCAATACGATCGAGGCGATCGGGCGCGGCGCGCCGGTCGACCTGGTATTCCAGTCGATCGCCGGCACGCAGGCGGCCAACGCCAGCTTCGGCATCGACCTGGCGCTGCTCGGCGAAGCCCGCGCCGCTGCACTGTCGCTGGGCCGCGGCACGGTCGGCAACAACGTCATGTATTTCGAGACCGGCCAGGGCAGCGCGCTGTCGGCCAATGCCAACCATGGCGTCGATCAGCAAACCTGCGAGGCGCGCGCGTATGCCGTGGCACGCGCGTTCGAGCCGCTGCTGGTCAACACCGTGGTGGGCTTCATGGGGCCGGAATACCTGTACGACGGCAAGCAGATCATCCGCGCCGGCCTGGAAGACCATTTCTGCGCCAAGCTGCTCGGCCTGCCGATGGGGTGCGACGTCTGCTATACCAACCACGCCGAAGCCGACCAGGACGACATGGACGTGCTGCTGACGATGCTGGGCACGGCCGGCTGCACCTTCGTGATGGGTATTCCGGGCGGGGACGACATCATGCTCAATTATCAGACGACGTCCTTCCACGACGCCCTGTATGCGCGCCGCGCGCTCGGGCTGCAGCCGGCGCCTGAATTCGATGCGTGGTTGCGCGCAATGGGTATATTCAAGGGCGATGATCAGTTCGAGCTGGGGCGGACCGTACCCCCGGCGTTCCAGCGCGCACTGCTGCAGTCATCCTGAGGTTGCTCCCATGTCCGATTCGATTGATGACCCCATTGCCGGCGCCGCACCGTGGCAGGCGTTGCGCCAGTTCACCGATGCCCGCATTGCGCTGGGCGCCGCCGGCATCAGCCAGCCGACAGGCGCACAGCTCGACTTTCAGCTCGCGCATGCGCGGGCGCGTGACGCCGTGCATCTCCCGCTCGATACCGACGTGCTTATGCCAGCTCTGCAGGCAGCGTGGCCGCACGCGGGCCCGCCGCTCCTGCTCCACAGCGCGGCTGCGAATCGCAACGTTTATCTGCAGCGGCCGGATCTGGGGCGGCGGCTCGATGCGCCATCACGCGCGCTTCTGAACAATAGCGACGATGGCAACCGCCGCTGCGACCTGGCCATCGTCGTGGCGGATGGTTTGTCGTCACACGCGATCGCGCAGAATGCCGCGCCCTTCCTCGCAGCGCTGCATCTGCAGCTTGCCGCCGAAGCGTGGGCGCTGGCGCCGCTGGCGATCGTCCAGCAAGGCCGCGTCGCCGTGGGTGATGAAGTCGGTGAATTGCTGGGGGCGAAGATCGTCATTGTGCTGATTGGTGAACGCCCGGGCCTGAGCGCACCGGACAGCATGGGCATCTACATGACTTGGGCACCACGCGTCGGCCTGACGGACGAGCGCCGTAACTGCATCTCGAACGTCAGGCCGGCGGGGTTGGGTTATATCCAAGCCGCTGCCAGGCTGCATTATCTGCTGGAGCAGGCGCAACTGCGGCAGTTGAGCGGCGTGGCACTCAAGGACGAAACGACGCAGGATGACGTGCTGCCGGGTGGCGGCAGGCAGGTGTTCCTGCTGTGACTTTCTAGAATAAATGTGACGTTTTGGGAATTGCCGCAACCACGGCTGTGAATTGCGGAGGCCACTAATCCTTGCTGAGCTAATTAGCCTGATGAGCTTCCTATTTCGGCCAAGAGCGGACCAACGCACGAACAAGGGATCATGGATAATGCGGAGCTTGCGCAGGCCTTGAACAATCATGGTGTCTCGTCGCGTTAGTATCGATTCGGTCCATATGGGCACGGATTTTCCGACGACTCGTTTTCGCTCGAAGAAGGCAACGGAGTGTTTCAGGTGATTTACATCGAACGACGGACGCCTTCTTGCTGGCATCGCTCTCAACTAAAGACGAGGCGTGTGCGTACCTCTTGGAGCAGTTGACGAGTACCGATCAGTTTCTAATCTGCCCGGAATAAGGCCCTATTCTCTCAACCAAGGTAGTTCCGTTATGGGTCGGTACCGGCCTGTGGCGGCTACCACTGGATTTTCAACTTGCCAACCTGCGATGCTGGCTCGACCGGCCGGATTCGGCCAAGAGCAGACGTTGGCGCAAACAATCAGGTGCAATTTGGAACGTAGTGAGGTGATGATGCAAGACAACGATTTTAGGATAAGCGTATTACTCACGATGCAGGTTGCGCTTCTAGGAGCGATTGGGCCTCATGTGCGCAAAGTCCTATGCCGATGGAATGCGAGCGAAATTAGGATTCGCACTGTCTTCGACGGACCTGTTTGTGAAGACGACACCGAAGCCATGCTTGTAGTCGAGACGGAAATGATCGCTAGCTTTCCAGACCAGGACATTCCATTGGTCTGCGAACGGTGCGATGCCCCGCACCCAATTCTCAGATGTGACGATGAACGAGCGGTTTTCGCCCGGTTGGACGCATTCGCGTAGGGTTCGTATGGTCACGTAAGCAAGGTCTGCTTCGGGTCGAAACCAGCCGATCGAGACAGGCAGGAAACGGCCAAAAGCGGACATTGCGGAGTGTCCAGGTTGCTTCAATCGATTGTCTATGTAACGCAAGGATTTCTGTGCAGCGGTGGAATTGGGTCATGTCGGCAGATGTGGGTGGCCGATTTATTACAACTCAGGGGTATGCCGAGGTCGAACTGGATGAGACGAGTTTGCACGCAACGTTGCGTTATGACTCAGGGGTCGATGGTGTTTATCACTGGCTTGAGGGAACTCTCGACAGTGGCGACTTGCAAGTCACGGTGCGTTCACCCGACCCGGAAGCGGCAGCGTTCCAGCTAGGCGGAACAGTTTTCAGGGGCGAGCCAGATCAAGGGATGCACCCGATGATGATCCTCTTGACCGATGGAGCAACCGTACTGAGCCTGGCTCATGGTCCTCATTCCCACATGGACAACTTGTAACAGTCTGCTTCGGGTCGACAGCTGCCTGTCGCGGCCATTGCTGGATTTTCAACTTCGCAACCTGCTATGCTCGGCCGAACGGCCGGGTTCGGCACAAAGCGGCATTAGCAATCGACTATCCTTCATGATGATGTGTCCGCCCAATCGTAGGGAAGTCCAACGTCACCTAGAACAGCAGAGCGAAGCGCCGTCATTGCCGTTGACAGCAGACTCAGTGGGCACGTCATGTGAGACGTAGGTAACGCGTGGCGCCATTCTTCGGGTTGACCAGCATGCGGCGCAAGTGCTTTCTGTTGATCTCGAACGGAAGCGCCGCTTCGAGCCGGTTAACGAATGGCTGGAACTCTACGCTCTCGTAAGGCATGGGGAAGATCAGGGATGGTGCGACCGACAATGCTCGACGGTGAAAATTCAACATAATGTCACATGTGCCGCGCTTCCAACTGGCCAATGGCTCGGGAAAGTCGTTCGAAAACTCGCGCCAATTGAAGTGGTATGCAATATATAAAGTGAGCGGCCCCACCTTCTGTTTTGGCCATTGTTCATCCGACAGCGCGAACTCGATCGCGTCCTCTAGGCATTCGGCGCCAAGCTCCCAGCCCTGGCTTGAATCATGTGGGTTGCGCTCCATGCCGAATCGCCGACGAGCCGCATCGAGGCAGGCGGTGGCCACTGCTGTTTCTGTCCACTCGCTGGGCGAGTCGACCCTCAGCGTTATCGAAGGGTTGAGTTGGACGTCTGCAGCCATGCTTGTCAGCATTTCCCGGATTTTTCGAAGGGCCTCGCGGGGCTTGCCTTTGGTGGCCTGGTGGAAACTGACAGATTTCGGGAGCTGGTAGAAGACGGCTTCGAACATGGCGGCAGATTGGTAGATGTTGATCTTATTGTAACCCAGCTCTGATTCGCCGCTTCCCTATGTCTGGCTCATCAACGGTGAATATCCGCGTTGGCAAGCGGGTTTGATGACTAACGCGAAGCATGCCTAACGTCATTGGTAGCAAGTTGAAATTTCGCACAAGCCGCCGCTGAATAAATCACATGCAGGCACAAGTAAACGTCGCCAGAGCCTCATAGGTTACTCAGTGTCCGATTTGGGTCGGTACCTGCCGGTCGGTGGATAGCCGTTTTGGGTCGGTAGCGACCTGTCGTGACAGTCAGTGCTTTTTCAAGCCAGGCAACCTGCTAAGCTGACGTGAATGGCGGGGTTCGGCCAGAAGCAGACTTTGAGAATTTCTAGATCGTGCGATGAACTTCATAAAGCGGGTAATTGCCTTCCTCGTGCTAGCACTGCTTCTCAGAGGCTTAGTCGCTTTTTTCCTCTGGGTACGGACTCCGCTTGCGATCGACCGTTGTTTGGACCAGGGCAGAAGATGGGATTACGTAAATGACGCCTGTGAAGGTGGCCGAAAGGGCAGCTAAAGCAATGTTGAAGGTCTACTTCGGGTCGAGAGCTGCCGGTTGAGACAGTCAGTGACTTTTTGCAGCCCGGCAACCTGCTAAGCTGACGCGAACGGCCGAGTTCGGCCAGATGCGGACGGTCGCAGACACACCAAAGGTCACATCAACTATGTTATGAACGTCCCGATTTTGCGCACTTCCTGGACTGCCTCAAGCCAACGAACAAGCGGCCACTACGACGAGCATGCGACCGAATATGAGTCGATGCGCTGTCAATGTCGGGGATGCGGTACTTCTTTTGTTTTTACAGCGGAAGCACAGCAGATGGCATACGAGGTAGACAGGAAGTACGTATGGTGGCTGCCTGCATATTGCGAGGTGTGTGTCGTTCTGCTTGAGGGCCTACAGGCTCGTAACCGAAGCTTCGAAGATCAGTGGGACGTAGCCCGACAGGCATTGAAGGAAGATACGAGACTTATGACTGAGTGGCTAAGCGTCTTACGAGAAATGTCCGCTTTAGGTAAGGGAAATCCGTCTATGGAAACTCATCTAGCAAAGCTCCTGTCGCCATGAGCACTCGGCAAACAGTACGAGCAGTTTGAACGTCCACAATGGGTCGAAACCAGCCGGTCGCGACAGGCAGGAATCGGCCAGGAGCAGACGTTGGGCGCGCTGACTTTTCCATCATCGACTAAAGAAAATCATGTACGAAGGCAACTTAAACGACCTATTGTCAGGCTTGTCTGAGAGGGTCGAGCTTTTGTTGAGGCAGCATGGGACATTGGACATGAAGAATGGGGACTACTGGATGTACGGAATAGATTTAACCATTCCTTCAGTTGATGTGCTTGTCTTTCAGACAATAAATCTCACTCCTGATCTCGTTTCGGATTGCGCGGGCCTCTCGGATGAATATTCCGAAGATTTTCGACTGCGATTTATCGAAGGTGGCAAAGATGGAAAACCATTGGTGCCGTTGGGAGGTCTCAAGCTCAATCGCTATGGCGGCGAGCCAATCTAGTTGGGATCTAAGGGCTTACCGGAAAAGGCATTCGTACACCGTTCAGGAAGGTCCGCTTCGGGTCGACAGCTGCCTGTCGGGGCCATTGCTGGATTTTCAACCTGGCAACCTGCTATGCTCGGCCGAACGGCCAGGTTCGGCCAGAAGCAGACCTTGGACGCAAGCTGCAATTGCATCGCTTCAGCTAATGCGTAAAGATAGATTGGAAACAGTAGGCGCAGTTCGCGTGCGCAAAAAGTGAGGCATTTGTTATGGGCAGAGGTGGATTGGACGAGTACGAAGCATGGTTGGATACACTCGATGCCAAGTTTCGTATAGTGAATGGAGGAATCCGTTCTGATTTTGATGCGCCTTTCTCCATATCTCTTCTTGACTGCAACGACGTTGATGGGATTGTGAAGTGCGCGACAAAACTAAGGACTGTTTTTTTGTCGAACTCATCACATCTTCCCGTTGAGTATCTTCTTAAGCGATTCATTCGGCTTGCCATCGACGCAAATCGCCTTCCGATCCCGAAAGAAGAGATCCTAAGCCGACTTCCAAAAGAGTGGGATTTCAGCAATTGGATTTGATGATGCCCGGTTAACTCGTCACCGCTTAGGCAACGGCTGCTTTGGGTCGTTTCCGGTCTGTCGCGGCGGCTATTGGATTCATCCTGTCATTCTGCTAAGCTTGGTCAGCTGGCCTATTTCCGCTAAAAGCGGCCCTTGATTAACCGTGCAGCCATTTGTACGTCGTCTCCAATTCGTATCCTATTTAATGCGACTTGTTACTAGACAGCAAGTATGTGTGCTTTTATCGTGGCACTAGTTAGGTAGACTTTTCCTCCAGATTCAAAAGTTGAACGGCGTTGTATATCAAGCTGTGTTGGCCATTCAATTATCTTAACTACTAGTGCATACAATAACTCTGAAACTTTTCAAGAAAATATTAATGTCTAACGTCACTAAGATTACGACAGCAGCTCTCGCTGCACTTATCTCTTTAAACGCCTGTAAGCGCGATGACGCCACTACTGCAGAGACAACGGCGGCGTCTACGACCTCGACAGCAGATTCAACACGCGCACGTTCGCAAGCGACACCGATTGGCAACCCAGCCAGCAGCAGTGCCGTCACACCGTTTGATTTGCAAAGCGTGCCTATAACGTCGACCAAACTACCAGCGTTTCCCTACGTTGACAGGCCAGCGGGAACGGAGGGCTATCATAACGAGGAACAGCAATTCGACCAGATTTATGTGATTGCGGGCAATGAACTGCGTTCTGTCGAGGGCCGATACCAGCAGCGCTGGTTCCCGCTAAGTGTAGTAAAAATGTCATTGTTGGAGGCCTACCGCAACTACGACAGCGCGTTTCGAGCGCTCGGCGCAGTCCGCGTAGACGCAGTGGGCCCTGCCGATCCAGTATTCGTCGCGCGCAATGGCGATACCAAATCCATCCTCCAGCGATTGCGGCTACCCAACCTTCCGGTAGATTTACCGGGAGACGTTCCGGTATATGCGCAATACCTGCTGCGTGCGCCTGACAGGAACATCTGGCTCAGTTTCTCTGTGTTTGACGATGGCTTGAATGTCAGCGTCACGACACTGGAAGAAAAACCTATGCAGCAGCGAGTCAGTTTCATCAAGGCCGACGAGATGTGGAATGCGCTGGGGAAGGACGGGCACGTTGCGTTGTATATCAACTTCGATACCGACAAAGCGGGTATCCGGCCGGATGGCAAACTTGGAGTGGATGAGATTGCAAAACTGTTGGATAAGAACCCCTCCTTGAATCTGACTATTGAGGGCCATACGGATAATGTTGGTGATCCGGCTCACAACAAGACATTGTCGCAGCAGCGTGCGGACGCCGTAATGGGCTCACTGATTGCTACAGGCATCGCTAAGGAGCGCCTCAGTACTCTAGGCCTAGGTGATACCAAGCCGGTGGCGGATAACAACGACGATACGGGACGTGCAAAGAATCGGCGCGTCGAGCTGGTCAAGCGTACGTAATCATGGATAAGAATCTATAGATCCGCTTGCAAGCTGCCATCACGAGTGCCCTTGAAAGATTCGGCCCTCAATAAAGTGCTAGACCCAACCTTCTGAACGTCTGCTTAGGGTCTTGGATTCAACCGGTCGACAGCGGTCCTTCTAGACAGCGATTGGAAAATCGAGCTACGGAACCGCGCAATCAGAGGCGGCCATCAGTTTTTGGGCTGAGGCTCGCCCAAGGTTGAAAACTGCCGGTCACGATCCTCATCCCAGGGCCAGTTGCAGCGATTGGCAAAATCAGCAGGGCTTAGCGAGGCACCGCAGCACCCCGCGTCACGTCTATTTCCGCAAGTCCCACTTACGGTAGACAGCAACGCGAACCGCCCCGTCACCAGCTCAGCGGGCTGCCGCCTTCGCCCGCGCTGCGTGCAGCTTCTTGTAGCTGTCGATCAGGCGGTGATGACGGTCGAGCCCTTCCAGCGCCATGCTCGTCGGGGCCAGGCCATGGAAGCGCACGCTGCCGTCCACCGAGCCGAGCACGGCGTCCATGCGCTCGTCGCCATACATGCGGCGGAAGTTGGCGACATAATCGTCCAGTTCCAGATCGTCGTCGAGCGAGACTTCCAGCACCACATTCATCGCCTGATAGAACAGACGGCGTTCGACGGTGTTGTCGTTGTACTGCAAGAACGCACCGACCAGTTCATGGGCATCCTCGAGCTGGCCAAGCGCCAAGTGGATCAGCAGCTTGAGTTCGAGCACGGTCAGCTGGCCCCACTCGGTATTCTCGTCAAACTCGATGCCGATCAGCGTGGCGATATCCGAGTACTCGTCGAGCTCACTGTTTTCCAGGCGATCGATCAGCGCTTCGAGGCTGTCGTCGTCCAGGCGATGCAGATTCAGGATATCGCTGCGGAACAGCAGCGACTTGTTGGTGTTATCCCAGATCAGGTCTTCGACCGGATAGATTTCGGAATAACCCGGCACCAGGATGCGGCACGCGGTCGCGCCAAGCTGGTCGTACACGGCGGTATAGACTTCCTTGCCCATATCGGCCAGGATCGCCAGCAGCGTCGCCGCTTCTTCGGTATTGGCGTGCTCGCCCTGGCTCGAGAAATCCCATTCCACGAAGTCAAAATCGGCTTTGGCGCTGAAGAAGCGCCACGAGACGATGCCGCTCGAATCGATGAAGTGTTCGACGAAGTTGTTCGGCTCGGTGACGGCATTGCTGGCGAACGTCGGCTGCGGTAAATCGTTCAAGCCTTCGAAGCTGCGGCCTTGCAGAAGTTCGGTCAGGCTGCGCTCCAGCGCCACTTCGAAACTCGGGTGCGCACCAAACGAGGCGAACACGCCGCCGGTCTTGCGGTTCATCAGCGTCACGCACATGACCGGGTACGTGCCGCCCATCGATGCGTCCTTCACCAGCACCGGGAAGCCCTGCTCTTCCAGCGCCGCGATGCCGGCCACGATGCCAGGATATTTCGCCAGCACTTCTTGCGGCACGTCCGGCAGCGCCAATTCGCCTTCGAGGATTTCGCGCTTGACGGCGCGCTCGAAAATCTCGGACAGGCACTGCACCTGGGCTTCGGCCAGTGTGTTACCGGCGCTCATGCCATTGCTGACGTACAGGTTCTCGATCAGATTGGTCGGGAAGTACACGACCTCATTGTCCGACTGGCGCACATACGGCAGTGCGCAGATGCCGCGCGCGGCATTGCCCGAATTGGTGTCGATCAGGTGCGAGCCACGCAGTTCATCGTCCGGGTTGTAGATCTCGAGGCTGTAGGCATCGAGAATCTCCGCCGGGAGCGCATCGTTTGGGCCTGGCTTGAACCAGCGCTCGTTCGGGTAATGGACGAACGGTGCGTTGGCGATGTCTTCGCCCCAGAACGCACCGGCGTAGAAGTGATTGCAATTGAGGCGTTCGATGTATTCGCCCAGTGCCG
>Ga0265797_10011207_pt1 | contig 11280 bp, 6 predicted proteins | sample P2T30metagenome_FD_192433 | JGI IMG/M metagenome (GOLD analysis project Ga0265797, IMG submission 192433) | Plant litter microbial communities from East Loma Ridge, Irvine, California - P2 T30 | ecosystem: Environmental > Terrestrial > Plant litter > Unclassified | place: USA: California... | reverse complement strand
GGAAGATGGCACTGGACCTATTTTTAAAATGCTACGTATCAATGTTTTCAATGACAAGAAAAGTTCGTGCCATGTTGTGTTGAATGGCAATAGCTTGTAGGAGACTAGGGACTGCCTCGTATCCAGACTAAAGTTCGCGGACTGCTCCTAATCGTACTCAGAGAAACGCACATCTGCTCAAAACGAATCGCAGCTTGAAAGTACGCGGAAATGCCATTCAGTATCAACATACCACGGAACGCCACGCACTGAAAAGATTACACTGAGCAGTCATCCCGGGGTAGGTCATCAAGGAAGTCATGTCTACAACTCAATCACGAAGGCTTAGATGGGAAGTGTGGCACGATCAATCCGGTATCATCCCCACCATGGCTCTTCCCACAGACAACCGATACAACGTGGACACAGCCGTGCACCACCTGCCCCAGCAGAACCAATGTGCCGTCTGCAAAACACGACAAAAAATCACAGTGTGCAGCGGCTGCCGCGTAGCACACTACTGCGGCGCCGCCCACCAAAACTTCGGCTGGGCCAAGCACAAACCGCTATGCAAAGCCGTCCGCGGCAGCGTAGAGCGTGTCTCCCAGTTCCAGGCGGACGTCGAACGTGTAATCCAAACCTCGGAAGGCGGCTATCAAGCGTACTTTAAGTCGTGTCCTCCAGTCGCAGATGGGTTCCTACAGTGCAAGTCGATTCTGGCCATGAATTACATTAAAATGGGCACTTTGGCCGGCGTACTGGAGGGTCTCAGACACTGCTTGGAGGTCGACAAACTATGCATGAGCGAGATCGTGAGAGACGTCAAGATGAAAACAAGATCCCAGGCTTGCTTCTCCGTCTCGGCTGGGACCAGGAATGCTATGAATATCTCAAGGAGAAAAGCAATGGACGACTGGAAGCAATCTACCGCTGCGACGTCCAAACCGGCATTCCTGTCCGACCAGCAAACCCAGAAAACCTCAGCCTCGCCCACGCCTCGATGCTCTGCGTGCTGAAGCTCCGCATCATCCAAGACCTGCGCAACCTCCATCAAGCCGACATCGCTCTGGGCAACAAGCTGCCCGCCGAGATCTTCAGCGAGATCCGCTCCTATCTCATCAGCGATGCGACGAGGACGCAACCCGATTTCATGGAACTTATCGAAAAACGCTTACCGCTCCCCGACTTCACAAAGATCTTCTCATGGGACGTCAGAAATCTCAGCTGCTACATTGACGCGCTGGAACCCGACTACTGGGGCGCCCTGCAATATCCCGCAGAGTACATGAAGATGCAACAGATGTATGACTACGAGTTACCAATTGCTGCAGCGCTGGGGCAGACGTTCGATACCTGGGCGGAGACCCATGGCTCATTCGTTTTGTTTCACGAAGTTTGCGCCGCGATGGGCAGGAAAATCGGATTGAGAGATACTTTCAAGGTACGATAAGATGCCGTCGGGTACGATATTTATGACACAATTCACGATTCTGCTTTATACGGTTGTTTCAACGGCAGGTCCATATACAATATGCTATCGGATCTGCCTGCGATCGCCCCTAACGCTGGGACTACGAGGGCCGTGTCCATATGCACGAGGTTCTGTACACCCCCATGTCCTTTCCCTAAAACGTCCTGGACTCCTGCAACTCTTCAGAATGCCGCACCTCATTGATCATCATGGAGCCCTTGTATTTGCTGCTCTTGTTAACCGTCAATGTGAGTACTGCCATGTCCAAGCGCAGACGATCTAGGGTCAGCCGCGCCAGATGTGGCAGACGACGTTGATGCTTCTGCAAAAGATGACCGGGATGGTGTCATTGACATACGGACAGTCTTCTTCCACTTAGGCTCGTTCACTGGAGTGTGAATGCCTTGTGCAACAGCAGTGTCCAGAGGCATACCCTGGCCATCTCCTATCATGTCCTGTGGTTCTTGAGATTGCGGCATCTGATTGGCCATCACGGCTTCACGTTCTTCGTTATTCATCATTGAGATGTGTACTGCGCGGTTCAAGCGCAACTTGTCCGATATCGACCGCGCCAGGTGTGGTTGGAGCCATCGGTATTTCTACAAGAGGCGATCGGGCTCGTGGTGTTGCCATGCGAACAGCCTTCTTCTTCCTGGGTCTCTTAGCTGGGGCAGGAGCGTCCTGCGCAACAAGATCATGCACGCCATGATTCTTGCCTGTCGAGAAGCTGCTCTTTGGTAATGACTCCCGCCAGCCCGGTCTTCCCCAAAGACGCTGCGGCACGTCCAACGGAGCCATTTGTCCAGAACCAGACTTCTCATGCTCCATCACGGGAATGATGCTCGCGCCTTGTATGATCTCTCGCATCCCATAGTCATCTTCCAGGTGGCTTACGTGGTGTTCAAGGTTCGTCATACGCTTCGCTCGCTCGTGCATCTTCTCCTCGATCGTGCCGGCCAACACCAGCGTTTCGACAAAGACCTTGCGAGTCTGGCCGATCCTGTGAGCACGCTTTATTGCTTGCGCCTCGATGTCAGGGCGACACACGGGGTTGACGAAGTAGATCCTCGAAGCGGAGCAGATATTAAGGCCATGCGCAGCCTGTTTGACATCCATGAGAAGGACGCGATCCTGTTGGTCCTCGTTGAAGCGCACCACGTAGTCGGATTTGAGAGCAGCGGCAAGCGATTTGGCGTAGATCTCGTGCTTGATGTGAAGCAGCTCGAGCATCTGCGCGATGTAGTATGCTATGTTGTCGCCCTCGTAAAAGACCAGGATCTTCTCATCCTGGTAGTATTTGAGGATCTGCGAGGTGAGATAGCTGAGCTTTGCGGATGTGGTGCCAGTGAGATAACCTTTGGAGAATGGCGACTCCTCCGAGAGCGCACTACGCTCAACATCGCTCCATCTTCGTTTAGAAGTGGAAGTGCTGGCGCCGGCCCGTACTTCAACCTCGTCCTCGCCAGCTCCAGAATCATCCGTAGCCTTTTCCTTGCCCTTCGTCGATCTACTAGCTTTCGGCGATTTCTTCGCACGTTTGGTCGTTGCCCTGTCTCCCCGGCCGGATGATGAATTCCGTCTCTTCAGCGAAGGTTCACCGCTCAGGTTAATGCCAGCTTTAGACAATGTGGGCTTCGAATCCTTTTTGACCACTTGGTCTTCTCGACGGCCCTCTTCAGCGCGCTTCATAGCTCGGATACCAACGCTGGCGAGACCTTCACCAGGATTTTCAAGACCGACGCGCTCATTCACGTGCTTCTGAGCTTCTAGCAGTTGCGAGATTCCAGTGAGAAGTGGTGACATATTACCACCGAATGCCCAAAAGCTAGCACTCTCTTCCGGCCAATCCTCGACGAATAGACCAAGTTCATGGGATTGGCTCAGGGCATGCCATCCAGCAGATGACAGAATCGAATCTGAGGCTTGCAGGGTGTCCTCAAGAAGGCGTCGGTCTTCTTCTGAGCAGTGGGCATCCGCCTTGGCCAAGTATCCACTGCTGATCTTTTGACTAGCTCTTACGTCTTCCTCACTGAAGCCTGTCCAGAAGAATGCGCTCTGTCGCAGATTGCCTATCAGCTGATACCGCGCTTGAGCAGAGTTCTTGTGGAAGAGGTAGTCCGCATCTGTGCGCTCGGAGGTGACAGCATTGGCAGTAAGGACGATGGCGAACATAATTGCTGTCAGCTTGTCATAGAACGAAGGCTGGAGTCGGATGACCTCATGGCTCAGTGCCGGGAGATCTATGTCTTGTTCGACATCTTCGGGTTGCGTCTTTATCACCATTGCTTCTAGTGTCCGACGGAGTCCTGCAGAGAAACTAGAGTACGTACGCTTTCGATGGCACTCATGTCGGTAGATGTGCTCATCCCAGACTGCAGGCCTCTCACCGAAGTCTTCAGCGGCCCACGGCCGGATGCGAAGGAAGTTGCTTGCAAGGAGGCCTAAACTTTTGATCGCGCCATTCGTATCCGCCTTGGGGTCGAAATTCTTTCGGCGGTTCAACACAGTATCCCGAGAGTCGATCTCTCCGGACTGCGAGATGTTCTGGGCAACAGACATATCAGCCTCCACTCCAAGTAGGTCTTTGGCCGGTGTGCCGCTGATGACCCATCGGTGGTCCGCAGTGATTAGTTTCTTCGCCACCGAAACGGCTGTGGTGTTGGATGACGAGAAGAAATGGCCTTCATCGATAATGAGGCGTTTGAAGTGCAAAAGCTTCAAAGGCGATTCGTACAGGTCGTCCGATTTGAGACAATGACAGTTCACAGTCCTGGTTGCACCAATATACGGACAAGTACACGATGGAGGTCTGGAGACCATACGACGGCCCCGATCATCTGCTCCGTCCTTGACCTCCATCTCGAATCGGCTTCTGCTGAAAAGAATGACGTCGTAGTTTCGGAGCTCGCTCGATGGCGGCAGCACCGCTTTTGGCTCCTCCATGAGCAGTATGCGAAGTACTCCCTCGTTCACATGCTTCTGTATCTCAGAATGCCATTGTTTACAGAGGTTCCGGGGTACTACCAAAATGGTTGTTGCTGCTAGTGTCTTCTTCACCGGGCGTGGGATCACAGTCTTCCTGTTCCATCGGACCGGCTCCACGGGAATCTCATAAGTCGGCGGCTCCTTCTCAAGCTTACTGGTACAGCTGCTCATGTCATCTTGCGAAGAATGTCTTATGCGTTCGAATTCGATCTTCCACGGTACTGACATGCGATTGATCGCCGAGACCGCCATATCTGCCAGCGAGGCGGTCGCCGTTCGCACCGGAGGCATTCCATAAGCTGCAGGTATTTTCGGAAGGTGGTGTCGAGTCGCCAAAATTAAAGACAAACACATAAGAGTCTTACCAAGCCCCATCGTCTCCGCAAGAATACCACCGCGAGTCGCTTCGTAGTAACGGGGGTGTCTATTGAACAAGAGGTCACGTGGGCCGTAGTAGAACAACGAGCCATCCGGCGCGGTACGTGGTTCCAGCCTGGGATCCAGTAGCAATGTGGATACGGTCTCACGTTGGAGCATCAAAGCAGCTGAGCGACGTTGGTATGGGTAGAGTGGCGTTTTGAGGCCGATCAGACCAGAAGTGGGATTGGGGTCAAGTATGTCCTCAACGGCTTCCCGCGCGTACTTTTCTCTGACTTGAGAAGGGTCCGGTCGCGGGGATGGAAGCTTGTTGAACATGTAAAATAAGGAGCCTTCGTCTTGTGACGCCCATGGATCGAAAGTGGCATCATTGCCGCTGGTGTAGCGGCCGGCCCAGGTTTCGCTGCTGACATCGACCTTTGCCACCAAGCTCTCCAGTGCCGCCCGTAGCTTTTTGTTATCGCGGTCGATATAGCGCAGCCCAACGTCGCCAGGCAAGATGTAGATCCGATAAATAATAAAAGCATGGTTCAGAGCGCTCCGACGCTTCTGTGTGCGGATCCATCCAGCGTCGATCAACTTAAAAAGGGTTGCTTCCAATGAGACCTCGCAGTAGACCACGTCTTGCCAGTCAGCGGTGCTGTAATCATTACCAGTTGCCGCAGCATCGTCTATAGTCTCCTCGTGTACCAGACAGCCTAAGGGTAAGAAGTTTGAGAGGTCAGACAAGAACACGGTCGCTTCTTGCGAGAGGCTCGAGTGGGAGCGTGGTCGGTTTTGTAGAGCTACCCCGGATACGGTGGATGAATTTTGTGACGTTTGTGACTCGCTGGCGGGTGTATTTACTCCATCAGTCATCAAGTGGTGGTATGTCGGCGTAGAAGCGGACGACGTCGAATTATCGCTTGCCATCCTGGTCGGTTGTGATCACGTACAGGGATTCCCAGGGTCGTCGCAGGTCATGTCAATACTCTCGGCTTCCATCGGTGCGCATCTCAAGGTCCACGATCATTATCTTCATCCGACGAAGTGAAGCCAAGTGGGTGGCGATGTCAGCGATACTGAGCCGTAAGGCTGATTGGAGTAAAGTTGAAATGTGAAGTGAGCACAACAGAGCCGTCCAGATAGATATTGATGACAGAGCAATAGTTTCCTGTAAGCGATAGATTCACCGACGGTCTGATATCGACTACTTGATATGTTCAGCTGTGAGCCTCGAGATTGCATGTGAAGAGGGAAGGAAGCCTGCCGCTCCCTGACGGGATCGGATTCGTGCATCCGCTGTGCTCAGTAATACATAGACATGCTAAAATCTACCCAGCACACCCGGAGGCGAAAGCATGGCCCGGCATCTCACTGGTCTCGATGCTCTTTCTATACCAAAAACACAATGGTAGCAGTATAAGTGCTGGTGAGATACACCCATAGTCTAGCTCGTGTCTTACGCAGGCATCGAATATATTTAAAGCCTAAAGAATTGAATGGGGTATCTATATGCTACAAACCAATCTTCAAAAAAGCACTCGATCGAATTCCGCTCAAGCACCTTTACTGCCCAGATCCTGCTCTTTCACGAATTGACTGTATCTGCCCTTGCGCTGTAACAACTCCGAGTGTGTACCGCTCTCAACCAATTTTCCAGCCTGCAAAACGAAGATCTTGTCCGCTTTCTGGATCGTACTGAGCCGATGCGCAACAGAGATCGTTGTCCTGCCTTCGGCGGCTTTGTCCAGAGCTTGCTGAACGAGGTACTCCGACTCCGAATCCAGCGCGCTGGTCGCTTCGTCAAGCAAGAGGATTTTGGGGTTTCGGAGCAGTGTCCTGGCAATGGCGATTCGTTGGCGCTGACCTCCAGAGAGCTGCACGCCTTTATTGCCGAGAGCTGTGTTGTAGCCTTCTGGAAGCGACGAGATCAGACTGTCGATATTTGCGTCCTGGCAGGCTTTGGCTATGCGCTCCTCAGAGACCTCTTCATGCAGTGGTAAGCCCATGAGCAGGTTTTCGCGGATCGTACCGGAGAAAAGCACAGGTTCTTGGGCGACTACAGAGAGTTGTGTGCGCAGAGTGTGTGCATCCAGGTCTTCGAGATCCGTTCCGTCTACAGTGATTGATCCTGACGTTGGGTGGTAGAGCCTTGAGGTCAGGCTGATGACGGTGGATTTGCCACATCCAGAGTGTCCAACAAGAGCGACGAAACTACCCGCCGGGATGTCAAGATCCAAGCCATCAAGGACGATGGCTGATCGTCCAGGATATGAGAAATGCACGTTCCTCAACTGTATGTGCCCTTGTAGTTTTGTATTGTCGCCGGAGGATTTGGGGTTTTGGTCTTCCGTGGTGATCGTACTAAGTAGTTGGAGGAGTCTCTCACCAGCAATGCGTGTCTTGGTAATATCTGGACCGAACCCAAAGAAGTTTGCAGCACTCTGTGCTCCAAAGATGACCGCAGCCAAACAAATGAAGAACTGTTGCGGCCCATACTCGCCCGAACCAATCAGTTTGCCGCCATACCAGAACACCAGAGCAAAGATGAGGAATTGCGAAGCCTGCGACATGGCGAAGAAGAGGGAGGACAACATCACCCACTTGATACTCTTACGCTCAGCCTCAATGAGTTGGTCGTGATACGCCTGCCAGACAGTCTTCTCCTTCGACAGCGAAGCGACAGTCCTGATGCCGGCAATGTATTCCGAAGCAGAAGCCGCGGATTCTTCGAATGTCTTCTTCGCCATTACTTGGAATTTGGCAAGGAGTGCTACTCTGACGAAGCCACTGACCAGGATGACCGGGACCACAGAGATGCAAACCAAAGCGAGTTTCCAGCCAATAGCGAGAGCCAGGATCATGCCGCCAAAGAGCGTAATTGCGCCATCGATCAGCGTGCCGAGTGTCGCACCGGAAATGGCAGCCGCATTGTCCGGTTCGGTTGAGAGCATTGAGGTCAGCGCGCCAGCGGAATGAGCAGGAGTATCGAACCATTCCGCTTCCTGCTTGAGAGCGAAAGCGAAGATAGTAGTCCGTAGCCTTGCCGTGAGTTTTGCAGAAGCAATTCCAAAGACATAACTCCTACCAGCAAGCGCGAAGAGTGCCACGAAACCCACGAGCAAGTACATCGCCGCCCAGAAGTTGATTTTGAGAGCCATCAGATCCGGTGCCACAATCGCGAAAATTGACTTGGCGAACAGGACTGCACCAACAGGTTGGACCATGCCTGAGATGACGGAGAGAGCGCATCCAATCAACAAGAGCCATTTCTCCTGCTGGTTGTAGTAGTACAAGAACTTGATGACATCCCACCAAGAATACTGTCTCTCGGGGCTGACACCTTCCGCGGTGGCACCGCCTTTCTCGACATCAGCCGCTGAGCGATTCGTGCCAACTCGTTGTAGGATTGACGGCTTGTTGCTGCGAGTCTTAGTGAGGGAGATAGTCTTAGTAAGCTCGTTCTCAAGGACCTCTTCGTCCACCAGAGCAGCCTTTTCCGAATCTCTCACTGGCTCGCCTTCTCCAGTCTCTTTTGTCAAAGCTTGCGCATCCACTAGCTTCTTGTAAGTACCATTGAGAGCAAGCAACTCATTGTGGGTCCCTTGTTCGCAGACTTTTCCGCCGATGATGACAGCAATGGAGTCCGCGTCGCGAATTGTCGACAAGCGATGAGCAATCATAATTGTAGTTCGGTGGCGGCTGGCCTCCTGGATAGCAGCTTGCACATATCGCTCGCTCTCGGTGTCAAGTGCAGAAGTCGCCTCGTCGAATAGTAGGATCTTGGGATCGGAGACGAGAGCGCGTGCTATAGCGATACGTTGCCGTTGACCGCCAGACAGGAGAACACCACGCTCGCCTACAGCAGTATCATACCCTTGTGGGAGTCGAGAGACAAAGTCGTGCGCGTATGCTTGCTTAGCTGCTTGGACCACGGCATCGGTAATTTGCTGCTCGGTAAGGTCCTTTCGCTGGGCATCTGGAAGACCGAAGGCGATGTTGTCGCGCAGACTCAGATCGAACAAGATTGGCTCCTGGCTTACGACAGAGATCTGGTGTCTCAAACTGCTGATATTGTAGTCGGCGATGTTGACGCCATCAATTGTGATAGAGCCCTCGACTATGTTGTAGAAGCGCTGGAGTAGGCCGACGACGGTGGATTTGCCGCCTCCACTGGGGCCAACGAGAGCTGTTGTCTTGCCGGCTGAGATATGAAGGTTGTAATCCGAGAGGGCATTCGTCGTCACTCTCGATGGGTAGACATGCCGCACTCCCTTGAACTCGATCTCACCACTGATTTGACTGGCGTCAAGACCTTCGTCGCCCAAGGAATCTATAGGGGACACTCTGTCGATCGTTCGGAAGATGGTTGCTGCTGATGTAGTGCCCGCGCTGAACGCAGCAAAGTTCGGAGCCTGTAGAGTGGAGGGTACAAGTCAGCAGAGTATCCCAGCGGAGCCTCAATCATCATGTGGAGTTGCATTCTTCCACCGTGCGGTCACGTACCATCATTGCCACTGAGAAAGATCCGGTCATGATGGCCAGCAGAGTGATAATGATCTTTGCAATATCGATGTTTTCAAACCTTGATCCCTGCCAGAAAGCCAACCCGTACATCAAATTGATGATACACATCATGATCGCGAGCATCAAGCCAGCATAAGTTTTTGACTTGCCGCTCCAGTGCTCCACAACACGAGTGTGGGTAGCGTAGCGGTCCTTCATCCGTTCTTGCATGTTCAGAGCAAGTACTGTTTTGATGGCGCTGAAAGCCTCATCGACCACTGTTGCTGCCTCCGTACCAGCTTCGCCGGCCTTCTTTCCACTGCTTGTCATAGGCACAGAGACAAGGCCTCCAAATAGCATGATCGCAAGCAAAGCCGAGGAGAGTATCAATGCCAGTGCCCAGTACTGGATGAATCCCACGATGAAGGCGCCAATAAATGTAGACAGAGTTGTCAGTGTGATGCCGACCTTCTCGGAAATGGCTTCCTGGATGGCATTCATATCCGCAGTGATGTGGGAAGTCATTTTGCCAGCACCAAAGCTGTCGAAGAAGCCGATATTTTGCTTCATGAGAGCTCGCAAATACTCTTCTCGAACCTTGCGAGCAATTCGTCGGCCAGTCTGTTGCCATCCCACTGTGGCAGTCCACTCCAGAACGAAACTCGCGATTGCGAGATAGACGAGATAAAGGATGCGTTGGTTGCTTGCACTGTTGCCACCGACTGCCTCGCCAATTGACGCCGCAGAAATGTTCGACAGGTCGCCCACAAGTTGGCCGAAAACGATGATCATGAGAGGAGCAATAATTCCCGCAGCAATCGAGCAAACGGCACTGACCGCCATCATAGCAAATTCGAGAGCGCTGGCATATCGGTATACGGCGAATATTGTGGCTTTTGCGTCGTTGGTGTAGCCTGTTTGGTCCTTGAGTATTTTCGTCTGGGCTTCAGATAAGCCGGCTTTGGCGAAATCATCCTGTGAGGGCTCGCTGGTCGCGTTGGAGTCTGATCCGCTGCGTTTCTCGCTGTCTTTGTCAACATCGCCATCCTTCTTCTTGGCTCGTTTAAATAGGCCCATGTCGTGTTTGATAGCTGTGTGTGTTTGGCAGGCTCAGATGTGGCGCGTAGGATGAGAAGGGGATCCTCGTCAAGGACGCAAGGGGAATATAAGGCAGGATCCTACTGATGATGTTCAAAGTGAGGCCTTCAAGGCAACTACATGGCGCGTGGCGAGGTCTATATGAAAGACACCAATATAATGGTAGCCTGGTGTATGCGCACCACTCGCCAAGGGCGGGTGTTCAGGCATCCGTACACTTGTACACACATGGATTGCTCACTCTGAGCGAGTGCGAGACGAAAGCGAGGGCACGAAGGAGCCAGCCTCAAGCCGTCCGGTAAAAAACAACCGGCTCGGGCAAGCGCTTTCGCCTAATCGAGTGTCTTGCTGCGCTCGCACGTGCCTTGTGCAGACACTTGGCGGGAACTCATCAAAACACACGGCTGGTGACTATTGACGATGGTGACAATGATTCATTGTTAGTATACGGATGCGAGCTTGATGCGATAATGATTATGCTCATTCGCTTTCGAATTCGTGTGAAATTTGTATTATCGATAATAGTCAGATGACAACATTGAACGATGCGCCAGAGTAGGCGAACAGAAAGCATACGACTTGAACGCTTCATCTATTTCAAGCCACAATATAACCCCTAAACACAGCAAATGCTCCCCTTCACCTTTGTCGTCAGCGAGCCACGTATAAACAGACGTAATCATCTCCACTGAAGACTGTAAAACCAACAACGAGCAATCAAATACCATTTGTGAGCCTTGTATACAATTTTCGAGTATTCATCTGGACCCCAACCCTTACCCTTTCGTAAGGCGATCTGTTCTGTTTCTGGGGCCGTCGGAGGTCATAAGTCTGCATATATATGCGTAGACTGAATAGCAGCAAGGTTTTCGTTCGGGAAA
>Ga0265797_10011206_pt1 | contig 11281 bp, 16 predicted proteins | sample P2T30metagenome_FD_192433 | JGI IMG/M metagenome (GOLD analysis project Ga0265797, IMG submission 192433) | Plant litter microbial communities from East Loma Ridge, Irvine, California - P2 T30 | ecosystem: Environmental > Terrestrial > Plant litter > Unclassified | place: USA: California... | reverse complement strand
CGACGTTGAGATTGGCACTGCGATCTCTAGCGTGAAGAAGGGAGATGTTCCATGTTACTCTCAAACGAGCGTCGCTGTCAGCATGCTTGCTGCTTCCCATTCCTAGAGAAAGATACCTGTCCATGGATGCGCGAATAGCCTTGCGAGCCCGTCACAACCGCAGAACACTGGGTTCCGCCCCCAAATTTGCACTGCAATTTCTAGCGCGTAGGAGCACATCCAAGAGTAGCTTCAGAGGCCAATGGCAATGCGAAGACATGCATGCATTTCTTCGCAGGCTAGACATGTCGATACGAGCTGTCAAAAGTCATGAGTGGGATCACTGCAGCCCAGGCCGCATGGAATGCACTGCAACCATTGGCGCTAGAGAGAAGCTATGGTCCTGTCATGAGGCTGCGCATTTGATGATGATGGCATATACTAGGGATCATCGTGACTTGTTGCGCAGTATTCAGCCTTGGGAAGAAACGGTCGCAACTGCTGTTTATGGGGCCTGGTGGGAACGTCGAGCTACTTTCCATCGTATCCAAGCTGCACTGCAATCTTTAGCGTGGACGGGGGGCCGATGCCTGCGCTCCAAATGATGTCATTGGCCCATCGCTGGGTCATCGCTCGCACGTGACTGCTGATAAGGACTGGTGGCCCAGCAATACCGGTCAAGGCCGGGTCAGCTCGTCCCACTCGTCCCACCGATGCAAGCGGATTGCTCACCGGTTTCAAGTGTCACTCTCTAGTAGCACAGGGTCGTGAAATCGACAGTACACAAGGCATTGTGCAAGGCTGAATTGGTTCGAACATGAAGCACGCTTGAGAGGAGACAATAGCTGTCCGTCGATCGCGGGTCGTTCCACCACGCAGCAAGTTCGACCAGCCAGTCTGAATTGCAAGTTATGCTATAGCTTATTCGGACGTGCCCGACACAATATGAGGAATGGGTTACATATCTTGCTGAAAATCGATGATGTATAGCAGAATGATATGATGTACCAGTGAACGATGCATCCGAGAAATAACCAGCAACGGGGGGCTGTGTGCTAAAGGAGACGCGAGAATGGCTAGAACAGCGCGCTCCACTAAGATTACTTACCTAGGCAGCCAATCTGAACGAAATTGACCTCCAGGTATTTACTTTCTGTCATGTATCTTTTGGTGTCTCTTAAGATCGTTCAACCTCGTGAATGCCTTACCGCACTCCGGGCATTCGTGCGGCCTTTCTCCTCGATGGCTGAGCTCATGATTTCTGCGATGAAAGTTGCGCGAAAATGTTTTTCCGCAAAACTTGCAAGCGTGATTCGTTGCCGCGCGCTTCGTTGTATCAGCGATGAACTTCTCCGCTAAATCACTCATCTCGGGATGAAATGTTCGTTTGTGACTCTCTAGATCCCTTGAGTTGACGAACCCTTCAGCGCCCAGGCAGTCTGGTACCTCGCACTGGAACGGTCTTTCGTGAATGTTGACATGTCGGTCGCGAGCCTTGGCGTCCTTGAAACCCTCCGAGAAATATCGGCATGTGATCCTCGTGCATTTGAACCGCGATTCCTCGTCGTAGAATCTGTTGTATGTCTCCTTCTCGTGTGCCGTCGGGCTAGGCTTGGTCTTGGGAAACATCTCGAGAGCCTTTCGATTCCGATCCAACGCTTTCGAGAGGTCTCCGATGCTGATCTTGTGTTGTGCATCGAAGCCTTTCTGCTGGAACGTGTAGATGTGGCTAGTGAGCCCCACTAGATGATCGTGGAGGTCGAGATGCTCAAATACCCTGCACTTGGCCTTACAGTCGTCCACCAAGCCGTTGGCCCAGTCCACGTCGCCATAGCGCGTCATGAAATCATCCATGGCTTTGAGGATGCTTTGCAGCTGTCCTGCCACGTCGTTTGCCTCGTCGAGGAATCTCTCGCCTTGGCCTACCCAAGCGTCGACATGGTGGAACCATTTCGCGGTGGCGTAATCTTGAAAGGCAATCGATCCGTCCAATACATATCGTCGGCGTTGCACTTGATCATCCGAGTCATCGACATCGAAGCAGGGAAAGGTGAGGTATTGTAGACACAGCGTCGCCAACTCGCACTCAATGGATGGCTCATGAACGTCTTTCGTGATCCTGGTAATGTACCTGTTTCAATCAGGACAAGAAGGCCTTGATCGCATGGGGGCTCACATACGTCTTGGCTGTGCTATGAACGAGAGAAACTCGATCGCCGTTAAGAAGTATTAGCGGCCCACACAGTTCAGAAACGTGTTCGTGCATTCGCTTGTCCTCATAATCAAGGATTTGGCGGTCCACGTCGATCGATAGTGCGACGTGAAGTTCTTTCCAGGTGAATGTACGCTTAGCGCACACTAACCTACGGTTTTGATATGACGTAAGCGTACGGATTGCGCACACATTGTATTGCAACTTACCATCCAAGTACTCTCCTTACTTTAGGCCATTCTCTACCAGACCTTGTTTTGACTCGTCGTAATGTCCGCTCATATCTGCCTGACAGTCAACGGCCACTCTGTTCCCGCCACGTACTTACGTCCGTACAGCTCAGCATATAGAGCTTCTTCACTTACCCCTCGCCGAGTCCGGCAGGAAAGTTGTCCGTCTTGATAGAGTCAAAAAGCTCCCCTAGCGTCGTGCACGCATGAAGGTCGAGCAAAACCATTTTGGCATAGAGAAACATGCCTGTGTTCAAGTCAGAAGCCGGAGAAATATAAGGTGTCCAACCACCGACGAACCTTTTGCGTTAGCCACGGTAAGGTTGCGGAGGTATTCCTTCATGTCTTGAGTGAATGATGGAAACTTTGTCTCGATCCGATCCACCCAAATCTTGGTGTAAGCCTTGATGTCGCCTTCGTTGTCCGTTTCCGAGATTTGCAGCATCTTAGGCGCTATTTTGGTGATCGCGGAACTATGGAGTCCTCTTCGTATGTCTGCATGGTCTTGACTCGCGATCAGAAGGCGAATGGTGCCTGGATCAAGCACATCGCGCTGCCCTATGACTTTGGTCAAAATCTCTAGCACTTGACTTCTCTCCACCCTTTCGCACTCGTCCAGCCCATCAATGATGATAAAGAGTTTGGGAATAGTCAAGCAAAAATCTTCGAAGAGCCCCTTCGTCTGATTGAGAGACTTGAGGGACGGCTCTCCGCTCGTACTACGCCTCGTGTAACAGGGAGGCAGCATCTGCGGGCAATGATCCAGCAATTGGTCCTCGAGGCCCTTAAGTATACCGACTGCGGTGCTACTTGTCGGGTCGCCATCATGGCAGTAGAAGAAGCAGGTGATAAAGTCTCGTCTAGTCTTGCACTCTTCAATGATAGCGGATGCTAGTATGGTTTTGCCTGCTGCTGGTGAGCGTCGCACTATAACCCCAGTCATGATACATACCGGCTCCTGGTATCCCATACATCCACACAACAGAGCTGTTCGGAATATCAGAGTGTATCCAATGTTTCATGATATCGTGCTGTGTTATCCATCTGGCAGTGGTTGCGCACTCTCTTCGTATCTTGCAGAAGCTCTCGTGGTCGAGCTGAGATTGCTCCCCAACAGCTAGCCATTCTTTGACGACCATCAGCTTCTTGGTCTTCTCTCGATTAACATTCTCGTCCAACTTCGCCTGGAGCTCGGTCACATCTTCTTTATAAAGACGGTACTGGGCAAGGCTAGCGCGACAGTCGATGATGTCTTTGTGGCGTCGAAGACAACTCAGAATTCCGACAAACTTCGTGTGGAAGTCGTTCCACCTGGATGCCAGAGTTGGTATCAGCAAATTGGACATAGTTTGCGAAGGGGTGCTGCTTACATTGACTTGAAGAATTGAGTCCATGCTGCGTCCGTAATAGTTAGCGTAAGAGAAGGAAGTGTGGCAAGATAGGCTTACATCTTCCTGAGAAGAGCTTGATGGCTTCCAAATGAAAGTCTAGTATTTCTGAATGGATCATCTCTAGAGCGTTGATCAGATGGGGAGATCTGGAAAAATGTAAATCATATTCCACCAATAAAGGAAGCTGTTCGCCGATCTTCTCGTATGCTTCCAGAAGTAAGTCGAATGAGTCTGAAGATGCACTAGCTTTCTACATCACTCCTTAGCGCAACCAGCATAATGGGTATCCCGACGCACTTACCAGCAAGAGGAATTCCATTGGACCCCAAACGAAGACGAAGGCATCAGGAACATTGATAAATCTCGCTATAACCTCGCAAAGCTGGTAAAAGCCTTCGATACAAGATTTGATGCGCGCAAGATTCATCATCTCATTTCGGCGCTCCTGCTCCTGTTGGACCCTAATCAACTCCCTGCAGAGCTTTTCGTATGTAGCTGTCTCGAACTGGAGAACTTGTGTCTCTGTCAACCGATCGCGGAATTGTTGAGTAGCTTGTATGAGAGCTGATCCATTCGTATCTGGGGAGAGGGTAACGGCTCCAACTAAGAGTGGCTCTTGCGACATGGCAGCAGGAGGACCCCGACTACGCTGCTGGAATTGTATCGACCTTGTTGTATGTCCCTAGAAGTTTCACGGCATCATCTTTGGGGAAGGCTGGTACGCGCTGAGAGAACAAGTACATCTGCTCCGCACGACTTGTGGCCGATAAGGTCCGCGATGCCACGTCGCACTCGTAGCGTTGCTCGTACAATGAAGGTGGTGCCTAGAGACCGAAGTCAACGATGGAGGAACGTTTATAGATGCGGTAACACAACAAATTGCGGGAACGGGGCAAGAAGGGCCATCAAACGGGACGTCGTTCGGGGTAAGCGAAGAGCGGTGGCGGCAGCTGACGATGCGCGCATGGCTTACGAAGATCGCTTGGCAAGAGGAGCGGGGCATTCACGATCGTGTCAGCTATCTTGGCCTGCACGCACCACCTGGGCAGTCGTCCTCCATCTATTCCTCACAGTTCACTTTATTCTCCCGTCTGTACAAAGAACAAATAGATATCTCGCTCTGCTGCGATTCTGCAGTTGTCTCAAATACTAGCGGTTATGCGCTTGTCAAACCACCGCGAAGGAACGAATTGACGCCACACCACATGGCATCTAAACACCTGATTCACGACGATGACATTCAAGATGCGCACGAACACAATCGAGCACGCCTAGGATGGGACCGAGAGGACTTTATTAATGAGTACGTCACTGGAGGAATGCTTGCCGTAAAAATGCTAACTCGAGATAAGCTTGACACCAGCACTGCCAACACAGTCCTGGGACCAATACGTAAACGAACTTCTCGGTTCACAGACCGAAACGCATGATCCACTCATCGATGGGAATAGGCCTAATATTTACGGCTCGTTTCAAGAGACAAGCGCTGATATTGAGCGATGGACGACAGGAGAAGCGCCGCATCAGTCCAAGGAGGGGGCAATCCCTGCAGTAGAAGCCAACGTTTGTTACGGCATGGTAAGTCAACAAGAAATAATTCTAGGAAACTTCAACCACCATGATCAAGCTCCTCTACTGTTAATTCTCCTTTGGACATGCAGCTGACACGCGTCTAGATCTCCGGGGCTGCTATCCGCCTTCGTGGCGAGATGGCGGAGCTTCATCGCAGAATCAACAGCGTTGCATCGTCTCTAATTCCAGGCCATGCGCAAATGATTATCGTCAAGCCCGAAGACCATTTCCTGGTCGCTTTCCAGGATGGAGCGGTCGTAGGAGACGCGAATGCTCAGTTAGATGGAGCGTTGACGAGCATCGCAGAACATGGCTACGAGATTGATCTGGAGGTCTTTGCACCGATAAGTATCATACAAGAGACTATAGGTCGTGCTACCAAGCAAAAAGAGGCTGTAGTACGGGTACAGGTGATTGTGTACGGTCCACGCACAGCTGCTTCCGATATTGGTAGAGAGCTTTCGCAGCGAAAGATCTATCTGCAACGTCCTGTTCACATACGAGATGGGTATCGGTACGAGAATCCACATGTTCTCACCCTTGCCGGATTCCATGGCTCAACGCCTGAGATACAAGCCACCACAGAAGAACCTTTCTCCGAAAAGGTCGATCTGCAGACCTTGGAGGGCACTCTCCAGAATGTGTTTTCCTCCTTGGCGCGAAATCACAACCTTCACGGGCTAGAGGGGGACGAGCGCCTCAACACCGACCTTTTGTTGTACGTCCCATACAATTCGTCCCGTACACATTCTACTGTCCCTTCCGAATTTCGATGCTTCGCGATGGCCCGCTAATAGACTCAGGCACCAGAAGACAGCACTCTCTTTCATGATTCAGCGCGAGGACGGGCCTATACCAGAGGAGTACACGCTTTGGAAGTCCAGCGTAGAAGATGGACTCCATTGGTACGTACCCGGTGGTCGGCCTTGCATGATAACACTGACACCACTGACAGCTATCGTCATGTTCTGACGAAAGGACGTTGTGAGTTGGTTCTTTGAGCGTTCTGATTTTGAAGCGTGCTAATAATACAAAAGCCATGCTTAAGCCCAAAGAAACTGGCGGTGGTATCCTGGCAGACGAGATGGGAATGGGAAAGACTCTCTCTATATTAGCCCTTGTACTACGCACACTGAACGCTGCGCACGCTTGGGCTTTGAGCTTCGATGATCTCAACGATGTGAATTCGGAAATACGAAGGAAGAGACGCCGCTCCGGAGCGACTCTGATTGTTGCATCATCGGACCGTGAGTATATCATCCTTGCGATATAGACTAGTGCTCTTGGACTGACCGCGCAGTCATGATCAATGAATGGTTCCAGGAACTGGACAAGTAAGTCACAAAGATCGTTGCACATCCTCTAGCTGCTCACCTTGGAAGGCATTATGACGAGCCTACCCGTAAAGCATTAAAAGCAATCAAGTACCACGGCCCTCATCGACACGTTTCCCTGGAGAAGCTCTTGGAGGCAGACTTTGTCATCACCACATATCATACGCTCTCGTCAGATTTTGCCAGAACCAAACACGATTTAAGGGATATTGAATGGTATCGTCTCGTCCTTGATGAAGGTGAGTAACTCACCAAACGTTGGCCGCCCACCATTGACGATAACCTCACAGCCCACATCATACGACGGCAGTCTACGACATTGTATCGGACTGTAGCTGACATCGCGGCCCGGTCGAGGTGGTGTTTGACTGGCACGCCTATACAAAACCGGCTCGAGGACATCGGCTCCTTGTTCGCCTTCTTGAGAGTGGATCCATTTCACAGCTTATCGAACTTCCGCAAGATTATCGCTATACCTTTCGAAGAGGGCGGCAAAAGACGTACAGTTGCGATCGAGCGCTTCACTCGACTTCTGGACTCCATGTGTCTCCGCCGAACCAAGGATGTACTGCATTTACCAGCAGAGCAGCATCGAGTCAGGAGCATACGGCTTTCACCAGAAGAGCGCCTACAATACGACCAGACTCAAGAGATCATGTTCCGAGCTGTCCGTAATCAAAATGGCACGTTCGATCAAAAGAGTACGCTGGGCATGTTCCAGGTACAACTCCAGCTACGGATTCTCTGCAACCATGGTACTTGGCAGCAGCCCTTTTCCTGGAATCGCCGCAAATTGCACTTGCTGGATGAGGTGGAGGCTTTGGAGATCTCACTTGGGCGAGACGGCGAGATTACGTGCTCAGTATGCCGTCAATTGATGCCTGCCTTTAATAGCGGCTTGATGTTCCATCGCTACACCGAAAATTGCCGGCATGTGTTGTGCTCTCAATGTCTAACCCAGAGTACGCCTAGTGGTCACGATGAGATACCCAGCAAATGCCCGCTCTGTCATCCCCTGTGGAATGCGTCCACTCAAACACCTCGTTCCATAGATGCATCACAAGAAGATACATACTTTCGAGCAAACGGACGGTCTTCGAAAATGGAAGCTTTGATGAACGACGTCTCTGCCGATGTGTGGAAAACGAAAAGGTATGCGCGATGGGATTACACACATGGAGGGCAAGATTGACAAACTCGCAGCATCATATTCACTTGTTGGACGCGCACCTTGAACTTGCTAGAGAGCTACCTCCGTTACATGTCTAACAACACGTGGACCCATGAGCGCATCGACGGCGAATGCTCAACGACCAAACGCGAACGCATCCTGCATCAATTCACGGAGGACCCCAATTTGCGAGTACTGATCATGACCACCGGCACCGGCGCCGTAGGGTGAGTCAACCACATCAATATGATTGACTGCTATCATTAATCCTGTCGCGTAGGTTGAATCTTGCGACAGCAAACCGCGTGTTCATTGTCGAGCCCCAATGGAATCCCTCAGTCGAGAACCAAGCTATTGCACGAGCCCTTCGTTTTGGTCAGAAGCAAGCAGTTGTAATTACACGCTATATCGTGGAACATTCCGTGGAATACGTGAGATAATATAGCCCAGGTCGCCTATTCTTACTAACTCAATCAGGATATGCGCGCGTTGCAGGAAACCAAGCTAGAGAGGGCTGAGCTGATACAGTTTGATGAAAGCCCCGAGCGCGCATCTAGTTCACACCGGACGATTGTATCATCCCCCCCGCAACAGCTGCAACATATTCAAGACCTTGGCTCTGCTTCAAGTCCTGACTTCGTCGCTTCGACTAGCGTTCAAAGGTCTTCACTTGACAATCTCAATCAGATAGACACTGCTCGAACTTCGTCAACTCAGAAGAGCTCCAGTACTCACAATTTCGACGTACTAACTGCATCCCCCGGGGCACGCTTCGCCGTCAAATCCGAAGCCTTCGGCAATCCCGAATCTAGGCCAATCTCCCCTACTTATGCATGGAAGCGGAATGCAAGTCTTAGCGTGACTGACAGTGACATGCGATCAGTTTCTGACACTTCGGAAATGACTCCAGCTTCAAGCATCACGTCAGCATCAGGAATGAATATTAGACATTCGTCTTCAGAGATACCTAGCGCTAAACGTCCATGGACTAGTCCTAGCATTAACGAACGTGTAATATTCCAGGCATCTCAAGCACGAAAGGGCGCAGAACGATCGAGGACTCTCACACCTACATTCAATTTCTCTGCTACTACGGGAGACAACGACGGTGCTTCCATACTGTCCAGTATAGAATCTACCGGAACACGAGACAGTCGCCGGGACCGAACGCCCGAAGAAAGCTTCGTCTCCCGGTGCTTTGGAGACTTCTTGGGCAACTTGAAACAGCTGCAACCCTTACATGAGAAAGCGTTTCAACAATTTGGAAGAGAGGGATTCGTGCGCAACTATCGACAATTGCTCAGAATCCACTTGCTCAGACTTCGAGAACAACCAGGCTCGCGGACTCGCACAGAGAGTCTCACTCTTCGAATTCTAAATGCCGGGAAGAATCTCATCGAAATAGCGCGTAACGTTGTTGTGGTGCTCGAGCAAGAAGACGTAGTGCAGACAAAGCCACTTGAGACTTTGGACTTTAGACCTCGCGAGCAGGAAAATGTTGCAAGCTGGTTGACGGGTCTAAGATCTTCGGAATCTCGCGAACTCGAAGCCGTTCGGCATTATTCTAGACAAGCTTCAATCGGGGCCGAGATGAAGGAGCTTGAGAACATCTCCACAGCTCGTGAAGCCGGGAGCGACAGCGGGCTGGAGGAGAATGAACTGGGGGGCAACGTCGAAGAAAGCTCGCTCGACATTCTTGATCCTTTCGAGGAGGAACTACTGTCAGCACTTACTGATGCCTACGCGTTCCTGCGGAGAGATCTCTCAAGTTTTGAACTCGACCTGAGACTACTCCTTCTTCCTACATCATTGCGAGATATACTAGAGACAGTACCCAAGGCTGATATAAGCATCGCACGCACCAACGATGTATCTTTCGCCAACAAGGTCAAAGCACGCATTGAAGACTCCACGTCACTCGAGTGGGACTGGTGGCCACTCCGACCAAGAGTTCATGACCTCGTGCAAGGACGAAAACGTCTTGAATACAAGGTCTGTCTACCTCATCGCGACAGTTTGAATCATCGCTTATCAGCTACAAACTTCTAGGTCTGCTCGCATGTCTATGTTCAAGACATTGCCGATTCGGACGCGGTTTCGATACAAACTATCCTGGACCGGAGTCGCAATCATCCACCCAAATGTTACTGCTGTTTCTCCTGCAGTACCAACGAGCTGGAACACATAAGGCTTGCTTTCGGGGGATACATTGCATCGACCCTGACATGGATTATCGATAATTGGCTACCGACTTCTCAGCCGCCTGCTCAAATACCGGCATCGGCAGCCCGTCAGCGTTATACACCCGCTTCTACGACGCCTGCTGCTGGCGCAAACACAGCTAGCGTGTCGGGTGTGCCGGTAAACAATCTTGCATCACAACTGTCTAACAGCAGCAGCAGCGGCGTACAGCAAGTACCCTCTACGGGGTCTAATATTACACCTGCTACGCAAAGTACATCTCTCTGGGTTATTTTCGGTATCAAAGGCCACAACAACTTCAACGACATCGAAAACATCGAAATGCCCCACCAGATGATGAATGACTTCAAATTCTTCGCAGAGCTGAACCGTTTGGACCACGACTACCGCTGGGCAATTTCACGTTGGTTTTCTCCTTACATCTTCGACCACTGTAGATTTGTTCGGGTAAGTGTGCAACCCTTTTCTATCCCTGTCTTATTATTTAGATGTTCACATATGGAATGCCACGCTAAACTTCAAAGTTCGAATCGATGGGTGCCGACCTGATCTGGTGCCGCGACGAATCTCTACCGGACGACCACGGCAACGGAGCGCAGTATGAATACGACCCTCGGCCTCCTGATGTTCACTGCATTCGCAATCCTCCGGTTAGCAAGAACGAGTTCCGAAGGTATCTTCGAACATGCGGAGCCTCTTGCCTTTGGTCACGTCTACGCTTTATGAAACACAGATGCTCACGCGTGCACAAAGACTCCCACAAATGGATGAGGATACCGAGGAAACGGGCTAAGTTCGATACCTTGTCGGGAAACCCCGGAGAAGGGGTTTATGGTATAGAAGCTGTTTACTTGCTGTCGGCAGCTACTGTCTTCGTTACTCACGTCACACTTATGCTTGGAATGGTCGCTTTCTCGGGATGGTGGTTGAAGCGCTACCCAGGAGATCTACAGGGTGCGTTTGTCCCATTGGTAACGACCCTGGCAATTATTGCTTCATTCTGGACTTTGCCTGGCCGCGGCCCGCACTTGTAATGAATAGGCTGAACTCATCCGGCACATGCTTTGGACTTACCTTGCGATAATTGCGCCATGAACCAAGAAGAAAGTAATAGTCCTGGGACCGGTGAGAGCTGACAATCCAAGGCCCGGTTGTCCCGTGCGAGCGCAGACAGCGCGCGTCCTGATGCT
>Ga0265797_10011205_pt1 | contig 11281 bp, 13 predicted proteins | sample P2T30metagenome_FD_192433 | JGI IMG/M metagenome (GOLD analysis project Ga0265797, IMG submission 192433) | Plant litter microbial communities from East Loma Ridge, Irvine, California - P2 T30 | ecosystem: Environmental > Terrestrial > Plant litter > Unclassified | place: USA: California... | reverse complement strand
AACATCAATTTTACTTCTATCGATATGGGTTGTCACGTACTCAGTCCCCATGTGAGGTAAGAGGGTGACGTTCGAGTGCTTGAATAGCTCAGGGTTGATGTTTGGCTCATCAGGAAAGACGTCCAGACCGGCACCGTGTAGTTTGCCGGAGCTCAGAGCAAGTAGTAAGGCTTCTTCGTCGATTAGGCCACCTCTAGGTTGTCAGCCTTTTCCTGTACCACTGACCTACCTTGCGGTGTTAACCAGCACACTGCCCTCCTTCATCGCATCGAATTGAGCTTTACCAAACAGGTTCTTGGTTTGGGCAGACATCTGTACATAAGCGGTATCTCAGCCAGTTACATACGGGAATGTGGAGAGAAACGATATCCGAGTCGGCCAACAATTCCTCCAGACTCGACTTGTATTCCACCGCAAAGTCGGTAGGCTCCTGTGCCAGCTTCGAACGATTGTGGTATAGCACTCTCATTCCCCATCCCAAAGCCATACGTCGGGCCACCACTGTACCGATTCCTCCCATTCCGACTATCCCAATAGTCTTTTGCTCTGGGTCTCTTGCAAGCGGTAGATTCTTCTTCCATTCTAGGTTTCTGCAGGCAACCTCGGCTTTGGCGAATTGGCGCATCGCTGATATGATCAAGTAGATTGCTACAGTAGCTGTCGCATCGTCGACTGCGCCGGGGGTGTGGGTGACCTGCCATCAGCCTTAATCCCGACAATGCAGCACAAACTCACCGTGACATTATACTTCTCTGCAGCGGCAACATCGATGTCGTCATACCCAGCTCCCACTTTATATCAGCACAGACCATCAACATCCACTCACGATGCGAGACAACCTTGCATGACGAAGGTACGCGTTTGAAGAACTCCTCGCCTAAACTTCCCCAGATCGTCCCGGGTGCTCGGCATCGATATATAGCTTTCACGCCAGCATACTTTGTCTTGAAGTCTTCCTCAAGATCCTCGAAACTAGTTGCTGTGACCTCGACGATGTCTGCGTATGGCTCTACTTTGGCATAAAAGGTGTCTTTGACATAAGGCATAGGGCCTAAACGTCAGCTTTGTTTACTACATCGGCGATGGCCGATCTACCCATCAGAAGGACTTTGGGTCGAGGCATCGTTACGTTCAATATACCGCCTTATGGGAAGACATGCATACACCAATTCTCTTATATTCTTATACATAACACTCTCGCCAGTATGCATAGTGCGATCCATCCCGACTACCATCGGAAGAGGACACGGACTTAGAGATCACCGGAATTATCGAGTTTCCGTCCGGAGAATAAGCGAGCGATTGCGAATTACATGATAATCGCAATTTCGGATTGGTGAGTCTCATCAACTCGACATCACGATGCTAAAGCTAGCTCAGCAGGGAGCTACACTACTGCGAACATGTCGTATGAGGAGGTGCTTTGCTACTAGCTCGCACAGTTCACGGCCAGCAAGAGGAGCTTGGGTAGCATTAGCTGGGACGGCGACCCTTTTGGTGAGCTCCTCCCAAATAGCCTGTCACTAATTGATAAGGTGGCTCATACAGCCTACCGCGATCGAGTGGTCATGGAAGAGGAGTCTCCTGTAACCACTGAGACATCAAGAGGGATTGTCATGCGGCCTAAGAAGGAAGCATCAGGAGCCGGGGAGCCAGAAGAGTATATTACTCTCAAAGAGGTCGCCAAACACAATCTTTCACAGGATGCTTGGGTGATCATCGATGGCAAGGTCTTCGAGTGAGTCATCTCCAAAAGGGGCCTCGTATGTGATCGTTTGGTGACTAACGTTTCAGCGTCACCGATTTTCACAAGAACCACCCAGGAGGATCTGCCATCATCGTCTCAAACGCAGGAACCGATGTTTCGTGAGTCGTGCATGATAACAGGATGTTGATGATAGATCGCTCTTCAATCCCCTCCATCCTGCCGGAACACTAGAGGGTAATCTCGCTCCGGAAAGTTACAAGGGTCGAGTAGATCCAGAGATCACGGCAGTCGCAGCAGCCAAACAGAACGCCGAGAGAGCTCGTATAGCCAGTGCGAGAGCTGCTCTACCTCCTGTAGAGACGATACTGGGGATAGATGAGTTCGAGGTATTTTCGTGTTCCTCTGACGTTCGTCAATTCTGATGGGGCAGGATGCCGCAGGATCAGTTATGAGTCACCAAGCTTCCCTTTACTATCACACTGGATCGCTCGATGGGATATCGATGAGAGGGAACAAGGACTCTTTTCGGAAATGTCGAATAGTTCCCCGGATAATGCGAAATGTCACCTCCATCAGACCGCAGACAACGATATTTGGCCTGGAATCTGCGTTACCAATCTACATTTCACCCTCGTCGAATGCAATGCTAGGCCATCCTGATGGAGAGCTGAATATGACTCGAGGTGCAAGTCGACATCAACTTGAATGAAAAGTGAGCTGACGGTATAGGCAGCCAAGACGGGTATAGTACAGGGTATATCATATGTCGCATCGTACCCGCTATGTGATATCTTAGCCGAGAAGGAAGAAATGGACGAGCAGTTGGGCGACAAGATGGGTATGGTATTCCAGGTGTATGTTAGGAAGGATCGGGAGAAGAATAAGGAAGTTATACGGGAAGCTATCGATGGGGGATGTCGGTAAGCAGTTAGAACATGGCTGGCATGATATACTGATGTACAGGGCCTTGCTGCTGACCGTCGATTCGAATGTCGGTGACCTAAGACAAGAGGTTGAGAAGATGAAAGGCATGACGTTATCTGCTGAACCGGGGAAGAAGATGGGCCCATTCACCGAGTTCACCCTTACCTCTCACGACCCAGCATTAAATTGGGAAGATCTGAAGTGGTTGCAAGAAGTAGCTGGAGATGTGCCCGTTTACCTCAAGGGCGTCTCAAGTATTGAAGTACGTCGATCTCGCTGATCAAGGCTGACTGAATAGGACATCCGTATAGCAAAAGAGCATGGAGTTAAGGGTTGTATTTTATCAAATCACGGGGGAAGACAGCTAGATCGGTACGTATCAACATTATCATCGAGCTGATATGTAGCGCCAGAACAGGCTTTGATAGTCTGCGACAAATCACCCAACAAGACCCCACAATCACGAACCAAATCGAAATTTACGTTGATGGAGGCGCAAGAAGAGGGACAGATGTCTTGATGGCTCTAGCATTGGGAGCCAAGGGAGTAGGATTAGGTCGACCTTTCTTGTTTGCTCAAGCGGCATATGGTGAGAAGGGTGTCATTCGGGCTGTCAGAAGTAGGTCAGCAAGGTATTCACACAGGACGTTGCTGATATTTAGTCTTGGAACGAGAAATCGTCACAGGCATGCAGCTCATGGGAGTTACGAAGCTAGATGAGCTGAAGCCAGAGATGGTGGAATGTCTGCAGGAGATGTGGCGTTGACGTAGATGTATGCTAGGATCTATGTAACCGGATGTTGTATCGTAACTCTGCCAAATGCAACCTCACACCCTCCAACCCACCCTACACAAAGGCGGAGATAGGCCAAACCCGAAGACGTCCTTCGGTACACTTATGTCTGCATCACAATGAACACCAACGCATCATGTCATCTGGCTCTAGATCTCGTTTATGCTCTATCATCACAGATGCGCTGAAAGCACCTTCCCTCAATGCATGCATGGGTAGCCCCTGGTAATCAGGAGTTCACGGAGATAGCCAAGCGACGGCAGTCAAGGTAATACCGGATGTCCGATACTGCCCTGACCTTAAACGACTTATATATCTTGGCCCATACGACCTGCTCGACCTAGACACTCATCTATCTACTGTTCCAGCAACAATGACTCTTGAAGAAGGTACCATCAACCCCCATATCAATGGCAACGGCAGCACAAATGGTGCTACCAGCAAGAAACTCCGGATTGCGGTCATTCCTGGTGACGGGATTGGTAATGAAGTCATGGTGGAAGGTCTAAGGTCTTTGAGAGCTGCTGCCAAGCGGTGAGTACCCCGTCATCCATATATGATACGTCTGCTGATCATCTAGATTCAACCTGGAGCTGGACCTTGATGAGAGCTTCAGCGATTGGGCTAGCTGCGATCGATATATGGAGAAGGGAAATATGTTACCTGAAGACTGGAAACAGCAGCTGGATGGGTATGATGCAATCTACTTTGGGGCTGTCGGTAAGTCGATTCCTTGTGCTACGTCAAGCTACGCTGATCTTCAGGCGATCCAACACGAGTTCCGGATCACATCTCCCTATGGGGCAGTCTGATCCAATTCCGTCGAGAATTCGATCAATACATCTCCCTAAGGCCTTGCCGTCTGTTACCCGGTATCGCATGCCCATTAGCGAACAAGAAGCTTGGCGATATCGATTTCTGGGTCGTCCGAGAGAATACCGAAGGAGAATACTCGTCCATCGGAGGGAAAATGTTTCCCGGTACCGACCGAGAGTTTGTGGTCCAGGATACAATCATGACTAGGACCGGTGTTGACCGAGTCTTGAAATATGCCTTTGAACTCGCTCAGAAACGACCAAGAAAGAAGTTGACCAGTGCGACCAAGTCGAATGGAATCTCGATCTCGATGCCTTACTGGGACGAACGAGTTGTGGAAATGGCCAAGAATTACCCCGAGGTAAAACTTGATAAACAGCATATCGACATCTTGACTGCTTTCTTTGTGCTCAGGCCAGAATCCTTCGATGTCGTCGTTGGTTCTGTGAGTCTCTTCTATATTCTTCGAGCACATCGCTGATGTATAGAACCTATTCGGAGACATCTTGTCCGACCTGGGACCCGCATGTACCGGTTCAATCGGAGTAGCACCATCAGGCAATATCAACCCGACCGGTAAATGGCCATCCCTCTTCGAGCCCGTACACGGTTCCGCACCCGATATTGCGGGTAAAGGGATCGCCAATCCCATCGGCATGATCTGGGCAGGTCAGATGATGCTCGAGCATTTCGGATTCAAGGAAGCAGCCGATACCATGATGAAAGCGATTGAGGTCGCTTTGGAGAAGGCTGGACCTAGTGTCATTACTCCAGATCTGGGAGGGAAGGGGAACTGTGAGGGGCTTGGAAAGCATATTGCCGAGCTTATTGCTACCTTGTAGGTCTCCATCCCGGCTCGGGATTGGCGTTGTAAACATTTGCAGATAGATATGTTATACGATCCTCAATGTCGCGGAGTGGTAGCGGTGTGCTCAGCTTACACAATGTCTCTCTGAGCCCTGCATCACCAGTATAGCTATTGAATTGAGCCTTGCATCTCTACCTGATCAGACTCCCCTTCAATCCGTAACGGCGCACCAGGAATCACCTGATCAGCTGCCTAGTCTGGCATTTCTGAGGTTTTCCCGACATTCCGCCGGCATTCTGACTTCATCAGCCTCACGTTGTCATCTGTACTCCAACTTCTCGGTCAACGACACTTCCAATAATTGGCCACATATAAGCGTACAACATCCTGTCCAGTATTGCTTGACAAGATCGCTTCCTTTCCGCGACAAAAGCCCCGAACAGAAACAACATGTTCCGACTGTGAAGGATCAATCAGATCTTCGACAAAGTTGAGATCCTGTCCCGTCATACATCAATTTTTGCACCCACAACTGGGATGGATGCTACAAGCGGCGGTGGTTCATCAGGAGCCGGACCTAGCCGTTCAATGCAAAGTGAACTGTCCTCGCCCAGGTGACCATGGCTTTACTTGCTGACATATAGACCATCAAACCCGAAATAGGAGAGTACCGGATGACCTTCGGCAACGGAGTGAATCAAGCTGCGACCGATGCAAACAGCGCAAGCGTAAGTGCGTGAGACATACGGGTTCGGAGGTCTGTACGGCATGTCAGGAAGCTGGAGCGGAATGTGAAGCAACACTACCACGTAAACGGCGATTGACTACTTCTCACCCATCGGATCGTTATGCGATCCTAGACGCCATTGTCCGCAAGCTCTATCCCCATGCAAATATCGATACATCAGCTGGGCTGGCAATAGTAGCGAAGGAGGCCGGGATAATACCGAGTAAAGCAAGGAAGCGGGATCTGCAGGATGAGAACGGGCACGAGAAAGCTGGGAAAAGGGAACTGGATGTACTTGGTCCGCTGGAAATACCAGAGGGATGGCTAGTCCCAGCTCCTAGAGGAGGATATCATTACGTTGGGCCATCTTCTCTTGTCTACTTCGCACGCTGTGCCCGACAACTCGTCGCGAAATCGAAAATTCACAAACACCCTAATTTCGACGATGCTGGATTGCGCCGGTATCTTCAAGCTGCCGCATTCACGACTTACAAAACGAGTCATACCATCGAAGCCAATCTCCAAGATCATCCAGCTACGTTTGCGGCTGGTACAGAGCAATCGCCCTCAGCAGCCGTAGTAGGGGAAACAGAACGCTCACGACCATCGCCAGGCGGAGATGGATTCCGCCAAATTCGCCTTCCCGGTCGCCAGACGGCCGATCGCCTGATATCTGCTTTCTTTGATCGAGTTCATCCTAACATACCAATACTGCATCGTGGGGCCTTCCATGTCTTGTACGAACAGGCATTTCGGCATGATATTAACCTCGCTCTGGAACCGGGAAAAGCATGTACTCTGTACATGGTCCTCACGCTGGGAGCTCAAGCGCTTGAGGGTAGCTTGACCTCGGCAAGAGCTACTCAACAGCAATACCTGGCGATAGTCATACGGGAAGGACTGGGTCGATTGGTCTTGACGTCGACGCTCGCCAATGTCCAAGCTTTAATCCTGCTGGCTCTATACCAGCATAATGCAGGCGAAAGGAATACGGCATACATCCTTATCGGTCAGGCAATCAGAGCTGCCGTCTCATCAGGACTACATAAGGACGGGGATAACCACCAATTCGACGATCCTTTCGAGCGCAATAGCCGTCGGACTGTATGGTGGTATCTACATTTATTTGAACAAATTGTTTCTCTCGCTTTGGGCCGGCCCTCGTTCACGGATGCCATACACGTCAATACCACTCTACCGGATACATCTTTCGAAGTAAGCATCGGTCTACCATTAGGATACCTGGAAGCATACGTTTCGCTATCACAATTCATTGTCCAAATTAAACAAGCGGTGGGGATTATATCGGTCCATTACGAGGATGCTGCGAAGCTAGTGGAACACTATGATCTCGTCCTCAAACTTCACACCAATCTTATTGGCTGGAAGAAGAGTCTACCAGCGGGATTGTCACTTGGGCAGGCATTCGCCAGTCCCGAACACCGACGCTTGATCATCTTACTACAAGTTTGGGCGGACTACCTTGAAAGCGTATTATGCCGACCTTACCTGCTGTGTCGAGTCAACCAAGACCTACAAGACGGCTCGCGAACCGCCGAAATAGACGAGATCGCAGAGTACGCCGTATCTGCTGCCCATGCCTCTGTGACCAAACTTCTGCTTCTGTCGGACCATGGGACGCTCGAAGGATCAGTCTGGCTGGACTTTTATGCCGCACAACATGCTATAATGATATTGTCACTCCAATTCCTCGGGCAACCTGGCTCGACCGAATGGGAAGAATCTCGCGAGCCTGTTGCCCGGTTAATTGCGGTCTCTCAGAAGATGCGACTCGCGCCTACCTATCGGATTACGATGAACGTAGCTCTCCAGTTAAGCTGTATTAGTGGCATCGGTCCCGATGTTCCCGTCAGTCTCGATGCGCCGACAGCTGGTACGCCTGACCGCGCGGAAACCACTCAGCTGGCGTTAGGGAATCCGACGGTACAGCTTTTTGGACCCATGCCTCCAACGGTGCACCAAGCGTCAGAACAGGCGATATTCAGCGATCTTTACAATTTGGACTATAACGACGACTCCACAAATCCGTGGGATTTCTTCGGCGTCGCCGGATACGCAGATGACTTCTTCCACTCGGCGCCCAATATCGCTCCTGGTGATTTGAATACATAGCTCGTAGCATGGGCCATGCCGACTCCGAATGCATGCCTGTCTAGTGCGAAGTGTATCCTAAGATGTGCCGGCGGAATTAACGTCAATTACCCGCCTATCCCAAGTCCGGTCCTCGCCGGCCTGTCATTTCTTGGCGTCAGGTCCGCTTTTGGGACGCTACGGTATTTTCGAACAATCACCCGCCGTCAGGTATGCTGCCACATGCGGTTTAGGGTGACAATCTTTCTATATAAAGATGGCCCAAGTTGGTCGTCATTCCCAATAAGTACAAATTAGTCGCAATCTATCTTCAAGCCTTCACATATCATCTAGTCAAACTACGCCATGGCTCCCATCGCTCTCGACAACGTCACCAACGGCTCTTCCACCTCTACCCCCATGGGCTTTGATCTCTGTGGTTTCTCCCCAGCTGCCGTTACTCCTTTCACTCCAGAAGGAGCGGTCGATTACGAAGCCATCCATCGGATCGGCCAATTCTTCCTTTCGTTTCCCAACATCAAATCGATCCTTGTCCTCGGTCACGCCGGAGAGGGCACCGCCCTCACGTCGGATGAGAAATCGGAATTGATCAAGGCGTATGTGCGGGCCACGGAGGGCAGGATTCCCATCATCGCCGGTATCACATCTGAAGGCAACTACGTTGCTGGCATAGAAGCTAAAGCTGCCAAAGACGCTGGAGCCTCCGCCGGTCTCGTCTATCCTTCTCACGGCTGGTTGAGGTTCGGTTATCAAAAGGGTGCTCCTCAATCTCGTTATGCAGATATCTGGAACGCTAGTCAACTCCCCCTCATCTGCTTCCAATATCCCCAAGCGACCAAAGCCACTCTAGATCTCCAAACTCAACTCGATATTCTCGCTCAACCTTACGTTTTCGCTCTCAAGAACGGCGTAAGGGATATGTCTAGGTGGGACGTCGAAGTACCTATTATCCGAAAGCGAAACCCTGGGAAACCGATTCTTACCTGTCACGATGAATACCTCATCCATACTTCCTGGAACTGCGATGGGTTTTTGGTCGGCTACGGTCAGATTGTCCCTGAGGCGATGCAAGAACTACTCGATGCTTGCCACGCCAAAGATGTCGATGCGGCTTACGCGGTTCACGATCGATTGATGCCGCTTACAAAGGTCGTTTACCATCGACCATCGCATATGGAGGGTACCGTCGCTCTGAAACATGGATTGATCTCAAGGGGTATCCTGAGCCACGCTACCGTTCGGGCTCCTCTCTTATCGCTTCCGGAGAACGCACATGATGAGATCGATGCCGCGATGAAGTTGGCCGGTGCGGCATGAGAATTCATATGACCGGTCTTTTTTTGCCAGGTAGCGTAAGATAGAGAGTATCTGGAAGATCTTTTGTACACTTGTATATGTCACTTTGCCATGCATGCTTTGGTTCTCGTCTGTCTTCTCGGCTCTTGAGGATCATACGAGGCAGCCTTCGGCCCAAACCAAGTGCGGGATCGATAGAGGTGAGCGGACGTATCTGACGCTAAATAGAAACAACAAAAATCCCTTATCCCAAGACAGACTGGCGGGTCCCGCTGCAAATGCCGTGGAGATATTCGCAAACGGCCTATGCTAGCGGAGAACGTGATATAGGTAGCTGACAATACATGCACACTATACTGTGGCCTTTAAATGTCGTGTCTCCATCCAAGCATGCTCTCAGCTTTCGAGGTATCAAAGAAAGAGCGTCTCGGATTTCCCTCCCACCAACCCTCATCGATCTTCTTCACCCGTCCTTTCCAATGCTTCTCCAACAGCTCCAATGCTGGCACCTCCACTCCCTCAGATAAAGCAGAAGGGTAAAAGATCTCTGGGGAAGCGACGTGGAAAGCCTCTGCTCCGCTCCAACCTTCAGACGTGAGACCTAGAATACAGGCTCGTAGAACTGCATCCACCGATGACCAGGACCAGAGTCCGGTATGTTTAACGCTCGAGGTAGTCTCGTTGATCGACGAACGGGTGAAATGCATTCGGATAGAAGCTATGCGTGTGCCGGGGAAATAGCGGCATATCGCTGCTGCCTGTTCTTCGCAGGCACTGCTGATCAGTGACTCGATGTAGGACGGACATACAGCTTTGACAGACTATATGGGTCCTCCTGACCTATCAGTGAAGTCCATTCAGAATGGAAGAGGGCTTACTGGACGCATGGGATGGGTTTCGTTGATGGGGACGAAATCCAATCCCCAATGTTCCGGCATCGTCCAGCTCAATCCTAGCGCATTGCAAGAGCTTGCCTGTACCATTCTCCTGACTCCCCTCGATGCAGCAGTCTGCATGACGTTGTACGCAGCAACAACGTTGATACTATGTACAAGTCGAGGATCGAAGCCAACCGGGCTGCGAATGCCGCCAATGTGCATGACTCCTTCGATAGGCGATGGGGCGGTATCGAATAGCTCATCGACGAATTTGACATCGCATAGATCACCGGTGATAACTGTGACCCTGTCGAGATGAGCCTCTATCTGATCGGTGACGACGGTAGGAAGGGGATTGATATCGGATGCTAGAATCGAGTGACCTTCTTTCAGAAGAGCTATCATGACATGAGACCCGATCAGCCCTGCAGCTCCAGTAACAAGGACGAGCATGGTGGTTGCTGGAGTGTGTAAACGCTACTTCGGGGCGGTATTGAGCAGTCTCATCGCGACGAGGGACCTATGCCAATGGCATGACTTCCAATGTTCTGCAGGGTCAAGGTGATGCTTGTGACTAACCGACAATTGTTTCCGTGCCGGCCTCGAGGGACCGGAGACCGGATCTCAGATCAGATCTTTGTCGTAAATCCGCCGCCCCATGTGCAGATAGCCGCAGCGCCGAATGTTAGCCATCCGACATTTGCGGATACCGTTGTCTTTTACCACTCCACACACTGGATCATGAGAAAGCTGAATGTAGTGTTGCATTCACTCCGGACATACAACGATCGAAAGGAGATACCCCATGGCTTGGCTGAGAGACGTCGAGCCCCGCAAAGAATCGACAGATAACTATATAGGGCACCCCTTGTAGCCCCAAAAAGAATCTTCATCGAGTTCTGTAATACGGGCAGTTCAAACACAAATCATTCGAACTTCCTCGCCACTCCTCTATTTATCAAGACCTCAGTCTACGAGTAAAATGTCGGCTCAAGCTCCTGCCGTTGTACCTGGTATCGATGATAAGCACGACATTAACGGTGTCGAAGACATCGAGCAAGATGGCAAGAATGAGGGTCTCAATCAGAACGTTATTGTCACCGAAGAAGACGTGAGTTCTCTGAGCGGTATCATTCAGCTTATACTGACTGCCTCAGAATAAGCGAATCCGACGAAAGACTGATAAATACCTCCTGTCTCTTCTGGTCTGGGTGTACTT
>Ga0265797_10011204_pt1 | contig 11283 bp, 11 predicted proteins | sample P2T30metagenome_FD_192433 | JGI IMG/M metagenome (GOLD analysis project Ga0265797, IMG submission 192433) | Plant litter microbial communities from East Loma Ridge, Irvine, California - P2 T30 | ecosystem: Environmental > Terrestrial > Plant litter > Unclassified | place: USA: California... | reverse complement strand
CTACCTCCATTAACCCTACACAACCCTATGTCGGTTATCGCAAACTACGAGAACGCTTGACTCCAAGTAGTGTACGAAGCAATACTACGCGTTGTGGGGAGCTGTCTCACGGGAAGAAGCAGGAAATGTTTCTCATCAATTGGCCGAGACAGCCTTGTTGGGGTTGTTATCGAGATGACTTCATCGAGGTGCTTGTAAGCTAGCTTGGCAGATAGACGAGGTAATGAGGGGTTGACAGCACAGAATGATACTATTCACTGCGATAGAAGAGCGGCATAGATATTCTTTTTTTCATATCATTATTCTCAACGACTATACTATCCAGCTTTCACAACAACCTTTCCACCCTCCAATCCTTCCGCCTTGGCTTCAATAACAATCTCTCCAGTGTTACCAACCTCACTCTTCACAATTGCCAGTGCATTGCCGCCAAATGCTTTTCTAGTCGTCTCGGGAAACGGCACTAGATCCGTTGGGTCGCCGTTATCAGTACTGATAATCACACCCGGGCCAGAAGTCACCTCGAATGAAATATTGTGGTTTGCCGTAGGAACCAGAATGCCATCAGCGTCAAGTACTGAGACGCTGATGAAGGAGAGGTCGTATCCATCGGCCGCAATGGCAGTGCGATCCGCAGTCACATTGAGCGACTTCGCAGTGCCGGCTGTGAGTTGAGATGCCCTGGCCCACTCAGTGCCGTTCTTGTACGCAACGACGGTGACATTTCCGGGTTTGTATTGAATGCCATCCCATCGGAGTCTGTAGTCGTATTTCCCTCTTGTCTGTCGTCCGGCAAAAACACCATTGACAAAGAGTTCTGCTTCATCTCCAGAGGTGTAGACGTGCACGGGAGTTATCTCACCGACGCGGTCTGGCCAGGTCCAATGGGGAAGGATGTGCACCATGGGAAGATCCGAACGCCAGCGTGCTTGGTAAATGTAGAAGCGGTCTTTTTTGAAACCTGCTAGATCGATGATACCAAAGTACGAGCTTCGAGAGGTGTTGGAGTAGGGCGTTGGCTCGCCAATATAGTCCCATCCTGTCCAAACAAACTCACCCGCAACGTAAGGGTGTCTGTCTTGCATCTCAAAGACCTTATCAGGTGACGAAGCCCATTCTGGCGCGTAAAGATCATACGAGCTGATTTGGCTATTCACCATGTCACCGCCTTCGCCAGTTTGCCCCCCGATAAGGCCGCTTTTGTTGGCTGTAACCGGGAAAAGGTAGATGCCGCGAGAGCTGACAGCCGATGAAGATTCAGTGCTCCAGATCATTTTGTTGGGAAATTTCTGATGGAAAGCAGGGAAGGTGCTCTGCCAGCTTGCTTTGCCTTCTCCCTGGTAGTTGAGACCAATGATGTCGACCTCGGCAGCTAGACCTGTATCGGGGCCAGCATTGTTCATGCCAAGTGTCACCAAACGCGTAGGATCTTCTTCGTGGGCAATGTCTTGGAGTATCTTTCCTGTGGCGGTACCCGACGAGTTCTTTTGGTCAGGAAGCTCGTTTCCAACACTCCAGGCGATGATCGACGGGTGGTTCCGGTCACGACGAATGAATGATCGGAGGTCCGGCTCATGCCACTCGGGAAAGATGAGATGGAAGTCGTTCTCTACCTTGCCGAAGCTCCACGTGTCGTACATCTCATCCATTACCATTAGACCCATACTATCCGCAAGATCGAGGTATTCAGGTGCGGGTGGGTTATGCGATGTCCGAAGAGCGTTGCTGCCCATTTCCTGCAAGGCTTCGATCTGACGCTCGGCGGCTCGCATGTTCCATGCAGCTCCTAACGAGCCGAGATCATGATGATTACAAGTTCCTTGGACATAGGTGTATTTGCCATTGATGAAAAAACCCTCGTCAGGATCGTATTTGATGGAGCGGATACCAAAGTTGGTTTCGTATGTATCGACCGCCTTGCCGTTGACAGACACAGTGGAGATGGCAACATACTCGTTGGGCGTCTGTTCAGGCAATGGTCCCCAGAGTTTTGGGTTAGTAACCATAACGGAGCCATTTACAGATTGCTTCGCAAGACCCGCCACATCTGTGTTCGCCGTTGGGAAGGTAGCGACAGCAGCACCCATGGCCTTCTTTGTCGTCGCGTCGCGCTCATAGATCTCGGTGACCACCTCGATGCTTTGGCTGCTGTTACCCTTGTTTTCGATTTCAAGAACCAGGTTGACGGTAGCCTCTTCAGCCGAAATGCTTGGGGTGGTGATGTATGATCCATAGTGTCCGACATGTACCGGGTTGACGGTAACAAGCCAGACGTTACGATAAATTCCAGCCCCTGGATACCAACGCGACGAATCCAATTTGTTGTCGAGCCGGATGGCGAGTGTGTTGTCTCCTGCCTTGGCATACGGTGTAAGATCGAGGCGGAACGAGTTGTACCCATAAGGCCATCCGCCAACGAGCTGGCCGTTCAGCCACACAGCAGAATACGCCATGGCGCCGTCCACGTCCAAGAAGACAGACTTTCCAGAGCTAATGGTTTCGGCATCCATTGATACCACGCGACGATACCATCCAACCCCGTTGATGGGGAGAAAGCCAAGATCACCCGATACACCGGGAGCGTCAAAAGTCCCGGAGATAGCCCAGTCATGCGGCAGAGTGACAGCTTCCCAAGCTGCGTCGTCAAAGCTTGACTGCACGTAGCTAACATTTGCGCCCGGGGCAGCCCCGGAAGGACGCTCATACTTCTGTTCGGTAAGGAACTCGTTCGCAGTAGGCATGATCCATGGCTTCAGGATGTCGTAGCCCAAGCCGTCAGGATTAGATGTAAAACGCTCAAAACGCCAGTCGGCATTGAGACTTGTTCGTTGACGGCCTTCGGACGCAGCGCGCGTCTTCTTAATCGTGCTTGCGACCGAAGCATCGAAAAACACCGAGACCATCAAACCCAGCACTAGGAATCTGTACGAATTGTACAGCATCCTTGAGGGACCCACCATGCTAGGTAGCAGCAAATGTGACGCTGATCAAAATCTGTGTTGATATTTGTTCATTGAACGAAAAATCAAAGTTCAGTCGCTTTAACAAAATTGACAAGATGTGGTGCAAAGACTCCTCGAGGAAAGCTTCCCTTTGTATGCTTCGGTAGAAGCATTCCGGCATCAGATCGTGTACGGGACATCTCTCTCCGCATCGTGTACGTCTAGCCGGAGAAACGCTCCTGTCGGCGCCGTCTGGGCAGCAAATTATTCGCTGCCCGTCGGATGTTACTTCCAGTTGTTACCCATCGTGGGCAAGAAGCGGAGGCTCTAAGCCGTTCCTCACAAGAGTGCGGGGTGGCAGGGCTTGGCCATGCTTGCTCTTCGGCGCGAATGCACTCGCGCCGGGTAAACGTACAAGATTCATGGACCATGCGTCCGAAAGCGATGGAGAGGAGTGAAGATCGGGGTACAAGGGTACATGGATCTTGAGGTTCCGATGTGACATTGGGATGACGTTGCGGAGGGCGCTAGGCTCGATATGGAGAGCTTTCCGCTTACTACCTTCTTATCGTTCCGCCTGTGGAGTCGGCCGAATGTCTTTGTCCTCACCTTCGAGTCCGGGGAATTGAGAAAGCAAAGAGGTTTTCGTAAAATCGAGTGCAAAGCACATCGCAAAACCCAAGATCAATCTCAATTCCAACGAAAATTTACTATAGTTACAGCGTATGCAAGTCCTCCGAAGCTGTCCCCGATCTGATGTGCAACTAACACCCCTCATCTCCCCACTATCCCACTATCCCACTCTTCCCTAACCTCGACAACCCCATTCTTATAATCCCTTCGTCCCGTATATTCTTCATTGACCATCTCAGCGCCTACTCCAGCAACAACTCGATACCTCTTCTTCTTCATCAAAAACACCATTGCTCCAACCACACCCGCCAAAAATGGTATCCCCAGTCCCACACTTACGCCAATAATAACGCTATTCTTCACGCCTCCCATCCTCTCTTTGAGCGCATTCTCGATACCGTCTTCGCCATTGCCAGTACTATCGCCATTGTGGTTGTGGGTTTCTGAGGGCGGCGCAACATACGGCACCGGACTCCCTGAAAGAGCTTTTATGGATTTCACATGATCTCCAAACGGAATTGTAGTAACGACAGCTTCCGTTTTGTCTGCCGGCCATGTAGCGTCGACACCGCTTGGCACAGCTGTCGTAATCGTGCTGCTGACCACCGTCTTCGTAGTAACTTGTTGGGAATTCGGGCAATTCGCTAGACCTGTGACTTTACAGCTGATACCGCTGCGTGTGAGTGTTGTGCTGAGTGTTGTGGTCGTGAGATCCCGTCTTCTTTCCGGCGCCGGCGCTATTGTCGGTAAACTCGAAACAGATAGAGCAGACACAGTGGCTGCAAAAGTGGCTTTTGTCGACGCGCAAACCTCTACCAAAGTCGTTGTAAATACTGCAATACTCTTCTCATTCACCGGTCCCCAGGTATTCGTCTCATCCAACCAATCTACAACGATCGATGCGCCGGCAATAGCACCAATAGCTAGGTTGTACTCTTGCACAACCTTAAGGCCACATTCTTCGTCATCAGGGGCGTATGTGACGTTTGTTTTGAATTCGGCCACGTTGGCGAAGACGGCGACTTCGATGCCGGATTGGATGTGTGGGGTCAATTCAGAGAGAATGGAGGGGAAAGGGGACTCGGGTTGTACGACGTCGACGCCTAGGTGGGCACCGATGCGGATGGCGGCAGAGAGGGCGATGCTCCCAGCCTTTAGGGTGACGGGGAGGAATTCAAACGCGCCGCCGTTGCTGGGGAAATGGTTCAATGTATGAGTCTAACGAGGGAAGAGAGTCTGAAGAAGGGGAACTTACATGGTCAAGTCTGAGACGGTGTCTCCGAAGAGGGCTATGTCGATGGCAACGCCGTCGTCGAGTTTGATATGAAATCCACTACTTATATCGACTGCTCCCTCGACAGAAAGAAGAAGGTCGACTGTTATTACGGCGCCGAGCTGCAGGTACTTGCCCATCTTTACTCCAACAGGGGTCTGCGTGGCGAAGAGTGTCACTTCGTAGGTTGCGCCTGCGCTAAGCACCGTTTCAAGCTCGAGATAGAGTTCCATGCCGTCGAATTGTAAATGCAGATTAGCGTCTGGGATGGGTGGGATGTCGATGTCGAAGGCTAGCTCAATCGTGGGGAAGTCGAAATCTGAGGCATCGAGTCCATCTTTGAGGTTTTCCTTGACTCGATCTACATAACCTTCTATGTGGTTCTCGAATGTGTCTGTAAAGTTTCGAACTGTGGAGTTTACTGTGTCGATGGACTGTTCGATCAATTGGCTGGCGTTGAAGTCGCCGTTGATATTGAGCTCGGCGGTAGCGGACCCTTTAACGTAGCAAGTCTGGCAGATGACTTCAATGCTAGCTTCGACCTCTGTAGTACCGTTTTGGCGGTCTTGGGAGAGTTCTTGCGCGATTTCTCTGGGAGGGAGCGTTAGTCGCTGATTGGGGATGAAGTGCAGTCGTTGCATAATAATTACTTACACTAATAGCAGGGTAGCGCCATTCCAACTCTTCGCTAAAGACATTTCGACCTTGTAGTCTTCACGTTTATCTAAACTTGCCAAAGCCATACCTCGTTTGATAGCGTGGTACGTATCTTGCACTGTGTGGCTAGGTGCATTCCGGACTTGGATGGAGGCATCTACTGGTGTAGTTGCAGCATGTGTCAAACACACTACACATAAAAGAAGTGATGTCCAGGAGAAATCCATCATGAGATTTAAACCCCCAGGTAAAGTTGCTCAACAGTACTCGCAGAATAGAATAAGCGTAGAGTTCTTTAGGTTCTAATTATTGTAATCAACACCAGCCCAACCTTGCCAACTTATACTCATACCCCCGTATCTCGAAACAACACAACCATGTACTGTTGGACAGGATGAGGCTTTGCGTCGTTGGATACATGGGGGCCGAATCTGCGGGATGCGACCGAGCATGCTTCAGTGTGAATGCTTAGGCACGACCATGAGACCACATGCAGCGATATGGTAGGGAAGTAGATCCTCCAAATCTGCAGTTACATCGCTCTGGCTTGGCTCACATGCATCGGATGATGCTTCTACATTAGGCCGTAAAGGTACTGAAACGTGCAGCTCCTTCTAACATGCAGGAATGGTCATCATAGTCCTTGATCGGCCATTATCCAAAGCACAAACTTGACCGGTAACTGGACTACAAGCAAATATACGATTCCACAGTCAGGATTCCTCTGCGTAGATGAATGCAATCCCATTCCGTTACGCCACGAGAATACACCTATCCTGCAATCCCAAAATCTCAGCCTTGCAGTCACGCCGCAGAAACGAGGATCCGCCATTCGAACATGCGGCCTCGTTTCGGCCCCAGCATCCCACCAAATCCTCCTAGAGATAAGACAGTTCGGCGCAGGAAGGTCTGTGTACTGCTTCCGGTACCACATGCCCACGAAGTCAGATTTCATCTAAGTCTTCAAACTCATTGGTCGAGTGACATGCCACACTAACTCTGTGGAACACAAATCATCCAGATAGCGCATGGCGTCGCTATCAATGCCTGATCTTTTCCCTTTTGCTACAGGTTTCTGTCCATTTGCGGCGCAGCAAACTGCATGGGATTGTTTCCGAACAACAATCACAGCCCGTCATTACCAACCCTTGCGCGTTTTAAATTGAAAACCGCCGTACAGGACATAACCTTCTGCAGGCATGCGGTGCGGGTGTTCCCTGTTTTCTTTTCTAGATTGCGGCACGGGTGTCATGTGCGAATGAGCAGATATGCTAGTTTAGCCGGCTGGCGGAATGTGTGAGGGTTGGGGAGAGTTATGGTGCTCTAGTTTATCGCTATGTTGCGATGGAAGTAACCCACGGTCTACAAATTCTATGGGCATTGAAAAGATCAAATGGTGGAGCCGCGAACAAGGCTATCTGCCCTGGTGGAATCAACTCTACTACAACCGAAGTACTACTACCTCCACATAGGCCTTGTAATGGGAGCAGATGAGCTCGGCTAGTTCATAATGAAGATCAATTCAGGTGGTAATAGAAACAGCAGTAGTAATAGAAACAGTAGTAGCAGTAGCAACAGTAATAATGGTGGAGAAAAGCAAGAGAGCCGGCATACTCCGCAGCTTCCCCAGACAAGGACCCGCCTACGCGCTAAACCTCTTCCGAACAGGGTCCCTTGGCAACATGCGAACGTCACATACAGTACAAGCACCCTCTCGGCGTGTTTCAAGGTCGCACATACACGAATCCAACACCACACCACACTCATCTTCTGGCCCTTACCACGCACCCCCCCACTGCCAGCCAAGCCAAGCCAAGCCAAGCCAACAACTTCGCCCGAATCCGCGAATCCAAGGCGACCACACACACCCACTTCCCCGACCGCGACGCGCAACTCCCAACGTCCAAGTGACACCACACCGTACCACACCCATAGACAAGAATTCTGAGAAGAGAGGCTATAGGCTATAATGTCGCAAGCCTACGAGCGCGAGCAGCAAAATAATTCCCGGCTAGACGAACTCGCCTCCAAAGTCTCCGCGCTACGAGGCGTAACGATAGACATATACGACAATGCACGAGACCAACATGTCATCGATAGCACTGTATGTTCCCTCTTCTTTGCCAATCTCTTGTAAACGTCGCTCCTGTTGTACAGGTAGGAAGTTTGATATGAAATAAGATGTAAAAAACATGATATGATGGGAAAAAAGAAAAAAAGAACCTACACTGACCAAATGAACAGTCTGATACCTTCTCATCCTTCTCCACGACGCTCAAGGGATCCGCGACACGGTTGACGAGGATGGCGTCGTCGGGGAATAAAGTTGCGATTTTGAAACTGGCGGGTATAATAATAGCGAGTGTGGTGGTGTTGTATTGGATATGGCATTTGATCTTTTAGATGGGTGACTGGGTCGGTTGATGCAAGGATAGTAGTAGTTGTATCCAGTATGCATTCAAGTCAAGAGATGGAGAAAGCACGTTTGCAAAGGTCTTTGGGCATCGAATGCGACGCTGGATATTGGGTGTGTTAGGTAAGAAAAGCAGGGTGGGACAGACTGTCCTACGTCCATTGCGATCACTTCATCAAAGGGCACAAGAACACATATTTCCTCTGCATATCTGGCGCTGGGACAAGTTGAGGGTTGAGGGTTTATTGCGTAGTACAATTCAGCGGTCTATAAGAATTATGTTCATGTATAATATAACCCAGTTTTGGTATCTGTTCATACATGGTCCTTCGCATACGAAATACACGCTCTGTTCTGCAAGTTCACCAACTTTTCCCCATCCTCTCACTCCCAGACATTCGAAAAGAGATCATCGCTTCCACCCCCAAATCCTCCTGCAGGCTTACTTTGAGTTGTGGCGGCATGTGTGGTTGTAGTCGTTTGTGTGGGTGCAGCGCTGCTCCAGCCTCCAAAGTCATCATCTTGTGCTACCGACGGTGCACCCCATGATGAAGTCGATGCCTGAGTATGGGAGGCGGTCGCGTTGGTTGCAGGTTGACTGGGCGCAGGAGATGACCAGACGTCATTCCCACCCCAAGCATCCATATTGGAGACGCCGGCATAGTTGACTGTTGCAGGCGCAGGTGCGGCCTTGGCAGCTGGAGTCGGTGCAGGTGAAGAAAGGTTGAAGGCGTTGTTGACTGGCGGAGATGTGGCGGGCGCAGATGGCATGGACAAGTCCAGCAGATCATTCATCCCGGACATGGATGTGGCTGCAGGCTTGGATGGTGCTGGTGAGGAGAAAGCACCAAAGTCACCCAGACCACTGGACGGGCTCATGGTGCGTTGTGACTGGCTCGGTGCTGCAGGCTTAGAGTCAAAGAAGTTGCCTCCGCCCCCAAACATATTAGACGACGATGTCGCAGGTGGCGATTTCGTGCTTGAGAAACTGTCGAGGCCAGAGAATGGTGAAGGCTTGGGTGCCGGAGCTGCGTTGAACGAGAGGCTGCTGAATGCGTCATTCATACCGCCAAAGGACGACTGTTGCGGAGATGTCTGTGCTTGTGGAGATGACATTCCACCAAACGAGTCGCCACGTGCATGTTGCAGTGGTTGGGCCGCTGCAGCAGGTTTCGAAGCATACAGCGACAAGATGGACTGTTTGAGGTCTGGTCTTGATGGTGCTGCCGCCGTAGGGCCTGTACTAGACGGCCGAGTGGGCGCCGCAGATGACCCTCCACCGAGGAAGTCTAGTCCTAGCAATGAATCTCCGGCTTTGTGCTGTTTAGGCGGGGCTGTTTCTGCCTTTGGAGGCCCTCTCGCTGCCACTGGCGGTCCGGTGCTCGGTCGCTGAGGAACAGGGTCGTCGCCAAACAGATCAATGGCCGGCTGGGGTTGCGCTTGACGAGGAGGCTGGCTGGAACTTTGAGCGAGGCGTTGCGACGCTGAGCGTTCTATCTGTACCTTTTCCTGGACCTTCTTCAGTGGCTGGTGGATTGTCAGTCACTGCCCCTTTTTCAAAGTGCAACATTGTCCATGGGCACTCACCACATCGTCATCGTCGGCTTCCAAAGTCGAAGGGTCCGGCATAGGACCGTCCATGACCCAGCGCTTCGACTCATACTTTGTGCGGATGAAGTTCTCAATCTTCGCCTCCGACGGGACGTGACCAGGCGCCAACTTGGACTCCCAGTACTTGTTCGCCCGCGCATTTCCCCACTTCAGCACACTCTGCAATTGTTCGTCGGTCCAGGTATCGAGGTCGACAGACTTGACTTTGCTAATGTGTGTCCCCATGCCACGGTGGATACCCGAGCATCGAATGCAGATAAAGACGCCGAGGTTCCAGCTCGCCCATCGCGGGTCTGAAGTGTTTGTTAGTCAAATGGCATCATGAAAATGCAGAAAGACATCGTACGTTTGTTCCTCTTGCAGTCCGAGCATGTCTTGTTGCCTTCGAGCTTTACCAAGTTCTTCAACGTCGCCCGATTCTGTTCCGCCCGATCAGCGGCAGGGTTGGGCCGTCGAGACATTGTGGGGTAGGCGGTTGTATGCGGACGGCGTATTCGGAGTCGCGCAGGTATACGACGTGGTATAAATTGTCGCGCAGGTGGGAAAAAGTGCTGTCTCGTGATCGCACGTGTCAAGGTCGAGGGATGTGGGTGAGTGGGGTTCCAAGGTTGGGTTCTCTTATTCGTGCCTGAAGCGTTTGATGTTCCCTAGCAATGACGCTCGTCTTGGCGCTACATACCGCCTCTCACATGTCTGGACATTGCCGTGGCTACGAGGCTGGTGAAGAATTATGGGATTACAATTTACTTGTCTGCAGCCGTGACATAGGCGGTGTGCTGCTGAAGGAGCCAGAAAGCAGCAGCCCTACTGGAACTCAATGGATTGGTGCTTGCGGACGCCTACCTGGGTATCACAATGGCGATATGCTACAATATAGTACAGGATGAAAAGCTCACTCGATGTAATGCAGTCCAACAGTTTAAGCAGGGTGGAAACGCCAGTCATCCCAGTCGTCTTCATCGTCTGACTCGCTCTCTCCGTCCTCTTCGACTTTGGGGGCCTCGGGCCCAATGTCTACGACATCTGCTGAGCGAAGAGACGTAGATCGTAGCGCCTCTCTCTTTTCACGTAGCCTCTTGACCCTCTCCTCAAGACCTTCCATCTCGTCGAACTCATCTTCTAGCGCCCGCGCTGCGTCTTCCTTCTCGCCCTCCATCTCCTCGTCCCGTTTCGCCCGTTGCGCGCTGTGCTCTTCTCGTGCTTGTGCTGCAATTTCGGCAGCAGTCATGGGCGCAGCTTCTATGACGGCGCCAGCGTATGTGGGTTTGGCGGGTGGTGGTTCGGGTTTCTCGGCGCTCATTGCCTCCATAAAGGCGTCGAGTTCCGCTTGTGCAGCTGCGTCTAGCGGTGGTTTGGATGGCGCGGGAGGCTCTGCGGGCTGTGTCTCTGCTGTGTCCTCGGGGGCTGCTGGAGCAGCAGGGTCGGGCGCGACCTCCTCCTCATCCTTGGTAGCGGCTGCATCAAAGAAGCCGGCTGGTACACCCGCCTCCTCCTCGGTCCGGGTGCGTTTCCTCTCTTCCGCAGTCTCGTCAGACGCTTTGCGCTTCTTCGAGACAGGTGCCGTCGCGGGCGCGGCCGACTGCTTCTGGGGCTTTTGCGCCTGCTGCCGTGCTGCACGCTGCTGGCGCAGTAGCGTTCGTGCGTCGGCCATGGTGAGTCTACAAAGGCGTATCGCTCGAGCGTGTCTCTGTATGTGCTGTGTCTGTCTTGGGTCGTGGTCTTAGTCTGGTCTTGGTGTTGGTTTGTCGATGCTG
>Ga0265797_10011203_pt1 | contig 11284 bp, 9 predicted proteins | sample P2T30metagenome_FD_192433 | JGI IMG/M metagenome (GOLD analysis project Ga0265797, IMG submission 192433) | Plant litter microbial communities from East Loma Ridge, Irvine, California - P2 T30 | ecosystem: Environmental > Terrestrial > Plant litter > Unclassified | place: USA: California... | reverse complement strand
GACGTGGCCGAGTCGTGCGATTCGGGGTATCGGACTGGATGCAGGCACTGTCTTGATCCATGGCGGCCCTTCTCGCGACGAAGCACTCCATGCAGCGATTTTACCGACGACGCCATCTGCTTATTTCGCAGGTGTCTCGTCGGCGGGCTGATTTACCAGGTCGAGCAATTCATCCCGGTGTGCTATGGCCCAGTCACGAAAACTGGTTCCGGGCCGGCCAAGCAGGTAGGGGATGTCGTCGCGCACGGTGCCGAAATAGCCCAGCCGCCCGTCGGCCAGCTGGGTGCAGAATTCGATCGAGCTTTTGGCGTACCAGTCTTCCACCTGCAACCCGCCTGCCTTGATCTTCGCTTCCATGTCTGCTGGCTGGCGCACGTCGCAGGTCACAGGGCGGCCCAGAACTTCGCTCAACATCGTGGCGAGATCGGGGCCCGTCATTGCCTCCGTACTAAGGTAATAGTTCTTCGATGCGTGATGCTCGGGTCCGTCGCGCAACACTTTGGCAGTCACCGCAGCAATATCAGCGATGGAGACGTAGCCGACGCGCTCCTCGCCCCAGAACACCGGGAACGATCCACCCTTTGGCGGCGACACGTTCAGCATTCCATCCATGAACATATTAGGGTGCAGGTGCGTCCAGGCTATTCCACTGGCCTCGATATAGCACTCGACCAATGCAAACCAGGAAAACTTGGAGTCCGTACAGTCTTCATTGGCAAAGACACCTTGGTTGACGATGTGCTTCACGCCCGCTTTCTTTGCTGCATCGACCAGCCACTTTGTCTGGTGCGTCATTGCGATCGTGTAGCCGGTCAGGATATTGAGCCGATCGACACCGCAAAGCGCAGGGCCCAATGTGAGCGGATCGTCGAGGTCAAACAGTACCGCATCGCGCCCTTCCTTTCGAAAGCGCTCGAGATCTTCCTGCTTGCGCACCCCGATACGGATGCGTGCATCGCCCGGGTTTTTGTCGAAATCTTCCAGAATGTGACGACCGGTCTGGCCGGTGACGCCCATAAGGAAAATGAGGGGACTATTGTTGGCTTCGATGATCGCTCTCCGGTTATTTGTAGATGTGAAGTTGAATGACGCGTGCAAGGTTCAACCCGTGGTGCGCGGATCAGTCCCGTATTGAGCCGCAACGCCGAGATGGTCGCGCAGCGTCATGCCCTCGTAATCGAGGTGGAACAGGCCGCGCTGCTGCAAAATCGGCACGACGTCGTTGACGAAATCTTCGAGGCCATCGTGATAGACGTCAGGCGCGACCCAAAAGCCGTCGGCAGCTTCTTCCTCGAACCAGCGCTGCATATGATCCGCGACCTCGATTGGCGGCCCGGCAACAACGGGCTGGTAATCAATGACGCCATGGGCAAGTACGTCACGCAGGCTCCAGCCCTCGCGAGCGATCTTCAATGCATTGCTGGACCGTGGATCGCTCGACGGACGTGCCATGGCCAGCTGCTCTGGCGACAACGGCTCATCGAGCCCGGTCAGGTTGATCCGCACCCCCAACATTTGCTGCAGATACGCAACACGCTGTGGGAAAGCGCGTTCGGTGAGGACGACGCGACGATCCAGCGCGGCGCGCTTGTCGCTTGCGATCGTCGTCATCAGGCCGGGTATGAACTTGATGTCGTCCGGGTTGCGCCCGGCGCGTTGCGCTGCATTGCGGAAGGCAGCGCGCTGCGCCTGCGCATCCTCGATCGTGAATGCCGCGCCGATGACAGCGCTGGCATAGCGGCCTGCAAGCGCCAGCGCGTTGTCGCTGGCGCTGCCTGCGTGAAAGATCACTGGCTGCCCCTGCTCCGATGGCGGGATATAGAGCGGCCCGCGCGATGCAACGAACTTGCCGCCCAAGTTAATTGGCGCTACATCGGCCGACCTGGCGAACTGTCCGCTGTCCTGGTCATGTACCCAGGCATCCTTGCCCCAGCTGCCCCACAGCGCCTGGACGAGCTGGACCATTTCGTGCGCCCGTGCGTAGCGGTCAGCACTGGACGGAATGCGCACACCGTAGTTCGCGGCGACATCGTCGCCCGCCGACGTGATTGCATTCCACCCGGCCCGACCATGGCTCATGACGTCAAGCGCCTTGAACTGTCGGGCAAGGTTGAACGGCTCGTTGAAGGTCGTGGAGCCGGTTGCTACCATGCCGATCCGTTCGGTGCCACGGGCAACTGCGGCGAGCGTCATCATCACGTCGAGGTTAAAGCCGGGCGCCTCATATTCGATGTCAGCGGCTACCGCACTGGGGCCATCGGGCAAGAACAGGAACTGGATCTTGCCACGCTCGGCCACCTGAGCCTGTCGGACCTTGGCATCGAAGCTCGTGTAGCTGGTGGGATCGACGCCGGGCATCCGCCAGGCGCCGGCCAACGCTCCGTAACCATTACCCAGATGCATACCAATGATCATTTGGCGCGCCATGTCATCCCTCTCTGGTCGTTCGGAATGCTCGGCGTAACGAAGAGGAAGCGCGTTCTCCGATCCATGCGCGCCTTCACATGAAGAGCGCGCGGGTCAGGCGCACGGCATAGTCAGAATCAGGGTTGGTCGTGTTATCGCCGACCCGCTCCATGATTGCCTGGATCGCCAGCTCACGGCGCTTGGGCAAACGCTCGCGCTCCGCAGTGGCTAGCGCTTGCGGCATTTCTTCAAGGCTCAAATCGGTGCAGTAGCAAGGCGCCCCTGGCTGCTGGCGCCACGAATCGGCCAGTGTGCCCGAATAAAAGGCGTCAAGTCCGGTCTCTTCGACGAGGGCGATCGCAACTTCGCGTTCATGGTCGCCATCTGCAGACACGGGGATGGCGATCCGGCCGGCGGCCCCGGCGGGCGCGCCCTTCTCTGCAAAGGAAGCAGAGGTAATCGCGTTCCACGCCTTGGCGATTGGCCGACCCAGCTCGCCTGCAACCCATACGCTCTCCGCCATGCCGCCTTCGATGGCATCGATTCTCGTGTCACGCGCCGGATAGTAGTTGGACGTGTCGATCACGACGACGTGCTTGGGCAAGGCAGCGATGAGCGGTACGAGTTTCGGGATAGCACCGAGCGGCGTGGACATGATGACCACATCGACGTCAGCGACCGCGTCAGCGGACGTGGCAGCGCGCGCGCCATGGCGGAGAATTTCGGGATCGATGGTTTCCGGGCCGCGCGAATTGGCGACCTTGATGTCGTGGCCGGCCAGGCTCAGTTTCATGACCAATGTCTTGCCGATATTTCCGGTACCGAGAATACCAATTTTCATGAGAGCGCTCCTTTAAATTTCTGCTTGAATGGGTGAAGGTCGAACAGTCAACGACTGCCCGCTGATCGAGGTGGTAAAGGCATGAGAAAATTGTCCAGTTTCCTTGTTCCAAAAGTTGACCGGACGCCCTTGTTCATGGCATTTCGGGCATCGCTCCACCTGTCGGACAATGCCCTGAGCGAATGCTTTCCGACCAGACCGATCGGCCGGTCGACCGCTACCCAGCACATCCCTTGTCGATTTTTTCAAAGAATGGCCAAGTTCGTTTACGGTCAAGCCATCACTGTCTGGGCATACTTTTTTCGAAACATGACAAAATCCTCTAGCAAACATAACTATCTTGCGCATAATTCTAGTGCTCAAGATATGCTGACGGATGCAGGACTGTCAAGCGCAGCACGAGACGTGCGCTGCCTGAACTGCGGTCTTCGCAAAGCAATCATCGCGCAGGGCTTCCGGCAGGCACGCTGCGGTGACGGAGATCTGCCAGGCTGTTTCCACCGTGTGATTTGACAGGGTTCACCGAAAAATTCATCTAGTGCACAAGATTCTAGTAGAATAGAGACCATGATTACGAAACGACACAATCTTGGCGCCCAGCTTTCGTTTGCCTTGTATGGCGCGGCGAACCGCATGGTGCGCTTGCACAAACCTTTTTTAGAGCCGCTAGGCCTGACCTTTCCACAGTACTTGGTCATCCTGGAATTGCTCGATGGCGCGCCGGTTTCCGTTGGCATACTCGGAAATCGTCTGGGAATGGATACGGGCACGATCACGCCGCTCGTCAAGCGCCTCGAGGGGGCCGGGTTCGTTACCAGAACACGTGACCCGAGCGATGAACGTCGCGTGATGGTGGATCTGACGCCAGTCGGACGCGCGCTTGAAGCGCACATCCGTGGCGTTCCTGACAAGATCAAATCGCTGTGCCAGCTTACCGAGGGAGACTTCGAGGATCTGCGCGTGACCCTCGATGGGCTTGGGTATCCGGCAGAGTGACGAATCGAACACGCCGCGCAAAGTGGACACTTTTGAAAGAATGTGATGAAGGTCGCAATTTTAGGCACTGGCAACATTGGCAAAACGCTGGCGCGCAAGCTCAGCGCCGCGGGATATGAGCTTGAGGTTGCCAATTCGCGCGGACCGGAAACGATACCAGCCGAGGTGACAGAATTCGGGGCACGCGCTGTGACGAGCGAAGAAGCTATCGCAGATGCTCAAGTGGTCATTCTCGCCACGCCGCTCAGCAGTATTGTCGCAATTGCGCCTTTGCTGAAAGGTTTGCCAGCGGATACGGTCATCATCGACACATCAAATTATTATCCGCAGCGCGACGGAACAATCGATGCGATCGAAGCTGGTCAAGCTGAAAGCGAATGGGTTTCCGAACAGTTAGGCCGACCTATAGCTAAAGCATGGAATGCAATTGGTTCCGATTCCTTTGCGAAGAAAGGCAAGCCCGGGGGCAGGCGCGACCGTGTCGCAATTCCAGTCGCTGCGAATAACGAGCGCGACTGCAATGTCGCAATGGCGTTAGTACACGATACCGGTCTGGACGCAGTCAAAGCCGGTTCGTTGGCAGAATCATGGCGTCAGCAGCCAGGGGCGCCCTGCTATTGCACCGATCTTACGCGGCTGGAAATTCCTGCGGCACTCGCAGCGGCAGAACGTTTTCGCTTGCCGAGGCGGCGTGACCTGGCATTTTCTGCCATTGCCGAGCGGGTGGGTGACAGCATGTCCAATCCAGATATGGACTACAACATGCGCCTTACGCGCGCCCTGTTCATGTAATTCGATCGCAGCATCTCTGCCGTACTGTCAGTAATATTTTCCATGGTAGTAGCCATCCGGCGAGTGCGCTGCGACTATGCGGCGCCCGCCCATGCCTGGTCACGCCCAGACCTTGTCCGCTGTTCAGTAAATGTATCCTCCTCAACTATTGGAATGACTGCAATGCCCGACGCCACTATCGCCCCCTCGCCGTTACAGATAAATAAAACGCATGAAAAAGACAACGGGGACAGACTGACGCGTGAAGCCAAGGTAACTATCGCAGTCCTGGTTATTTCCACTTTCACCGTCATCCTGAATGAAATGCTGATGGCAGTGGCCTTGCCACGGGTAATGACCGATCTCGGCATCACGGCTTCGACAGCCCAATGGCTCACCACCGGTTATATGCTGACGATGGCAGTGGTGATCCCGACAACCGGCTTCCTGACAGAACGGTTTCAGATGCGGACAGTATTCACCCTGGCGATGTCGCTCTTTGTCGTGGGGACGATCATTGCCATTTTTGCGCCAGATTTCTCCATGTTGCTGGTTGGGCGCATCGTCCAGGCCGTTGGTACCGCGATCGTCACTCCGCTTGCCTATACCGCCGTGAGTTCGCTGGTAGCGGTGTCGCGCCGGGGCAGCGTGATGGCGTTGGTGACGGTAGCGACCTCGCTTGCACCTTCGATAGGGCCGCTCATTTCAGGCCTGATCCTGTCACGTATGGGCTGGCACTGGATCTTCATTGCGATCCTGCCGTTTGCAGTCGCCTCGCTGGTGATCGGTAACCTGATGATCCGCGTGTCGAGCATCGCGCGCAAGGTGGCGTTGGATACGGTCTCGGTGGCACTTTCCGCAGTTGGGTTCGCTAGTCTTGTGTACGGCCTGGCCTCCTTCGGTGAAGGCGCGGACCATGCCGTGGTATCGCCTTGGATTTCATTGATCGTTGGCGTTGTCGTCGTGGCCGCCTTCGTTGCCCGTCAGGTGCAGTTGCAGAAGGCGGATCGTGCCCAGCTCGATATGCGTCCCTTCTCGATCAAGACGTTTACCGCGTCGGCGCTGGCGATGGCGTGCTTTGTGACGGCCGGCTACGGTACGATGACCCTGATGCCAGTGGTGCTGCAGACTTCCTATGGCCTGACGGCTGTGCAGGCCGGAATGTTCATGGCGCCAGGCGGCTTCACGATTGCGATCGTATCAGCCATTGTCGGCCGCTTGTACGACCGCATCGGACCGCGCCAGCTTGTCATCACCGGTGCACTGTTCGACGCCGCCGGGCACTGGTACCTGTCGACCTTGGGGCCCGGCACGCCGATTTGGCTGCTACTGGTGCCTTATCTCGTTCTTATCGTCGGGCAGGCATTGATGTGGACGCCCCTGTTTGCGGCATCGCTTGGTGCGTTGAACGGACATCTGGTTCCACACGGCAGCGCCATCCTCAACACGCTACTGCAGCTGTCCGGCGCCGCTGGCATTGCAATCATGTTTTCCATCATGGGTGCTGCCAGCACGGGCTATATCGCAGATGGCGAATCGGTGAGCGCCGCGATGGCGCACGGTGCCCAACGGGCATACCTGATAGGTTGCGGTCTCGCGCTGGCTGCTTTTGTCGCCGCCTGGTTCTTGCCCAAGAAGGCCCTCTCGAATGGCATTCCGGTTGCAGCCCACTAACGATACGTAAAGCTAACTACCAATAAAGGATATCGCGCATGCAAAACCTAACTTCTTCCTTTCAGCTTCAAACCGGTCACACCCAGAAAAACCGCATTGTGCTCGCGCCCATGACGAATAGCCAGAGTCATGACGACGGCACTCTCAGCGACGCCGAGCTGCACTGGCTTGCACTGCGCGCCGAAGGCGGTTTCGGGATGATCATCTCGGCTGCGAGCCACGTGCAGCCAAATGCCAAAGCATGGGCTGGACAGATGGGCTGTTTCTCGAACACGCATATCGACGGTCTCGCGAAACTGGCCGCGATCGGGAACAAAAACAATGCACTGACGATCCTCCAGCTCTTTCACGGCGGCGTACGCTCGCCGCGCGACGTGACGGGCGAGCAGCCTACTGCGCCGAGTGCCGTGACGCTCGATTTTCCAGGTTTCGAAACACCGCGGCCACTGGAAGAGACGGAGATCGAGGCGATCATCCAGAACTTCGTCGCCGCTGCGCAGCGTGCACACGCCGCCGGCCTGTCCGGTGTCGAAGTGCACGGCGCCAATGGCTACTTGTTCACGCAATTCCTCAGTACCCAAACTAATCGGCGTACCGACCAATGGGGCGGCTCGCTCGAAAATCGCGCGCGCTTGTTGATCCAGACAGTTCAGGCGATAAAACAAGCGGTTCCTGCGGATTTCATCGTCGGCGTCCGCCTCCTGCCCGAGGATTCGCCTGCGCAAAAAGGTTTCGACATCGACGAAACGACGCAAGTGATCGAGTGGCTGGTGAAGCTGAATGTCGATTACGTTCATATTTCCGCACCGAAGGTCGGGGCAACCACCTGGAAATATCCGAACAGCCAGGAGACCGACCTCCATCGCTTCAGAAAAGTCGTGCCGGCGCACATTGCACTTATTGCCTGTGGCGGCGTCAAAGTCGCGAGCGATGTGGAATTTGCTTTAGGCGAAGGCGCCGACCTTGTCGCGATCGGCAAGACGGCGATCAACACGCCCGACTGGCCGCTGCGCGCCGTTGAACCCGGTTTCATGCCGAAACCGTTTCCCATGAGTGAAGCAGAAGCTGCCGCAGCCGGCATCGCGCCACCGTTCATGGCGATGCTCAGGGACTACCACATGGTGGCGCCTGCTTCGACGGACGACCAATCCGCTTCCAGGTCGGCCCAATAAGGACCAGCCTTGAAACCAGCAACCCACAGGGACCAGTTGATCAGCATGCTGGCGGAAGCGGCTGAAATCGAGCACTGCCTGATGTGCACGTATCTGTACGCTGCTTTTTCGCTGAAACAGGATGCAGTCGAGGACCTGCTGCCGGAGGAACTCAGTGCCGTCAAGCGATGGCGTTCGGAAGTGATCGCGATCGCGACCGAAGAGATGCTGCACTTGGCACTCGTGAATAATCTGTTAATCGCGGTCGGCTCGCGGCCCCATTACCGACACTATAACTTTCCTGCTAGCCCAGGCCAGTTCCCCGCAGACGTGGCCGTCGCTCTGCTTCCGTTCGATGCCGCCACTCTCGACCATTTTATCTACGTCGAGCGCCCTGTGCTAAGTCGCGAACGGGACGGCGATATCGTCGAGAAGGCGGTCTACTCCCGGGAAATGGACGCAACCGATCTGGCGACCGATATCTCCGGCGATTACGATACCGTGGGCGAGCTGTACCACACCATTGGCGCCAGCCTGTCGTTACTCGCGTCCGAGCTTGGCGAAGCGGGCCTTTTCGTCGGTCGGACGGAAGCACAACTGACCCTCGAAGACGTGTTCCTGCCGGGTTTGTGCAGCATCGGCAATGAAGCCGATGCGCAAAGGGCCCTAACCCTCATCGTCGAACAAGGCGAAGGCTCGATCGTCTGCAAAGACACTTCTCATTACGCGCGGTTTCGTACCATCCGCGAGCAATGGCAGGCACTGTCGGCGAAACGCGCCGAGTTCGTACCGCATCGCAATGTGGCGCGGCACCCCGTGATGCGCGCGCCGGTCACGAACGAGGAACACATCCAGGTGACGAGCGAACCGGCGATCGCGCTGCTCGACGTCGGCAACGCTAGTTATTTCCTGATGTTGCGGCTCTTTGCACTGATGAGCGATACCGCCAATTGCCTGCTACCCCGGCCGGCTGTGATGACCCAAGCGATGACATTGATGCACGCCCTGGCTGATGTCGGTGCTGCGCTGACCGCCTTGCCGGCCAATGACGCGCATCCAGGCATCAAGGCGGGCCTGACGTTCAGCTTGTCGCGCACGGCCATCGGCTACGAATCCCCTGACTCAGCCGCATGGCTGATCGCCGAACGCATGGAACTGCTGGCCACGCATGCCGAAGAGTGCGCAGGCGTCCTGGCGCCCATGTCCCGCTTTGCCACGGCACTGCGCGCCGGCGCAGCGGCGTGGCGACACGCGCACGATGCAAAAGGTATTGTTGGGCAAGTCGGCGCCGCGAGCGGGCCGTTGCCAGTAGCCGGTTCGTTACCGGCATATCCCGATGAGCCTATCGAAGTTGCACGCGGCGAAGCGGGCACGATTTACTTCGAGGCGCGGCGCTGCGTCCATTCCCGCCATTGCGTGCTGGAGGAGCCGGAGGTTTTCAAAGCCAATCAGAAGGGGGAATGGATTTTCCCGGACATGGCGACACCTGAACGCCTGGCCCGTGTGGCGCATCGCTGTGTGTCCGGGGCGATTCGTTACGAGCGCCACGACGGCGGGGAAAACGAAACACCGCCCCTGGTCAATCTGGTCCGGATGCGCGAAAACGGGCCGCTTGCCGTCAATGCCGCCATCAGCATCATCGGGCCCGATAGGGCCGCCAGCGACGAACTGCGCGCGGCACTATGCCGCTGCGGCCAGTCGAAGAACAAGCCGTTCTGCGACCAGTCGCATCTTGCCGCCGGCTTCACTGCGTCCGGGGAAGCGGTGACGCGTCCATCGTCCCCACTGGAGCAGCGCGACGGGCCCTTGGTGATCACGCCGCTGCGCAATGGTCCGCTTGATGTGCGCGGCAGCGCCGAGATTTGCACTGGAACCGGCCGCACGGTGGATCGCACCCTTGCCGTGCGCTTGTGCCGATGTGGGCAGTCGAACGACAAGCCGTTTTGCGATGGTAGTCATCGGCGAGCCGGCTTCTCTGCAGATGGCCAATGAGTCTGAGGAGGGCATATGCAAAACCAGCGTTCTTTGGGGCGGCGGTAACACTAGTGCGTTACGCGGAGCACCCGGGGCGCTTTAATCTCGACGACCTGATTTCCAAGGGGATCAACATTTCCTACAGGGAGGATGGTTCTCAAGGCACGTCGATCCATCCTTGCCGCGCGCGCTGGAGACCGACGAGGTGGCGCGCGTGACGTCCAATTTTGCAACGGCAGCCAAGCCTATCTTAATGGATCTGACTGCCGGCCAACACTCGATGACGCCTCTCCATATTTGGCACCGTGCACAGCATCTTCGAACACGACCTTACTACCGATAAAGGCGACGCCTTATGCGAGCAACTGGTCGTTGTATGCGTTGCCGACCTCAAGATGGCAAAGTCGCAATAGCGCTGCGTTTGAATGTCGATGAAAATACAAATCATCGCTCACACCGTCTGACATTCAATATTAGCAACGAAACACAACTATTTTTTGTCTTGCGCAAAGTAAGACAGGAACATCGACACCGCGGCATCGACGACCAGCTCCTGCTGTTGCGGCGACAGGGCAGGGGCGCCCATTGCGATCTGCGGCCAGAACGCGAACGTCTTGACCTGGCCCTGCAGCAAGGTCGCCGCGAACGTGGGGTCTCCGGCCTTGAGCTTGCCATCCAGCTGGGCAGCGCGGATCCAGGTCGTGACGCCTTCTTCGCGCTGTCCCAGCCGCGCAAGAATCGGTAGGGCACGCTCCGGCGAGTGGATCGTTTCGCCCATCGCCACCCGCGCGAGTGCGATGAACTCCGGATCGTCCAGCGTGCGCATCTTGAGTCGCATCAGCTCGACCAGTTGCTCGCGCAAGTCACGCTCTGGCTGGTAGCCCAGTTCGAGCACACCTGCGCTGCTTTCAAACATCTGCATCAGCGTCTCGCCGAACAGCTCTTCCTTGCTGCCGAAGTGGTTGTACACGGTGCGCTTGGACACGCCGGCGAGCGCGGCGATATCGTCCATGCTGGCGGTTTCGTAACCATGGACACGGAACTGCTCGGCAGCTGCGGCCAGGATGGCGCTGCGTTTTCGGTCGGTCAGGCGGGTCGAAGTGTGCATCGCTAAATTTTACACTCGATAGTTTACTTTCTCAAAATTCGATACTACACTGTGTAGTGTACTTTGACCTTTCACTCACAAACATGCGCCTACTATTCGGCATCACCTTTCTTGGAGCACTCGCTATCATGGCCGCCTGCACCTCTTTCTCCGCCACCGCCACCACCAAGATTGCGGCCTCGCCCCAACTCCACGAAGGCAAGTACCGCAACCCCGTCGAGATGTACAAGATGAGCATGGGCGAAATGGCCAAGCTGTGGTGGATCTTCCTGTTCGATAAACCGAAGGGGACGATTCCGCAGCAGGCGGTGCCGGTGCAGACGCTGACGCAAGCCGCGCTGCTGGCCGCGCCGGACCACACCC
>Ga0265797_10011202_pt1 | contig 11285 bp, 11 predicted proteins | sample P2T30metagenome_FD_192433 | JGI IMG/M metagenome (GOLD analysis project Ga0265797, IMG submission 192433) | Plant litter microbial communities from East Loma Ridge, Irvine, California - P2 T30 | ecosystem: Environmental > Terrestrial > Plant litter > Unclassified | place: USA: California... | reverse complement strand
CTTTGGACTATAAATCGGTGGTACTTCGATCTTTCTCTATTCTATAACATTGTGAGAAGCAGTTTGACACTACTCAACCCTCCATACCCAAGTCGCACGCTTTACATCCTAGTCAAAATGCCATTTTTTAGAGAACCTGAGAAGACACTCACCCCAGAACAAAAAGCTGCCTCTGAAAAGTTGGAAGAAGCCGTCAAAAGCTGCCGGCCCACAAAACAAACGCGCGAGGCGGTCGAGATGGCCAAGCTCCATCCGGATATTGCGCTAGTGAAGGATATGTGGAGGGTCAAATGTGTTGTCTGGGATGGCAGGAAGATCGACGCCTGGGCGAGCAAGAAAAGCATTGGGGACGCTTGCCGAGACGCGTTTGGGTGGGAGGTGACAAAAGAAAAAGGCGATTGGTGGTACAAATACACTATGAGTCTCGAGGATACACCTGAGACGGAACACTTCTTTGAGTGGATCTGCCCGCCAGATCCGATCCCGGCGTCTTTCCTGAAGGAGGCCAGAGACAAGTGGAAAAATTGCTACGTCCAGACAGTGCGTGAGTGACTCGTCGTTCCATACATCATCGCATTTATAGGCTCACATAATGAACAGTTTGGTGGTCAATCAAACTAAGGGAGCAGTTTATGGAGACTAATAAAACGGAGAAGCTCGACATGAGCTTGCTGCTAGATGAAAGCAGAGCAAAAGAAGACCTCTTACCAGCTCTAGGGGCTGAGGACGGGAAGCTTCCGCATGTAATAAGGGATTGGCTCGACAGAAGTGCAAAGCCGTGCGCGGCTGAGGGCTCTTGATGAAATTGGCGGACGATAGGGGCATGGCTATTTCAAAGTTTCGGGGCAGAGAGGACTTCCTTTGACTGCATTTGATGTACATTCATGATTTTATCTAATGCCGAGTTTCTCAATATGCAGACTAGGTTCATACAAACCAGCTGCCACTACAATAGTACCCTACAGCTTCATCCTCTTCCGCAATAGGTCCGGGCTCATTGCCAGGAGGTCTCTTGATCATCAAATCGTGGGCGCTGAACCGGTGCATATGGACCCATGCCGAGCTGCGCGTCTTCGGCATTGCGTTTCAACACTCGATTGGGTCTAGGAATGGCAAACGGGTGTTGGTACGCAGTGTACGGATAGCCTTGGATCGTGTGCGGCACATGAGACGGCGACGGCGTCCAAGGTGTTACCGGCGATGGCTGCGTGCTTGGGGAATAGATTCCGTGCATCGATGGCGTTGGAGTCGGGGCATACGAGGCGGATGGCGAAAGCATGTTCGGTGATAGCATCCCAGGCGAGGGCCGATCGTGATGGAAGACAGGTTGAGGGCCATGATGGTAAGAGTTCCCAGTGACATGCTGGTTGTTCTCGTACTGCCCGCCATTGTCGCCCGCGTACTGAGAGACGGTCTGGGTATTGTTCGATTGAAAGCCACCGACAATACTCGTTTCAACATTGGCAGGTGGCAGAGGCTCCGGTGATTGCAGGATCGTCGCGACATTTAGATCTAACTCTTCCTCAGGTTCGTTAGAAGGCAGGCTCATTGCGACACTTGGATCGAGTTCCTCATCACCGTCCGTGTCTGAGGCTTGATCTTCCGGTGACGTCGTTGCCTTTTTCCCCTTCATACTCACCCGACCTTCTGCGATATACTTCTGGCGGTTCTCATTCTGTCCATTATTCAGGATCGTGCCCGTAATTTTCTGGGGGGCCGCACCCACAGTGGTTTCAAGATTCTCACCCTTGAGCAGCGAGAAGCACCGGCTCTTGGAAAGCCGTAAGAGCGCACAGAGACTTTCTATACGCTCACCAAAGGTAAGGTTGCGTGATGACCACATCGTTTCCAGAGGTGTCGAGTCGTAGATGGAGAATGATTTCGGGCCGAAGACATGTAGTTTCTCAGCGGTGGCAACTAGCTGCCAGCACACCTTCTCCATCTGCTCTTTGTAAATCGCCTTTTTGGCACCTGGAGTCAATCGTTTTAGAAATCGGCCCTTGTCTTGCTTGTCCGGGCAGGTGGAAGTGTCTTTCATTGCTTCTAGTAGCTCGGCGACGTGTCCAGCGCGTTCATAGGCAGTAGTCGGAATAGTGCTGTCATTAGCAGGCGGTACCCAGTCCTTTTCGATATAGCGGTTGAGCATGCTAGCCTTCGCTTCTGCCAGATTCCGGAATTTCAGTCCAAAATGGTTGGGTTGAACTGGAGTTATTGCATCAGCTTGACAGGGTGCCGGTGGGCTGGGTGTCATGTAACGGTAACAGGGGTCGAATGGCGAGTCTACGTCCACCAAGTGTGTTGGCGTATTCGTAGCGCTGGCAGGCTCTATGGAAGAATAACGAGGAGGTGGGGTACCTGCATAATATTGGGATGAAGGCTGCTCGGGCATGGGTTGGCTGTATCCATCGAACCCGTGTTGATGCTGACCATCGTCAGGTGCATATAGAGGAACCTCATTCGGCTGATAGTTCCCTATGCCATAGTCTTGTATGCCAGGTTGAGCAAAGTACACAGGGTCGCCATTGGCAGACAGCACTGCGCCCTCGTTATCCATAGTTGTCTGAAATTGAGCTTCATGGAGCAATGGTATGTCTAGACCTCCAATGCCAAGGTAGAGGCTATCGTCGAATGAATTGTTGCCGCTCTGGTAGTGGTCTTGAGACATAGTGCCTTCGGTGAACAGGGTCGATGTGTCGAGGAGAGGTTGCGAGTATCACCCGGATTTCGATCGGTCGAGTTGAAAGAGTGACTAGCTAAGAGCTTGGGAGGTTGTAAGCTGGTGATGTGTGGAAAGGAAAATCTCACACATGTTTTTAACCTGTCGAGGCGCTTCCGCTGAGTGAATCTCATCATCTTCGCAAGTTTGCTACATGAAGCATCGCGATAGCACAGTTGACTCAAGGGCTATGTTCGCCGATGTTTGCTTGCTGCCGAGAGAATCCATGGGGGAAGTACTGTACGCTGTGAGGCTATGATGAATGCAAGTACAACACTGATACCGACGTCGGCTGGAGAATGTTCAAACGATAGATATGTACTTTCCAAAGGCAGAATTAAATACTGTCGTAAAGTATGTAAAAGAATAGCTCAATCGTTCTGCAAGAGCTTCTGTCACCCATTGGAACCGTGATAGCACTGATGCGCAAGTTTCACAAAAGGCGGCATTGTGAATGGGTCCTTCATTGGTTGCTGTCGATCAGTAGTTCGTTGACAGTGAATTGGGAACTCCCAAAACAGCAGTCGTGAAGCGCAATAAGCATCCTGAGGTACCAAGAGCGCCTTGGCAATGAGATCCATCACGGCGGAGGGCGGAGCGCGAATGCCTTGGTGGTAGAGAGCGGCGGGTGTTGCTGATGAAGTTCCGACGCGTCGACGGCGCGACTGAACGCGTCACAACCGCATTCGGACATTAGCGGCTTGGCTGACAACATTCTCCTCTTCACGGAAGCGACTCCTCACTTCAGCACCTCACATCGCGTCATCGCGTCGACATCCAATCCATCCCATCTACACCCCGTATGGTTGCGCATAGTTGGGATGATCATACGACAACCTCCGATCTCAGGCTCAGCCACCCGCTTCGTCACAAAGAACCCGCATCGGCCAGTACGCACGATCATCAGCATAGCAGCTTATCATTGAGTCAAATTATGCCACCTTCAGGCAACTGCGAACGATCATACAAACAGATATGGAAGGCTTGGGTTCAGAACGCTAATTGTTCTTCCGCCTCACGCTGGCTACCGCTATCTATTACGCTAATTCAGCTGGATGACTGACATTATACCACAAGTTATCTACGAGTTCTTTAACTCGCACTGACGCCATTTTATTGCAAACATACCTCATCCACACGCGCGACTAACCGCTCTCTAACGAACCGCTATATCCTCGCTCTCGTCCGACGAAACGCCAACTTGCTCCGGCTTCGCCTCCAGTCGCTCTTATTACTGGCTAGTCCGATCATCGCCCTTCTCCATCTCGTCGCGTTCGTGCTCCCTCCACAGCTTCCCCAGCTGCTTCATAAAGTCGTCGTCGTAGTATGACCACGTCTCTGGTACCTTGGTGCTTTTCCACTCGAACGTCTCGCGAGTCCTCGGATCCATAATGTTGTTGTATTCGATCGGGCGGTCGCTCTCTGGCAACTTGGAAAGCTCTAATATCGTCAATGCACGGATTTGGCATACAAGGTGGATCGTCTTTTGATAGAGCCTCGATGGTGCCGGGTGGTCGGGCTCATATTCATCTTTTTGGTCTTCCCGCAAGACGACATAGGACCGTTTGAGGACAGCACTATCCACTCCAATCACACTCATGGTATAACGTGATACCGGCCCTTCGTGATCATCTCTGCTGTTCCAACGCCAGAGCTTGATTTTGAAGGTAGAACACTCCACGACAGTCTGTGGTATCGCTACTATGCTGCAATCGATACCTGCGGCGTCGAGCTCAATTATATACGTATACTTATCACCGACACGGCGGGGGCGAGTAATAAGGTTCGTATGCTTATCATCCCAATGCAGAAGTCGAGTCTGGATACCGTCGCATGTCAAACCCCGAAGGCAATCACCATGTTGCTTTACCATACCCGCGGCCTTATTCGCCGCCAGGTTCTGTAATACGTAGCACTCCTTGTCGATGAAGGTCGTTCGCGGAAACAAAGAGTATGCCCTGTTCGAAGTGATGAAGTTCAATGTCGCGGTAGATGAAGCCGCGTTGAGCAACTTCAAGAGAGGAGAATCCATTGAATCCAAGACACAGATGGTCAATCCATCATATTCAGCCTGTGGCTTTCGAAATATGGCCAGGCCCGTCTTGTTGTACTCATCAGCGACCCAGCGTTCTTGCTCCAGGAAGTCATTTATCGGGGTACGGAGGTCCAAGGGCTTAACCTCTGAGTACTGTGTATAGATGTATAGTTCTTGCACGGGAGTTTGCAGCTCGTTAGCAATGAACTTGCGGGCAAAGTCACCGCCAATGATCGCGCCGGTGTTGGCTTGAACTTGTCTGAACGCCTTGGGATCCCCGAAGAAGGTTTTGAGCTTTGTCTCAATGTTTTGGTAGCATGAAGGAAGCCCGCCGCTGAGCGCAGTGCCAACGCCTGTGGATACTTCAGCCAATGTCGCGAACTCCTTCGGGCCGAGGTACGAAATGAGAGTCTCCTGCACTGGCGCTAGTGAGGACGAGAGGAGATGAGAAAGATCCATGGTGGTTGCGCGGGTTGAAAATGGGGGTTATCGTTGCTCTGCACTGTAAATTAATCCGGAAGGCGCAGCGAAGAAGTACCCGCATAGAGGAAAGCGCAGGCAGCAGTGGCGATAGAGGGCTGCATTGCCGATGAATTTGGTCAAAGCCTGCCGATGCGGTATTCACACCAATTTACGCCAAAGGTTGAGATAGTACCGCAGATGCCGCTCCAAAACCGACGCAATCGAGCCAATCAAACGGTGGACATTCGATACGCCAAATATCCGAACGTTTCCCCTATTGCCATGCATGTGGCAAAGTCTCTGGTAAGCAGTTCCACGGCATTGATACGTGCGGAGCTTTTTTGGGTCGCAGGCCGGCTTACGTGTGTTGATCCTACGAAACATCCCATTGGTTGGGTGAATTACCCCATGCCCGGGCAGTGCTCGTTGTGCCGAACCCGAAGGTACGGTTCGCGCACGTCAACGCAATTGGAGAGATGCAGTAATAATGGAGCGCACAGGTATTGGCCCTTATTCGAAGGCTTCCAAGTCTATTGACCTGCCGTCATGAGCCCGTGCTCCGATAAGACAATCTGGGGGCCACCTATCACCAATCCTGTACTCGCCGAGTACATTTTGTTTCGACGACTTACTCTGTGCTTGGCCCCTACGAAGGTTTGTGACCAACGTTGTGGTTACTCAATGCAGCAACCGCTTATTTTTGGATGCATCGTCTTCCTTCGAACTGTATCGTGTTTGGTGAATGGTGGCTGTGTTGGCGACAGTGCACGCCAACGCTGGAAGAGCAATGGATACATAATGGCCCGTAGCCGTTCAGGCATCATTCAGCAAGCACCGGTCTACTATCCAAGATGACTGCCTCTCCAAATACCCTTTTTTCTTCCTTTACTTTCAGCCTGTTATTATCTTACAAACGTCAAGCCAGATTCAGCGGCTGGCGCGGCGGTTTTGTTCTCGCCATTATCGGCTCATCGCTGGTCCTATTCTTCAATATCATATGCGCCATAGTAGCTGCTGCGGCCGGTGATCCACACGACGGCATTGCTACGATCTACACCGGCAAATGTGTGTTTGCATCGCGTTTAACAACCGGTCTTCAACTACTCGTCAATGTACTGAGTAGCGCTTTGTTGGGTGCATCAAGTTATTGTTTACAGCGACTTGTAGCTCCAACGAGAAAAGAAATCGACAAAGCTCACAAGAGGGGCAAGTCGCTGGATGTGGGAGTCTTGAGTCTGAGAAATCTACCCAACATCAGTAGGAGGAGGCTCGCTGTCTGGATATTGCTCGCTATAAGCAGCATGCCTTTGCATCTTCTGTAAGTGTACGCTTTATGTTCTGAATTCCAATGTATTGACTAGGGCAAGATACAATTCAGTTGTATTTCAGACAACAGCAACGAACGCCATCGACTTCATGTTGACACAAGAGTCTTTCCTCACCACGAGGGGGGGATGGAAGCTCGGAGACGGTGATGATGAGTATGTTCCCTACGTTCAGGATCTCCAGGACAAATTTCTGGACAAGCAGTATCTGGACACATCTCCGTTTGAGAACATTTCTGCCACTGAGTGTATTCATCGCTATCAGATGTCCTTCATAAGGGCTGGCAACCTTGTCGCTGTGGTGGCAAAGAATCACTCCGAGGGTTCAGACAGAACCGACAACAGCTCGCTCAAATACTTCAAGATGGACGTCACAGAGATGTTTTTCGGCCCGAAAGTTATTTCTGATCTCTCGTGTAAGTTCGTTCAGACTGGTAGTTACGTGTCTCACTTATATGTTTGCAGATTGCTTGAGTGAAAGCTCACCCGAGCGGTGCCAAGTACAGCTCAATCAGAGCATCTTGTATATTGTCATTGCCTGTAACATGCTGAAGGTGACTCTCATGATCATAATACTTAGGTGGATGAATCAAGAAACGATCGTTACGATCGGCGACGCGATCCAGACATTCATCCTGGAACCAGATATTTCAACTCAAGATTGCTGTCTCATGACTAGTCACGATATGAAACAGGCTCTTGAGGTAACGGAAGCGCGGAGGATACATCGTCACCAAACCGGCAATCATGTTCGCTGGTACAGTGTTGTCGGCGGCAAGCGCTGGTTTTGTTCGCTTTTTTCGTAAGACTACGCACCTCACTCTTCTTGGTACAACACAGATTCTGACCGACTCTAGATATTCCGTGGTCATCGCTACAGCCCTATACCTTTATAGCAGCATGGGTCGTCGCTGGGTAATGTGCGAAGATCCAGGTGCTTCCTCGTTCAAAGACGACCAAGTTTGCCGGTGGAATGGCTTTGGGAACGTTAATTTCCGTAAGTTCGCTGCAAGTGCCTCATCCGAACTCTTTACCCATTTGCAAGCCTCTACCATGTTCGTGTTGCAAAGTGCTAACTCTGGCGGTATCAGGTTTTATCCTCGATCTATACCTCGGTTCCAAATCCATTATACCCTACGTTCTTGTGGCCAATGCGCCTCAGGTCATCATATCGCTTCTATACATCACCTACAACGGGCTTTTTACGACGATGCTCGCGAATCGCGAATGGGCGAGCTACGTACATAAACGAGCTGCGCTTCGTGTCACCGTCCCAGCTTCTACCCAGCGCTCTACATACTTCCTCTCTCTGCCATACAAATTCAGCCTCCCGCTTATTGTCGCAAGCATCTTACTGCATTGGTTCATATCGCAGACATTGTTCATCGCACCCATTGCTATTTACAAAAACGGCGTGCTAGAGCCGACATCTCGAGACTGGTTGCATCACGCGGGAGGTTCGGTGACTGGTATAGGGTTTTCAGACTCAGCGCTCATCGCGGCAATTGTCATGGGATGTCTCTTAGTCGTAGTCTGTTTGGCTCTCGCTGGGATTTGTAAATATCCGACGGGCATGCCACTCAGAGGCACGAACAGTGCAGTTATCAGTGCGGCTTGTCATGTAAAGAACAGGAACGGTGGAAAGGCTGAGGTTCTGGAGGATATTGTCGAGCGCCCGTTGCAGTGGGGTGTCACAATCGAGGGTACCAAGGATCAAGCCGGACACTGCTCTTTCAGCGATAAAGCAGTTCAGCAGCCAGTCGAAGGCTGCTTGTACGCTTGAAGGATGGTGGTTTTAAGAGAGCTTTTGCAGAAAACATGTCATCAAATCGTGTTAATTAGTCAGTTCCTAAGGCAATGTATACTTCTACCCTCAAATTTATCTTGCACATTACGCCGAAGTACACACTAGGTCGTCCACGTGATTTTGCCATGCTCTGGCTAACATCAGGAGACAGCAATGACCTCACAGTACCTCTGACAATACGCTCCCATCAGCGAACCTTGCACATGCATAGGACTGTTCGTAAATATGTATGTGTCCTGTTAAAACCATTCTATCGCTACACTATCCGCCGAAAACGCATGCAAAACACCTACATACGAACCAAATATTATGACTACATTACCCCTTCTGCTCCTCAAACGCCCTTCAATACATCAATGTCTCCGCCAGCCTGCTACTTTCTCTCTTCCTCCACAACAACCATCATCTACGCAGCCGCAGCAGGTTTCCTGGGCTCCAACTTCCTCGGCGCCTTCTTCGCCACACCCCCATTCCCACCACCACCTCCACCACCACCATTCGCATTCCCACCACCCTGCTGCCCCAATTTCCTGGGTTTCCTCTTCTGCTTCTCCGCCGCAGCCGGCGCGTTATTCTCTTTGTTATCACTGAACGACACCCGTTTTGGCTGAGCGGATCCGTTTGCAGATTTGTTCGCTGTGGATGGGGATTTCTGTGATGAGGACTTGGCTGGTGTTTGTTGTGTGTTTTGGGTTTGCTTTTGTTGGGAGGGTGGAGTGGATTGCGTTGATGATTGAGGGTTTGCGGGGCCGCGGGTTGTGGGTGGGCGTTGAGAACGGGGCTTGGGGGGTTCTTTCACTGGTTCATTGGACTGGGGCTTCTCTTGCTTTGGCGGTTGTGTGCTGTTTGTTTTCGGTTGCGATGGTTTCGACTGAGAGGTCTTCTGAGGCTGGGGCTTAGACTGCTGTTTGGGTTGACTTGGCGCTTGCTGTGCTTGCTTCTGAGGTTGTTGCTTGGGCTGTGATGAACCTTGCTGTTGTTGCTGTTGACCTCCGCCTCCCCAAGGGTTCATCGCAGCCCCCATTCCAGCAATTCCAGCCCCCGCACTCTTCACTGCCGACGGCATGCTCGGCCTCCAAGCAGTCATGTCTTTCGCGGACTGCGACCAGGTCTGCGGCATCATATCCGGTGCGTCATTCTTCATCTGTTCCAGTTCTTCTTTAGATGGTGCCTGCGTGTCCTTGGTCTGCATAACCATCTTCTCCAAGGCCTTCTTCTGCGATGGCGTCGATTTGACATCCGGGAGGAAGTCGCCAACGACACCCTGAACACCTTGACTTGCCATCTGTCCTAAGTCCCACATTGGGCCGTTCATGGCACCGTAAACCGATCCAATACCTCCTCCCAGCAGCCCAGTCACTGTGGATACTGTGCCGCCAACGAGCGCGCCGGTCAGCTTTCCAATGGTGACACCTGGCTGCACCCCCAATCCGGCACCAGCGGCGAGACCTTGGAAAGCACCAGACTGTGTATATTTTGCCGCCTTTCCGAATGACTCTGCTTCAATTTCTTTATTAATCGCCTTCGCTAGAATTTCTTCTCTTGCTTTCGCGTCGCCCGCTCCATGCGCAGCTTGCCTCAACTCCCACGCCTTTTGTCCCGCCTGGAGCGCCATTTGCGCCGACACGCCTGCATTCTGCTTGATCTCATGTTCGGGGACGTTGCATTGTCCGCCACCAACGTGAACTTCTCCCATGTTTGGTTCGTTAAATCGACTGGCTTCGGTTCGATTTTGTTGTGTTTGTTTTGGTGGTATTTCCTCCTGATGCAATCAGTCAATGTTATTGCAAGTCTAGACAGGAGGCTGGTTTGACGGGTCAACGCTAGTATGACAGCTCAAGTGCGAATACGCTACGTCATGCACGATCGACAAGATCGCCGTGGTTACACGTGTGTGGCCAGCCGACAACCTGTTTTGACCACAGGAACGCGAGACGTAGTTTCTACAGCATGTAGGGTTATCCCTTCTGCGTTCGGCGCAACCCTTCAGTAACAAGACCGATGGCTGTCACTGGCGGTTGTAAGTCGCTGCGCCAGTGTGTCATGACGTCAGCGGCCCGGCGCCAGGGTCTTTCAACTACCAAATTCCTGTCTGCAGTACGCTATGAACGCGCCGCGTCTTTGACAGCGACTCACACACCCACGCTGTTGGTTCAGAATCTAGTAGTTCGACGCGTGCTACGGTGTCGTACATGTCACCCGGATGTCGAATTACTCGCCCAAAATTCACCCTCACGAGTTTCGCCACCGAGAAAGATGTACTTTTTGATTGGCTATGACCGAGTCGATCAAGCATACCACTATTTTACTCCTGCAAGAGATGCTACGCTTTCTTCATCCCATCGCCAATAGAAACAGCGCTCTTTGCACCTCCCTTCAGCTCCTTGTTCGTCGCCTGAATCAACACTCTCCGGTAGCTTGTTAGTGACGGCGTGCCATCATCCGTGACCTCAAGTATGAGATGAAGCAATTGACCTTGAGCAACCGGCTTCTTGCTCAAGAACTCGACCGCGCATTTTTCCGGAGGCGGAAGCCTGACCTCGACCTTCCTGCCCTCATCGTCCAGCTTCTTGATCACAAGTTGCGCAACCTCGCTATAAACCAACCACTGCGTCGCTGTGGGTTCCCGATAATGCCACCACTTGAATGTAAGCTTTCCGCCATCGGGGTCGTATGTAGCGGACGCGTCGAGGGTGACTTTTGATCCGGCCTCAGCGGTGATTTGGACAGGCGCTAAGCCTTTGAAACCGCTGATGTTGATGACGGGGTGGTGGTTTGCTTTTGCGAAATCAGACTCCATGCTCCACTTGATGCGCGCGGCAAAGTCGTTTTGGAAAGCGTCGCGCCAGCGCCAGATGGTCGCGTGATTGGATGTATACGTCCTGTCGCCAACTTTGACCCTGTCCACTACATCGCTGTAGTGATTGCTGTTCAGGCCTT
>Ga0265797_10011200_pt1 | contig 11286 bp, 10 predicted proteins | sample P2T30metagenome_FD_192433 | JGI IMG/M metagenome (GOLD analysis project Ga0265797, IMG submission 192433) | Plant litter microbial communities from East Loma Ridge, Irvine, California - P2 T30 | ecosystem: Environmental > Terrestrial > Plant litter > Unclassified | place: USA: California... | reverse complement strand
AGTACTTTCGATGCTATCCCATCGTCATGTTGCCTGGCCCGGAGCGCCACGAGGCAAACCACGGCGGCAAAGTGTTCCTCCCTCCGAGTGCTCTCGACAAGCTCACCAGGCTGCACATCACATACCCTATGCTCTTCGAGCTCATAAACGGCAAGGCGGACGGAAAGAAGACGCACGCAGGTGTGCTGGAATTCATCGCAGAGGAGGGCAAGATCTACCTGCCATACTGGCTCATGGAGACACTCCAGCTGGAGCCCGGTGACCTGCTACAAGTCAAGTCGACCGACATCCCTCTCGGCACCTTTATCAAGCTGCAACCACAAGATTCCTCCTTCCTCGAAATCTCCGACCCCAAGGCCGTGCTCGAAAACGCGTTCCGCAACTTCTCGTGTCTTACAGTCGGCGACATATTCACCTTTTCGTACAACGACAACGTGTATAGCATAGCAGTGTTGGAGGCCAAGCCAGAACACCCAAGCAAGGCCGTCTGTACCATCGAGACCGATCTGTCAGTCGACTTCGCTCCACCAGTAGGCTACCAAGAGCCCCAAAGGAACAGCGGCACAAGCACACCGCGCAGTGGAAAGGGCGTCATGAGCGGCAAAGGCGGCACACTACACGCTCACGGCACCATGGCGGACGCGATCAACTACGCGGCTATCGCACCATCATCGACGACCGCAGCCAACGGAGCCAAGGCCACTTCCTCAAATTTCCTCACCACCGGCCACAAGCTGCTCAAGAAGGGCAGCAAGGCGCCCACCCCGCAAGCGTCCACCCCCATCGCGGGACAGTCCTCAAATCCGCCCACGACAGTACGACGCACCAACGGCCCGCAGCCGCTCAGACTACCACCCAACAAACTGTTCTTCGGGTACGAGATCAAGCCACTCAAGGGCAAGGAGGAGGAAGGCGAGCAGAAAGATTCGAAGCATTTTGAAGGATCAGGGCAGTCTCTGCGCAAGAAGAAGGGCGACAAATGAGGTAGATACCCGATTTGATGGAACTTGCGAATATTCAGAGAGCAGCATTATGTGGCGCTGATAAGGGGAACTGGGACAAGGACATGGCGTACGGCGTTTGATACCTACAATTCTAGTCATGTGTGGAATAGATGAAGCACATATTTCCTCCCTCTCTCATGGTGTTCATCTCTGCGTATATGGATAGTTCGATAACTTGCAGAGATGGTCCCCACGTGCCTAATCTGCAATTAAACATTTCTCATGCCGTATCTGCATCCATCTTTTCCCTCGTTCATCCTAGCAAACACACCTCACTCTTCAAATACGTCAAACAGCACAAGCATAAACGGATGCAAGAGTGTTATATCATCAATGAAATTTTCTTGCTCAAGATAGACGATCAAGTCAAGTGCTCAGCGCATATCCATCGCCATAATAAACCTGGCAGAAGCAAGTCTGTCTCGCGTACCAAAACCCCAGTATTGTCGTTAGACCGTGCATATTCCGCAGAAAGTGTCTGATGCAGCATGCACACTCGCTTGCGAAGCGGATCCAGAACCAGTGATTTCCCCTGAACTAGAGAACGGGGGAAAGAAACAGAGATAGTGAGGTGGAGGGGGGAGATAGGCTAAGCCATCTCATCAAGCTCCTCGTCAAGAACCTCTTCTTTGACACCGACACACTTTCCGTCACCACCTCCTTCACTACCATCTTCTTCAACCGCGTCCTCAACACTCTCCTCCTTCTTGCTCTTGGTCTTAGCCTTTTTGGCACGCGGTTTCTTACTCGGCGTAGCCACATCCTCTTCCTCTACACCCTCACCATCACCTCCATCGCCCTCGAGAATACCAGCGCCACGTTTCTTGCCACTGGCTGTCTTGTTGTTGGGTGTCTTGCGCGGTGTAGTAACGGGCGTCTTTGCCTTAGCGCCGCCTTCGGGTAGTGTCCAGCCGTATTCTTCGTAGAGTTTGCATTGTTCGACGCGGAGGAGGGAGACGCGGACTCGGACGCCTTTGATGGATGTTCCTGGGTGGGTGGGGGGTTAGCTTGGGGGTTGGATGGGGGATGGAGATGGGAAAAACTAACCAGGAAACACGCCGACAATACGCTCGTAGTCTTCGGCTGTAAGGTAGCGTCCTTGTGTCAGGATGAGGAGCTACATAGGAAGGAAGCTGTTAGTCCTGATCTACCAGTCCTGAGGTCATCAGGCATCTTGAGCGAAGGCTTACCTTCTTCTCGTTCTCCAGCGTCCAGCGGAATGCCTGAGGTGGGTGTTAGTTGCTGGCTCGATGAGTGAGTACTGGAGGTGGGGAGGAACATACGCCGCCTTCGGCTGCTGCGGTCTTTTTCTTGGGTGGCATGGTTGGTAGCTTGTTGGTTGCTTTGGAAACTGGGATTGGATGTTGGTTTGGTGTGGGGTCGTGGATGGTGTAAGAGAGAGGAAGAGTGGGAGAGAGATCGAGTCGAGAGACGAGCGGGAGTAAGCGATTTATACGTGTCTCGAGTGCGAGGCTTAGAGTCTGGCTGGTGCTTAAAGTGGAAAGAGGGGAGAGGGGAGGTGAGAGTGAGATTCTACTTGATTTCCTTTTCGAGGTGGAAGAGTCACCTTCACCTTTTGCATTTGACTCACAGGAAAGAAGAGACACGGGAGATACGCACTGGTTATCTTGATTTTCAGGGTAAGATACATCCCGCAGATTGTGCTGAATGATACATATACCGCCCCGGGGCCAGAATGCGCACTAATCAAGGCACCCATGCTCTAGATATCGATCCTGATGAAGTCGTGCGTAGGAACCGACTATTCTCGCCCATGTTTGACGTCTCAGTATCTCAGAAGATCTACATGTCCTCATCAAGAACCTCGTCTTTGACCTTGCCACTATCCTCCTCTTCGACTTCAGCCTCAACACACGCCTCTTTCTTTGCCTTGGCCTTCCTGCCACGCGGCTTCTTCGCCTTCGGAGTATCTTCATCAACGTCATCTCCCTCTCCCACCTCTTCCTCAGCATCCCTCTTCTTGTTCTTGCGAGGTGTGGGAGTCTTCTTCAGCACTGCACCGCCATCAGGAAGCGTCCAGCCGTACTCATCGAAGAGCTTGCGTTGCTCGACGCGGAAACGGGAGACTTTGATTTTTACGCCGTTGAGGTTTGTTCCTTGGTGGGAGTTAGTGGTGTGCTGGGAGGAGGTTGGATATTCTGGTGTGTGGGTGTAGGTGTAGGTGTAGATATGAGTGTGAAGGGCAAAAAACGGAAGAGAGCCCGAGGGGAATGAAGACATACCCGGGAAGACACTAACAAGACGCTCGTAATCTTCGCCCGTAAGATAGCGGCCTTGAGTCAGGATGAGGAGCTGATTCCGCTGTGTTAGTTCAAGGCTCAGTATGGGTTGAAAAGACCTGGCTTACCTTGTTTGCGTTCTCGAGTGTCCAGCGGAATGCCTAGTCTTGAGCGTCAGTTGAGTGTCTCGAAAAGATCGGGGGAATGAGTAAGTGACATACACCGCCTTCAGCATCGCCGCCCTCGGCTGCTGCGACCTTCTTCTTGGGAGGCATTGTTGGTGAAGTGAACTTTTGGTATAGGGAACTAAGATGGGAGTGCTGGGTTTGTGTGGGTTGGTAGATGGTGTAAGAAAGTGGGAATGTGGTGGTGGAGGAAGAAGAGGGGAGAGGGGACAAGATATGAGGGACGTGTTTAAGTAGACGTTGAACAGTTCGGGATTGAGGATAGTGAGAGTGAGATCTGAATCTAGATCCGTGCAAGATAAGGGATTTCAAGCTCACCTTCACCTTTGCACGCACAAAGCGACAATGGAATATCACAGAAGATGGATTTGGAAATGGCTTGTGTTATTCGGATTACATCTCGCACATGCTGCAAAGTGCATCCATACTGCCAGTTTGCTAATGTTCGAGGCAGTGCCTTACTCAATTATCTCGCATCATGAAGAACCAGTAGAACCCATCACACGCTCCTACACCCGTCCTCTCAAGCGCCAGAATGCCAGAATGCCTAAACATCCTCCTCAACCAACTCCTCCTTGACACCCGCATCCTCACCAAGCCTATCATCCTCTTCGACCTCCTTCTTAACAACCTCTTTCTTGCCCTTCTTCGCACGCGGCTTCTTGGTCGGGGTCTCAGTCTCTACCTCAGCACCATCCTCACCCTTCTCCGCACCACCCGCAGCCCTCTTCTTCGGCGTAGTAGTCTTCGGAGTCTTAGCCGCTGTAGCACCATCAGGCATATCCCAACCCAACTCTTCAAACCGCTTCTGCTGGTCTTTGCGCAACTTGCCGAAGCGTTGGCGGATGGCGTTCCAGTTGGTGCCCGCTAGACGGTTGTGTCAGTATTGATATCTTACGGGTTGGCGGACGGGGGATGGTAGTTGGAATGGGAATGGGACTGGAGACTTACGAGGCAGAGCGTCAACGAGCTTGACATAGTCGTCTTTGGTGGGGGCGCGGCCCATGGTTAGAAGCAGGAGCTGGGGGTAAGGTTAGTGTGCTGTGGTAATGCGGTAATGTGGTGTGAGCAGATGGAGCTTACTGTGAGTTCGTTCTCGGGGGTCCAGCGGAATGCCTGTGTGGGTGTTAATGAATGTTTGAGTGGTTTGGGGGATGGGAGGTACGTACGCCGTCACCGCCAGCTCCAGCACCGTCATCGCCGGTCTTCTTCTTTGGTGGCATATTGATTGTTGAAGACGGGTTTGGCTTTGAGGGCGACTGAAATTAACGTGTTGAGTGCTGTACGAAGTATCTGACAAGAGAAGATTCGGCGGTGGAGGGAAGAAGGACAGAAGGTTTGTGAGAGAGTCGTATCAAGATAAGCCACTAGGCAACCAGAGGTGACGAGGAAAAGTGGGAGTGAGATACCACACCGCGTTGCGCTGTGCTACGGACCATCAACAAACAAACGCGCCTTCACTGTGATTTCCAGCAGAGAAACATCGCCGCAAGAACAGCATGACGTACGGAGAGCAAGGATGTCTACATTGCAGCCAAGTCAAGAACACCCCTCTTCAAAATCTCATAATATTCTTCTTGTCTATCCAAACCCCAGTCCCGATATATATACACCCCTCCCCCAAACCCTCCCACCTCATCTCCACCCCCACCCTCACAGAACCCAAACTGCCTCACATCCTCATCCCCTCAGCAATAATCTTATACTCCTTCCTCTTCTTCTGCATACCCACGCCCCCAAACCTAACCTTCGCAACCCCAATCCACTTGCTCAACCCCGGGAACAGCATATTCTCCCCCACATACGCCGCCGCAAAGTTGCCCAGCCCCAGCGCTAAGATGAAAACCTTGAACGGGGTATCCAAAAACGTCAACTCCATCGCCGACATGACCCACGCGGCGGGGTCAAACAGCATATACAGAGTAATAGCGAGGGTGACGAAGATGGTGGTGATAAAGGGCAAGTTGCGACCCATGGGCTCGCGGTAGGGTTTCCCGACGCTGAGGACGACGGCGGAGAAGATGTATTGGAAACACGATGTCAGGAACAACGCTGTGTTTTGGGAGTTGAGACTGTTGCTGTGGTTGGGGTCCAGGACGGGGGGCATGTACCATTCCTGTTTCTGGACGTAGTGAAATGCGATGAATTGGACGAGGATACACAGGACCATTTGGCCCAGTAGCGGCGTAAGCACCTTTCGTGATACGAGGTTGGCGGTGGGCCGTTTGCGGCTGAGGATCGGGTAGGCGCCGGACCAGCCCATGAAGATGGCGATGGGCAGGATGAGCAGCAGGTCGATGAAGAGGAATTGGAAGTCGCCGAGGTTACTCGCGCTGGCGTAGAGGAAGGAGACGGAGCAGAATTGGATGGCGCTGTAGAGCGACATGTATTTGAAACAACTGAAGCTGGTGACGAGGGCGGCGCGACCTTCTTTGATGACTTGCGGGACGCAGGAAATGTCGAATTGGCGGGAGGTAAATGGCGCGGCAACCGAGGCTTCGGCTTCAGAGAGGGAGATGCCCACGTCGGCTGCTTTGAGGGCACCGCAGTCATTGGCGCCGTCGCCGCAGAAGCCGACGCAGTAGTCGATTGATTGGAGCTTTTCGACGAGTTCGTGCTTTTCGTCGGGGGACATGCGGGCGAAGACTTGGCCGCAGACGAGCATTTCGCGGAGGACGGATTCGGAGGCAAAGTCGACGATCCAGCGGAAGACGTCGCCGCTGACAGCCAAGCTGTAGTTGCGGAGGTTGGAAATGTCGTAGGGGAGGGATACGTCGGCTTCGGGTGGCGGTGGCAGGGGCTTGAGCGTGTTGTCATCAAGCTTGAAGACGGGGTCGTCTACACTTTCCCAGCTGAGCTTCGATAATGCCGTCCGAGAGTCACCCTCTTCGAAGTGTGGTACAAAGCAGTGCGCAGTCTTGTTAATCAGTCCACACTCGCGAGCCACACTGATAGCAGTGAGAATGTTGTCACCAGTGCACATGACCTTGCGGATGTTTGCGCGTTCGAGCTCTTCGATGACAGGGGCGGTGCTGTCCTTGAGCTTGTTCTCGAAGATGATGAAACCAACAAAGTCCAGGTCGCTCTCTGCTTCCTCACGCTTCATCTTCTGAGTCTTGAGCCAGTTGAGCTTGGGGATCGATTTGGTGGCGCAAGCGATGACACGGAATCCACGGTGGGTGTAGAAGGCTAGAAGCTCCTCGTAGTCAGTGGGGAAGCTGTCAGGCCTGCAGATCTCTTTCATGACTTCAGGTGCACCCTTGACGTATACTTGTCCGCTCTTTGAACCAAACTGGCGAACGATGACACTAGCTCTTCGCAGCTGTGAGACGAACTCGAAAGCCTTGAGTACGCCGAGCTCGACTTGCTTCCTGTTGGCTTCATCTTCAACATCGTCAACATCGTATTCGCGGCCTGGTGGCGGTCGGGCAACAGATGGCGAAAGCTTCTGCTCAGGGTCGTCGTCACCGGCATTACCAGCCTTTTGTTCTCCTTCTTCGTAGCTCCAGCCGGTAAAGTCGAACATCTTGACATCAAGCGGGTCACCGACTAGCTCGTCATCGATCTTACGGAGTGAATGGCAAGTAGCCATGGTGTACAGAATCGTCTTGTGTGCGAGGTATTCGACAGTGGGGTCGCGGTCGTGCTGCGACGCAGGGAGGATGTCGTAGGCATCTGGAAGCAGCTCACTGAACCTGTTCCTTGGTCGCTCGACTACGCGGACTCCAAGAACATCGAGACCTTCCTCGGTAAGAGTTCCAGTCTTGTCAAAGCAGACGACGTCCAGCTTGCCACCAACATTGACTCGCTGTGGGCTGATACAGAAGATCTGCTTCTGCTTTAATCGCGAGAGGGCGAAGCTGGTGCCGATGGTGAGCGTAGCCGGAAGCGCAGGAGGAACGACGATGGTGATCAAATCGAGAGCTCGCACAACGATCAAGTGCCATGCAAGGCCTAGATGCACAAAGTTGATGAATGACGCGACGAAGCCGATCATAGCAATGAAAGCCATGACGGAGATGTACCGGAAGGAGTCGCGGTAGAACTTGAACCCTGATGGCTTAGGGAAGAGCATCGAACGTACGAGTGCGCCCTTGGTGGTGTTAAAACCAGTGCGCACAACCATAGCCAATGCAGCGGCTTCGTCATCAACGTGATCTTCATGTGGTCTGCGAGCGCGGATGATCTTGGTTCCGCTGAACAGCATGTGTCGTGCGACTTCAGGGTGGACAGCCGATGCGCTGAGGTCTAGGAGGTCTAGAGCGTGGTTCGACATGGGGACCTTGGAAACGGGGATCGACTCGCCAGTCAGCATACTCTCGTTGACGATGCAGTCTCCGGAGAGCAACAGACTGTCGCAGGGGAATAGCGCAAGGGAGGGATCAGTGACTTCGTAGACATCTCCAGGTACAAGCTCTGCAGAGTCGATGTGGGTCCAGAAACCGCTGCGTAGTACGCGAACTTCGCATTCGAACTTTGACACCTCGCGCAGTCTCTTCATGGATGCCTTTGTCTCAATGAGTGTGGTGACGATACTGACGGCCGAGATGATGAAGATGGCGCAGGCATAGTAGTAGTACTCATCCATGGACCAAAGAATCAGACTGGCAATCTGGAAAACGTAGAAAGGATGGAAGACCTCATCGACCAGGAGCTGACCGATAGTCTTCTCGGCGATGTCGATGACGTTTTTTCCAAAGACAAGCTCGCGATAGTCGCGCTCATCATTGTCGAGACCCTCGCGGAGGGCGGAGACTTCGGTCCAGGTGGGATCTGTCCAGGTGTTTGCGAGGACGAACTTGTCCTTGATGGGGTGGTATACGAAGCGAATGTAGCGGTAGTCCAGGCACCGAAGCTCGCCGATGAGCGGGTCATCTTCCTCATCCCATTCCCGTGGCCGTCCCTTTTCAGGGTCGCCGAAAACAGTCGAAAGCGACCGGCCGTAGGTTTGCTTGCTGACATGCTGCACCGCAAACTCGCCCCATTGGTTCTCTGTGACTATCCAGTCGCACTCCTTCAGCGGCGAGCTCTTTCCCGTTATCGCGACCCTCCATCGTGGTAACCATCTGAACAGGAGCCAGCCGAGACCCAGCGTCGCGAAGCAGAGTAGCGCATAGAGCGCGTAGCCAAGGGGCGATGTTCTGAACCCGGCGATGACAATGGTAAGGTCCTCGGTCATGATGTAAATCTTCTGGTTGGACCTGCGCCCTCTCCAGTCGATGCCCGAGCCTGCGCTGCCGGTCGAAGAGTGCCTGCGCAACAGCGGCCGCTCGGATGACTTCCTGCTGCCACTTGACTTCCGCCGCGATGGCGACGGTGAATGCGAAGTTTCCGAAGATATGCCCGCCTCGAGGTCCTCCAACTCCGACACGGTATAGCCATTGTTGTAGGTGCTCTCGCCGTCCTCCAAAATCGCGCTATCCTCATCCTCACCCTGTGAGTCCTGCTCTTCATCGTAGAAGGCGAAACTCGTCAAACTGGCGCTCGAATCGGCGCGCGACCGGCGGTGGCGGAATCCAGAGACGCTCGTGGGGACGCTCTCGCTCATGGGGCCGGAGAAGACCTGGATTGTGGGCGTCAGCTGCTGGCCAGGCTTCCTTCCACGGGGATTGTAGGCAGGACGGGAAGGAGGCATGGGGCCGAGTTCGAATACCTCATCTTGCGCCATCTCGACATCTTCCATGAAGCTTGCCCTGGACAAGTCAATTAGTCGCGCCCAACGCGGAGCTGCAAGTCACACGTACTCGCTCAAGTGGGAGCCACGGCGGTACATGGCGCTCATCCGGCGCGGCCGCCGCCTCTCGGGGCTCTCGTTGTCGGCCATGGCGACTGTGGTGTTGCAAATGGTGGGCTATTGGGCCATGGTGAGCTTGTGCGACACCAAGTTTTCTTGTCGCGTCGCCTTGGGCTTGCGAGATAGGCCGTGCGGTGTATGACGTTTGAGCTAGTCAGGGATCAACCTCCGTTCAGGGTGCTTTCATCCCGACAACACCATCGAGACCACGAACGATGAATGCGCCTTGTAGTAAACGAAGTACACGTGATTGTATGTGAGTGAGGGTTCGCTAATCATGTTATCATGCCGCCATGGGATCCTGCACGCCAATGCGGCGATTGGCTCAGCTACACCGTTTACTCAGCCGCGCAGCATGAATGTCGTCTGTGAGGCCAGCTGCAGCCTGCGCAACCAGCTCTCCTACCACGTATTCTCCATTCGCGTTATTTCTCGTACCGTCATCCCTGGGATCGCCGCTTCATGGCTCTCTCCAACGACCTTAGCGTCCGCAGACACTCATATGCAGCACTCGAGGGCCCAGAGCACATCAGGGTGATCGCTCTGCACCCAGCCTTGTTCAAAGACGCACCCCTGCGGATCAACTTTTTCTCGTCGACTCTGGAAGATCTCGAAGGGCGCTACGAAGCTGTATCGTACACATGGGGGCAACCAATTCTGGCTTTCGCTCTACATGTCGATGACGGTACTCAAGTCTTCGTCACAGAGAATCTCGACCGCGCCCTACGATATCTGCGCCGGCACGATCGAGACCGACTCCTCTGGGCTGACGCTGTGAGTATCAACCAGGTCGACAATGAGGAGAAGGCAGTGCAGATCCCTCTGATGGTCCAGATCTTCCGAGGTGCTCGAAGAATGATGGCTTGGCTTGATCCGGGTCGCGACACTACGAACGAGCAGAGCAGCATGCGAAGACTAGACCGTCTTTCTAGAAAACCCCAATTTGCAAGGTGGGAGAATACTGAGGGCCGCAGCGAAATCCTGTCATTCTTCGATCTGCCTTGGTTCAACAGACTCTGGATCGTGCAGGAAATCGTCTTCAGTTTGGACATCTGCTTGATCTGTGGCGATACGGAGCTCTCTTTCTCCCGATTTATAGTAGCACTATCTGTACTTGAGACTGAGGTCGACCAGTGCGATGATGCTGTTGCTGACAAAGCAAGAATGCACGCCATTCTCAAGATCTCAAGGCTATGGAACCGTCATTCATTCCTGGACCAATATCCCAAGGAGGTACAAGCCGACGACACCACCCAGATTCTCAGTCTGGTAGAAAACTTCAAATCTTATGGCTGCACAGATCCCCGCGATCGTATATTCGCTTTGTATAGCATGGCAACTGATGTACGATCAACCGGAATTCCTTACGACCGAGGCACCGGTACGTTCCCAGCACCCAGGAAAATTCCCTTTGACATCGACTATTCGCTGAATGTACGTGATACTTACCAAAACTTTGCGTGGAGTTGCTGGGTCCAAGAGGAGCTGTACGAAAAAATGTGGGAGGCATTACTCTCCCGTCAGCACTCTTCCCCACAGAGAAACTGGTGTTCCTGGGCACCAGACTGGCGGGTCTTACCTCGACCCATATGGCCAAAAAGTTCGGATACTCCCAATTATGGGGTAATCAAAGAATGCAAATCCGAATCTGAAGTTCTTCGCTTGGGATTTTCTTACAGAGGTCGTACAAAAGATGGTGGAATCGGAAATCTTTACACTGTCCGCTTGAAAACATCGAGAACAGCACCAGACAATCAAACCCCGCTTTTGTCCCAACTAGGGCAGTTAAATACGTCGCTTCAGAACCACAGACGAGACTTAGGTGGTTCTATTTTATCAGAGCAGCTAAGAGCATGTCTTCCTCGCGATGTTCTCCTCGACATGGTCAAAGCGCTCACGCCTTATCATCCTAGGTGGTCGGAGTCTATGGTGTACCTTGGCCAGTACTTTGCGACAATGGCAACGGCATCTGAGGGATCTGACTCAAATTGCAATGTAATTGTGCCTTCTGTCCATGTTCAGAATCTTATTCACGGTCTAGAGCGGGAACTAGGAGACAACGA
>Ga0265797_10011199_pt1 | contig 11287 bp, 6 predicted proteins | sample P2T30metagenome_FD_192433 | JGI IMG/M metagenome (GOLD analysis project Ga0265797, IMG submission 192433) | Plant litter microbial communities from East Loma Ridge, Irvine, California - P2 T30 | ecosystem: Environmental > Terrestrial > Plant litter > Unclassified | place: USA: California... | reverse complement strand
TGTCAAGAACAACAACTCCGCGCGCGATGAGAATAAAACGCCTGGCCGCGAAGCTTTTGATAGGTGTGAGAGCGAAGCGAGTTCGCATACAGCAGGTCGTGAGGGGAGCGTGGTGAGTTCGCATACTGCGGGTCGTGAGGGGAGTGTAGTGAGTTCGCATACTGCGGGTCGTGAGGGGAGTGTAGTGAGTTCGTGCACGGTTGGTGGGTCGCTGATTGCCGTTTCTAAGGTCCGGGATGGAAAGGGGCTTGAATGGTATGGAAAGCGGGGATGAGGATAGTGACGACGAGGATGAGGATGGGGGAGGTTTGTTTGCGCGGAGCTATCAAGAGGGAAGTAGGAGGGCGTAGTACAAGGTGCGTGGACATGATTGAATGAGTTGTGGATAGCGCTTGTCGCTTATACCAGCATAGATAGGTCTACCTACGACATGCCAACCAAAAATATCCAAAGCTCGCAAAATTACTCCTGAATAGTTACAGCCACTATTATCTGGCTCAAATTCGCCAATTTTCACGCTCCTTACAGCGATCAAGCTGGTACAGGACGAGGAGTGCATTTTATTTGACTTTATTTGACACTGGTATGGCTTCTTACGGCGTCGTCGTCTTTGTACTTCCGTCCTATCAATTTCGTCCAGCACATGCCTCAAATAAAGATCGAGGACGCACTGTTCTCTTTGCATGTGGAACGCGCGGAGTCTCAACAGGAGGCCTCACACGCTGCACCGATATTTATCAGCACCTATGCTTTTTCTTCTGTTATATATGGGAGCACTCACATCGCCGCGCATCATTAAACGCGTGGATATGTCCCACCACTTCGGATGCGGCGCATCCTCATAGTCACCCTCACCACGCTTGTCCGAAGGCGTTGGATGCAAGTTGTCCCCTTCCATGTCCACCAGCTACATCTCATCAGCTTCAGTGAGATCTCCTTGATGCACAGAGTCTCACTCCGCGAGCGCCTTCGTGGAGTAGGCGACCGAGCGGCGTGCCAGGCTATTTCCCGTTAATATCTGAGACGGATACTGAGGTATCGAAAATTACACTCGGTGCGGGTGGTGGACATGCAAGTACGTTCGCGGCCGCGGCAAGTGTGAGATAGAGAGATGGTAGGTATACCATTACTTTGTAGCTTTGTGAATGGTTTCAACGTGTTGGGTAATAACAGTGCGACGACATCGTGGGCTTTATACTATCACGCCTAACATGGGGTCGGGATACTTAGTCCGTTAATGCTCCACAGATTCGCGGTAGATTGTTCGCCTATAGGGAGACGTGTGTACCAAACATGTCCTCAGGTGCAATACTTGAATCCAATAGAATTATATCTAGGGTTGCCTGTTTGGGACACTTTCTAGCTTGGGGAGATGCTTGCATAGGGCTGACATGAAATTATTGACTGGCACAGTAAGCAGATAGTTGTGGCGTCAGCAAACCACGCACTGTCAGCCACCGTACTTGACGGTGAGCTACGTGCCGTGGCACAATGTCAATGGCTAAGCTTTGCCGTCAATGCGTAGGGCGCATGCGTTTCGCGTTCTCATCAGGTGTTCACTGGGGGACTCGCAATGCTGAGCGGCTGGACCCGATATAGCCTGCGTATAACTTCAGGCTCGAATAAGGTTTCGGGTGGTATATTCTGAATCGTGCCATGCTACAAAGACGTCCAACACTGAAGTCGATCGCCATGTGACCAACCAGCTCACCGGATTTCCTGTGTCACGCAAGCGCTTTGGAGTCTACTGCAAATCATCCGTGAACGATGGGGACTAGTTTTAGGATGTTGGCTCAGTGGATTCAGATCGTCTGCGCAAGGCTTTTGGTGAACGCTTGGAGTCAGTGATTGAGGCGGGGAAATGCGGGGCGCGCGTGTGAGTGAAGGTAGAGATACGTCGCCCGCGTTTGGTCTGGACGCGCGAAAAATCGCAATCTGTTACTGCCGTCCCATCGAACGTCCTGGAATTATTCAACCTGCCAGCAGAAGATGTGTGGCGTACCACAGCACAACGAGTAGCAACTTGAGCAATCGCCTTACGGGTTTTGTGTTGGTTCACATCTCACCGTGTATAATGTTACGTCAATATTAACACACAACTTACGGGTAGAAAAGATGACATTGTTGACTTCGATCGTTTCATTCGTTCAGCCAAAGTTTTCAACGGGATGCAATGTAGGCATGGTGTAGAAGTATAAGTGGTCAGATTTACTAGACTACCGACACTGCACTACTGTAGGACGCCATATTACACGACGATCTTTACCCCATCACAAGCTCAAGTTCTCCAGCATCTTCTCCGCCTCCACCATTTGACTGCCCATCAATTCTATAGCCGCCGAGGGGCTGAACCACATGCGGCCAATATCAAACACTGGCTCCGGGCGAACCTCCACATCCTCCGGGTCCCTCATCAGCGCCTTCGTAGGACTCCAATCCCAGTCCACCGCCTCTAAGTCGTACTTTTCTTCCATCTCATTCAGCCCTAGACCCATGACGTCTTTGTCAATATCCCCCGCCGCGTTGTCCGCCTCAGCCTTGTACTTGAAGAACTCCTGCGCGAGGCACCACTGCAGCGCAATCGCCGGGCCAAACTCCTCCAGCATCTTCGCATCGACCCCATTATCGTCGTTGAGGAAGCGCTCGACATCGATGTGCGGCAGGACCTTGCTCTTGAGCTGCTTGAGACGCTTCTTCATGAGTTCGATCTGAGCGCTCTTGAACTGCATCAAATCCTCACCACCGCTCCACCAGACCTCCAGAAACTTGTTCTGCTCGCTGAAGTCATCGTGCTTGAGCAGCGAGTTCATCCACGCACGGATGAAAGCCATCGCGAAGCGCCTTGCCTCCGACCCGCACAGTTGGATTTGGTCTTCAGAGCCGATGACGAGCGCCATGGTGATGATGTTGTAGCGCACGATTTGTTGCTCGTGCGAGAAGGAGTGTGCTTCGTCGATTTGCCAGTGCCAAATCATGCGGCAGGGCGAGAACGGCTGGCCTGTGTTGGGTAGGTAGATCTTGAATTTCCAGCTTCTCATCTCGTCGTGCGCGTCAAAGAAGTATTCGAGCTGGCAAGGGGTCCGGGATGCCTTCAACGTAGATGAGCTCACACTCCTGCAAATGTGTAAGTACGACATCAGTATTCGTTCCACTTGCGATGAAGAGATCCAAAATCTACCTCGTTGTAGAAGATGGTGATGGAGGGTTTGAGCATGACGCGCGCGGGGATCAAGGCGGTTTTGTAGTCGAGATAGGAGTGCGCTTTCGCGTCGAGGGCAATGAAGTGCTGTGCGGGCGCCATTGTTGTGCAGAGCGAAGTGGTGAGTAGAGACGAAGAAAGATCAGAAGCAGCAAGAATTTTCGTGAGGCGTCAAAAGTGCCAATTTTCCGTAGAGGAGCGACCAAACGCCCTTAGCGTCAAATCTCTTTCACTGATACATCACAATCATAGTACTTAGCACTAAACGTTCATACCCTCTGGATCTCTAGCTCATGTACAGGGCGTATACATATCACTCTTATCTCCGTTGAGAGCATTCTTTACAGGCATATCTCCTCCTAGTTGCACTTGGACCCTTCACTCGTCCTCCTCAATCTGGCGAATAATCGCTCCGTTCAGACTTCCTTGTATCTCATCTGTGCTTCATGTTGGCGTGTACCAAATCTAAAGTTTCGGCCGCACTCCCGTGTAAACATGTGTGGGCGGCTTGCAGGAATGGATCTCAATATGGGTCGTTCTTTTCGACGTAGTTTGGCTCTGCATCGGTCGTTCCACGAGCTTCTACACTCCAATCTCCAATGTACAGTGACACAGAAATAGTGCAACGTCACCTTCGTGGTACTCCCAAGTAGTACCAGCACTGCTGGCAATCGTAGCGATGAGCTTCTAGAATGACTTTGCGAAATCGTGCGAAGGCAACAAGAAGAGTACTTGCACACCCGACTCTATCGACAACTTCCTTGCTAGAATCTGACAAGATGATCTATGTTGTCTACGGCGTATCAACAGGCCCGAGATGCCAATTATGTGTATATTGGATGCATATGCGGACACTCAATAGCTTTGGGCAGGTCAGTCAAGTGAGAGAAACTGGCAAACGCTGAACAGCACCCAAGGGTATTTCAATTTATCCTCGGACATCGACGCTGTACATTCTACCCCCAACGATCAATCATGAAAGCCGCAGTGATCCTTGGTCTTCTAGCACTTCGTGCGCTGGCATTTGCTGACACGTGTCTAAAGTACGTAGCAAGACTGTGAACACTCATGACTTATTACTAACCGCTACAGCTGTACCCACCAAGTCTCCAACGACACTTACTACCCCCGCTACCGTTTAATTCATGAGCTCGCGATCGGCGCCGACCCTCCTCCTCCCCCAGACCGTGCTCCTCCTCCACCACCACCGAGCCGTCGACCCCCTCCGCCGCCCCCACCAAAACCATTCCGCAGACCACCCATAGGAATCCAACCAGCCAGCGATGAGGCCTGGGACAAAGCCGGCGCAAAAGGATGCACATTAAGCTGGGCCAGTCCGTCCCCTCCTTCTCCCCTCACTTACCCAATCCCCTAACAGTATCACAGTGCAAGCCCAAGACATCAACGCAGGCGCCCTCTATGTCCCCATCCGCATCACCGCCGCATCCCAATTCACGCGCGAAACGCAACTCCTCGACTGGTTCTGGTCCCCGTACACCGCGCTCGGCGACTCGTTCCACGACTTGTACGCCACCTGGGGCATCGGCTGGGCGCTCGCAGAGCTAGGTATAAGCACGTACACGACCGATTACGAGAGCGGACTGAATCATCTTGTGAGCTACGCGCACCAAAGCTATGCGCCTGGGTCCGATGTCGATAAGCAATGGTACGAGGGGCCAGATGACTTGTGGCGCCGCGTGACAGGCGCGAGTTATTCCTTCACCGTGAACGCGGAGCAAGGCATTATTATTGGCTTGAACCGCGAGTCACCTCGGTGGGCGGCGAAAGAGAGAGTTCCGCCAGTCGAGGATAGCCATCTGCCGGAGTTGAATCAGTTCTCGGATGTGGCGTGGATTGTGTGGAAGAAGATGAATGGAGAGGGCAAGTTAGGTGGTTTGAAGTTCTTTATGAGCGTGAGTGTGACGAACAAGGAGACAAGGGAGATTATAAAGAGAGCGCATAAGGCGAATGGTTGGAGTCTGGAGGAGTGGCCTGGACATACGTTTGAGAAGGGGTGGGAGGAGACGAAGGCTATTGTTGGTGAGTGAGGTTCTGAACGAGTATGACTGGGATTGTAGCATCGATATGCTGACATTCTCAGGATCGCCAAACGTTCAGGGCTTTGCGTATTTCCTGATTCAGCATAAGGCTGAGCTGGGGAACATGTACCTGGATAAGATCCAGGTGTTCCAGGGCGAGACAAAGGCTGAGCTGCCGTGTATACTCATACATGTAAAGCAGCCACTGAGTCAAGGGACCGAGGTAGAGCGGCGAGGTACTGCCAATGTTACGGTAAGGGAGCACGTATTCCGTGCGAAGCTCTGAGACCAGGGCTGGAGTGTAAGATATCTACGTGCATCGAATGTCAATCTTGAGAATCTGCAAGGCTTCCTTTACGACAAGGTGAAGTGAGACGAGATCCTCAACCAAAGTCACCTATCTCGTATCTAGAATGTTTGACGGACATTATGATGCTCTCGTCTCGCAAGAGAATCGAGCCGAGGAAGTCGCGACGATTGAAGGGTAAGTCGCGGCCGAATCGTGCCTACCTCACCAACTAAAGTCGGAACATCTCGGAATGAGGCTATCGTGTCCTCTCACATGTACAACATTTCTGCAGCACCAGCAAGCGGCCAATAGCAAGGCTGCCCTGGTGTCCTGGAGGCGTGGCTGCGGAGCCGGCTGGCCACAGGTCGTGAGGGGTCGTTTGCAGACGCAGGGCGAAGACGAACTTAAATAAAGCTCATGTCACACCTGTCATATCGCGGTTCCTGGATCACAGATCTTCTTCCACGTGAAGGTGTTGGTGTCGTGCAGCTGTCGACGCATGGACTCCCTTCGGTTATATGACACGGCACGTCATCCCAGCCACCTTCGAATCCGACATGGATGCTGCCCCGCGTTCTGCAGGATGGCGAGCATGCGCGTGACGACTGCGCCAGACACTCAATGCAACACAAGCCGTCTTCACGAGCAATCAACATGCGTGTTCTGAGTGGCAGAACCGCGGGGTAATAGCCGCACGAATGCACCTACTCCAACGCGGCGCTTGGGGCTCTGTTGGTGTTTAAAGGCAGAAGGTTTTTCCTCGGGTTTAGTTACCCCTCTAGCAGTCTCCAGCGACTCGTACCGCCGCCCTATCACCCGAGAGCCTCAGGCGGACTTGTCCGTTTTGCACGTCGTCGGAGCCAGACCGCGGCCGGATACCCACAACGAGACCGCGAGGATTACTCGTAGCTTCGCAGTCCGAGGTTATAACACGACACAGAATCTTCCGCCATGAGGCCCACTCCATCTGCAACCGCTGCTTTCCGCTCTGCAACCTCAATTGCACGACTCCCACGAACTCAGACGTGTGGCTTTGCAACTAGGTGTCTAGCTTCCCAGACCACGGCGAGATCGGCACAGATTACGACTCCACGACGAACAGTCGCACCCTCAGCAACCACACCCAGCATCTACTCCCACGTCGGACAGTACAGGATGACGTCTTCAACCCCCGCCTCGGGCATCAAGAAGATCAAGGTCAAGAACCCCGTGGTCGAGCTGGATGGCGACGAGATGACCAGGATCATCTGGCAGGTCATCAAGGACAAGTTCATCCACCCGTACCTCGACATCGACCTGAAGTACTACGATCTTGGCCTGGAGTACCGCGATGAGACCAACGACAAGGTCACGCTCGATGCCGCCGAGGCGATCAAGAAGTACTCCGTCGGTGTCAAGTGCGCGACCATCACGCCGGATGAGCAGCGAGTGGAGGAGTTCAAGCTCAAGAAGATGTGGCTGTCGCCCAACGGCACCATCCGAAACCACCTGTAAGAACTGACATTGGTGAGTGAAAGTGTGGTACTAACATCTTCACAGAGGAGGAACCGTCTTCCGCGCGCCCATCGTTATCCCCGCTATTCCCCGTCTCGTCCCCAGCTGGAAGCAGCCCATCATCATTGGCCGCCACGCATTCGGAGACCAGTACCGCGCAAAGGACCGCGTCATTGAGGGCGAGGGCACGCTCGAGATGGTCTTCACACCCAAGGGCGGCAAGCCTGAGGTCATCAAGGTCTACGACTACAACTCGGAGGGTGGCGTCGCACAGTGCCAGTACAACACCACAGAGTCCATCAAGGGCTTCGCACACTCGTCGTTCAAGCTCGCGCTGGACAAGAAGCTGCCGCTGTACATGAGCACCAAGAACACCATCCTCAAGGCATACGACGGAAAGTTCAAGGACGTCTTCCAGGAGATCTACGAGGCGCAGTACCGAAAAGAGTTTGAGGCGGCGGGCATCTGGTACGAGCACCGTTTGATTGACGACATGGTCGCCCAGATGATCAAGAGCGAGGGTGGCTACATCATCGCCATGAAGAGTGAGTCTCCATAACATTCGTAACCAGCAGTGTGCTAATAACACCAGACTACGACGGTGACGTCCAGTCCGACATTGTCGCCCAGGGCTTCGGCTCGCTCGGTCTCATGACCTCCGTTCTCATCACGCCAGACGGCAAGACCTTCGAGGCAGAAGCTGCCCACGGCACAGTCACTCGCCACTATCGCGAGCACCAGAAGGGCCGTGAGACCTCCACCAATCCCATTGCCTCCATTTACGCCTGGACACAAGGTCTTATCAAGCGCGGCGAGCTCGACAACACACCCGAGCTCGTCGTGTTTGCTGAGCAGCTCGAAAAGGCGTGCGTGGACACCGTCAACGACGACGGCATCATGACCAAGGATCTTGCGCTTGCACAAGGCAAGAAGGAGAGGAGCGCATGGGTCACGACGAACGAGTACCTCGATGCGGTTGAGCGGAGGTTGAAGGCGAGCTTGAAGGAAAAGCTATGAGCATGATAGGGGAGATCTGGGCTTGGAGAAGCTGGTAGATATCAGGCACCTAGGCAGCATGTAGAAGGAGTCCTTGCTTACGTCTTATGCAGCGAATGAACACCAACAAAAATATAGACATCGCACTGCAACTATTCTCGACAACCAGCAGAATCTTCTCGTATTCTTATTTTCTCGATCTAGCACGAGCATGCACGTTGCCATGTCTCACAGCATCATGCATGGCGTGTGGGTCTCATCATTGTTTGTCGCACACGTTGTCTCAAAACACCGGCTGTGCATCTGTCATAAATCTTTTCACTTGATCCATCTCTCAAATCCGCTCGTGATAAGTCGGTCGCATTCACGGCCGCTGATTGCTCTTACGTCACATGATGGCCACTTTCACTCCAGATCTGGGTAACGCGACTCCGCCCACGGACCCTATCGCCGACCCTGACAACACGCCCAACGACGAAAACCCTGCACCGTCGACTCCTCCCACATCACCCCAGATCCAAAATCACGGCGCATCCCCCACATCTCAACAGCACACGCCCCCGTCGCCTACTCCAGCAGCACCGCACACCCCTCCATCGCGCGATAAGTCAACCCCGACACCCCTCTACCGCCGCTTCAAGCGCGAAGTCGCAATGTCGCCCGCGACGCCACCGCGATCGCCAACGCGAGAGAAGCGCGATAGCCCAGCAAAAGGACGAAACACACCCGTATCCGGAAGAAACAGTCCGGCAAAGGTAAGGAGCAGCCCAGCCAAGAGAAGCGAGTCACCCACGAAACAGAAGCTGGAGGTCGGGCTCAATGGCTTCCACTTTGTGTGCGAGTTGCCGATGAGCAAGGTTACGCCAAAGAAGAATGCAGCGAGCGGGAGTGGGACACCGAAGAAGGACACGACATCACGGCCCGCGAGTCCAGTCAAGATGGAAGCGGAATTGGTGGATGGAAAGAGTTCCGCGAGGACTGCGGCGAAGACAACGACAAAGTCTCCTTCGAGGATGACGGGCACGCCCGCAAAGACCACGCCGGCTAGATCGGCCATGCCTGCGAGGAACGGCAGCGCGAAGAAAGGCACACCTTCACGAACACTATTCAACACAGCCTCAGCGAAAAACACCCCCAAGAAAGCTACACCCGCGAGATTGAACTTCGGCACACCACTACGTAATGTCGCGACGCCTGAGCCTACCAAGCAAACGAAGAGTTCACCAACGAAGTCGATCAAGATGGCGTCAAAGTATATACAAAGGTCACCGGCACTTCTAGCTCCAGCAAAAAGCACTCCAGACCCTTTGAGCACATCCCAAACACAGCGCCCAACGCCAGTCAAGAAGAAGTCATACGATATCGGCGGTCTCATGGCGAACCTCCAGGCGCAGGCTGCAACTGAGAAGAAGATTGATGCCGAAGTGCCTACACCTCTAAGGCGTGCGGCGCGGGGCCTTGTGGTTGGGCCGGTGATTCGGTATAAGAAAAAGGAGAGCGAGGCAGTCGTCGAAGAGAAAGCTGCGGAGGTACCGTCGGAGAGCGTGGCGAAGAAAAGCAGCGAGATCATCCAGGTCACACCATCAGCAGGAACACCAGACGCCGGAGAGAAGAACGATGATGCTACAGCCATACCGCCCCCAGCGCTTGAGCACGCCTCGTTCGATGCCCCGGAAGAACGGACGCAATTGCGGTACACTCCCCTCCTCTTCCCTCCTCCTTCAGCGGATTTCGTACCAGAGTCTATACCTCTTCCAAGCGCCAAGAAGGACGTCCACTTTCAAGATCGTGCCTTCACGTCTCCCAAATCATCGCCGCGTGTTGGCACCGATCCTAGTATCCTTCTCGCGATGCAAAAGGAGATGGACAACCTGAAGCAGTCACTCAGCAGCTCCCTAGATGTGCCGTATAAGTTCCCGTCGTATGGCCCAGCGAACGAGTACGAGTTGCCAGTCATGCACACTGCGAAAGCGAGGCGCACACTGGGTCGAACAACCTCAGATGTGTCGAGCGTGTCTAACACCACCGTATCGTCAGTGAGCACGGTGAGGGCGAGTATGCTCATGAACCCAAAGGCACTAAATGGGACGCCGAAGAGTATGCGCAAGCCGGCGCCGTTACATTCAGAAAATCAGAAGGTCGTACTTAAGAAAACGCCGCCAGAAAAAGCTCCTCCTACAACGAAGCGCAAGCCCGCAGTCAAACCTACTGTTACCGGGGGCATCCCTCGATCCGCGCGAAATTCTGTCTTTGAAGCTACCCAGCCTACTTCATCATCGAAAGCTCCTTCATCAATTCGCAAGGCTACATCCACGCGCAAACCCCTCATCAAATCCAACCAGCCTACTCCATCATCGAAGCCGGCCCCGCCGTTGCGCAAGACTAAGCCAGCCATCCCTGCTCGTCCAGCTATCAAGAAATTTGTGAGCGCAACGGAGATTGCGGGTCGTGTTGCTGGGTGGAACAACAAGGTTCAGAAGAAGAAGGAAGAGGGTGTCGAGAAACAGTCCTTTACTCCGGAAGGCTCGCCCACCAAGTCTGATCTGACGCCCCCCAAGCCGCATCTCACACCCATAAAACCCGACCCGACACCCAACACCAAACGCTCGCCTCTTCGTTCCACATCTAAAATAGCTCCAATACTCACGCCAAAGCGTGCTGCCCCAAGGACACCAGGCCCTCTTCTTCCCAAACCTGCGCCTCGCACGCCAGCAATGCGCAAGCTGATGGACCCGAACGCGTATCGTACGCCGAGCAAGGAGATCGAGGGGAGTCTGGATGAAGCGATTAATCGTAAGATTGAAGAGGATAAGAGGAGAGGCCAATGACATTGAGGAAGAGATATGGATGTTTGGAGTAATGTTCAAGGAAATTGTATTGTTGCACTGATGTTAGGAAGATACGAATCACAATACATACACATATCAAAGACGTTTTACAACAACTCCTCGCGTATGTATTCTGTATAAATCTAGCTCGCCACGTGTTGGGAATCGAACCACCGTACGTGGCAGAGCAGATAGCCAAACACGTGATCACATGGCCTGTGCGCAAGCTCGCACTATCCGTGTGCGAGCTGCAGCCTTGCCCTCAGAATCAATCAATCACGAACCACCACCGTTGCAACGACTGTTACTTGATTCAACCCCTCTCTTTGCCGTATCAACACCACGTACTGCTCCCCTCGTTCACATCCATCACTCTCCTCACGCCACCCCCAATCTTTCCCGTCAAACCATCCCGCCTCCTCCCCTCCTCACGCACCACCAC
>Ga0265797_10011198_pt1 | contig 11288 bp, 3 predicted proteins | sample P2T30metagenome_FD_192433 | JGI IMG/M metagenome (GOLD analysis project Ga0265797, IMG submission 192433) | Plant litter microbial communities from East Loma Ridge, Irvine, California - P2 T30 | ecosystem: Environmental > Terrestrial > Plant litter > Unclassified | place: USA: California... | reverse complement strand
GTCTTCAATGATGTTGCGGCTACCTACCACAAACGAGCTCTCCTGCCACCGATACCCCTGAATCCCGTCATTGATAGTATAATCCGCTCAAATGACCAAGAAAGAAAGAGCGGCGGCACATTCTGGACTGAACTTGGGAAAATGGCGAACCCGTCGAGATTTCCGAATCTAGCACCTTTGAGATACGATGCAAGACCTCCATTGGTCTGCACAAGACGGTCTGCCTATTCCCTTGACGATCTGGAGAGCGGGTGTCGGGTAGCCAACATTACATTGCAAGCCGCTGGAATTGCTAGTTGGTTATCACTCCTATCTGCTTACACCGGAGAGAGCTCCGTGACGTGCGGGGTTGTACTCTCCGGTCGGACCTTTGAGACGGCAGAGAGTGCTGTATTTCCGTGTATCAACACTGTACCGTTTGCATTTAAGATGGGAGAAGATAGAGCAGATATGCTCAACAGGGTCATGGCCTTGAACGTGGACATGCAGCAACACCAGTCCACTTCACTTAAAGAAGCTTCAAGGCTGATGGGGTTCCCGAATGAGCCACTCTTTGACACCATTTTCGCCTACCAGAAGATGACTGGTGATACGAAAGCCAAGAGTCTTTGGAGCGTGGTTGACGAAAAAGCGACGACTGAGTACCCGCTCTCGATCGAATTGGAGCCTGTCGCAGGACAACTGGATTATCGACTGACCTTCTTATCACATATCATACCAGAGGAACAGGCCGAGTTGATACTCAAGCAGCTCGATCACCTGATGAAAAGTTTCGTCTTACCCACAAAGACCACTACTGTCAGTAAGGACTACTCTAGCCAACTCTATTCCATCACTCCGGCCAGAGAATATGAGCTACCTTCTGATGTGCAGTTCCTCCATGAATTGGTTGAGAGAACCGCAACGAGCTCTCCTGAACGTATCGCATTCGAATTTGTCTGCGCGAATGACAACGGTGAGCGTTTTGCCAAGCGTTGGACTTATTCCCAGTTGGATCTCGAAGGGAACAGGATCTCACAATTGCTTAACGCTCACGGTGTCAAACCAGGCGGCCTTGTTGGCGTGTGTTTCGACAAATGTCCAGAGGCGTCCTTTGCCATGTTGGGTGTACTGAAGGCTGGGTGTGCTTTCGTTGCTATCGATCCTGGAGCGCCCGCTGCACGTCAAACGTTCATTGTGGAAGACTCACGGGCACAAGCCGTTCTTTCACTATCCTCATATTCTTGTAAATTCAAGATGAAGATCTCTGTGCCAGTCCTTGATCTTGATAAGATCGACTGGCATTCACTCTCTGGGTGCAAGCTTATGACTAACAGTAAAATCAGTCCTCAAGATCGCAGCTACTGTTTGTACACCTCTGGCACAACTGGTACCCCTAAAGGTTGTGAATTGACTCACGAGAATGCCATACAGGCTCTTCTTGCCTTCCGGCGCCTGTTTGCTGGACATTGGGACGAAAATTCGCGCTGGCTTCAGTTCGCATCTTTTCATTTCGACGTGTCGATCCTCGAGCAATACTGGAGTTGGTCTGTCGGTATCTGTGTGGTATCGGCTCCCCGTGATCTTATTTTTGAAGACCTGGCTTCCTCTATTCGAGATTTAAACATCACACATATCGATCTGACACCCAGCCTCGCCCAGATCCTACATCCAGATGACGTCCCAAGCCTCTGCAAAGGCGTTTTCATCACCGGAGGGGAGAGCTTGAAGCAAGAGATCTTGGATGCATGGGGTCCGAAGGGCGTGATATACAATGGCTATGGGCCAACGGAAGCGACCATAGGTTGTACAATGTACCCACGTGTTCCGGCAAATGGTAAACCTTCCAATATTGGTCCTCAGTTTGACAATGTGGGATCATTCGTTCTCCGCCCGGACTCCGACGTCCCAGTCCTTCGAGGTGGTGTCGGTGAGCTCTGTGTCTCGGGCAAGCTCGTCGGCAAAGGATACCTCAATCGCCCAGAATTGACCGCCGAACGCTTCCCGTATCTTGACCACTTCGGCGAGCGTATTTACCGAACCGGAGACCTGGTGCGAATTCTACATAATGGCACTTTTGACTTCTTGGGCCGCGCAGATGACCAAGTCAAGTTACGTGGCCAGCGCCTTGAGGTTGCAGAGATCAACTCAATCATCAAACAGTCAGGAAAGGACGTTTCGGATGTTGCTACACTGGTACTCAAACATCCAAAGCAGCAAAAGGAACAGCTTGTAGCCTTTCTTGTATGCGCAAGTCAGTCGAAATCTCCCCCCGAGGTCATCTTGGGGGGTCTTGATGAAGTGGCTCGCGCGAAGGACAGTTGTCATGAGAAGCTTCCGCCGTACATGGTTCCTACCCACTTCATCCCTCTCACCGCTATGCCGCTCAACGTCAACAACAAAGCAGATGGAAAAATATTGCGAGGGTTGTACGAGGGTCTCTCATCTAGCGACTTTCAGCAACTTTCAGCCAGAGTCTATGAGCACCAGGAAACGTGGTCGAATCAGGACGAAAAAATTCTGCAAGTCCTATCACAGACCCTCGACGTAGATCAGGGATCTATCACCAAAGATACCAGCTTCTTCGAGTTGGGCATGGACTCAATCACCTTGATTAGAGTATCACGAGCGCTCAAGCAGAGTGGATTGCCAGATATTACCGCATCCTTGGTTATGCGGTGTCCAACAATCAGACGTCTTACTAAGGCATTGGGGGCTGTCATTTCGCTCGACAAAGACCACGGTTCTGTGATCGCGTCGCAGCAATCTATCAATGCAATCCAGCACCGCTATCGACGTATAGCCGCCCATGCCTTATCTATAGAACCTGGCATGATTGAAGCTCTTGCCCCATGCACGCCTTTGCAGCAGGGTATGATTGTCAGATCATTGGAGAGCGAGAACGGACTCTACTTCAATACATTTTTGTTCAGGTTACACGATGGCCTCGACGAACAGAAGCTGTATGAAGCATGGGAAAAGGTATACGCCTCGACGCAGATATTGCGTACAGTTTTCATCAACACAGAGGAGGGATATGTTCAGGCTGTCCTCAAGAATGCTCGATACAGGGGAATCATTCATACTGCAGTCAAGCACCAACACATTCGCGAACACCTGTATACCTTGAGGCAAAAGTGGCTAAGGGTTAACCAGAATGAGCTCAGACGCCCATTCGAAGTTCACCTTGTCGCTAATGGAGAGGAGAAGTTATTGGTCACTCACATATTTCATGGGTTGTATGATGGAAACAGTATTGGCTTGATCTTCCAAGCTGTTTGGGACGCCTACAATCAACAGGCTTCGCAGTCCATTGCGCCCTCATTCCATGCCGCTCTGGCTCATGGCCCATTGAGAATGGTAGATGGAGCAAAGGATTTCTGGCAAGGACATTTCTCGATGAATTATCAGCCTTTCCCCTCAGTCGCTGGACAGTCGAGTACAGGGACTATCGTTATCACGCGTCAGTTGCGTGGGTTGGTAGCATTCGACCCTACCCGACGTCAACTCAATGTTACTGCACAGGCTATCGCGCAAGCATGCTGGCTCAGCGTACTCCAGGAGCACGTACGGGGGACCGTTACAACTGGTATAGTCGTCTCCGGGCGTAGCATCGACCTTGAGGGTGCGGAACGTATCATTGGGCCGATGTTCAATACCATTCCTTACCAACATAAAGCTCAATCCAACGAGTCCTGGGCATCGATCATCAAAAGGGTACACGACTTCAATACTGATGCTCATCCATATCAACACACAGCCCTGAGAGACATCATGAAGTGGTGCAAAAGGGCTCCCGGTCAGCCACTCTTTGATAACCTCTTTGTGTACCAAGTTTCACAAGGAGAAGAGGATTGGGTTAGTAATGACACTTGGACGCTCGACGATCATGATGCTGTCGCCGACTATCCGGTGGCTTTTGAAATTGAGCAGAAATCAGACAGCGACTTCAAACTAACCCTAGTGGCCCAAGAACACGTCACCGACAAGGAATCCGCGAATGAGCTCTTAGACCGATTCGAGGCTATGTTGCGCCAGGCCCTTGAAGATTCTTCCGCATCGCTTGAGCTACCAGTCGAATCAAACGTAGAGGCTGCAAGTAGCAACGCTGAAAACTGTCATACTGGTTGCCAAACCAACGGCGCATCGGACTTCGACTGGACAGACAGCGCCGTCAAGATCAGGGAAGAGATCGCCGACTTATCAGGCAACAATCCTGAAGAGATCAATGAGGCTACTTCCATCTTTGAACTCGGGCTCGACAGTATTGATGCGATCAAGTTATCTTCAAGGGTCAAGAAGCGCGGAGTAAACCTTCCAGTAAGCACCATCGTGCGTGGACTGACCATTGCGAGGATGGTGACGGATGCCTCGCGCAAGGAAACTCAGACCGAAGACGCAGTGTCACAGTCAAATTTCCATCTCCAAAAGCAGAAATTGAGTCAATATCTGGAGCAATGCCAATTCAACACAGCAGATATTGAGGAAATCCTTCCTCTGACACCCTTACAAGAAGCTATGGTCGCTGAAATGATTACATCTGGATACACGAGGTACTATAACTGCGATGTGCTAGAGTTGGATGCGAATACGGATACAGAAAAGCTGCGGCAGGCTTGGGCGAAAGTTGTTGTCAATTCGTCAATCTTGCGTACTGGCTTTGTGGAAGTTGATGATCCGGAGATTGTCGACTCCTTCGCACAGATCATCCATCAACAACCTCACAAGTTCTGGTCCCACATCAGCTTGAAGGAACCACCCGATTTCACCTCACTTTTCGAACAGCTTCAAACCGATGCTGTACAAAGTCCGCTCTCGGTGCCTCCATTTCGTCTTGTATCAGTGGAAACTCTCGGTCAAAATTATCTTGTGTTGTGTATCGCACACGCGCTATACGATGGTTGGTCCCTCGGTCTACTACATGCTGATGTGCATCAGGCCTACAACGATGAGCTCAGAGCTCGGCCTAGCTATGTATCACCATTGGCCGATGTCATTTCAGCAGCAGGCTCTGATGCCGCAGGATTCTGGCAGGATTATCTCTGCGACGCTAAAAATGTCCGTTTCCCGCGGCGAGTAGTCCCATCTACTGAGGCTAGCAGCCTTGTTCATCGCCACGAACATCACAGTACGATAGTGCTAGATGGACTCCAGACTTTTGCAAGAAGGAGCAAGGTTTCTCTTCAGACAGTCGGACAGACAGTGTTTGCTTTGGTATCTGCATTCTACACTCACTCTTTGGATGTCACATTCGGTTCTGTGTTGTCGGGACGCGATGACGATGAGAGGTCTCAGCTCCTCTTTCCGACAATGAATACTGTTGCCATCCGAACCATACTCCATGGCAATAGCACCGAGATGTTGCACTATGTGCAGGGCAATTTTACGAATATCAAACAGTGGCAGCACTACCCACTTCGCAAAGCCTTGTCTCAGGCTGGTGTGAGTGGAAGATTGTTCGAAAGCCTGTTCATATATCAAAAGAGCTTTGAGCAAGAGAAGAATGTGAATCAAAAGTTGTACAAAAGCGCTGGAGGCCACAGTGATGTTGAATATCCGGTATGTGTAGAAATGGAGGTTGTCGGTGACGCATTGGTGTGGCGCTGCGCGGTGAAAGAGGAGGTGTTTGACCAAGAAGGAGCGAAGAGTCTGCTGAACCGAATGGACAATGTGCTGAAGTACCTAATTGACAAGCCACAAGCGCCTGTCATTGGAATCACCGCAGATGGCACGTCAGTATGCGGTCTGCCGGTTTTTGGAGGAGACGATGCAGAACTGATTAAGACATCCAAAGCTTCCCATAACGAGCTGAGTGAAACACCATCAAGCTCAAAAACGGAACGCAAGATCCGCCAAATCTTGGCTGCAGTATCAAGAATACCCGAAAATGAGATTACAGGCGACATGACCATCTTCCATATGGGCCTAGATTCTATTAGCGCGATCAAAGTCTCCTCACTTCTCCGCAAACAGGACATTGTCCTCGGTGTTGGTGAAATGCTTCGCGCTGGTACTGTCGCCACAATGGCAAGAGTCGTGGATGATCGCGCTGCTCAAGCATCAGAGTACCACGAAGAAGATTATCAGTCAACCATTCTGGAGTCTTTGCGAGGCCTGAACATGGCGGATCTTCTGAATCAGGTTTTTGTCGACAACAAAAACGTCACGGAAATTTTACCCGTAACTGCTGGACAGCTATACATGCTCTCAATGTGGCTCAATACCAAGGGCAGCAACTTTTACTCAAAGTTTATCTATAAATTGCAGGGAGATGTATGTTTCGGAGTTCTTCAAAAGTCGTGGGAAGCACTGGTTCAAGAGAATCCGATTCTACGGACATGCTTCGTCTCAACAAGAGATGATCGAGTGCCGTATGTACAGGTCGTGCTCAAAGGAGTTGGAAGCACTGTCACGGATGTGACCAATTGGGAAGAAGACGATCTTTGCAGCCGTATGGGTCAGATCGTTTCTGAACAACCTTGGGCGCATTTGTTCGTCTCAAAAGTGTCTAGCGGCTGGAGGTTGACACTGAAGATTCACCATGCGCTGTATGATGGTGTCAGCCTACCTCTTCTGTTGCAGCAATTACAGAATCTCTGTAACAACGCCGTACCATTTCCACCCGACGATATGCTGAGCAGGCTTATCGCCAACAGCTTCAAGACATTAGCACAGCAAGAGCGAAAAGCATTCTGGAAAACCTATCTCAACAATGTGGCGCAGACATCCTTGCCACAACCTTCCTCATCCCCAACAGCGCGAATAGAAGTTTTCAAGCCAGGCCTCCTACCCACTCATAATCTCGAAATAACGACGCGTCGCCACGGCATCTCGACACAAGCCCTCTTCCTCGCCGCCTACGCAAAACTCTACTCCAAACTAATCACCACCAACAAAACCAACGACGTCGTCATCGGCATCTACCTCGCAAACCGCTCCCTCCCCATACCAACCCTCTCCTCCGCCGCCATACCTACAGTCAATTTACTCCCTTTACGTATCGCATCAGCACAGTCATACAGCCTAGTCGAAACAGCAACACGGATCCAAGCCGATTTACTCTCCATCAGCAGCCCCGCAAACGCATCCGCAAGCCTATTTGAAATCAGCGAATGGACCGGCGTGAAACTTGACACTTTTGTCAACTTGCTCTCCCTGCCTGATGTACAACCGCAGCAACAACAAGAACAAGATACACAGCAATCAGCCATGATTGAACCGTCGACGCGGCAGTGGGAAGATGCTATTAGCAGGGTTGTAGATGTGTCCCCATTATCCTTGCATCAAGGTATTACAACACAACTTGTGAATGAGCGTGTTAATGAGGTATATTTGGTACGTCAACACGCTTTCTTTTTCTCTTTCTCTCCCTCTTCGTCTTTCTCTTTACCCATGCCAGTACCGAAACCGAAGACGAGAGAATCAAACACTAACAGCGCACACATAGCACGCCATCGACATTGAAGCTACAGTCCGCGGTAATGGTAGGTTGGATATTGGTCTTTTTGCGCCAGTGGATATGCTTAGTTTGGAGAGTGGGGAGGAGTTGGTGAGGGATCTGGTGCAGGAATTGGAGAGTCTATGATGACGAAGAGGGAAGATGACGAAGAGTTTGTGGATAGGTGTTTGCTAAGGGTGTCATGGGTTCATTCTCTTCTCTTCTCTTTCTGGTAAAAGTTGTCTACTTCTTCTCCTCTCATGCTTTTGGGCGTTCAAAGGGTTGAAGTGATAGTCTAGAATCAAAATGGTGGTTTAATACAAATGTCCCGAGGGTGTGTCTCTCGTGATTGTCTTCTTCTCAATCAATTCCCTAACCGTGTCTTAGACACGTTACGGATACTATTGAGTGGGTTGCGATTTACAGTATGCCCGATATATAATAACATAAGAAACAGACGAAGAGATGTTGGTCAAGTATCAAATATCATATATTAGACTACTTTACTATGCAAAGTCGTGGTATCCTAAGCCTCATAAACGCCTCGCTGTCGTTGATCAATTGAGATGAAAGCAATAGCAAAGAAAGTGGTAAGCATATCCATCCCGTCGACCGTGTCGAATCTCTCGCTGACTCCATCCATCTTCCACGCCAGTTCATACAGTATAGTTGATCGGCCCACTTAAACTGAGCCAAGCAGTACCGCACCAACCCATATCGAAAACTTCCAGCTCAAGCATGATCATCAGACCATCTGATCGCCATGCCTACTAGCACCTACAGGCTTCCTCTGCACACCTCCCGTAGCAGGACCCTCGGGATGGGGCATCATGGAACCCCTAGGACCATCAGCAGCATCAAAGGGTGCTCCACCCCAGCTACCGCCCTCATGTGTGCCCCAGCCAGCCTTGCGAGTGAAGACGACGTCGTGGAAGCCGTCAAAGGAGCTAGGCCCGGCACCGTAGACAAAGGGGGCGTGGCGCAGGAGAGGAATGTGGTTGAAGCGGAAGTCCCAGACGGAAGCGTAGACCATGCGGTAGGAGCTGAAAGCCATGATAGTACCAATGACGGCTCCGGCGAGGATATCGTACTGAAGAAACAAGTTAGCAATGCTGTATCAATTCAAAAAAAAAGTGGGCATGTCTAGACTTACCCAGTTGTGGTACTCGTCGATGCTAAGGGATCCGCCAATCAGGCAGGCGCCCAGGATAGGTGCGTACAACGCGATAATCTTCCACATGGCGGGGTGGTAGTTTGAGAAAACCTTGAGCTTGGCGTTGAGGTATAGATACAAGAAGACGAAGCCAGCGAAAGCAGCAGTCGTGTGGCCAGAAGGCATAGACTCCAGACTGTCATCGATTTCGTTCTTGTCGCCAGTGCAGATGCTGCGGTCAAACATGATTTGCCTGTAGCCGTTTGCCACGTTACCGTACGCGCCACCTGCCTCGTTGCCATTGTTGTTGGCGCCCACGGTTGCGAGAATATCCTGGGGGATGACGGGCTTGCATACTGCAAGGAAGTGGGGGCGGAGACCACCGATAAGCCACTTGATGAAGACCTGGAAGACGGCTGCGGCGATGAGTGAGTACAAGAGGCCGATGGTTGCGTTGTTGATGTCCCAGAAGCTGCGGGCGCGGATCTGGACAATCAGGAAGACGGCAAAGGGAATGAAGAAGGCCATTAGAGCGGCGGCCCAGATGGGTACAATCTCGTTGCGGAGAGGGTACGCAAAATCGGGGTAGACGATCTCGCCATCCTGGAAGATGACTGTTGGTTGATTGATTAGCATGGATTCCGACAACAGCCTCAAGACGGACAAAAAACATACTGGGGAAGCTACGGCTTGGTGCCGGATCAGCCATGTAGACACCGAGACCAATGGCGCCCATGATAGCCATGGTGAGAATGTCAAGCCAAGTAGCCTTGATCCATTGTCCAAAGCTGGGCCTAGTGTTGTGCGATGACGCAGCACCTCTAGAAGCACGCCTAGGCCTACTCCTCTTCTCATGAGTGCCGGTGGCCGTGGTGGTATCGGCAGCGACAGGCGTCGTGTTGCGCTTGTTGAAGAGACCCATGGTTGCGTGGAGTCGATGAGCTGTTGCTGACTTGGTGGGCTGAGGTAGATATAGTACCGAGAGCCAAATGACGTAACGCGTTTGTTGTTTACGGAAGGGAGGAGGTGAACAAACGACCGTTAGCGTACCAGCGAAGCAAGCAGCTTCACCGAACAAACTCCACGTGGAGCGTTGTGTGGAACAAGGAAAAGGAGAAGAAGTCGATGTCTGGAGCGAAAGAAATAAACAATCTCCAACGGTCACAATTCCATGCCCTTATACTTTGCCGTTTCCAAATCTGCATACACCTACATCATTCCTCGCTACGCCTTCCATTGCATCGGTAGATTGAGCCCAGCCACAAAACCTGTTGCCAACCCTGCTGGCGCAGTGCCCCCCCAAACTCGCAGACGCAGATTTGGAGCAAAGTGCGGCATTGCGATGTGGCTCCTCGAAGATCTTGACCGCATCAAGCAGCGTGCGACAAGGAATCTGGGAAGTTGGCAAAAGCTTGGCCTAGGGTGGTGAAAGCTTGGCCCAAGCCAGCTGTGGCTTCTGTGTGGCTGGTAGGCAAAGTGATGATGGCACTGTGTGGCTCCCCGGCACGAGAATTGCCGTACGGCCACTCGATTGCTCGCGATCTTCGCCATGTGTGGCGCTGGGAATCGATGGGCCTTGGTAGTGGTTGCGCGTGCTTGCATGAGAAGAGTGAGCCCGCGGCCGATGCAGCGCGTGACGTCACATGTTCGAGTTCTGGTGCCGGTGTGACGAACCATCGTCTGAGCGTTGTTCTGGGCTTGCATCATCCAATGCGTTCATGCGCCACAAAAGAAGGAAATAAAAGACGTTGTGAATGATTTCAAAGACGTCCTACAATCACGTGTCGAAGGTGGGCCTTTAACGTTGGCTCCAATCCCGTCCCGATTCTGCTTGCTTCTCAGCACAATCACGGCATGACTACCAAGATGCAATCTCATTGTGAGCTGCTGTTTGATTCTAGTTGTGTTGCCTAGAGACTAGGTATTATGATTGCATTTAATACAGTCTAGGGTAACCAGGTATAAGAATGAAGCCCTTTTGAAAAAGCACAGAAACTCCGCCGGTCAATCACCAAACATGGACGTCCTCATCAACGCCCCAATCCCCTGGGTATCATCCACTTCTCATCACGCCCACAAAATTTCTTCCCTGTCTGTTTCCACCTAGGAGTGAATGTGCACCTCAGTAGATCCGCTGCGGTGCCAAGTCGCAAGCAAAACGCCACACCTCCCACACTTGTGCTGAACGTCCTTTGTTGAGTTCATAACGTACGGGATACATCCCAAGCAGCACACGCAGCAGAGAACGAATGCCCACGTATGTGTCGTGTTTCCCGTGTCGAAGGCGACGTTGGTCATTGCGCGCTGGCCGCACGCAGGGCAATCTGCAGGCGCGGGTCCACGCTGCAGGCTGGCGATTGGTGTTGCGTTTTGGTAGACGGTCCCGCTTTGTTGTTGGGGAGGCATGCCGGGTTGCGCCGCAGCAGCCATGTCGGGGTGTTCTGCGTACATGGCTTGTGGTTGCGGTTGTTGTTGGTAGGGCTGCTGGGCGTTGGGATCGTGGTGGTAGACGGGCGATTGTGGTTGCTGGCCCGTTACATCCGGTGACTGGGGATATTGCTGCATGGGGACTGTGATACTGTTAGACACAGAAGTAGGTGTTTGCAAGGTGGTGCTGTCTGCGCCGAGCATTTGTCCTAGCGACGCGCAACTGCTGTGAAGCATCGAAGCAGAGACCTCGCCACACACACACACACACAAGGAAAGATGGACCATCAC
>Ga0265797_10011197_pt1 | contig 11289 bp, 12 predicted proteins | sample P2T30metagenome_FD_192433 | JGI IMG/M metagenome (GOLD analysis project Ga0265797, IMG submission 192433) | Plant litter microbial communities from East Loma Ridge, Irvine, California - P2 T30 | ecosystem: Environmental > Terrestrial > Plant litter > Unclassified | place: USA: California... | reverse complement strand
TGTAGTCGAGGACTGCGAGTGGCGTAGAAGATCTGATGTTGGCTTCCTTTCCTTCTGCGTGTTCACGCCATGAGCTCAGCATAGTCTGCTTGGGATCGTCTTGGGCCTAGCCGTTTGGTGAGAGATGTCCTCGTGGTCTTGGAGGATGTGTGTGAAGAGCGCTGGTCCATTTTGCCACTTGCCAGACCTCCGCCCGGCTTGTTTTGCCAACTGCTGAGCCTTGCTGTTGCAGAGGAGAGGATGACATGGCCTTGGGCGGCAAGCTGAGAGAGAGCTTCGAGGTAGTCGATTGGTTAGTCGGATCGTGTATTGTGCATTGGGGATGTATGATAGACGACCGGCGGCTGGTTGTAAGGTGATCGGCCGGCGACGGACCCTGGAAGGTGTCAGCGCTGAGTTCGATATGCGCGAGCTGCTGGCATGTCTGGTGAGTAGGATCAGGGCTGATAGCTCATACCGCTGCATCAACAACAACATAGTGATTCCAATACTGACGTAGGAGCCTGAGGACAAGGCGAAGATCAGGTGTGTAACAAAAATGCAATGTAGATGTCTCCGGGAGCATGCCTCCCTCCTCGCTCCAACCCATAACAAAAACGAAAAAGCAAAAAGAAGATAGCGAGTGCTGGATTCGAACCAACGTCTCCAATCACCCCTGGGTCCGAAACTCCCTAAGGCCCGCCGAAGCGTTCAGTCAGGAGTATCCGGGCTGCCACCCATCATGAGGGATTAGTGTCGTTACCACTAGACCAACTCGCTTTAGTTGTTTGATGATGACTGTCAGTACATCATCTTTATGTACCTTGCAATACTCTGCACGTGACGGCTGGCCTTGTCTGAGGCACGGGAGAGAGACATGAGAAGATATTGAGTTCTCCTTTGATGACGACTCGCTGAGTGATTGTACGATGCTCATGATCAGGCCTGGACTACAGCATTGTTTTGTTATGCTTACATGCGTACGTAGGCGCCATGCCAGCTTTCATCCTCTAGCACAATCATACTGGTCACACTACTCTTGTTTATGCGGCGAGTGAGCAGGTCCCACGACGACGAAACATGACGCTGATCTCTACGTTGTCGACGCCAGCGAAGGTTATAATCATCTGCATCACAACACACCACTTGCGGCGGCGGTTCGTCTCTAAGAAGGGAGTGGGCATGCGCGGTGGAGAACGGAGCATGATGATGATTTACATGCTGACATTCATCGGCAGAACAGCCTCCACATATCGGATATCCCATTGCTTGCAAAGGTTGGTCCTCCTTTTGTCAGCCAGTTCATGTCACTTAGGTCGATCTTAACAAGGTTCTGCGCAATGTCATGCGTTTGGCCAAAGCAGCTGCTTGTGATCAGGTCTAGTCATTGCTGAACTAGCGGCAACGTGATCGCGAGGCACGCGGCATGGAGGAAGGTCTTGCTGCCGGACGCAGCGGCCGTCTTCGCAGTGCCGAATTCGTAAGCGAACCCGATAATCCTGGAAAAGACGACAACAGCGAGTCCTCATCGACAGTTTCTCCACCGACCATTGCTCCTCCTATGGCAATCGCCGTGGTCGGCGCGCCTGCCCTCCTTTTCAGGCGCCAAAGGCGACAGCAAATATGACAAGAGAGCCAAGCGCAAGGAATGTAACAAGAGCAAGGACAAACGACGCCGCTGCAATTGCAGTGATCCTGTCTCGTCGGGCAGCGATTTCAGCTCGTCAGACGACGATATTTCCCCTGCCCTGGGATGCTGTGAGAACGACTGCCGTAACAAGAGTCCAGACTGTGGCTACAACAGACATGAAAAATGAGGAGGTGTCGAATGATAAGGTCGCCATTGTCGCGCGCGCTAGATTCTTAGAAACCTGCGAAACTGATGATAGTAAGACCTGGAGAAGCCGTAAAGGCTGAGCACATGTATGACATCTATTCGTGTTAGGATAAGTTTCAGCGGGTCTACACTGTAAGAACGAGCTTTCCAGGCAGCCGACTCAAAAAGTCTTTGTCAAATCGTGTTGCGGAGTTCTACATTGATTACAGTCGGCATGCCATGCTTCGTACATCTGATGTTACCGTTCTTGCGGAGATTGGTATTGTTCGAGTAATATTTGAGTTTCTACACGACGATTGTTTGTGTTGGGGCGTAGTTCAGCAATTGAGCGGTTGTGGTAACCGGCCAATCGCAAAATCGACTTTCGAGGTCTTCTTTCACTGGAGAAGAAGCCATATTCACCTACCGTGTCAAATCACCATGCTTCCTGGTCGCAGCAACTCGTGCCACACTGATATGTGGATGTGAATTGCAATGGGAGAAAATACAAGAACTTAGCTTGCACATAGAAATGATAATTACTGTCAAGACAATGCTCCAATAGCCAGCTAATATAGCAGCACAGATGGCGATCGACTTCCTCTGACCGAGGGTCAAGCAAAAGGCAAAAAGGTAAAGAAGATAGCGAGTGTTGGAATCGAACCAACGTCTCTGACACCCGAGCCCTGATCAGATCATCAAGCGTTGTGCAATGCTCTGCTCACCAATCAGGCCAAGTGACAGCTGCCACTGCTGAAAGATCAGTGTTCTGACCACTAAACTAACTCGCCGATTTGATTGATGGTGGCAGCGGTGCAACTATGTTCATATAGCTAAGGTATCTTTCGGGGAGACTAGGAAGCTCTCTACGCATGGCCGCTGGCCTCGATGCAGCAAAAGGCGAGCAGACACTTCTTCGTTCAGCATTTATTCGCCCCATTGTGTTAGAACATCCAGGCAGAGCATGCTCATGATGGTGGAGTGATCCACAATGATTGATCTTACGGCAGTTCAACCTCGCCACCATCCCCAGCCGAAAAAGCTTGGTGAGATCCTCCTCACCAACACACCATAAACTTCGGCCCTCCTTGTCCAACTACATTACAAATACGATACGAGCGCAAGAACCACCAGATTCCCGACGCAACACCCACGTCGGAGACGGCAACCTGCGTCCACGAGCCAGTAGAAGGCCAGCACAAGAGAGAATCACAAATGGGCAGGTGTCAGTCATGGTATACGAGCGAAACATGCAGGCAGGGCGCCACGCAGAACGACAACACGAGAAGCTACACATGTGGTATGCCGATGATGATCTTCGAAGACGCCCGCAAGATGAGCATCCGTCATCTTTATGAGTCGGCCACACACTCTGTCGCGGACAAGCGTGACCGCTCTTCGGCTTGATCACACGCTACTCCTTCGCCAACCAACCATATCGCTCTTTCACGGCATTGCCCACATGATTTGTCGCCGTTCAATGTTATCGCCACCCACCCCTATTGCTAGCACACTCCCGGCTACCTTTCGACTGCGCGTGAGCAAGCAAGAGACCAACTGTCAGTCCTCAGACACACCAACGCTGATGATACAGATTGGTCTACGCGAGCCGTTTCTCCTAAGAGCGCACTTTCAGGCCGTTGAACGCCCCAATCACCCTCGATCCATCCTCTGGACCCTTTTCTCGCATGCAACTAAGGCGCAGCGCACGGCAACGCCAGCAACACCCTCGGGCCGCGAAAGTAAAACGTCCACCACTCAAACGACACGCCACGCGCGATATTGGCCTCTCACCAACGAGCCTCCTCACTACGATGCGAGCAAGGGAAGAAGGAACATCTACGCCGCACTGCTCACCGCCGCCACCGCAAGATGTTGCACTGCTAATTTAGCAGCGAACAAACCAGAAGAGCGTTCGGAGAGAAGGACAAGCAAAGCGACTCTTGAGCATAGGAGCTGGCTTTTTGGCCAAGCAGACAGCGAAACAAGTACCTCAGAATCTACATGCCTGGCATGTTGAAACCTGCATCCAAAGGGTTATCCACGACACCAATCGCCTTCTCAACCGCCGGCCTCACGACTGCGAGGCGAGCGAAACGAAAGAGATCACTCACACAGCTTTCCCTAAGGATGACACGGCAGACCTGGCGCCGCCATCTCAGAGATGTCGAAGGGGAGAGAAGAGCCCGAGGGAAATGGAAGTAGAGCGGCTCGCGTGTTTGCGAGGCATTTAGGAAAAGCAAACAACAGAATCGGCACTTGAGAGTTCGCACGCAACAAACGATCATTAGTTCTTGTCAAAGACGCCAATAAAACCTTTTCTGGCAGCACTCTACACACAACTACGGCCGCCGAGGAACAACGAGCACGAGGGCCAAACTGCTCAAGAGTTAGGTCCGCAAGTATACGGACCGCCAGATGCAGCGACAGAGTCGCAACGTGTCGCCTCCACCGCAAACATTGCGAAACGAAAAGACTATCTTTGGAGGAATTTAATTCCGGATTCTCCGCCGTACGAGAGTGATCTCGACAGAACGTGCGATTGACCGATTACATGGAATTTCAGACGCGTAAGACTAACAAAGGCTTTCTCCAGACATAGGTAGCGCAGCTCATCGCACTTCTTCCCGGTAGCAGTCCACATACACCTCAAACAAGAAACCGCACAGCTCGCAATGATTCACAACAAAGCTACAGATGTGGGCGCTGCACTGGTCGACGTTGAGCTCACAAACAAAGCCCTTTGAGCCCCATGGATCTGAAAGAGAGAGAAGTCCGTGTTGAGAGGGGAGGCGGCAAAGTATAACTCGTCCCGTGGAGAATGACCAAGCAGTACACCGGTCTCAAAAACATGACTGGGCAAGAGTACGTCCGCGGGCTGTACAACTCAGCACTGGGCCTGCAAACGATTCCAGCGTACCGACCTAGAAGAAGAGAAAGAAGTTTGGGAAAAGGCTAAGTTACACAGGCATACCGAGCTTCTGTTCGAAACAGAGTCAATGCACTTAGTCGTTGTCCTACTTCTCGCATGACGAACCAATGTCTGAGTGAGGCGGGTGAGACACGCAAGGCGTACTGATGAACGTTCGAGCAGGAGACTTGATGCCTCTCGCCATTGACCTATTCGTAGAGTTCAGCAGAGCAGGATCCAAAATCTTGTACTCACGAGGAGTTGCCTCTCTCTTTGAATACATTGAAAGAATCAGAATAGCATGGGAAGGTGAGCGCGGGCAGAGTGGCCGATAAGACAAGGGAAGCACATTGAAGAATCGCAAGGCAGAGCAACTGGACGGGACCTCAGATGCTCGAACTCGTGATCGGTTTTATTCAAAGCCCGGTCATGTACTTGATTGCCCATGCTAGCGCAGCAAGGGCGTGATGGGTCTCGAAAGATAGGGGTCAGATTCTGTGCATAGCAGTCATGCAGATTGGAATAAATAGCTGCGGAAAAGGCGAAATAAGTATCCACACTAGCAGATATTTAGGAATTTTACCCGAGACTTATGCATCTTGCTTTCTTCCCTTCCACGGCTGGCTTGTAGATCGTGCATCTGCAGCAGTTGCAGCAGACCGGATTTCGTGCTGGCAGGCCGATAAACATGAGCTGATGCGCCAGTGCTTCTCGATGCCACTCTTGCGGGGAGCTTTCATCTAGTCTATGATAGGGACAGACGGCTGGGGATTGGACCGAGAAGACGCTCAGGGGCGTGCAGTGGATGTAGGCAAGAAAATTTCCTGGCTGGCGAGATCTTCGTCTTTCATATGTGAGCCCTAGCCGCGCTCGGCTTGTACGGGCAATGTTTGCCGCTGCAGCCTCATACGAGAGGAGGGATCGTTCGACAATTGTTGGAAGATGCTCAGCAGACGCGAACTTTGCAGCGGATGGTGCAGTGGGTGTGGAGAGCAAGAAAACCGTTACATACTGCGAAGTGATTGTCAACGGCGAACGTGTGCCGCGGCAAATTGAACTGATTCTTGGGAATTACTTGATTGTACGAGTGTTGTGAGCGCTTAGATCGATCCCGACGAAGAAGCTCAAGCGTCATGAAGATGGCGGCGATGTTGATCACGCTGCTGCTGCTACTCACGCTACTCGCTCGGGATCTCCGGCTCGTCATTCGTTGGGGAACACCACCAGACTGGGTGACTATGCCGTGGCTGGAGGTCTCAGAGTGAGCTTCTGGTCGACGAGAACATTCGTTCTCAAGCCATCTCTGTTGGACTATGTCTCGTGAGCTGAGCAAAGTGTAGAAGCGGCGGCGTCCGATTCTGGTTTGAACAGCATGTACGCCAAGCAGAAAGACAGTAAGCTGACTGTGGATGAGCGCCAAAAAGTAGAGTCATGATATCATATTGATTCCAAAGCTACGGCCGTAGATGCAAATCGACTCCTGCTGCGCCCATTCCAGCAATTCTGCTGAACTTCATAAGCGGTGTTTGATCGCAAGGACTTCAAGAGCCGGCGGATGAACCCTGAGGAAGTCGTGGCATAATGCTTGGGTGTCCGTCAACGTGCTCGCCGAGCTTTTGCAAAGTGATCGAGTTAGTAGTACATCGGGGTTGTCATGATATTCCTTGTTTTCGACGGGTCCGCTTTTGCCTCATTCTTTACACTCTCTTCATCATTCGCGATTCGTTCAAAGCCGCTCTCAACATCGCTAAGGCAAGTGAGTATTTCATTCGCAGTCATCTTGTCCTTTTCACCGGCGATAGCGCAGCCACCCATGGTCTTATGCCTCGTGTTGACGGATCCGAAGCTTTGGCAAAAGTCGATCCACACGCCAGAACGTTCGAAAAAGATCTAGTTGTCGTCGTTCTTGCCATGGCTTTCCCACATGCTCATGACTTTTCATTCCCTTGCTTTCGCTCTTGAAATCTATTCCGATCCTGCAGGTAGATTGCGTGGTGGCGCAACAAGACGTTGATTCGAGTAGAGTGGCAATGGCCACTTTGCGATGGTGCATGAACGGCAACGGTGTTGTGAGTGTCAATTCACGCAGGGACGGCGGTTGAGGTGTACGGGTTGATTCAGTCAGGCCAGAACGCAGGCTTTGGCAAGAGCGGGCAGATTAGCGGTTGAGAAGCGAAAGGCAGATCCAGCGTTCGCGGCGAATCTCGATGTATCTTCATCAGTAGGAACTCTGCTGTTGTTTTGAGGTGGTGGGGTGCGTAGTTCCAGCTAAGATCAATCTTGAAACACTGCCGAAATCGTGCCTCTACGGACCGACAATAGGACTGCGCTCACCGCGTGTGTGTGCTCTCGGGATGCCATATCATCGCCACATTGCAGAAGCTCACGGCTCGTTCATGATTTTGGCGTTGAGCGTTCTGCGTGTGCGGCTGACGAGAGCTTTCTTAGAGGTCTGGCATCATACCTCGTGCTGCATGCAGTGTATCCTTGTGGATGGTAACGTCTCTAACCATAATGTGGATAAGTGGAACATCGATTTTCTGGCAGCGGCCAGACTGACAATGAGTACATGCTTGAGCGTGCTGTGGAGCTTGTCGTGCGAGCCGTTGAAGTAGCATCACCAGAGAGCTGGCATCATAGCTTGAACTGCTTGTGCCTTACAAGTAAAGCGCCAGAGTTTCCAAGATACGCTGAAAGTGAGCGAGATATCAATATGTTGGCCGTGGCAGGTGGTGTTGTGATGACAAAATCGGTCGGAGAACACTATCGGACCGCAAATACGTCAAAAACAAAAGTTATGGCGAGTACTGGATTCGAGCCAGTGTTTCTGTTACTTCCAGGCCCGACTAGAAAGGATGTTGAATCCGATACTAGCCGGTCAGGTTGCGGCTGCCACCATAATGGAACAGCGTCCTAGACCACTGGACTAACTCGCCTGAATTATTTTTGATGATGAGGATAACCACAACGAACTTCATGTACCTCATTCTGCAAAAGCATGGGGCACCAGTAAGCAAAAAAAGATATTCATGGCGAGTACTGGAATCGAACCAGTGTTTCTGTTAACCTTTGCGACTACGACTTACCACTGCCAACACCACCCCCTGCCGAGACCTTGATTGAACAGCGTTCTAGCCATTGAACTAACTCGCCTGGTTTGTTTTTGATGACGATGAGGGACAGACTTGGCTACATGTAGGTGAAGTCTGCTCTGCAGCACTTTCCTAGGACCCGCACTGTACAGGTTGCTCAATCATGCAATGTCTACAGTAGGACGAGTGATTCGCGTTCGCACGCGTTGCACAGTGATCTGGTCTTGCTGAAGGAGTTGCATTGGTACGATAGTATTCTGTCACTAAAACATCGTGCGATTCGTTGAGGTCAGCTTGACCGAGGCACCATCAGTGTGTGTATAGAGACGGTCTCTGTACTACAAAGCATGAGCGACACTCCAACTGCAAGATCGCACTGCCGTCGCGGAAGCCATATCACGCAACTTCAACCGGTATCATGGATTCGTTGTACATTGATGTTCGTCAAAAGTCTGCGTGAATCATGAGTGAGGTCGGTGGCAAAATCTCATACCAGTGCGACTTAGCTCGCCACTTACCCAGTCACTGATTGCAACAACATAGCGGCAACACGCGCCGAAGGTCACGGGACCCAAATCAGTCAATGGTCGCTTAAATTTGCAAGCTCTTGAACCAGAAACATCAACCTTCCCGCGCCGACCACCTTCACACGGCTTCCTACCACCAGTGCCAAACTCTTTCTCACTGCGACTCCCAAGCAACACTTTCAATACAAAATACCCTCATCAACTCCATCACAAACAGAAATCAACCATCAGCACAATCACCGCCATGGCTTCCTCTTCGATCACAGCCGAAATGGCCCGCGCCAGAGAAATCACCGCCAGACTCGAGGAAATCGAGTTCGAGGAGCTCAACAAGAACGAGTCCTCACTCAGCAAGAAGCCCTCAGACATTCCCACAAACCCCGGCAGCGTGAACATCTTCTACAACGCCAGTCCCAGCAACAAGGTCTTCTTGGGCACCGTCAACGACAGAGCCAAGCTCGCCCACTTCTCCCTCATCGCCCGCCAGCAGCTCGTCAAGGAAGACGCGCGCGCCAGCAAGAGCAGCAAGACGAGCATCCAGCACACCGTCGTCCTCGGCCGCGTCGACCACGAGGCGGGTCTCCTTGTCCTCAAGTACATCAACGACAGCGACTTCGCCCAGCCTAAGCCCATCACGTACGACCTTCTCCCCGCCAACAGCACCCTCGCCCTCCGCTGCAAAATCCACCAAGCCTGCAACGCCTTCCGCATCCCGCACCGACTCTGCGGCGATGAATTTCGCGACCGCCTCTGTTTCGAGATTCGCCACCTCCCCGTCGTCACTTTCAGCGACTTCCAGCTCGTTTGCGAGACTGTTCCCTTCGACGCCGGCCTCATGAACGTCATGCAGAACAAGGTCGCCTACCACACTCAGAGGCTGGATTACCGAGCACGAGCTCGCCTGCATTTGGGAGTATGTCAGCAAGAGTGACGAGGTGAAGGGCAGCAACTATGTCGATCGCATCAATGCCAACTTCGCCAAGTTGGAGGCTGAGGCTGCTGCCAACGGGCGTGTCTTCAAGTCTGGGTGGTGTGACGAGGGAGTTGCTCCGCCTGCTCCGCAGAGTGCCGTTGGTCAGGCGGTGGTTTTGCCTACTCGTCCCAAGGACATAATCTTCGGTGCCGTGGAGAAGCCTGGTCAGCAGATTGCTGCTGGCCCGCCGGCGGTGGCCATCCCTACTCGTCCCAAGATTATGGCCGCGAATGCCGCTGAGAGAGCTCCCGCCCTCTCCAGTGAGGCCACTCTCCACGCCCAAGGTAGTCGTATCAACTCTGCTCAGTCCACCCAGGCCGAGGACTCGGAGACCACCTTCGTCCGCCCCAGCACCGCCGGCCCGCCACAGGACATCTCCTCGCCTCTCAAGCGCACTCCCACCAAATTCACCGGCAAGACTCGCACGATGTCCACCTCGAGCACCAAGGCCATTCTCAAGGCCAGCAACCGTGTTCCCTCCACCGCCAGCGACAAGATCGACTGGACCGCCACTGAGAACGACACCACCACCCCGCCCACCAAGAAGCCATTCGGCAACGTCGGAGGCGTTGTAGGTGCCATCAAGGCTGCTCCGGGCTTGAACAGGGGCAAGGGCAAGGTCGCTGTTTCGGAGGAGGAGAAGAAGGAGCAGGACGAGGACAAGGACGACAAGGACGAGGCCAAGGACGAGGCCAAGAAGGACGACGGCAAGGGCAAGGGCAAGGAGAACATCACTCCGACTGAGACTCCCTCCACTGGCAGCTCAGGCGCTCTTGGCAAGATGTCTTACGCCCAGATGCTCGGTTCTCGCTCTTAGATGAGCACTAAGGCGGGACGAGGCTGACCGGGTTGCTTGTCGACAATGCGTCGAAGAAGTCTCGCTCAGGTGGGAAGGCCAAGATCTCCGTCCTTTACACGGCGTGCGTGTTGCCCGTCGACAACGCGTCGAAGGAGTCTCGCTCTGTGGAGAACGCGAAGATATCTGGCCTGTACACTCCTCGTACGCGTGGGAGTCTTTGCTTGATCCTATGGAAGGCGATGTGGCGACACGGAGTTTGAAAGATCAGAGTTTCACGCGTTCGAGAGTTATGGTAGATGAAAATAATTGAAATGAAAAAAAAAAACGGTTTGCACGATGGTTGTAGCCCGATGGGTGGTTGAGATTCCGTGAAGTGTTTCTTGCTTCGCCTTCACGCGTGACGAGTTGAGATAGGCAGTGATTGTAAAGAAGAGGCGTGTGTGAGATTCAGTATTGTACGTGTGAGCCGAGAAAATATGTTGATATAAGCAATATTGATTGATGTCTATGTCTGTAAAGAAAAGGTGCAGTTTTCTGGCTTGCGTTTCAGTTTAATATAAGCAAATCATCCGCCCATTATTACCATGATCACGATCAAAACAGTCCGACAAGATGGCCAAAAGAAAGATCACTTCCCAACAACCGCCAACAGCGCCTGCCCCGCACTCCTCATAGCAACAACATCCCTCTTCCTACTGATCCCCTCATCCAACACCCCCATCTTGCCCGTCCTCGCATTCATGCGATCCGGGTGCCACCTCGGCTGCTCCTTGCGACTCAGCCACTTCGCCAGAGCCTTCACCTCCTCGCCACGACCGCGGTTGTCAATCTTGACATCCAAGCCATCCGAGTTGCGGTTGAACGACCCGGAGAGGCCGAAGCCAGCGAGGAAGATGAGCTGCACGTTCGCGACGAAGATTTGCTCGGCGCTCCAGTTGCCTGTGTTGGAGGAGGAGCCGCCGGCGAAGTCTAGGTGGTGGAGGTCGCGGGAGGGAGCCGGGAGGGGGTACGATTTGTCGGTGCGGGAGAGGGTTTCCCAGGTGGTGTTGTAGGTGTCTAAGAGGGCTTTTAGCTCGGCGCGGGAGCGGGTTGGTTTGACGGTGGAGGCGGAGCGGGCGCGAGAGGTGTTGTCGCGGGCGTGGGCTCGGGGCTGGGGAGGAGGGCTGCGGGCGCGTTGGTGGCCGTTGTGCTG
>Ga0265797_10011196_pt1 | contig 11289 bp, 14 predicted proteins | sample P2T30metagenome_FD_192433 | JGI IMG/M metagenome (GOLD analysis project Ga0265797, IMG submission 192433) | Plant litter microbial communities from East Loma Ridge, Irvine, California - P2 T30 | ecosystem: Environmental > Terrestrial > Plant litter > Unclassified | place: USA: California... | reverse complement strand
AATTTCGAACGTATCCAAAGATTGACGGATAGGTTTGCACGCTTGGCCACGTTGAAATATCGCTGACAGTCATTTCGAAGCCGGTCCTACTGAAACCTTCTTTCATCCTTCAGGATTCTTCTCTCCAACTGAGACTTTCGCCAAGAAGCAGATTGAAGTTTGTTGCTGCATGCCGCCATGTGAGGTATTCTTCGGACATGCAAGAATGCCGTTCGTTCCGTACACTAAAATCGAATGCGGTCTAGTCGTGGCGCTACCCTATGTACGGAACCACAGGGGTGTGGCTGAAGTCGAAGGATGTTGATCAACTAGAGACCCGACTCCCATAATGCCTGTGACGCGTTGAGGCCATACCAAAAGTAACGTTCTCTAATGATACCGTATGTGTGGGTTTCCCTGCCAACGGCGTATAATATCAGCAGGAGATGTGAAAAGGCCGTCCCCCTTACTAAGCAGCAAAGCGCTCCACCCCCCGTGGCGGTGCAAAAAGTGATGGAGCTACGAAGGCTGAAGGCTAGGATGCTTCGGGCGCTGACTCAAGACACCGCTGCTTACCAAGTGAACAGTCCAGGGGTCTGAAAACCGAAGCAGGCGACGGAGTCAGGATGTCAGGATTCCAGATTGAAGGGATGACGCCAAAAGGGCTGAATGTCTCCAGCACATGGGTGTCGCGTTCTCTTTCCGTATCACTCCCGAGGCGCACCCGAGGCGCAGTTGATGCGTGATTTTTACGAAACAACCAAGTCATCAAGCTGCACGTACGAAAGACGCATCTAAATATGCACGGCGCGCTCTGACTCGCCACTTGCTGTAATGAGAGGCAACTCCCATAAGGCTAGTTAGGTGGCACTCTGGCTGTTGATTGTTTGGTCATGTTCCGATCGCGCAACGGCGACCCAATCGCGCCTACATTTCTCCAGACCTGTCGACAACTTGCTGGACTTCTGTTGGTCGAGGTATAAAGCCTCGTTCAGCCCTTCGCTTCTGCACCCACTCGCCAAAGGGCTTCCAGATTGCCTCCTTTTCTGCTGGCTTCAGACTGGCGGCTAGACCACTCGTACTTGTAGTTACGAACACCCTGGACCCCTTCCAGACCTTGCCATTCGCATCCAGCTCCTCTCCGGCGTCTTCCAGACTCTTGCCCATATTATGCACCTCATCCTGCCATCCATACTTGAAGTCTTTCTTTCCGGGGTTCTTGCCATGACGATAACGCCATATGGCCTCCCATATGCCCTTGCCTACTATACACACAGCTTCTGGCTTGTATTTGCGAAACTTGGCTTCGAGATTCGCAGTCCCTGCCGCTGTTTCCTCTTTCGACAGCTCGGCCGCGTCTCTGGAGGGCCGGTCCACGATGTTTGTGTTGCCCATACAGAACTGGGATGGAAGACTCCGGTCCTCCTCTGGCTTTAGCCGGCGATCTGTCAACCCGGATGAGTGAAGCAACTTCCAGAAGTGGTTCGATGGGTGCGCGTACGCGTGTCCGGCGATGGCGGTCTGGACGCCTGGATTGGTACCGACGAAGACACAAATTAAGTTGGGCTCGAGTATGTCAACAAGCGGCGACAGATGGGCATATTGTGCTGGACCAGCATATTTGCTAGTCTTGCGCTTCTTCTTCGGTGGCGGAGATGGACCGCTTCTGCTTTCAGTAGCTGCTATCACGGTCGCTCTTGTGCGCTTGGTCGCTGGTATGGGTGATGCCGGTGCTGGTGTATGACGTGCAGAATCTGCGCTCTGCGTATACTTGTACTTGGTCAATCGAGCTCGGAACGATGCAGATGGAGGTGTCGCTGGCATCTTGTCGAGTTCGAGAGTATCGTCATCGCTCGGAACGTGCTTCGTCGTGCCTTTCTCCGAGTTAAGTTTCGCTGGGCGCAGTCGTGGCATTACTTTGCATTCACACAGTACGGTTATGAACAGCTGAAGGAACGTGAGATAAGCTCAATGGACACCAAGAGCCAAAGAAGTCACGCGTAATCCCGCGTTCGAAGCACTGTCCATTCCGAGATGCGGACGCCTTGACGTCATGTCTTGGCTCACTCCGTTGCATCACCTAACACGAAGCCATACTACCCAACTCTGTATCCAAAAACCCCCAAAAATATCTACGTGGCTACACAAAGCACGAAAGACGTTATTTGCACCAATCGGAATGACCGATGTGGCCAAGACAACAGATTTGTCAAAGACAGGTAAGAAACTTGTTCAGGGGAATCTGTACAACCTATCGTCTTGCTACCTACTGTCTAACGCAATATTGGCCAGATGCTGTGCACATTTTACACTTTACCCAAAATCGAGATAACTGAAATGATTCCCATGATTGATAGCCTGTGTTGTTGCGAGTACTGTAAACTCAAGCCTCACATCAGACATGTCATAGCCGCTGTGTCCTGGTCCCTCTAACTTTGGTGCAACCAAACGCCTGATTTACAACACACCATCGCTAGATAGCCCCTGGCCCTATTACGCTGTATCATTCTAGTGTGCAACCGAAATACAACTATCTCTCCTGATAGCAGCGGGCCCTTTTCGTGCTATCTTCCTAGACAGCTTTGACTGCAAAGAGAGCCAAATCGCATAGATCCTACTATGTCGTTCTGATGTTGAGGAAGCTGGGCCTGGAGTATGCCGAGACCGCTTGAGTATGCACATCTCTATCGTGAGACCAGGGCCAAAGCTGGTCGCAACCACATTATCCCTACCCCTTTCCATGTGTCTGAGCTTGTCCAAGACTATGAGCACCGTTGAGCTTGACGAGTTGCCGTAGTGTCGGTATACATCGAGTGAGGCTCTCATGTGGTGATCTGTGAGTTGAAGGGCTTGCTTTGCACCGTGCAAAATTGCGGCACCGCCGGGGTGGATCGCCCAGTCAAAGGTCGAGAGTCCAGAACCATGCGAGTTGCTCGATACATTCTGAAGTTGGTCGAACATGGGAATAATAGCACTGACAGTGGCCCTCGGAACGTCTTTGGTGATTCTAGCTATCATGCCTTATTGAGTCGTTAGCAACTGTGGCTCTACATGCAGTGCTTTGGCAAATAGACGAGGGAGCCCAACACGTACCATTCTTCTCAATGTCGTATGACATGTAGTCCGAAGTGTCTGGCACCACCATGCTTCCCCACTCCTTCAGCTCGAAAATTGATTTCTGGACTTCCCCGAGCGCATCTCCGTTACAAACCACCAATGCTGCCGCAGCATCCGAGAATAATGCCGGAGCTACATGTAAGTTGTCTTCGTCTCGATAGGCAGCTTGTAGCTCAGCCCGAATGAAAAGGCTGCATAGCTCACACGCCATGACTAGAATGCGGGCTGGCCGATGTTTCTGTGATGCTGCTACTGCTATGTCGGCAGCTGCACGGAGCGCAGATAGACCACCAGCACAGCCTACGCCCTGAAGTAAGACACGCTGTGCCTCTGGACGGAGGCGGAGCTTCTGGCATACAAACAGATCATAACCTGGGTTGCCTTGGTCGGTGCATGTCACTGCTACGACGTGTGTAATATCGTTTGGTGCAAGCCCAGCTTCTTTGATTGCTTTGTTGCATGCGGAGGTAGCGAGGTCTACACCGACGGTACGGAAGATGCGAGAAATCGAGTCGATGGTTGGTGGCTTACGATCTTCTTTAGTCCATTGGGTGTGGTCAAAGACGGTTGGACGGGAGATGATGTTCGTTTTGTTGTTCAAGCCAATTAGCTTTTGTAGACTGTTAAGGCGACTTAGCAATCAGTAGCAGAGATGCACTAGCTGGTAGTGAGACATTGTTTACCCTTTGGCGTTACTGTGCTCTGGATACAGAGTTTCAATCAATTCCTGGAACTGCTCCTGCTTGACTGAAAACTGTGGGTACTCGTGGGCCAGTCCAGTGACATAGACCGTACTGGGTTTGCTGCTGCGTGTCATATCAATCTCCACGAGGATGAAGGATGATCTACAAGGGGGCTCAGAAAGTAGTGACGATGTAGAGAATAAGTTTTGCAAGTGCAAATAGTGCTTGCTGAACGGCGTGAATACCAAGGCGAAGATAGCTTGTTTGCCTAATTCAACACAATCTTTTTCAGATAGTAAGAACCTTTGGCTGCTAGATGTGGAGACATCATGCAAGGTTCGAAAGACATGCTTATAATCTTTTCCTTCCCATGGTGCCTATTGCTGCGGATTGCGCCACTGATGAGGAAAGTGCAGAGGCAAGTAGTCTGTCCGTAGATCCAGCCCTACACCTTTCGGCACGAGGGCTTGGTATGCCGTATCAGCCCCAACTCACCTCGTATCTTTTTGCCTAGTACCTTGCCGTCTATTGATGGCTGCAGTGTCCATTGATCTGATATGACTTGCGCCCCGGCGAGCGACGACCCCACGAGAGATATTCTTCTCACTAGCCCTCTAGTTTGCTAGTTTCAGCGACAGGAGGACATGGTATTCCGCAGATTACGCTCCTTCGACTTACAGCCAGTGCCTAGAACAAGGCAAACCCGAGAATAGATGGGCGTAAGGACCGCCTCTCAGCCGTGGTTGAAGCGCTAAGCATCTAGCCATGTCCCGGAGTATCCTATTGTAACCTTCCAAGAAGTCGATACATAGGAAGGCAAAAGCCTACTTGGACCTCCGGACTTCGAAAGCCGCAGAGCTATGACAATTACCACGTCCACAGCCATACGAGGCGACTGGTGTGTCACACGAGTTCCGTTCGCTTCAGACGTGGTCTATGCACGGGTGACTCTCCATGGAATGGTTTCACAGACATCTCATGACGACTGTCCGAACAGCAGGAGTAAGGTCTTCGTACGGTACCGCAGTTCAACCTATTCGCTCTCCGTACCCAAGCCCCTGCGTAATTTCCTTCGAATGGCTTGCTAAAGAGAACAACCATCTTTCTTGGCTGGGGCCCAACACTCTAAGACATCAAAATCCCCAAATGGACGCCACGGAGATAAGCTGACGGGGGCGAAAACTGCAGAACAGTGGCCTTGTGAGCGCCTCGTGGACCACTGCCGAGGTTCCTCACGTACCAATTGAGGCACATGTGCACAAACCAAGGTCATGGAGAAAGGTACAAGTTAGATCGGCCACCTTGGGAAACCGGTGAGCATCGTAACGTTGGAGCCTGGACGCTCGTACCACATTCCTGGAAGCTACACTGGATTATCATACGTCCTATGGTCAGTTGGTATTACCAATAGTACCTGCTCGTGAACGTAACACGTTCCCAAGATGCATATTCGTTGGCTAGAAGCACTCCTTTGTGCAAAAGCGGAAAACGCAGAGGCGACAATGTTGAAGTCTTAGGTGCCAAGGTCCGGTGGGGTGGGACAGGACGACGCGACTGCGGGACTAGACGTAGACAAGATAGAGAAGGACCATTGGGCGTTCGGCGAAGATGACCGTTCCTGACTGGGCTTTGAGGTCTTGTATCAAGACTGCCCTCGAGTTCTGGCGTGGCTGTTCAGGGAGGAAGGTCACGGCGAGCCCGAGGAGTCAAGCGATCGGGGCCATTACCAAGGGATGGCATCGATATCCAAGGATGACGCAATCTACCGGTCTTCATCTCGGTCGGTTCAATCGTGTGCGATGGCGGCCTAAGATGGCGGATCTTCACACTGAAGGATGCGCAAGGCGTTCCCAGCTGCGTGCGGCGCAGCCAAAGTGTGTCAGACCGGATCAGCATCAGATGTAAGACGGCGCCAAAACCTCGCCGAATATCTGTTCTCACCATCAGTGGACGGCCCATCCAGCTCGTTTGTGTGCTGTTATTATGTTCTCCGATGATTGTTGTACGATGCAGGCTGTTTTTTTTTGGTGCAAAGTCACGGTGCGGACCGCAGTGGGGGCGGGTAAGGCGAACGCAAAGGCTAGAGCAACAGCTCATCTCCTCCACGGGATACCCCTTAGCTTCCAAAAGAAATTATTGATGATGTGCATAATACTTCTCATGCACCTAGTAGGGACCGGGTATGCAGCATCCAGCTCAATGCTAGAAACATATCCGCCGGCTCCGCGAGGCTGCGCGGTTTAGTTGTCCAGTGAGCTGTACAGCAAATTGACACGGCGCTTCTAATTGTGCTCGTAGGCTCGTCAACGTCCACGCATACAAACATAAGGCGCATGGGTAGAATATGCGGTCGGCAGATTTGGCGTATTGTAAACGGTAGGTCCCACTTCGGTGAGTCTTGGTTCCCATTATGGTACCCACGGTGTTACTATCGGGCTTGGGTTGTCAGGCGAAGTGTAGGTGCTTAGGGACGAGTGTTCAGTTCCTGGAAGGCGGGCCCGTGCCTCACGCAATGCTTGCCTAATCCGGACTACTTCAGCATGGCGGCTGAAACTAGTCTCGGATAGGTTGCGAACACGCTCGCGAAAACACATCTTTGTAGGTTAGCACACACGTGGTGACATGTAAGTCTTACATCGACAAGTGTACTTTGTTTTGACTCGGGACGCCGTTTTTTGGCAGTGCTGTATATATGATGAGAAGGCGACGCCTAATGCACGCATGCCAATCGCTGCGACTACGCTATCAATGAGGGAACCAAGAAAGTCTAACTTGTGCAAGAATGGCGATGTTCGGTATCCCACAAAGAAGATGCGACAGCATGCTGTCGTTTGGCACGCTTTCGTTCAGTACGATTATCCGGTAATCGAGCGGCCTACATATCAGTGAGTCAGGAGTAATCTCGAAATCTCCTCGACCCTACTGACTTCCAGAAGCGACAATACACACACTGTACGGCCCCAGACAAAAGATGTCGCTTTCGACATCTACTCACGTCTACCCCGCGAGCTCCGCAACCGTATATACACATTCTGTGTCGAAGGACCTTATGACAACGACGTTATAGTGCGACGAACTGCAGTAGACAATACTCACCGCTTCGCGTACCTCATCCGAGAGCCCTGCGGACAACATTCGTACCAATGGGTTGAAGACCCCATGACAGCCTGTCTAGACGGGGAGACTCTGGGCGGAGACGTTGCTCGAGAGCTGCTCGAGAGCTATTATTGGACGCGTACGTTCAAATTCGCTCATCATGAGTTATGCCTGCTCGGACCTTTTCTTCGGACCGACGGCTTTGGATTGGGCATAATTCCAGCCCATTATGCCAGGCGCTTGCAGATACAAATCCGACCTCTTGACCTGGCATTTCTCTTGCCGGCCCAACGACGTCTCGAAGAGGAACGGTGTTGTAAAGCGATCGAGGCACTTGCTGCTATCCGCACCACCCGCACCGACATCCTTGTTGAGCTTGATCAAGGACAGGGCTCTCTAAGCGACGCAGATTACAAACGCTTCTCGCACGAGGCTGCCCAATTTACGCTGAGGATACAAAGTATAGTAGCGACGTTGAAGAATCAGGGACTAGACATAATACAGAGCAGTGGGGGCGAGACGTGCGAAGAATAGGATTGAACTGGCGAAGGGCTATTTTCTTTAATCCGCATGAATGCTGGCGGCCAAGACGTACCACAAGTGGGACTGTCTCAAGCGCACAACCGACAGGTACAAGAGTTGTTGGCATTCCCAACTGCATGTATGATTGCCGAGATGCAGCTCGTCGCTTCCACAAACGAAGATGGTGTTGCATCACCGATGAGCCATAGCATAGAAGCAGCTTGTTGGGTTTGACCAATGGTTCAGACTTAGGCGCTAAAGGCCATCAGAACAGGCGTCGCATACGAGGCTTGGTTCGAGATCTACCTCTGACGGAACGCTGTCATAACTTTAGCTGTGATAGAAGGCAACAGAGATGAGTGTCAGGTTAGACAATACGACACGATATGGGCAGGCTGGCGGGTTACAATGTTGTGTGCGGTAAATGAAGATGCAACAAAAACGATAGAATGAAACCCCCGAGAGGAGGAGAGGGGTGCGCGCAAAAAATCTCTACGCGAAAAGCCTTTTAAGCAGCTACCAAACTGCTCATATTCTATATTATCAACTTGTTCGATACCATGGCGATACCTAGATTTCCTCACACATACTAGATTTTTCTGTAGTAATTTACTGTCTCAGCCACATCTGTCTTCTTATCAAATCTAGAACAGAACGCAAGGAAAAAGTAACATGGAGGTTTACAAACCAACTTCGCTTGATCGTTCCCGCAGTTTAAAACATGGGATTGGTGAAATTGATTGTCAAAAAGTTGCTGTATCGGATGTCGGTGAAGCCTCTGTCTCAGCAAGTGGCGACCCAGCCCGGACCATACAGGCTGACCAGAGGTAGAATTTATGCAGACACGGCTAGCCAGGTGGCGTAGATTTGGTCAAAAAGTAATTTATCGCGCTTGAAGTTCTCTGGTAACAGACCCGGGCGAAGGGTTCAAAAAGCTCCAGCCTGTTCCGTTGGTGGTCAAGTCCTGTGTGGTAGGTTACGATTGAATTAGGGGCTGTTTATATGACTTATTGTCTGATCAGTGAATATTATAGGTTCTTTAGACAAAAGAATGGTCCATCAGGTCATGCATTTCATGGGAATTGATGTATCATAGAGACAGACTTTAGGAGTAAAAAACTGGCAGTGGCGTTCGTCTCAAATCAACTCGGTTTTCTCATTGTTCGTACTCGACTGCAATTCGAAAATCTGACCGGCCAATGAACAATGTTGCTTTCTAGTAGTAAACATATATCTTTACCGTACGTACTACGTGAGTGTAATTTTCAATGGAAATATGAGTTAGATCAGCATTTCCACATTCAAAGGGCATCAAATCATCTCTCTACTCACTTTCGGGTGGGACATGGAAAACATTCTCCAACAGTTGGGCGTAAGAGATGTTGAATGAAGCGTTCGGCCAGTGCAAGATTATCGACATGATTCACGCGCACCCCGTCATTGCCAACTCAGAGCAAGGGCCCAAAGGGGTTGCTGAAATGGAAACTCTTGTACTCCGCTATCCTGACTTTGAACCTTTAGAATATCCTCGTTGACGACAAAGGCAATGTTACAGGTACTGTTGATTGGGACATGTGCCTCGCTGCATGGACTACACCTCTCTTTCTGACTTCCTTTGTAGAGAAATGGGAGTCATGGTGCACGTTCACTGATCGGCTGTACATACGTACGCGGGACGATTAGTCGTATGCGCAGATTTATACGGACGCGATGGTTGAGACGGGCCGAACCGACGTAGAATATATGCGCAAGTCCGCCACGTACCGCGCCGTTGTCAATGCAGTTACTTGGAGGGATTTCCTAGATGGGATTGAGAAGATGTTTTCTCATGTCCCTAGGAAGCGAATGAGGAGTATAGAGGAGTTTGTAAGGGAAACCCTTGAGGAATTGGTGGAGCCTAGTAGTACTTTTGAGCGGTATGCGTATCTCAGGTCAATTCTTGTGCCTCTCGGTGTTGTTTAGGTAGTATGAGTGGAGCTAGAAAAGCTTTTTTTCCTTCCCAACAATGTGGTATTGAGCCCCTGCCTTAACGCAGAGTAAGATAATAAAAAACTATACCCAAAAGTTTGTTTTTCCTGGCAAACAAAAACTGAATTGTAGGTAACCTGGCCAACTACCTAGGTACTCAAAAAAATCCGCTCAATCACTTGCCGAGATGGAAGGAGGCACTTGAGGTAGGGTAGGGATGGGAAATTGGCAGCCACGCAAGCTCAATATTGCCCGGCCGCTTCTCGGCTTGTCGTTTAGCGGTTAGTATCAAGGGCCATATGCAAGATATGGCTCGCGACCTTGGCGAATGAGATGGTGGGACACATGACTGACTGTTGGGCAGTAGTGGAAACTGGAGATTGTGGGATCTCCACGTTAAGCCTCCTTTGCCGTGATCCGGATGGAATTATCGGACTTTAGCAAAAAAAAAGCTCCTAAAGGGTGGCAATGTGTGGAAGTGGTGACCAAGGTGGGTACATGGACGATTCGGTGCTGAATCAAGCGCAGCGAATGCCCCCATGTGGCACAGCGACTACAACTCTGCCCGCGGGTGTATCGCGGTGGATCTACCAGCGACTGAAATAGCGCCCGTGTGAGGTGGAGACGGCAGCGCTGGGTGATGTGCAAATATGCGCGAACAACGGTCTACGGCCATCACCACGACCGTTTTCCCCGGTCCCAGGGTTCTGGTGATGGTCTCACGATGGCCCTCGATCGGGGCATCATGGAGGCGACTCGGTGGAGGTGGGATGAAGCTGTAGTGCATGGGCCAACAGCAATTGGTGGACTTGGGAGAGACCCTGTGTCCAACGAGGTGGTTGTTGCTGCTTTGGAAAAGTGGGGTTGTGATTATCAACGCGGCTCTTGCATAAAGCGGAGACCCCGACATGTAAGAGTGGATGAGGGTTCCGGTGACAAAGTAGAATGTGCCGTTTGGCTGACAGGCGCAAAGACGAGCTGTTTAGGCTGTCAAGGTGGGGTTGACTTGTGCCTGGGATATTTGGTGTGTTTTAGTAACCGATCAGGCGGCCGTCTTTTCCGTTTCTGTGGCATCCCGGGGGGCTCAATTTCATTGCCGATTTATGGGGTTCTGGGGAGATCAGCGACATTTTGCTGGGTCGCGGGGACGATGGACCGGCGGGTATGGACGACGTCTGATGAAAGCAGAGGGTTAGTTTTGGGGGATTCTTGTTGCGGCATCGTTGGGTGGCCATGCTACAGTGTGCGTACGAGTATGTGACGAGCATGTGTGATGGTGGAGGGTGGAAGTCGCGCGCCAACCGGGCCTTCCTCTTTCGGACAGCCGGATCAGCGTATAATGTCAGCCTCATCCCCACGCTAAGCCAGCGAACCGCTGACCCGAGAGGCTCAACCGCAAGTGATCCGCTGTTAGGCATCTTGCATTGCCATCTTGTCCCGCATTGGCGAAAAGGCGACTCAGGTGGTTGCGCACGCCAACGGCGGTGCCGAGCACGGTACGATGCCGAGCAAGTCACATGCTGCCGGACTACCTACAGTACGTCTACTGACACCTGCACCCACACTGCAAACCCGCGACGCTGGTATGGAAGCGGGGAAACGACCACGTCGACCTCGGGAGACATGCAAGCTGGGAAGGCTGCCGAACAACACGTGACGGTGCTCCCGGCCGGTAGTCCGTCACCGCTCTCTGCTCTGCCCGACATTCACCCTGTGCGTTCTGTCAGGGCCGGGTTGGGTAGCGCAGCCGCTCATGACACCAACTCGTCACCGTTGCAGCCTTTGCAGCCTTTGCATCCTCATCCATGCAGGGTCTGACCAACCGTGCGCATGCGGCTCTGCAACCTCTGCACCTTGGCCGAAGATCTTGCCCGCCAACAATCTTGGATGTGGAGCTTGAACACAAACCCGCCGGCCAAATGAC
>Ga0265797_10011195_pt1 | contig 11292 bp, 11 predicted proteins | sample P2T30metagenome_FD_192433 | JGI IMG/M metagenome (GOLD analysis project Ga0265797, IMG submission 192433) | Plant litter microbial communities from East Loma Ridge, Irvine, California - P2 T30 | ecosystem: Environmental > Terrestrial > Plant litter > Unclassified | place: USA: California... | reverse complement strand
GTTCGAAATCCAACTTACCCGATTCGCCAATGTCCATCGCCATCTGGAAAGCCCAGTCGGTGAAGTGGACAGCGCTGGCCGAGAGGTTGTTCATGCCATGGTGAATGGAGAACGGGGTCTTCAGGCCGTGGGTGTAGACAGGTACCAGATTAATCCACGGCTCGTCCCGGTAACCCAAACCCAGCCCCAGATCAGCCGACAGGCGCTGACCCATGTTCAACATGTAGCTGATCATGCCCTCCCCGCCCAATTGGATCAGAGCGTCGAACATCTTCTCCACACGCAGGGCGTAGGACTCGAACTGACCGTACATTGCAGCAATGGGTGCGAATGCCGCATCATCCCCCTGATAGATGAGGGATGCTTCCAACGGAAAGCGAGATTCGAAATTGGCCATCGAACCTTCTACCACACTAATGCGAACCTTCATTGTGATCTCCTTAGATCGTGGTGATTAATCGTCGAAGCCGTAAGCGAAGCCTTCCACGCTAACAGCTCTGACGTTTGGATGCATGCGCTTTACAGACTTCCAGATCTGACGGCGCATGGACCAGATGGAGTAGTAACGGTGCCGGATGGCTGTGAAGGTCAGGATGTAGTGCTTAACCACCCCACCCTCTTCAACCACCTCAACCCAGTCATCGCCTTCTTTCACTTCGGCGTTCATAACGCCAACTTCACGTACATCCACACCTTTACGCAGGATCACCCAGTAGACGATCCATAGCAGGGCAGCAGCGATAACAACAGCATTGGCGATAACGCCAGAAACGATGAAGTAAGTTTCCATTGTGTTCTCCTTAGAACATGGGGATTGATGTGAACGACGATCATTATTGATGGTCAGTCACGTTGGTATTATAGGTTCGATTTTTAGTTAAATCGAATCGTTTGGCTTTTCACGGCTAGTCCAGAATTCGGACGGTTCAGCGCCTTGACGACGCAGGTGTTCGGCCACACGAGACAGTTCAATGTTCATGCCTTCTGGCTGAGGGGCATCGAACCGGGTAGCATCTGTGCAGAGTTGCAGCATGGTCTTGATAACCTGATGAGAGTTCAGACCATAGAAGCTGTAGCTGCCGACAGGGGTGTTTGGATAGGCGTGGATGCGGAAGACAGACTCAGAGCCTGGCTCACACATTGCAGCAATCAACCCCTCCGTCAGGTACTCAGTGGACTCCTCATCGTCCTCCCACTCGATGTGGTTACGCAGGTGATTCTCGGCAGTCGCCTCTTGAGGGCCATCCTGAGTAGATACCCTATCGTCGCGCCACTCGTTGAAGGTAAGTCCCACCGATGCCCGGCAGGTGTTGGTCAGCTTGACATAGTTGAGGGTGGCGTTCTCCTCTTCATCAGTGAGGATAATGTCATCCCCTTCAGGGCAGGCTTCCTTGGAGAACATCACCGCCATGGTGAACGCATCGTTCAACGTAGAGATGAAGTCGTGACCGATGAACGACATACGACTACGAGCCCCGATTGGGTGGATGGTGATCTCGTGCCACACGTTGCTTTCGATCATCCCAGCCAGAATGTCTTCGCTGACTTTAGGGTTGCGTTTCTTGATCTCCTCCTCAACCGTACGGTAGCAGTCGCGGTGGTCGTTAGAGCTGATGCTGGCATAGTCGCACAGCAGGAACAACGAACGCAGTTTGTCTTGGAGCGGGTTTGCAGTAGTCATGGGGCTATCCTTAAAGTTCTTCAGTGTCGAGTACACGGTAGCCAAGGGCGGCTAGGCGAAGACGAATGCGGTTAACACGAGGGCCGATGGCAATGAAGTAAAGCGGGTTATCGAAACTAACCCCCCAGAACATCATCCCCAGATCCAGATCCAGCGCGATCACAAAGTGGATGCCGTCTTGGAAATGCGCAGAGAAGCCCAATTGACCATCCACCAGCACCGGACCATTGAGGTTGAAGTGGTGGTCGGACCGAATGGGTTCACCGATGTTCGAATGCTTGAACAGGTTTAGTTCATCACAATCGTAATCGGCACTACGCCCAACGCCTGGGGCAAAGAACATCTCACCGATAGCGTCATCATCCAACTCTGGCATTTGTGCGAAAGTATCGACGTCGCCATTGATATCCTCCTCGTCCTCTGGGACGTTGTCTGCCAGCTTGTTGGCCTCATCTATACTCTTGCCGCGGCAAGTCTCGCAAACATCGTACATAGGGCCCTGGGTGCCTTCCTGCCAGTCACGGAAGGGGGCTACCTGCACATCTCGTGCCTTGCACCACTCGCACTCACCATCAGAGAGGGCATTGGCATTGGCCACGTCTTCTTTGAACTGCTCGATGTGGGCATCGCACAGGGGCAGCCACTCGCCACCCATGCTGTCCACTTCAGTGCAGTATTCCTGCGTAGCCACTTCAGCGCAATCATCGTACTGACATGGGCAATCGTCTGCTTCACGGCTAGGACGAGTTGCACCTGGAAAAGTTGAGGACATGTTGATCTCCTTAGATCGTGGGTATAAAGCCCCCGGCACTTGGCCGGGGGCAATGGGTTAGTCGCAGGATGGGCTGCTACTGCTGTCACTGCTGCTAGGGCTGTCGTAGCTCGGAGAATCGTAGGAACGACTTGGCTCAGAGTACGTCGGTTCACTGCGAGTTGGCTCCGAATAAGTCGGGGCTGGTTCGCAACGAGTTGGTTCAGGCTCACGGTGTGACGACGCCGAAGAATTGTCACTCATCATCGACCCGATCAACACGCCGGCCATGAGACCGTCGAAGCCACCATTGTCGGTGTCACGAATGACAGGCGAACTGGATGGATTAGGCGAAGACATGGAACGACGCTGAGAGACCACTTGGCTACGCAGAGACTCAGGTACCGGTGGTGGTGCTACTGGGTTCTCGCGGGCCACACGACTGCTGTTCAGTTCACGCCCCGCTTCAGCAGGTGGGGTGTTGGCTGCACGGGTGTCGATGCCGTTGTCCGCACAGATGCCGTTCAGACGACGAACGAACAACTTCTGAGTAGCCAGGTCCAGCGACACCATGGAGTGAGCATGTTGCGCCGAACGCAGTTGGTCCTGTATGCCGCTAACCTGACGTTCCAGATTCTCGACATTTGTCTGCGTCAGGCGGCACTGTTCACTCAGGCGATCATTGGTCGCTTGTTTCTGGGCGATCAGATCATCCTTGATGGTCAGGTTGCGGTTGATTGTGGTGAGCAGGATGCCAAACAACACCCAGCCGATGGGGAAGGTAAAGGCCGACCAGCGTGGTACAACGCCAGAAGACATCACCTCCAACCAGACAGTGACCAATCCCACAACACCCGCAATGATAAGCACCGCAGGTAAGATACGACGATTCATGTAAAACCCCTCAGTAGGTTCGATACAGGATCTTGGATGCATTGACATCCTTGATCTCGATGATGGACTTTCTCCGTACAATCCCCCACATCCGTACAGCCCGAATTACGGATGCAGACTTTTCCAGCGGTATGCAAGTATCCACACTCAGGTACTCAGTCCTGCCGTGCGTGTCATTCCATACCACGATATCCAGATTACCTCCCTCTGTTTGAGAAACCTTCCTGGCTAAGACCTTGGCGTACATACGCTTGATCTTGTAATAGAACACAATCAGCAACAGCAAGTAGGCAGTACCGCTGATGCAGAGAACCGCAACATCATTGTCAAACATACAACATCCTTATTTGAAGTTAGCCGCGATTGCAGCTTGGGGTGTGGCATAAGTCGATGCATCCTGTCGACCAGATTCAAGTGTAGCGAACAGGCCGCAGACACCGACAGCGACTGCCAAGAAGATGGCAGGTACAGCGATATGTTTCAACATAACTAGACTCCTTTCTGTGAATAATGAAGAAGCTTATTGACGCGCTTCAATTGGGTAATATAGGTTCCAAATCTAGTTAAATCACATATAACGGCATACACTCCCTAGCCCCCAATTAGGAGACTAGGGAGCGCCATTGGCGTGGTATTACTTACTTCTGAGCGTTGCGTCCGATGACCCCACCGAAGGCACGAGCAATGTCATTGCCCATCCCGCGAGAGATACAGATCTCATGGCCCGACGAATCACAGATCGTGACCAGTTGATTGAAGTCATCGTTCAAAGTGATGATCACCAACCCTGCACCCTGAGCGTAGATCAGTGCGTTGCTCTTTTCCAGGATGTTCTGAATCGGGGTGCAGTACGGAGAGTAGTGATACGCCTCTCGATTACCCAGACGAGTCTGACTTGGGATGTCTGCCATACCTGGTTTAGGGCGGTTAGCGTTGATGAACTTCGCCAGGTCGTAGAACTCAGCCTTAAGCTTCGTACCCACTGGAACCACTTCAACGATGCGTTTGGATGCCACTGCCTGATCACACATCTCAACCAGGTGCAATCCCCAGCCATTGCGCATGTCGGCCAGATTACCTGCAGCGTCACGCAGAGCAGTCAGTTTGCCGGCTTGATCAAACTCCAGGGATAAGCCGTATTGCTTGGCTGTGTCAAACACCGATAGGTACTTTGGAGAACCCAATACTCGCTGGACTTTCTCCTTGTAATGCGCGGTGTCTGTTGGCCTGACCAACATTGGTTTATCAGACACAACCTCGATGCCATCACCAGTAGTCCGGCTACCCGCTGCAAGTACAGCAGCAGCAATCTCTGCACCCGCACCCGTGGTGGTGTCGATCAGATGACCTTCTGGGTCGGCCACGTAGCGCAGTTCGCCTGCCTGGGAGAAGAACACAATCAGGTCAGACAGCTTAGCTCTGCGCATGGCTTCCAATAGATCGCGGCCAGTAGCACGAAGAATGTCCAGACGGAACTCGTCGCTGTCCGATGGCATGACCTTAAGAAGGCGCTCTGTTCCACCAATCTTGCGGATGCGCTCTTCGACCTCCTGCACTTGGGAAACCACAGAGTCGACCGTGATGGCAGCGGTTTTGCCACGATGGTAGTTGAACACCCAGTCTGCCCAGTATTCGCGACAGATCATGCCACCGTGAGCCACTTCCACCGTCAGGTCTTTATCGACGCCGAGGGGTGCAGGTCGGGGCATGGTCGGGAACAGGCCATAGCAGAAGTTAGGGGCAGCGGTATCACCTAACCACTCATGGGATACACGCTCGGCAGCCCAGTGCTTGTAGACCGGACTGTCTTGATTCACCTTAAGCAAACCACGGCTCTCGGTGAATGCGAATTCTTGCGGGCGCTTGTACGCGAACAAATGCAGTACAATGACCCAGTCCATGCTGCGAGGAGTGCTCGGCATGATGAACACAGCTGGCAGCTGCTTGTCTTCGCCGTAGTTGCTCATGACAGCGTGAGACAGACGTTCGCTAACCAGTACGTGCACCAATGGCGCTACGCAGTGTTTGCGGTTGTCGGCAATGCCTTCAGACCAACCGTACAGGATGTCGCCTGCGAACTCATCGTCTTGTGTCATACGCTGGAAGTTGAGGACATCGCAAATGCCCGTGTCCAGTGTCTTCAACTCATTGATTGGGATTAACCAATCCAGAGTGGTCTTACTTACGAAAGCTGCAATCTTTTGCATGGTGGTTGTCTCGATAGGTACTGCTGTAGTAGGAGTTGTTGCGAGGTGTCGACTGAGCCACGCCAATGGATTTAGCGCCGTGTTCCTCAATACATACAGCTGAGCCTTTGTTACTTACGTCTGTAGATGGTCTTCTTGGTTGGGAGGTGGACGATCGTGTTGACCTTACCCCCACGACGAAAGGTCCAAGCCCGGATGGCCCACTCAGCTCCCTTATGATCGTGGCAGTCACGCACGTCAGCCGTGCCTGAAAAAGTGAAGTCTTGATTCGTCACACCACTGACGGCGTATTCACCACCAGAACCTGGAATGTAAGTAACCCGTGCTGACAACTGAATCAACAGAACAGCCCAGAACAACAACAACATAGCCAGAACCAAACCACCAGCAGCCCACCAGAACATCGAGTTAAACATGGTATTTCTCCCTTGAGTTTATACCTAGGGCTATTCTGTGACTGGTGAAGGAGACGCTCATGTCTAAAGAAACATTCAAAGAATTGCAACGTGGTCTGGCAACGGTTGGCCTTTATACTGGCGACATTGACGGGCTGTGGGGTAGTGGGTCCCAAGGCGCCTTTGATCGGGCTATCGGGATTGTTCAACAAACTCAAACAGGAACTAAACCAATGCAAATTGCATGGGGTGCGAAGGTTTCCAAACCCTTCCTCGACAAGGCCCGTAACATTGTCGCTGCATTGAACATGCCACCTGCTGGCCTGTCCGATCTCATGACCTGTATCGCGTGGGAGTCGGGTCGTACCTTCTCGGCTTCCGTGGTGAACAAGGCAGGCTCTGGCGCTACTGGTCTGATTCAGTTCATGCCAGCTACCGCGATTGCCTACTTCAACACGCCAGCGGCTATCGCCAAGATGTCTGACGCCCAGAAGAAAGCAGCAGGTATCGAAGCCTGCGCCAAATTGGCCAAGATGTCGGCAGAAGAGCAGCTGGATTACGTGCTCAAATACTTCATGCCGTACACTGGTCGCCTCAAGAATCTCGGAGATTTATATATGAGTATTCTCTGGCCCCGTGGCGTAGGTCAGTCGGATGACTACATCCTCTGGGATCAGAACAGCCGTCCTACCACCTATCGTCAGAACTCGGGTCTGGACGTGAACAAAGACGGCGCGATCACTCGCGGCGAATGTCTGGTCAAACTGAAAGCCATGATGGCCGAAGGTCTGAAGCCGGGCAATGTTCTGGAAGCAGCATAAAGGCACAAGCCCCCTGCCCATTTCGGGCAGGGGGTCTATGCTGTTACCCGATTGCGTCGAGGGTTTTCCAAGTGCCAGGAGTAGGCTCGTGGAAGATGGCACCCGCACTATTGAGGATCAACATGTACCAATACCCAGGAGTATTGGCTGGGACGTTCACGTTAGTCAGTTTCAACTTGTGTACGCCCGCTGTCAGTGTCACCTTAAACGCGCTAGGCGCAGAACCTTCAGAGTAGCCACCACCGAGGTTCTTGTAGAACACCCCATCAATCTCAACGTTCAGCTGATCATCCGCAGCGCCCACGAACCAGTAGTCACCCGCTGGGAAGTAGAGGTCTGCGTAGTAATACATCGTCAGATTGGCAGGGAGCGATTGCCACCCGTAATTGGCCGAGTAGACCTTGTACTGTGGCGACATCACTGCGTTGGTCACAGGGTTCTTGAAGGCCGAGTTAACCAGAGGGGACAGCAACATTGGAGCAGGATCAGTCAGTTTAGTGACCACCCCATTCTTGTCGATGTAGAACTCCTGCGTTGTCAGGTACGAGATCAACTTACGCTGAGTCCCGTAGACGTCCTTCAACTTAACGCCGTTGACCGGAGCCCAAGCCGAACCATTCCAACGATACACCGCACCTGTCGAAGCTACGGTCAGTGTCTGCAACATCACCCCGCCATAGAACTGGATGTTCTTGAACGTCACATCAGGCTGAGACATGGCACCGTAGCCGTACTGCTGTGGCCCCAAGAGGTTGTGCAGTAAAGGTTCGCTGATCATGTCGAACGTGAAGGAATCCACGATCGGGCCCAATGGGTCGTTCCAGTTCGTGTAGCCAATGGTAACGCTCGAACCACGACGGTTGATGTTAACCCGGATGGAACGACCACTCCATGGCGTCAGTCCACTGTTGGGTGTACCGAACGCAATGACGTTACGCTCCACCAGTGTTTTGGCACCCGTTGTAGCGAGGTTGTACACCAACATGATCGGTGCAGTACCATAACCACCAGGGCTGGCTACCAGCGTCAAGTGCTCAACCAGATTACCCGTCTTCGCAGCAGCGATCACTACGCAGATGGAATCGTCGTCAGCATTGCTGGAGGTGAAGGTCACATCGTGGATGTATTCCTCTACCTTCTCTTTGGACACAAAGCCAATCGTGCTCGCAGAGTTGACCGTGGACTTAGCACTGTTGGAGGCATCGTCCCACGACCAACCAGCCGCCTCAGAACCAGCAGGCGGAACAACCCCAGGCTCGTACCATTCCTGATTCGAGAAGCGACCCCATGTATCAAAGATCTGCTTAGGCGTAGGTGGAGTGAAGTTGGCCATCGCCACATTGGCTTTCGCTTGGTCCTCGTACAGCAGAACGTTCAGCGGAACCCGTGGGAAGTTACCTTTGGCAAACTCCTTAAGCATGCGGATGATCTGACCCGCACTCACCCAGTCCAGCACCTTACCGTAACCATCAATGATGGCATCCTTCGGCAATATGGACCGAACGCCGCGCCCCGCAGCACGAATAGCCCGCTGTGGGAACTTGGCTTCTGGACCTGCCACTGTGCCATCGCCGTACTTGTGACTGATCAACTGAGCGATCTCAGCCTTGGAGCGACCCTTGAGTTGTTCCAAGTTCCAGCGACTGATCGCCACGCTGGCAGAAGCACTGATTGGGTTTTCCAGAGCCGCCCGCAACACATCCCCGTTCAAGAAGGCGTGGTTGGAGAGACCACCTGAATACCACGTTACCTTAACGTCACCGTCGTCGGACGAAAGGATCTCGCCGATCTTGGTGGTGTTCTTGTAAATGGAACCTGTCAGCGTACCCAATCCTGCCGTGTCGAACTTCAGGTCAAGGAGCATGGCCCATGCCCACTTCATGTCGACACTAGTCACCTCGGTACTGCCGTCAGCCGTCCACTTAATCAACGACCCGTCGCCGTAGATGAACACCACTCGGAACGTCTCAGCATCACCGTTCTTAAGCTTGGCCGTTACCTGAACCACCTTACGCTGCCCAGACAACAAGTTGATCGGTGGTGGTAGGGACGTCTTGGTGTACTTGGTGAACGGTGAGATCATGACCTTGGATTCTGAAAGCCCCGCAATGATACTTTCATCGTTAGTCAAGCCAGCCCAGAGAGGATGCTCGCCGTATGTCGAACGCAGGAAGCCTACGTTGACAGGTGTGCGGTCAAAGTTACCTGTGAACCACGCACCGAACCGAGTAGCAATGCGGTTGCAGGTGCCGTAGAAGCCAGCAGCCGCGGCTGTCTGTTGATTGACCTGAGCGATGTCAGTCACCACTGAACTACCGTGGTCGGTAATCATGATGATGCCACTGCCCGCCGAGCGATACGCCACAAAAGCATCCACAGCTGCAGGCGTGATCAAGGGGGCGTTCTGCTGGTGGTATGCCGTGGAGAACAAGATCACCAGGCTGTATTGCTCCAACTCCGCCAGTGTTGGGTTAAGTGGTCCACCGTAGTCGCTGAGGTCTTTGAAGGTTGGCGTATAGCCCAATGCACCGCACAGGTTGACCATGCTGACATTGAACCCGTCAGGTCCAGTTCCCTTGACCTTGTAGTTAACGGTGTCTGCTGCCTGATCGCCCAAGACCAGAACTTTCTTGTTACCAGCCGCATTCTTTTTTGCATTGGCACAGAAGTGCACGGCATTGAACAGGTACTTGAAAGAGCCCGTCAACTGGCTACGTGGGTCGTACAACTGTTTAACCAAGTTGGTGTAGCCGCTAGCACCTACCTCGGTAGAAGAGTTGCCTGGCAGACGCATGGAGTCTCTGAACAGGGTGTACTTAATACGACCGGTGCTGTCCAAGATGTAGACGTCACGGAAGCGGCAAGCAAAGTCACCTGCAGCCTCACCCTCGAAGGCCATAGACCAACGATTGAACGTGAAGCCTGCACAGCGAGTCAGGTCGAACTCACGGTGATACCACTTGTTCGTGGCACGACCACCCAATGGCGCAGAGGGGTGTGACGGAATACCGTTCTGATCCACGACGCCTGCACCTTCCCAATCTCTCATCGAGTAATGTGGGTCAGGTGGGGTTAATGAAGTCACTGCGTCAATGGCTGCACGAGCGAGGTCGCTGTTCTGCCACATGTCGTACACAAGCTTATCGCCCGCTGCAATCAAACAGGGCAGGTCACTGAAGGCGTTGTAGTAGAAAGCATTGACGCCATCTGCCACGCCCGTACAGGTAGCCCGGAACTCCATGGTGATCGAAGCATTGATCCCAGCAGGTGGCGCAGCGTTGTTGTAGAACTTAGGGAAACCGCCATCATAAACGACGTTACCCGTACCATCCTGCGTAACCGCAATGAAAGGGTTCGGCGGGGTCAGGGTGTCGTAAGCGATGTACTCGGAAATAGCAGCCGGTAGGTCACCTTGCGAGACGGCAAAGAAGTCAACCTGATCAGACACAGTCCAGCCAATGCTTTGGGGACTGGTATAGCGGCCAGGTTCTTTGGTGAACCAGACGTTGTAAGCGGCCATTGGACTGCTCCTGTGGATTGAGAATCATAGCATACGCCCGCCCTCCCCGTAGGGAGAGCGGGGCAGCATTACTTGACCCAGTACGGCTCAACCTTGGCCACGTCTTCGCTCTGACTGGCGAGTGTCAGCAGGTTAGCCATGAGTTCGATAAAGTCATGACCTTCCACGCTGCGCTCCAGCATGAAGCCTTGAGGGAAGTTGTAGATCGTGCCTGGGAACACTTCCACACCACCCATGTAACCAAAGCGATACTTGGCTTTCGCCGAGAGCTTGGTGAACACGCCTTCGGCATTCAAGCCGTAGGTACGAGTGAAGAGGATGTTCCACACCGCAAAGCGCCCAGTAGGGCTCGATGGGTTTGGCAGGGCCAGGTAGTTGCGACCGTAACGCGGAGTCTGCTTGAGGTACAGCTGGTATTCTTCGTACGTCATCGGAGGATGGGTTTCGAACAACACCGCAAACAACACGTAGACCACCTGATCGAACAAACGAGCAGGGTTCTCGCCGTCAGCCATTCCCATCAACAGAACCACTTCGTTAGGGAAGCGTTTGGCCTGCTTGAGGTTATCAGCGGTGGGCTTGACCACTTCACCTTCACCCGGTTGCGGACGACGATAGAAGCTGAAGGTCGAAACGATAGCAGACGATTCGAGGGGATCACTCACCTCTTGGCGCAGGCTATCCAGATGAATCAATACCAACTCACCTGTCTTGGGGTCAGTGGCAGATGCCCAGCTATTGCCCAGGCGGGAAACGGTGATCATGGGGCTTCTCCGTATAAAGGAAGATCAGAACGTACCGACTGCGAGTGGCAGGCGGCACTGAATGGGCTGGACCCGACTTGTAGAGCAAGTTGCCTTGACCAATGACATCGGGGTGAAATACATCATCCACGAGCAGGCCATCGCCATCTGCTTGCAGCGGTACTGTGACGTTGAGAATGCAACCGTCTCGGTCTCGGTGTCTGCCGATGTAGTCCCCTGGCTCATAGCGGTTCACACAGGCCTCGTACAGGTCGAGTTC
>Ga0265797_10011194_pt1 | contig 11292 bp, 7 predicted proteins | sample P2T30metagenome_FD_192433 | JGI IMG/M metagenome (GOLD analysis project Ga0265797, IMG submission 192433) | Plant litter microbial communities from East Loma Ridge, Irvine, California - P2 T30 | ecosystem: Environmental > Terrestrial > Plant litter > Unclassified | place: USA: California... | reverse complement strand
TGACAAACACGAGAAGTAAATGTGCACTCTCACCTTTTCGAGAAGCACATCTTAGCGCCTCTAGCTCGACTCCTCTTAATACATATGTAATCGATGGGAGTATATTGAAATTACAAGTCCGTACTATATGAGCTTCAAATAAAGTGTATTCGTGGACGTTTTGATAATGACTTGTTATTGACTTGATTGCATGTACAACGAATCCAGAAGTTTGCGTCCGATGTCTTAGTGATTTCCATCATCTTCATAGCTACTTTTGATCATAACGATCTGATACTACTCATATCGGGTTGCTCATATTCCGAGGATATCTTGGTGGAAGACATCCTTCCCGTCAACGTCTATACGTCTGGTATGACCATCAAGCGCTATATACACAAGTGCAGACTTGTGAGCAAGGACTGTATTGTACGACTTACGGCTGACTAATGTACACAGAGAACTTCGCTAAGCCAGCAAGTCGCGCTTGCATCCACTTGTTGTGTCAACCTGACGTTCATAATTCTCGTGGGGACACCCATCGCGTCTCTACAATACGTGTACGGAAATGCTACGCGCTCGCTCGGCATTCTCCAAGTTGCAGTGACGATATTCTGAGGTCGGTGCTCACAAACAAAGAGCCGCTGCGGAGTGCCGGCCTGTGCGGCCAAACATTTATCTCCATGATCATGGGTACGGACCACGGCCCGTGTCACGTTACATGATTAGTCCGATGTTCAACCGGTATGTCGACCGCGTCTCGAGCGCGGAGGAGGGCGGAGAAATAGAAAAACGCCACGAATATTTCCCCACAGCCCATACTCCAGTCTCCAGTTCTGGGCTCTCCCACACTCCGCACTGTTGACCGCACCCGCATCTGCGTCCGCATCGCTAAAAATCCACAAGGCGAGATGCACAGCGAGTGCGAACATGCACGAGCCTCCTTATTGCACATGGCTCGTTGGGGACTCTCCAGAACGCAGTGTGCTTGCTTTGCTGCAGCCGACCAGTCCGCCTCGGCGTAAGTCTTGAAGAAGATCTTCGGCCTTCTCGGACAACAGCCGAAGCCTCCAGCCACAGGAATCCTGGCTGCCACCTTGATTTTGACAAGGCTACCGGCTACTTCTTGGTATGTCTCTTGGTATCCGGTCACCCCACCGAGAATGCGTCAAAGTTCGGCTCAGTATCTCGATGGAGGCGGCGAGAGCGTGAGGAGCATCGTCGCATCGCTGCATCGATCAGATGGTCGGCGACTGGCCCTGCAGACGCGATTCTCGGGACCACTCTAAGGTCCACTACTTATGGAGACCGAGCACCACTTGTCGATGGGACCGGTTACTATTGACCCGACCCACTACAGCGGTCAGGCTGGCCGTGCTTCCGTTAAGTCGAGGTTGCGACGGCAGCTAACAACTACTGCATCAGTTGCGAAAACTGTTGGAGTCTCTCAACGTGATTGTAGAGGGAAGGCTGAAGCTTTCCAGGACGTTTCTCCAACGGCGGTACGACTGATACGATGACCGCATCGGCATGTACACTGCACCTGCAGGTTGTACTGTGTCTTCGTGACGGAATGTCGACAGCTTCGCCATGGTCGGATATCTTACACAAAACAACCGGTACTTGCCTTCGCCGGCCGGTTGCCTGCACAATGCACACCATGCCCCATTCCCGAGCATCAACGAGGGGAGACCATGATCATGACTCGTTGCTGAACAATCTCCGTAATTTCTCCACACTTGCTCTTCTCCTCGTGGGTTCTCCGCTTTGACCCCAGCGAAGACCACGCGAGTGGATCGCCTTTGCATTTTAGTTCTTTTCAACCCTGCCACCAAAGGCCAAGTCGACAGATTAAGCTTCCCGTGCCCCAAGCCAAGGCTTTGACGTACGAGGCGGTAGTGAGATTTCTAGGGTTTCGATCAACTTATTCACGCAACTTCTCGCCAAGGAGCGCGGGACGGTCAACATGTGGTATGGGTTGATTTATGCTAGGGAATGGTAGGGATCCACTCCGTCATGTTCGGCATCTGATCTTCGAAAAATGTTCGCCAGCATCCGAGCTCGGCATGCGGTATATAAGCAGGTGAATCTGCTGCTGTGATGGAGGTCGATAAGCCACTTGCTACTTCCATTCCAATAGCAACTCAATATGGCCGCCCTTCTGCCTCTTTTGCTGCCTCTGCTTGTGCCCAGCACCAATGCTCAGGCCTACGATGCTGCGGAACGTAGTGATGCTGCCTTCAGCTATGTTCAGCCATTGAACACCACCATCTTGGGAGCCTACGGCCACTCCCCGCCTGTTCTGCCTTCTCGTAAGCCACTTCATCCCGGCATGTCGACTGAGAGCTACCACTAACACCACTGAAGCGAACGCAACTGGCGTTGGCGGATGGGAGGATGCAGTTGTCCGCGCAAAGGCATTCGTTGCTCAGTTGACCCTCGAGGAAAAGTCCCGCATGGTCACAGGTCAGCCCGGTCCTTGCGTTGGTAACATCGAGCCTGTCGAGCGTCTCGGCTTCAACGGTCTCTGCCTCCAGGATGGTCCTCTCTCGAATAGAGTCGCCGACTACGTCAGCGTCTTCTCCGCTGGTGTTTCTGCCGCCAGCACTTGGGACAGAGACATTCTGTACGAGAGAGGTCTCTTGATGGGCAAGGAGTTCCGCGCAAAGGGTGCTCACGTTGCGCTTTCGCCTGTTGCTGGCCCTCTTGGCCGTTCTGCCTACTCCGGCCGCAACTGGGAGGGATTCTCACCCGATCCCTACCTTACGGGTATCAGCATGTACCAGACTATCACCGGCCACCAGGATGCTGGTGTCCAAGCGACTGCTAAGCACTTCATCGGCAACGAACAAGAAACGCAGCGCAACCCGAGTAAGTTAGCATGAGTGTCCCGGAGAGAAATTGTTTCTAACAATTCTTGCAGCCTACAACCCGAATGCCACTCTCAACACTGTTGTGCAGGAGGCCCTTTCGGCCAACATGGACGACAGGACCATGCACGAGCTCTACCTCTGGCCCTTTGCCGATGCCGTCAAGGCCGGTGCTGCCTCGTTCATGTGCGCATACCAGAGACTCAACGGCTCTTACGCTTGCGAGAACTCCAAGGCCCAGAACGGCATCTTGAAGACAGAGCTTGGATTCCAAGGATACATCATGTCGGATTGGGGTGCCGTCCACTCCGGTGTCGCCTCTGTCGAGGGTGGTCTCGACATGAACATGCCCGGTGGACTTGGCAACTACGGCACTGCCACAGGCGTCGGTTCATACTTCGGCGGCAACATCACCTCGATGGTCGAGAACGGCACTGTTCCTGAGTCCAGGATTGATGACATGATCATCCGCCAAATGACTCCCTACTACTTCCTTGGCCAGGACCAGGACTTCCCCACTGTCGACCCCTCCACCGGCTGGTTGAACACCTTCAGCCCCGTCAGCACATGGCTCCGTGATTGGAACCTGACTGGCCCCTCGTCAAGGGATGTTCGTGAGGACCACGGAGAGAAGATTCGCCAGCACGGTGCTGCCGCCACCATTCTCCTGAAGAACGAGAACAACGCTCTTCCCCTCAAGGCACCCAAGTCCATTGCTGTCTTTGGAAACGACGCATCCGAGCCCACCCAAGGCTTGATCAACCAGGTTGACTACGAATTCGGCACACTCATCGCCGGTGGTGGATCTGGTACTGGTCGTGCAACTTACCTCGTCACTCCCCTAGTCGCCATTCAAGAACAGGCCAAGAAGGACGATGCTCTCGTTCAGTACTGGTTGAACAACACTCTTATTGCCAACTCCAGCGTCAAGGGCCTCTGGATCCCCAAGGAGCCCGAGGTCTGCATTGTGTTCCTGAAGACCTGGGCTGAGGAGGCTGCTGACCGCGAGTCCCTCAACGTTGACTGGGATGGCAACGAGGTTGTCAACAACGTTGCTGCCGCTTGCAACAACACCGTTGTCGTTACCCACTCGTCTGGCATCAACCTTCTGCCCTTCGCTGACCACCCCAACGTTACTGCTATCCTCGCCGCTCACTTCCCCGGCCAGGAGTCTGGTAACTCTATCGTTGACATCCTGTACGGCAAGGTCAACCCCTCCGGTCACCTTCCTTACACCATTGCCTTCAACGGCACGGACTACAACGCCCCGCCCACAACTGCGGTGAACACAACCGGCATTGATGATTGGCAATCCTACTTCGATGAGAAGCTTGAGATCGATTACCGCTACTTCGATGCTCAGGACATCGCTGTCCGCTACGAATTTGGCTTCGGTCTCTCTTACACTACCTTCAACGCCACCAGCATCAGCGGTGCCGCTGCTGTTGACTCGATCACCTCTGAGCCTGAGGACTTGCCCATCGTCCCCGGTGGCAACCCCGCTCTCTGGGAGACTGTCTACACTGTCAACGCTACCGTCTCCAACTCCGGAGATGTTGCTGGCGCCGCCGTTCCTCAGCTCTACGTCGGCCTGCCTTCCACTGCTCCCGAGGGCACTCCCGTTCGCCAGCTCAGAGGCTTCGAGAAGATCTACCTCGAGCCCGGCCAGTCTGAGACTGTCTGCTTCGAGCTGATGCGCCGTGACTTGAGCTACTGGGACGTCGTTTCCCAGCAGTGGCTCATTCCCACTGGCAGCTTCAGCTTCGATGTTGGATTCTCCAGCCGCGACCTCAGGGATCGTTTCGAGGCCACCATCGTCAGCAACTAGCTATGACACATGAGAATATGGCTCAAAATAGTAATATAGATGCATAATGTCAGCAACGATTCTACTCTAGCAACTCCTTCTTGAGAACACTCTAAGACAATCCTGCATATGACTGAGATGTTCGGGTGACTATGTTCCAAGAGTGAGCGTGCTCAACTCAACTGGCAGCTGTGTGCTACAAACAAAAAGCTAGCTGCTTGAAGACTCGAACTTTGGTCCATTGGTAGTATGTTATTCTCTTGTAAAGTCGATCGGCTCTGCGCGTGATCTCTCCTACCCTCGAAACATAAAGGTGAGGAAGCGGCGTGTTACGATGTGGATTACTACTGCTGTACATGTTCAAGGTGTAGGGGTGGAAGACTGGCTTACTCTTACGAGTGAGATGTCCCTTGCCGGCACCACTACCACCGTGCTCTGCCACCAAACTGAGAAGCCTTGTTTACGCCAGCATCACCTCAATCTAGGTGCTTTGCATCATCTTCCAGCGATATGTCTTCCGAGACAAATGCCCATCGTGTGGTCACGTCACAATGCAAGGATGTCCAGGCTCTTCACAAACAGAACGATGTGGAGATCATGTAGCGAGGCAATTGAATGAGAGTAGAGTGACTGAACGGGAACGTGGCGCCGATGGGACAGAGGAATCGTTTATTTGAGATGATATACAAGCAAAAAGGGTCGCTATTAGCTTTGCTTATGGCATCGCATGAGCTGCTCCTATTGGTCCGCAAAGCCATCCCTTCCAGTTGCGGTCTGCTTCGGACGATGACGTTGCACTTCCACGCCAACGTTGGAGGTTAGACGTGCCAGCTTCACTGTTCACAGCTTCCAATTCTTTGCACATAAGGCAAGTCTCTTCGTATCACTGTGACATGCGAGGCAAGATACATCTGCTTTTTCATTCACGTCGTTAAAAGTGCTACAGCTAAATTGTTCACCAACTCCGACGCCTTCTTTACACCTGACAAAAGATGCCGAAACCCTTCGCTCGCTTTGGCGCATGGCGGAACGAGAAAATGTACTACCCTGGCGACTGAGGTTGACTTGAGACGCCTCGGTTCTAGCGATGACATACCGTCTTAAGTTAATAAATTCCAGCTCTGGAAGCGACGAGTGCAGCCAGGAGATTTGCTGCTTCCGATGGCACGCGCTGGTCGAGACTGTACGGATCTCTGCTTTGCGGACGCATACTCTTCTGGAGTGCTTGCAAAAGATTGCTGGTCGCTGCAGGGCTGAGCGACGACGATGGATTGTTTCCGGCAAGATTCGGTAAGCCCATATTCGCCATGTTGGGAGCTGCGCCAGGAGCAACTCCAGGCATTGCTCCTTGTGAGGCCGGGTTGGCACGGTTTGCCAACAGCAACTTTGCTAGTTGGAGCTCCAGTCCTCCCATGTCGGGGTCGTTAGCTGAGCCTCCCAACATGAAAGGATCTTGAGTGCCACCCATGCCGGATCCGGGACCAGAACCGTTTCCGTTTGGTCCATTGCCGCCGCCTGCTCCTCCGTTTCCACCACCCGCGCCTCCTTTGCCATTGCTTCCGCCTCCATTCCCATTCCCGTTGTTTCCACCACCTGAGCCTCCGCCGCCGCCACCACCATTTCCATTATTCCCACCTCCACCGCCGCTTCCATCGCCGCCGCCACCTCCACCTCCTCCTCCACCGCCGCCGCCGCCAGACCCAGACCCGGATCCCGATCCCGATCCACCGTTCGCCCCGTTCTTACCTCCAGAACGACCACCTCCCCCGCCGTCAGATCGAGCTCTTGAAGAGGAAGAGACTACGCTTGAAGATGACGATTTGGTTGATTTGCCACTGCTGTCTTTGGCCTTGCCGGAATTCGAGCTGCGACTCCAACCTCTGGCATCTTTTCGACTCGAACTTTTGCGATCTTTGCCCGAGCCATCGCCACCGCTGCCGTGTTTGCCGTGTTTGCCTCCGGACGACTTGCCATTGGCAGCTGAACCTGCTGCGGACGACGAGCCCGAACCACCTGAACCGCCACTGATCATACTGGATGCGTCGTAGTCATCGCCATAGCCGATTCTCTTCAAAGCACTAGCTGAAGGGTACTTTCCACCAGATGGCCCGAATCCAGGTCCGCCGCCTGCAGAGGACGGAAACATGGCCATTCGCCGAGCTCGTTGCTCCTCTTCTGCCTGCATATCGTGCATGTCGAGATGGTCGTTCATCGTGCTGCGGGTAACGTACTGTCCGCAGCCAGGCACGCCACACTTGATCCACGAAGGCTCATCGGCTGGATAGCGTCTGGTGACTATGCGTCTTTCTTTGACAGGATACGGATTGGAAGCTGGAACTCCATACCCGCTGCTAGGTAAGCCTCGAGACGCCATTGGTGAACTTGGAGCATGGCGAAGAGCTGGACTTGATGTGTGGTTCTGGTCGATATGCAGCTGAACGGCGTAAACACTGCTTTGGAACCCACAAAAGGGACATTCGGACTTCATGACGGCGGTGATATGACTTGAGCGTGGAGCTCAATACAAACGTGAGTTTTTTGCATCCATCGCTAATGACATTGTCGCCTTATATAATGCGAAGCACTGATCTGATAGATGCCTCAGGCGTGAACTTGGATATCTGAGACAGTCTGACGTGATTGATCTGAACAATCCAGCACTGAGAGACATGATGCGACTTCCGGTGTCGCATACCACTATGCCCTACCCAGGTCACCCAAGGAACGGAACTGGCTACAAAGATTCTTGCGCGCTAACGCCCGCATCTGGTCTCGAGTGATTACAGCATCCGCGTTGACTGCACAATGACCTCAGTGCGCGGCGATGTGCGTTGGCAAGGTGATTGAGTGCTTGCAGCTGTCATTCTGGCCATGTGCCAACATCCTGGTCGCCTTCACAGATCGATGCATGCTTGTCTTAATATCGGCGGGTGTGAAGACCGACAGCGGACAACGCTTCCGTCAAGTTCATCACGCTGATCGAACAACCACATGTCGCGATATGTCTTTACGTTCCTGCAAAAAGTTCCTTGGGCCAAATCACGTGCGGAAAACAGCCATTTTGCAGTGTGCCAGGCATTCATGATCCCGGAAGACTATCGCCATTCTTTACCGCACTGAAACAGAAAGTATCTTTTGCATTTTTTGCTAGCGGCAGGCGGCTGGAAATTAAGCTCGTTGGCAGGCGGGTGAATACCAACGGATAGAGCCGCGGTTCAGATCAAACGCAATCTTACCGCAGACTGAGATCAGATTGCCGATGACTCGGCAGGATCTGGACATGCATCCATCGCGTCTGCTACCGAACATGATATCGTGCTTCGCGCATATTCGAGGTAATTAATCCATGAGTTCGGCAACAAGGTAGCTTTGCGCTGCAATACTTGACACGAACCACAACACGATCGATGCCTCCCAACGAATCCATCTGGTTGCAACGATATGATGGATCGTCCTTCGACATCACATCATGGTACATCTCGAGCGGGCTAGACGCTTGACTCAAGCATTCCACCAAGGCTGAAATCGGCATGAAGTCTGGACTCTCGACTGCCCATCACGATAAGCTTCTGTCAAAATCTCTAGCACATCATTCTCCTGCGGTGAACCATGGATCTTTAGAGCGATCCGGTCGTTGTGCCGGCGATAACGGCAACAGGGTCTCGATGGTATGTCGAGGCTGGACATTATGCTCCACCAGGTACGTAGCCCTACCAGATCCCCGCTGAGACTCCTGTATCGAAGCACGCGATCCCATTTTGCCATTGCGATTGCGCCGTAAAGTGTTATTGGATGCTGTTCCTACCGAATGCGATGCCGGGATCATTGTCATTCGATGCATCGCATCGGCAGCACGAAGTCCTGCATCTTGCTACGAAGAATTCGTCGCACATGCCATCTCGGAGCCATGCATGCTTTCGCATGACATCTGGTGCTTCCATGGAGGGCGTGGAAGACTTCGCATCTGATGGACCTGTCATGAGACATCGCCATCATAGACATGCTGTAGCTACGGTTCGTGCCGAGCATTGTCATGGTTCACATGTGCCATAAGCATCTGATGGCTGGCGGTCCGGTGCGGGAAGATGAGAAGTACTTTCGGTCACGTATCACAGGACACTGACACGGGATGGCAAGCATACATTCTACGTTGACATCGTTACCTTCGCCGCGCTATACCAGCAGAAGCTAAGGCGCAACATTTAGTCTGGATCGTTCAGTAGCTTCAGTCGGTCTCATGAATGATCATGGTTGTAACAGTAGATTCTCGTTAGCTATGAGCAACCGCACTTCACAATCATTGAAGCCAAACTCCCGTTGCATGTCACCGACCAAGCCATAGTGTTCATGCAGTCATCGTGAATGGTTGAGGGTTCTTCGGGCAAAGCGTGGCAACGCTGACGTGCGGCCAAGTGAGACCTGCAAAGTTTAGAAAGACGGTCTGCGAATACTGGATCTGAATGCCCGGAATCTTGATCGTCTTCGGCTGAGAAGGCAACTTCGCCGGGGGTGTGACAGCAAAGACAGGGGTTGGGGCGGTGGAATTCTGTGGCATGGTGGGTTTTAGAAGGACGGTGTCTTTGGTCGTGAATCGTGGGACGACGACGTCGTACGCTACAGTCTCGACCCAGAATCTAGCTTTCATGAAAGGCGCGTGAGCATTCGGGCTTGTGGGGAGAGATGTTGTGCCAGGGTCCTGCGTGCCAGCCAGGAATGATATGTTCGCTGTCCCGCCGCCATTGATCTTCTCGGTCGGACTGCCAGTGGAGACTTCGAAGGTAATGTTCTCCCTGATATCCTGGCCTCTGATGGCGTTCTGCAAGACCAAGTTCGGGTTCTTGATGATAGCGGTCGTGATCGTCCCTGCCTGAACGAATTTTGCAAGCAATTGCGGGATTCTTGGACTGTTCGTACTACTTGCATCCATGCTAGCAGCGAAGGGGTTCGGGTTCAGTCCCGTGTTGGTGCCGATCGGGAACGGTGTGGTGTCGATGACATCGAAGGTGGGAGCACCTGAATTTCCGCCAAGAGCAGTGGCCTGCTTCGCAGGAGACAAGGACTGCGCGTTGATGGTAGTTCCATGCGGAATTGATGCCATACGCACCACACTTGGCCCGTTCTTCGGGCTGTCTGTTGCAGGCACGTTGAGCCACATGCCAGGCTCGAAGTGAATACCGGTGGGCTTGATTCTATCACCCTTGCCAGTCTCTCTATTTGTGACGTCTTGGATGGTTTGGAGGTACGGGAAACCCCCCAGAGTGACATCGGACTGGTTGTTAAGATTCAACCCACGGTTTGGGATGTCGCCGATCGTCTCGCCGAAGGTCAACTGCTCGGTGGTGAGGTTGAGCTCGAGGACATTATCATTCGGGCCCACTGGAGGGTTATCGAATGGCGTCTTGTCATTGTTAGGGCGGGGACGGAAGATCATGTTGAAGCCATTGCCAGCATAAGCACCCTGAAACTGAGTGAGAGGGAAAAGGGGAGCTGGTGGAAGAGGCTGGCCTGGAACAAGTCCGAGCTGGGCTGGTAGTTGGGCACCAAGTGCTTCTGGAGAGAGCGGAAGTCTCGGGGCTGGTAGCTGACCTGCCTCTGCGAGCTTCTCTGCTACTGGGACGGCAACCTTTTGTGGAACAGGAGGTACTGCTTGAGCAAACAAAAGCGTTTGTTGGGCCGGAGGTTGTTCATGTGCTCCAGATGCTCGGGGCTCATCTGGGGGTGCGGCGTCAGTGGCTGGAGCCGTGTCGTGGCCCTGGACCTCTTCGTCGACAGTGTCCCACCTAAACCCTCTCAGGTTGATGATAGGAGCAGGGGCCGTAATGTTTAGCGGGGGGATGACATGTCCGTCCTCAGTCAGCTGGCTGGCCATGATCAAGTATAGTATGAGTTCTTAAGATTCAAGGTAAGTTCAGGAAGGCAATGATGAGTCCAAGACAGACAATGAAACGCGAGACTGAGGTAGGTCAGCAGCAACTTCTTATGCCCGGGCGTGAGAGGACTATTGTGGTACCGCATGCCTGGAGCTGAGATCACAGTTCTCGCATGCTGATGCCGGTGACTTTGGTGGCACCACCCAAGTCGAGGCCAGAACATTCTTGTCAGGTTATGGTCTCTTTCAATATTGTTTTGCATAGCGCCTCGAGGCCTTGAGGCAGGGTACACGCACGCGATGGCTAGCTGAGTTCGCGTCCAATGCCATTTGTGTGCTTCCATCGCGCGCAGCATCACACAAACGTCTGTGAAATCGCACGTGCCTTCGCCGCGCAGAGACAAGCTGAACCACTCGTGGATCATCGTATTGTGTTTCGTAGCATCCTGAGGCGTGCATCCGTGGCTGACTGAGGTCTTCAGCTGCCCCGCAAGGCTGTTCGCTGTTTCTGCTGCAATCTCGCTGCGAAGACCAGTTTGCACACCTTTGCGGACCGCATCTTGTTCATTAACTGAAAGTCAGCTGCGTCCACAGTAACGCCGACTCAAGCAAATCACATCATTGATCCGATGTTAGGATCCGGAGAGGCAAGAGCTTGCTGTCTCGACGATAAAGGGTCCCAGGGGTTCAGCATCTTAGCATTCGCCACCAAAGCTTGTCGTTATAGGAAAAGCCACCATTGAGCTGCTTATGTTGCGTGTCAGCAT
>Ga0265797_10011193_pt1 | contig 11292 bp, 12 predicted proteins | sample P2T30metagenome_FD_192433 | JGI IMG/M metagenome (GOLD analysis project Ga0265797, IMG submission 192433) | Plant litter microbial communities from East Loma Ridge, Irvine, California - P2 T30 | ecosystem: Environmental > Terrestrial > Plant litter > Unclassified | place: USA: California... | reverse complement strand
AGCGCAAATCACCACCTAATGCAAAAACGAAGTTATCATATGTGCAAAATGCAAACTGCACGAGGAAAGAACGAAGTGATTCAGCTGCGGCTCTCGTGTATGCGCGCACATGCAGGCAGATGCACCTTAACATCCATGTCGACGCGAAATGACGAAGACCCATGAGGTCACCGTTCTGGACAGAGTGAAAGTCAAAGATCGAGCGTGGCCATCTGATAAGATACATGATTTGTCGCTTCAACCTGTGGGCTCGAGCTTCTTCTCTGGCGCGGTCGGCTTTCACGTGCCAGTCGCATCGCAAGGTACCGCCCGAGACCTTTTCACAATCGAAGACCAGACACGCAGAACCTCCCTCGCACATAGCGCGCGATTTACAGTCATTGGCATAGCGTATCCAGAACAAGGCAGGCAACAAGCACGCAACCATGGCAGACACTGAAGAGATCGCACCCAACGCAACGTTCGTACATTGCACACCGTACGAACCAGCGCAAGGTCAAGATCGTATGCTAACTATGGACACAGGGTATATGTACGTCAAGAACAGCGCACCTGTTTCCTCTCCTCGCATCTCTAACGTGATAACAATAGGTCCGCAACCTCGATGAGAGCGTCAAGATCCCTGCCCTGATCGACGCGCTCCACGGACTCTTCGACGAATTCGGCACCATTGTCGACATTGTCGCAAAGAAGAGTCTGAAGCGCAAGGGACAGGCGTTCATTATTTACGACAATGTGGACAGCGCGCAGAATGCGATTGATGACCTCCAAGGCTTCGATCTCTTCGGACAGCAGATGAGCTTGGACTTCGCAAAGACAAGATCGGATGCCACTGTGCAGAGAGAGGACGGCGAGCAGGGTCTGGAGACACACAAGCAGCAGAGACTGGCGGAGAAGGGTATGTACAACATCTTTACAGGTGAATGTAATGTGCTCGCTAACGTGGTCTACAGAGCGCAAGCAAGCACAAGAAGCCGCCGCCATCGCCGCAGCACCAACCAAACGCGCACCGGAAGACAACATCTCCGAGCGTCCAGGAAAGAGTGCAAAGCCATCGGCTGCCGCTGGTGGTATGGTGCCCGACGAGTACCTCCCTCCCAACAAGACCTTGTTCTTGCGCGACCTGCCCGAAGACTACGGCAAAGACATGCTCGCCATCATCTTCAGGCGCTACCCTGGCTTCCGCGAGATTCGCTTGGTGCCCGGAAGAAACACGATTGCATTCGCGGAGTACGAGGACGAAACTGGTGCGACTGCGGCTAAGGAGGCGCTTGCGAACCTCGAGCTCAGCTCGCAGAAGATCAAGATTACCTACCAGAGACAGTAGGATTAATGGTGTGATAGACCTGGGCGAGGGACTGGAACTTTGTCTGGTCACAGCAATCTGCGTTGTCTTGCTGACAATGACCGGCTCACTTTAGCAGGAGACCCGCGTCATGGGACACTGTACTAGTAAAAATTAAGATGTGTGTAACTCATCCAAATGCTCGTTAATCCTGTCCTCCGGAATGGCCGCCTCACATATTGGACAGCTTACTGTGAGTCGTTTGATCTTGCTGTGCTCTTCAACCGCCTCATCACCAGGTTCATGTGGTCCTTTGTTGCTACCATTCCCTTCTCCCGGCGATCTCGTGCGCTTCTGTCCCTTCACCCACGCATCGATCTTGTTTCTCTGTTTCCCAGCCCTTTGCAATGCACTCAACCGCTCGACTTGGTCCTTGCGCATCTCAGGCTCTGCAATTTTCGCAAAGGAACCTCCACACTCCTCGAGATGTTTAGACCACCAGGAATCACCCTTGCCTGGAGCACGATTCATTGACCGCTTCACAAGACCGAAAAATGGTGCTTTCGACTTGCAAGGTCCGCTGCATTCCCAAACATAGGTTCGATAGCTGTCCACCTCGTCGTGAAACGTATGAAAGACACTTACACCATAACCACCATGGTTATTGACAGCGTCTGCGAGCATAAGGAAGCCTTCTCCGTGACCAGTTCCATCTTCACCACGCGAGTGGCGCCAGGAAGTAGTTACGAAATAGTAAGCGTGGATAGCTTCGTGCAGCAGAGTATCGATTACATCGCGCCTTGGTCTGAATTTCAGCAGCGGTTCTGAGAGCTTGAGCCTAATGCGAGTGAATTTATTGCCGTTGTCTGGATCCCGCACAAGCTCGCATATGCCCGCGCAAAGCGTCAATCGCGGTGACCAGGAGACTTGGACTCGCGGCAGGAGCAGGGAGCGGAAGTAGAGAGTGTTGTATAGAGCGAAGAGCTCGTGGATGTCAATGAAGGGATCGTTTGACTCCAGTATAGTCTCAAGTTTTGATGCAGCCTCTTCCTGCTCGATAGATAGCGGATCCAGGCTACCAATGGCTTGTGCGGCGGCGTCCTCGTCCGTCATGGCCATTGTGAGTGGTCACATGGGTACATGTATTTCTGCGGAGTCATTTCGCTATTGGCAAGTTGTGCATTGTCTCTTGGTGTGAGTTATCCGAGTTTCCCACATGTGCCTTTAATCTTGTCCTATACAAAGGCTCGGCAAAATCGACCAAGCACGAGCATTTTACACGACGAAGCTGACATAGCGGACGCAGAGGAACATTGAGGGCTCGGAATATTCAATGTCAAGTACGTGCATGACATGGCCTTTGCTCAAGCTGCGAGGAGCAAAATGACGCAGCTTCCCCAGACGAAGTGATGATTGCATTCCAGCGCCTCCAGGTCTTCTACCCTCGACATAGACACCAAGGACGATTGTTATACACCCGACTACTGCTCAACATGGTACTGGAAGAAGCCACCAGGCCGACTGAGTCCTTTGGCTCCGATGCTCCTCCGTCCAACGATGCCGACCCATACGCAGACCGCAACCCATCATACGCTTCGACCCGCGAGCCATCATTCGCCTCAGTAGCCCGCGATGGATCACAGGGCAAGATCTTCGTCAACGTAGCCAATCTTCCCAAACCGTTCGGTCTATTCGGTTCTCGACCACAGCCTCCGATCCTCATCGAGTCAATTCAGGATTCGTGCAGATTCGCCCAGCAGGTCTTGGGCCGGCCCTGCACTCAAGAGGAAGCAGACGCGTTTGCCTACCATGCCGCAAAGACTTACAGAGTTGCAAGCTTCGGCAGCCCGCTTGGAATGGCACTGGGATCCATACAATTCTTCCGCACGCGAGACGAATTCCGCTTTCCCGGATGGTCGCCTTTCAAGGACCAGAGCAATTTCAGCAAGGATAGGCTTGGGCCATTGAGAGGACCAGCTGCAAGGATTGGGTGGCATTCGATGCGCCTTGGATCATACTGGCTGCTTGGATCTGTGGTGGGAGCTGTTTTCCTCGGTAGCTACGCTGTGAGCTTGAGTTTGGCAGGCCGGGCGACGGACCCACGACTGAAGGACTTCTCGGACAGGTTGAGACAATTGCAAAAGGACGGCGTTAGCACCCAGGCTATCAGGCGTCAACAAGATGCGGACAGCACAACTCAGGAGGAGACGTTTGAGCAGAGGAGGCAGAGGCGCGCGGTGCAAGGCATGAGCCGCGAAAGCACCCAGAGTCGTGGACCTGTTCAGAGCAACACGCAAAGCACCGGCCAGAGCTCCGCTTGGGACGATGCATCACCCACAGGCGGCGCTTTCAGCAGTGACTACTCGGACGCTTCCAGCGACACAGGCATCTTGGATGACGCGCAGATGGTCCAGCGACAGACACAGCAGCAAGCAGATGCGTGGTCAAGTCCGACAGAGAGCCGTGCCAACACAGTCGACCTAAACAAGGCTGCGCCCCAGCGGCCTAGTGCCGACAGACAGGCAGCGAACCAGGGCGAGGGCGCGGCATCTGCACCACAGAGTGGCAGCTCCTGGGAGCGATTGAGGCAGAAGGCGGCCACTGGCACACCCTCGATCTCAGGTACACCCAGAAGGTCAAGAGCCGAGCAGCCCGAAAGCTCTTCTGGTGAAGACAGCTTCAGCTTTTCTCAGGGAGACGAAGACAGGCAGCTGGCGAAGAGCGAGGCGCAGAAGGACTTTGATGCCCGCCTCGAGCGAGAGAGAACAGGTAGAGACTTTGACGAAGGAAGCGGAAGGAAAAGGTGGTAGAGGTAGCCAATACTAGCAGCCTAGTGTTTCGTACGCACCTATTGTAATATCACGAAGAATATGTGTGCTCAATCATTAATCATGAAGTGACATATCATGGAAACTCGTCTATCCTATAACATATGCATCTGCACCCTCGCCGAAGAGGAGATGCGGCTTTCTCTCTGCGATGTCGAGAATTGTCTGCGCAAAGACCGAGTTCGCCCAGGCAAACCAACTCCTTGTGTAGTCCCGAGTTTCCTCCACATTCACACTTTCGTGAACTAACCCCAGAGGCGAAGCATGCTTCACCGCAGTAATAAGCTCCTTGATCTCGGCATCATCGTCGCTGGTCATAGCCTGCACAAGAAGACTCATGGGCCAAGCGTTCATAAAGCCGATATGAGGGCCGCCGATGCCCTCGAACTCGGAGCCAGTGATGAAGTAAGGGTTGCCTTCCTTGGACAAGATCATCTTGCGGGTATTCTTGTATGTCTTGTCGTCCGAATTAAGGAATCCCAATAGTGGCAGAGCGAGAAGTGACGGAAGGTTGGCGTCATCCATGAGGATGGAAGAACCATAGCCGTCGACTTCGAAGGCGAACACGGAGCCGAACTTTCGGTGACTGACTACGCCGTGCTCCCAGACGCCCTTTTCAATGCGTTCGCCGCGTGCACGTAGCTCTTGCGCAAGGCTTGTCTTGCTGGCTTTCGAGAGGATATCCGCGGTCCGTATGAGCTCGACTGCCATCATGGCGTTGCCCGGGATGAAGAAGCCGAGAATTGTAGCATCATCGCTGGGTCGGAAGGCTGAGCGGACAAGACCTGTACCGTAGTTGAGAGGGTTTCCGTTGCCAGCCAGATTGAGAGTTTCGGTTCCTGTGTTAGTGTTGCGCTGGAAGCGATACTCTTGCATGGTGAAGGAGCCGGTCTTCGGGTCGAATGTTGACTTGCTTTGTTGGTCAATGACTTCGACCAGGCTGTCCACTGCTTGCAGCCATCGCTTCGTAATGAATGCTGTCGATCCAGTATGGTTGTAGAACTGGTTGGAAAGAGACAGGAAGTGTGCGAGAGAGTCGATCTCGTACTTGCACTCGAAGACCTGACTCGGTTCGTAGGCAGGGTGCACCGAATCGCCTTGCCCATTGTCACTTGTCTTGATCTTGCTTGGTGGCGGAGGTTGGAAAGCGTTGCAGTACGGCGACGCTATCACGTACTCGGCCTGAGTGTTGATCGCTCCCAGTAGAAGGGTCTCGATTGCTTTGTCCTTCTTCGCCAGCCGTTGGTACTGTGCCAGCTGGTTCGTACTATCGCGCAGCCACTCCGCCGAGATGTCACCTGTCACGATGAACGACTGCGCTCCTTCCCAAGCTCCCGCACTGCCTAACCACGAGGAATGGCCTTTGGAGGGCTTCTCTGTGCCGTCCACATGCCACTTCACTGTCGTGTCCAGTGTGTTCGGAAAGGCATTTTCAAATATACGCGCGAGGTCTTTGTCCACCATCTTCTCATTCATATCCATGAGCACCTTCTCCACCAGTGGAGACTCGAATGTCCTGCATTGTTTCGCTGGTCGCTGGAATGGCAGCTCTAGCGGTCCCCCACTGTATGGATGATGAGGGAAGCGTGCGTAGTGTTCGTATGCCGGGCATGCTGCCAGGATCTTTGTGCGCGCTCTGGCGTCTGTCAAAGGGTTCTGCTTGGTCTCATCGGCATACGCCTGATCAAAGCACAGGCTGGCCAGCACGCACAGAGCTGCCGTTGAAGGTGCGCGCATTGTAGTTTGGACCACCTATAAGAAGGGTGGTGTGACTGAATTGATAGCTGTCAGCTCCGATCGAACGTGGAGTGTCGCGTTGGGCAAGTAAACTGTTCTGGAAATGAGAACGAGGCCATGTGAGACTGCTTGGCGGTCGCGTCGGCGGTTGAAGTCGGTCAAGGCAGGAACCTTTCATCTAATGTGAGCCTCGGTGGCAGCAGCACTATATTCAAAACAGCATGTGCATATTTTGGTCAGAGCTATGCCTCAATTCTAGAGTGATGCAGTGGAATCGGTGAAAAGGGACAGATCGGTGCTTATGCGCAAACGAGTAGCAGTTGTTCGTGACATGAGCCTGAGCTTTCTATACTACATCTATAGCGGTGATCGCAAATATGACGACACCATGAAAATGCACCCTGCGAAGTGGTATCTTGCGCAAACGACCCAAATGCCCCCAAACGCCTTGTATGCACCGTAAACCATCTCTATTGCCATCATCTTCTCATAGGAAGTAATCCTTCACTGGGTCGTTGCCGGTGTGTTGCGCTTGATTCTGCTGTTCCGCGCGATGCGCATCGTTTTCTGGTGCTGCATCAAACACATTCCACTTTCTTTCACCACCAGGTCCAACTTCGAGCACACTAGCCAGATTGCCACACCTGTAGCAGTAATTGGGCGCGCTCCACACGGTTGACAGTTGGTCATCAAACATAACCATGTATCCTTCGTTGCATAGTTGATGCGCTCGTAATATGTGATTCATGCTGTTCACTTCCAGGAATTTCTTGACGACCTGGGCGCCAAATGTGTAGCCTGCACCTCGAGGTGAAAGACTGAACTCGTCCCTTTCAGCGTCCGGATCTGACCATACTAAGTCGGCCATGGGACCCTCGTGGGGAATCTCGCGAAAGCGGTCGATGATCTTGATTTGATCGATCGAGTGAATGCTCGGACTCAGACCGCCGTGTACACAGAAGATCTTATCATCGATGACACAGCTCAGCGAAAGGTAGTCGAACATGTCCGTAAAGTAATGCCAGACCGCCGCGTTGCCGTATTTCCTCGAGCACTCGGTGTAAAAGCCATAAGACTGCGTGACACCTCTGCTCTCGTGATTTCCTCGGATGAGATGAACTCGGTCGGGGTATCGGAGCTTGAGACATATGAGGAGACTGATGGTCTCAATACTGAAGAGCCCACGATCCACGTAGTCGCCTGTTGTTCCTGTTAGTCATGCTCTGACACACTCCGCACTCCCCATCCCTTATGTCATGTTTTTCATGCTCGCGTGACCTACCCAAGAAAAGGTAATTCGTGTCAGGACAGTAGCCGCCAATCCGGAATATCTCGATCATGTCGAAGAACTGTCCATGGATATCGCCAACGACCGTGACCGGTGCTTGTATGTGTACGACATTGCTTTCCTTCATAAGCAGTTCCTTCGTCTTAGCGCACACCGCTTCGATGACCGAGTCGGCAAGGAGCTCTTTGCGATACAGCCGTTCGATACATTCGTCCAGATCTACGCTGGCTACACAGAGCTGTCAGTCGAGGGCCAGATGCAGCATGCGCTCACAGGGCCACGTACCGGGTAGGCCAGGCATTGCTCAGTAATGGCGTGGAGAGTTGGATCCCCAAAGAAAGACAGCTTTTCGGTCGCAGGATGGCGCATCTGGCACCACGCAAATCGCTCAACCCGGTCTTATCATCCTTAGCAGCGGATAGGTATAACGAGCAGCGCGACAATGACACTGGGATGCGAGTAATGCTATTGCTCTGCTGCAGAGTCGGCAACGTTGGACGAAGAGGTGACAGTGGGCGGTGAAAGTCCTGGTGCGTGCTCCGACTTTTGCCAGCGAATTGCAGCCGCTACCCCTCCCGTTCGTCACCTTGTTTCGTCCGCTGCTCCTCTTTCGTTGACCATCTCGATATCGACTACTCGAGCTCAGTCCATTCCCACTCCGTCTACAAGGCAACCGATGCGTCATCCCAACGGTTGTTTCACTCCTACAAGACCTACCGGTTCTTTTCGAGAATCTACCGAGCCGGATTCGTGCATTACAGACGAAGGATCTATGGTGAAGCTACCGGACAGTATGGACAAGGTGGCGATGCATCTTGTAGACGAGTATATCACTGGATACCAAGGTAGGCTGACGGGTTACTGTAACAGTTGATGGCCATGGCTTACTCCATCGAGATTATTCTCTCTGGTACCTTTGTCACATTTGATCACACGAAACACTCTTTCTCTCACTGTAGCCCATCTACAGCACTTCATCACTCCAAATTATACTGTCTCGTTCATTCATCATGCCATCATTAACTCACCAAGTGCCGACGCAGCGCCATACCCTCGAGACATCATCTCCTCGTCGCCCTGTCGATAGCAGCAAACCGTTGGAGCCAGTGGCAATCTGTCTCACCCTCCCGAAAGTCCAAAGTCTCCCTATCCCTGCACCCGGCCGCATGCCTGAAGAAACAGTGCAAGGGGTTATTCTTCTACCAGAATGACAGGCGTTTCATTTCCATTCTTCCTGCACACCAATCTTGCTTCTCGCCAAAGAAAAATAAACGTGAGCGCACTGGACTTTGCTGCCTCTCGGTCAATCCCCACGACTTCTGCTGGCCTTGGCATCCGCTGGCGTCGCGCTTCACGGCCGTTTGTTGGCTGCACGGCTTTAACCTCACTTGAGACCAGCATTTCCACTCCACGAGTTCTGACGCAGCCTGCCTGGACGCTAGCCGTTATAGCACAGAGCATCTCGGTATCTCTCTGGCTACCCAGGCTGACTACCATATTGCCTTCATCAGCCTGTGGTCACCTGCACGAAAGGCCCGTCACCCTGTCAACAGGCCCCTTTCTGGGGTTCTAAAGATCCATTGACAAGCGACGAACGACCTCATACAATACCATCGCACACAGCAATTGACCGACAAGACACAGCATCCATAACTTATGTTGACGGTGTATCGCCTTCAATTGTCTCTTTGAATTATTTACTCTACATACTTTCTTTGCACTCGGATCTCACTCGCAGAAGATACAAAGCATACCGCTCGCGGTAAATATGCAACCAAGTGAGCCGCAGATGCAGCGACAACACTCTGGGTAAGCACTTGGCCCAGTCTCTCGCACCTCGGAAACAGCTCCACTAACTTCCAGCTAGTCCTCCGCCGTCAAAGGCATTTGGACCGACAACTGTTCGAAAGGCTGGTGGCATGGTTGTGACGAAATATGCACCTCCACCGGGCTACAACGGGCAACAAGCACCGGCACCTCGACCATCGAGTCAGCATCAGGCATGGCCTTCGGCTCCTCAGCAGTATGGCCAAACGTTTGAACCCGCTCCATACAGCGGCTACCAGTCACAACCCCATGGAGCGCCTGTAACTCACCAGCAAGCGCAACGCCCCCACTCAAATCACTCTGCGCACTATAGCCAGTCTTACGCTCAGCACGCCTCTCCACCAATCGGCAGCTACGCGCCTCCCTCGAAAGGCAGCCTCCAATATTCTGACAGTGCGCACCCTTCGACGTTCAATTACTTCCAGCAATCACCGCCGACTGAGGTTGTCCCTACGCATGCCCGCCACCGCTCCACAGCAGATGCATACCGCGTTGCTACTGACTCGTACTTCCCTCAAGGCGCAAGTCACTCGAAATCGAACTCTACTCAAGGTCTCGACCTCACCCGCCACAGATCGGCTCCTTCGGTTGCGTACGACTACGCTGCAGCTTACGCCCGACAAGAGGCCGGCTTATATGATCAGGCCTATCCTGGTGCCCCCATTGACGACTGCCCAGAATTACTCGAAGCAGAGTTCGATGACGAGTGTTACTATTTCGATCATCCTGAGGAGATCGAGGATGCTCTCAGCATAGGGTGGATCGAGTCTCACTCCGCCTTGCCGACTCCACGCCCACTGCCCTCTACATTTAGTGAGGCTGAGCTCGAGGCTTTGGCACCGCGACCGTATCCCCTACATGGCGACAATTGCATCTCAGAGTACTTCGCCGCCGAGAAGGGCGAAGAGCAGCTCAACACTGTACGATTGTCGGAGGCCTGGGTCGAGATCAAAGACGATTTGATCTTCAAGGAGTTCTTGCAACTTGGCTATGAAACCATTCGACTCGACATGATGACTCAGAAGTACCGCAACCGTGTTGACACCAAGTGGGACCGATCTGACTCGTCTGCTTCAATCTCGCATCTTGCGCGCGCTAGCATTGAGACCACAGGACACCTTGACGTCAACCGCCGACGAGGATCACGCCCAGCCAGCAGAACTGGATCGAGAAACGGACACCGCGAGAATTCCATTCAACATCAGGACCAGCCCGCAATAGATGGTGGCAGAAGCAACAGCCAAGCTCCGAACTACCGCCCTTCGAGCGCGGCATCGAACCATTCGCGGGCAAGCTCTGTCTGCTCACGTTACTCTAACCAACGTCCCAAGGCGCTTGAGCCGATTCGCGACCAGGCGCAGGACGACATCCTTGCGAAACTAGGCGTTACTGGCTCTCCCAGACTTGTCTACGAGACTCCTGGCCCTGCCTTTGGCCCACCAGCCTCTGCACGCTCGAGCCGTCAGAGTTCCGTTGCTAGCGTTCAAGAGAACCCGTTCAGATCGACTTCTCGCGCTCCTTCGGAGCCTCACCAACGCCAACAGGATGTTGCATTCAGCAATCCATGGGGCTCGAATGGCAACCAGCAACAATACCGTCAACACTCCGGCTCTGGCCATTACGATCTGACCAGCTCGGAGTTCACCATCATGGAGGACCCAGACGCTACGCCTCGCCCCAAGGGCGACCGATCTCAAGGCCTGAAGCGTCACTACGAAGGCGACCACCACGATGCGAACAGGGAAAAGCGCGCCCGCGACAACGAAGCGACGCCAAAACAGGGCCGCAAGCAGGGCCGTGCTGTCGAAAACTATGGACGCCGCTGGTAATCGCCTGCCTTCCAGCGATAGGCCCTGGGGCCATTCTTGGCCATTTACGTCATTTCACGGCCACTTTCTTATTTCATGGTTGCTCACATGTTTTTGGGCGCCCTTCGCACATGTGGCGCAAATCTTACCTGGGCTTAAACACATAATACTGCATATTAAGCAGTGGTAATTTCTCCTTAAGGGCATCTATTCGATTCGTCCTCGCACGATGCGTCGTAAAATTTGTGCGCCTTCCGTACGAGTCCTGGTAAATTCTTTGCAGGCTCAAGCAGCTGATTGGTGTCGAATCTCTGGTGACACCTGGCTTGCTTGTAGTCATTTTCTACACTATTATTAGCGAGATGATATGCTGCTATGGAGACAGAATGACCCTCCGTCTGCTCAGCCAGAGTAATATTAATTCATATTTCACACTTCAATCCTAAATGCCTGTGTGCTCTTTGAATTACCAGAGTATTTAAAGATAATGGATATCAATTCTCCGTGGATGCATGTGAA
>Ga0265797_10011191_pt1 | contig 11294 bp, 7 predicted proteins | sample P2T30metagenome_FD_192433 | JGI IMG/M metagenome (GOLD analysis project Ga0265797, IMG submission 192433) | Plant litter microbial communities from East Loma Ridge, Irvine, California - P2 T30 | ecosystem: Environmental > Terrestrial > Plant litter > Unclassified | place: USA: California... | reverse complement strand
GAATGTTAATGATCACGGAAAACTAAATCCATCCACATGCATTAAAAAGAGCTTTCCCCCAAAAGCACGCCATTCTCGTCAATCAATTGCAGGGTTTTAGCGACGCCCCTGTCAGCAAGAGATACTTTGTAGGCACCTGCCTTGCCGAAGTTATCGTAATCAATCACAACGAACTTATTGAACGTATAGTTCTTACCTGACTCGCCAACAACAAGCACCTCCAAACGGTTATGCCCCGGGACGACTGAAAAATAACGTCCATTTTCCACTCGTTTTCCGTTCAACTTGCTAGCCACCAATGTGTGAGTGGGATCGCTGGAAACCAGCACTATACTATTGGAGGCCGTTGGCGTCGGTACAATGGCTGTACAAGCTGACAGAAAAACAACTGCGGCAGCAATTATCCAAATTTTCATTTTTTTACCTTTGAGTGGTAGGAATTCAATTCCCGAAAGAAAGATGCTTCATGCTGCTGCACTGACCAAAGCGCCAAAAGAGACTCTGGAGCATCTCGCAATCAATAGATTAGCGAGCACTTCAAGTGGCTTTGAAGACAAATGATCGTGCATGGCGTTTGTGTCGTACCAAAAGAACTCAATAACCCAGCCGTTGGCTGCCTTAGTTCGTTTTAAACTGCAGCCTGTACACCTGATCGATACCTGCTTTATGTATTTCAAAAGCAATAGAATCTCAAGCTGCAGGTCTTCATCTTTTTTTGCTTCAAACTCTATTACGTTGGTTACTGGTGACATATTGAAACCCCTAGGGCTTTGAGCGCATAGAAAGGGCATTTGAAGGCGAACTTGCCTCATGGAATGGGTGCGGTAGTAGCCCTGACTTTCCCGGCACCTCGCCAGGCAAGCTCGAATTCATGAGCGCTGAATAACGCTTTTTCGGGATTGCGGAGCCAGCATAAATCAGGCTACCTTGGCGAAAATGACAAAAACCTTCTCGTTTCCGCCAACCGCCGAAAACTCAAGCCGCCATCATTTGGAGGGGTATCAATGGTCAGCAAGTCGATACAGATCATGTCGTATCCCGGGATCAGTCTTCTCGACTTGGCGGGGCCTCTCGATGTTTTCATAGCGGCCAACCACTACACGAAATCCCCTATCCCGCCCTACTTGTTGTCTATCGTCGCGCTAGAGAGCAATACGGAGGTTTTTACGGGGCTGACCCTTAGCGCGGAGGTTCTAGGTGCCGACACGCCATCGCCGAACACCTTAATAATCCCCGGCGGGCCGGGCATTCAGGAGTTTTGCAAAGCATCAAAATTTTCCAGGTTCGTAGCTCATGCAGATAAGGCTGAGCGCTTGGTATCGGTATGCACAGGCATATTCGCGTTAGCAGCAGGCGGTAAAATAGACGGTCGAAAAGTGACCACTCATTGGTCTGCGTACGAAGAACTGGAAAAGCGCTTTCCCAAAGCCATCGTTAAAAGAGGGCCCATTTTCATCAATGATGGAAACGTTTGGACGTCGGCAGGGGTGACATCAGGGATCGACCTAGCTCTTTCGATCGTCGAGCAAGACCTCGGGCACACCGCGGCACTCGAAGTTGCGCGACATCTTGTGATGTTCTTGAAGCGCCCTGGAGACCAGGACCAGTTCAGTTCGTCTCTAAAACTGCAATCCGGTAGCAGTCAGTTTTCTGACCTGCACGCGTGGATAAGCACAAACCTGAACCTGGATCTTTCTGTTCCGGTATTAGCCGATTTCATGAACATGACCGAACGTACATTTCTTCGTAAATACACAGCGGATACAGGGCAAACGCCCAGCAAAATGGTAGAACTGCTTCGGTTGGATGCCGCCCGCCATTTGCTGATTACGTCCAATAGCCCACTTAAGGAAATCGCCTACAAATCGGGTCTTGGTAGTGAAGCTACTTTGGTCAGACGATTCATCAAAGCATTTGGCGTGACACCAAAGGAGCACCGTGCGCATTTCAGATCAAGGATATAGGGGCTGTATGAGCCGCACATGGCCTTGATGTGCCGAGGGCATGACAGGGATCGGCAATCCAACCCGAACCGCGGTAACCACCAGCGCGCATATCGTGACGGGCCCATAAAGACACCAGAATAGGTATCCCCGTATGCGTCGCGATTTGCAGAACACCCCGCTCTCTCGCTTAGAGTGATTCAAGAAATCGCAAAAGTGATTCGCGCTGCGCGGCCGGCAAGTTGATCACCGAGTCACGGGCGAAGCTGGCTTCACCGCCATGCCACAAGATCGCCTCCAGCAGGTTCCGGGCCCGACCGTCATGCAACAGTTGATTGTGACCACTAACCCTCTCGGTCAGCCCTATTCCCCAAAGCGGTGGAGTGCGCCATTCATAACCAGTCGCCAAAAAGTCGCTGCGCCCGTCAGATAACCCTTCGCCCATGTCGTGAAGCAAAAGATCGGTGTAAGGAAAAATCTTCTGGCCTGCCAGCTCAGGTTCAGCCGCCTTCGCAGTGACGTAGGAAGGCCGGTGGCATAATGCGCAGCCAATATCCGCGAAAAGAGCCTTCCCTCTAAGCACTTCACGACTACCCGCCTCGCGCCTTGTTGGTACAGCCAGATTGCGTGTGTAAAAGAGCACGCTAGCCATGATGCTCGCACTGACGTCTACTGCATCAGCACTGTCGCCGACACACAAATGCTGAGTTGACGTACAGTCATCCTGCCGGACGAGGTTGTTGGTAAGACCCATATCCCCGGAAAAAGCGGAAGCATTTTGCTGTTCAAGATTTGATTGGCCAGCCTTCCAGCCAAATCGCCCCATCACCGTCTGCTGCAGACGAACATCCCACACCTGATTGAGACGACCGCTAACTCTCCCGTCTCGTTCTTGCTGCGCAATATTAGTGAGCAGTTCATCGGGGCTGATTGCTTCCAGTAGGCCAAGGCCTATCATGGGCGGTGCAACTCGCATGGACATCATGGTGTGCGGATGCATAGCGCCATAGCCAAGGTTGACCAACGTTAGCATTGGTTTGCGCAGCTGTACGCTGATCCCATCAGCCATACGTACTTCGCTGAGCTGGTAACGTAAAAGTAACTGCCCCTCGGCAGAGTGTCCTGTTAGGGCCTGATCCTGTAACTGAGTCCCGTAGGTCGGCTCAGGTACAACACCCTCTCGCAACATAGCCATACTGCTGCCTGCACCTGCTGGAACGGATAAGCGCACCAGTGTCGACAACGCCGTGCCAACCTTGCCTGCAACTGGAGGATGCCCGCGGCCATCTTTGATATGGCAGCCTTGGCAGGATGAAGAATTGAATACCGGGCCTAGCCCGCTGCGATTGGCCGGCAGACTGCCTCTAGGTACCCAGGCATTGCGGAAAAAGGCATTACCAACAAAAAATTCCATACGCCGCGATGGCGGCAAATTAGTGCTAGGCATGGAGAAAGCGTTGGCATCCTGACGCTGTGTACTGGCAGCGCCGCCAGAAAACACCTCCCCGCTCTCCAACTCGGCCTGACGAGGCTCCACTTCACACCCGCAGATAAGCGCTGTCAACAGTGCGAAAGCTACAAGCATGACGCAATTGCCGGGAACGCGATCACTCATGGCTTTGCAACATAGCCTCAGCACCTAAGCTCATTTCGCCATCCACTCAATGGCAGCTTGACAGTCCTGTTGCGAATAGCCGCCGCACAGATCCCGCCGCTGAAGTGTTTGATCATTCGGTTTATACCTTGGTCAGACTGCCAAACACTGAAAACACGGTTTTTAGCGTCTTGATTAGCCTGTACACAAGTGAATATTGAGATCACTGCGAGCTATATGACTGATTATTGAAATTAGTCGACTGCCCACCAACTCTCAATAGCTAAACTGCCTGACAACAATAATAATAAGCCCGCACACTCCGCTGCACATCCACTTCAATTCTGGCACATCAGATCGCAGATCAACACCTATTTATTCAGAGTAGAAGCCACAAAACAACATCAGCCAAATGCAGATGTAGCCTGCCCAAGTTAAAAGGCTACATTGTGCTTACTTAATATACGCATGTACCAACAGTAGAACCCACCGCATTTGGGGTCTAGTGCGACATTGCACCACAGGCCTCCCACCCAAAACTGAAGTCTGCTGGAAATAGCTTTAATGCCAGACAAATTGTCGCAGCCATCACACTGGTATGTCCAGCCAACGGCGCAGACCGACAAGGCCGGATTGCATGATTGGTGACCAAGCGAAATCCTGATTTTCAGGTATTTGAAGAGGGATACCTGCTGAGCTTTCTGGTACGCCGGCCTTCCACTGTAGAAGCATGAGCGAGTTACTAGAACAGACCAATACGATCCCTTGTAGCCGGCTTGCATCCGTGGCCGCCCAGTGCGTAGCGGCCCAGGCGAGCATTGCCCGCACTTGGCGCTCGGTCACTGCCTGGGCGAAAGAGGATCGCAGCAACCAGCGACACAGACTGATCGGAAATGTCCAGTCGTGGCGGGGGCCGCACTGTTGGACCCAGACTAGCAACTGCGTTATCAACTCCTTGCCCGCAACCAGATCTAACTCAAGAATGGTCGGACAGCAACGCAATAATAACTTCCGATAGTGCTCCCATTGTGCGCGGCTATAGCTAAGGTCATTTGTCGGTTTCAAATAAAAGGAATGACCAGCCCTGCACGGTGCTAGACCTGCGTTTTTTTGTTGCATAGTGGACTCCCTCCGTGTCGGTAATCGCCAAATCTCGTGTCCGCCTCAGCCAGCAAGGCCCATATAAGAAAATTCATTGACCCACATCAATAAAAGATGACATCCCAACTTATAAACTAGCAAAACTTATCGTTAAACATCACCGCGACAAACAGCCACAGCTACTAACTAGCGATTTGGGATAATCAAGCGACCATACGCTCGTGGAAAGAGATCAAGGTGCTTATCGACTCACAACGTGCGTCATTGCGTCACGGTTGAGCTCTCACAACAAAGAAAATAGCTTAAAGATTAATAAAGCAGCCTATAGAAAGCTGCCTGAATGACGTTTCTATAGTCAGTTTTCAATAGTCGAAAACAGACCTAAGCGCTATAAGCGCCAGCCGCGCCTTGCCATGAGATATGAAATGAAATTTCAGTGCTCGTTACATCCGGTCATCAACCGGGGCATTCGTGCCTGGTCATCGGTGCCTTTCGCAACCGAAAGAGCAAGAATCCCGTGCTAGGTCATCATGCATCGCGCTTCGGAGCCTTTCTCCAATCCTTCGCGGCACTGCTCTGGCTTCCTCAAGCAGCAGCTATCGCCTGGGCAGTTCAAGGCCTATTGGACAACCGTGGCATGTCGGTAGTCTGGCCGGCTGCATTGATTATGCTATTGGTTGGCGTGATACGTAGCCTGATAGATGCCTGGGGGGGGCGGATTCTCTACTGCAGCGCTCGGGCCCACATTTCTGGACTGCGGCACGATGCACTAATCAGCCTGGCAAGCCGCTCACCCCAGGATACCCAGCGCGCCAGCTCCGGCGAGGCTGCTAGCGTGCTCGCTGAGCAGGCAGAAGCTCTTCTCCCATATCTGCTGCGCTACCTGCCCGTGCAGCAACGAGTGATGACCCTGCCACTGCTGATTGCCGCTGTCACCGCCTGGTTCTCATGGACAGCCGCACTGGTGCTGTTGTTCGCCGCCCCGTTGATTCCAATGTTTATGGCGTTAGTCGGCTGGCAAGCCAAGGCTGCTGCCGAGAAACAATGGGTGGAGGCAGGGGCCATGAACGGATTTCTTCTTGACCGCCTGCGCGGCCTCACTACCCTGCGCGCCTTGGACGCCGTCGAACCTACCGCCGAACGTCTGCAGTACTCCGCCCAATCGCTGCGCCAACGCACGATGCGCGTCCTGCGCATCGCCTTTTTATCGTCAGCCGTACTGGAGCTATTCTCAGCGCTTGGGGTAGCACTGGTTGCGGTTTATGTAGGCTTCCATCTGCTCGGCTATCTGAACTTCGGAGCATGGGGTGAACGCCTGAGCCTTGGCGAAGGGCTCTTCATTCTGCTCTTGGCACCTACCTTCTTCGAGCCGCTGCGTGATCTATCTGCGGTCTGGCATGACCGTGCTTCGGGCGCTTCGGCCATCGAGGCAATGGCCCGCCTCACTGAACGAGGTGCATCATTGCCTGAGCGCAGCACAGCACCCCCAGGCGGCGCGCTGCTGAACCTCTATGAACTGGCAGTACAACATGCAGGCAAGCAGCGGCCTGCCTTCAGCGAACTGTCACTTACCCTGCAATCAGGTGAACACCTGGCCATTACCGGCACCAGCGGTTGTGGAAAATCCACACTGCTGGCAGCCATCGCCGGTTTGCTGCCGATCAGTGCTGGCAGCCTGAGCACGTCGCTCAAACCAGGAGAAATCGGCTGGATCGGCCAGCGGCCTCATATCTTCGCCGGCACCGTGCACGCCAACGTCGCGCTGGGTCGGCCTCAGGTGGACAAAGCTGCCGTTCAACAGGCCCTGGTGACAGCTCGCCTGCAGGCGGTAGACCAAGCGCATCCTAGGCAGGTGCTTGGTGAGGGAGGCATAGGCCTGTCCGGAGGAGAGGCGCTGCGCCTGGCTCTGGCACGTATCGCTGCCGACCCTTCGATCCGGCTTATTCTGGCAGACGAACCCACCGCCCACCTTGACCGTCAGACGGCTCGCGAAATCACCCAGGCACTGCTCGAGCTGGGGCGCGGTCGCACGCTGCTGGTCGCCACCCACGACCCGGCGCTGGCCGCGGCACTTCACCGGCAGGTGAGGCTCGACGAGCTCTGTCAGCCGAACGAGAACGTTCAGCGGACGGAACTGGAGCTGCAGCCATGATAAGTCCGCGCCTGTCGTCCTCACTGCACAGCCTGCAACCGCTGGTGAGATTGTTTTATAGGAACCATCGTATCCTGTTACTGAGCGGAGTCGTGCTGGCCTGCCTAACAGTACTGGCCGGCATGGCTCTACTGGGATTGTCTGGGTGGTTCATAAGCGCCACCGCGATCGCCGGCCTGAGTGCTGTCACTGCCCTCACCTTCGATGTGTTTATGCCGTCGTCCGGCATTCGTCTATTTACTCTGGCGCGAACCTTCGCCCGCTACGGCGAACGCTTGATCAGTCATGACGCCACCCTGGCGGTACTGGCCGATTTGCGTGTGCGTCTATTCCGGGGCTGGGCGGCACCGCAAGCCGCGCGCAACCTCGCCCTGCGCCCCTCCAGCTTGCTGTATCGCCTGACTGGCGATATCGACGCTCTCGACTCGCTTTATCTACGCTTGCTGATTCCCCTCGGCGCGGCATTGGCGGCTACGCTCGCTGCATCCATCGCCTTAGCGCTGATAAAGGTAGAGCTTGGCATCGCAGTATTGCTGACCATGACCCTGTCCAGCCTGGTGATTCTGCAACGCACCTGGACAGCAGCACTGCGCCCGGCGCGCCTGCGTGCGCACGCCATCGAGGCATTGCGCAGTGGAACTGCTGATCTGGTATCTGGACAGAGCGAATTGCTGCTGGCCAACCGCTTGGACGCCCAGTGCCAACATATCGAGCAAATCGATGCACGACTGGCTACTTACGACGATCAACTGCACAGTATCGATACCCGCGCAGCCCTGGGGTTTGGGCTGCTTAGTTATATCCTACAGGCGGCCACCCTACTGGTTTGCGGCTGGCTGGTAGTCAATCACATGATTACTGTGCCGGTAGCAGTGCTCGCGGTATTGGTCACCCTCGGCATGAGTGAGCCACTGGCGGCCCTGCGACGCGGCGCACTGGAAATGGGCCGCACCACACTAGCGGCACGCCGCCTGAACCCGCAACTGACCAATCTTGATGAGTCGACAAAGCTGCCGTCACTCGCGATTAACGGCTCCAATGCACTCATCATGAGCAACGTTACCGCCCGCTATGAAGGCAGTAGCAGCGATTGCCTGCACGGTATTGACATGCAGTTGCAGCACGGCGAACGCATCGCCGTGATCGGGGCAAGTGGTGCCGGCAAGTCATCATTATTATCACTGCTGACTGGCGAGCTGTCGCCACGCTGCGGCAGTTTGCAGATTGCCAGACACGGCTGGCTGACTCAGCGCACCGAGCTGTTTCAGGACACCTTGCGTGACAACCTACGCCTGGCCAACGCCACCGCGAGCGACGACCAGCTCTGGCAAGCCCTCGACATTGCAGGCCTGGCCGACACCATCACCGATTGGCCGCACGGTCTGGACACGCTACTGGGCGAAGGCGGCCTCGGCCTTTCCGGTGGCCAGGCCCGTCGCCTTGCCCTGGCACGCCTGCTATTACGTAAAGCCTCGATATGGCTGCTGGACGAACCGACCGATGGCCTTGACGCGCAGACAGCCAACGACGTGTTGAGCCGCTTGGACGAACACGGCTGCGGACACACCTGGCTGCTGGCCACTCACCTACGCCGCGAAGCCCAACTGGCCGAGCGTCTCATGGTGATTGAGCACGGTCGCGTTACCGGCCATCACCAGCGTGGTAGCCAAGAATATGACGATCTGTTGCGCAACTTGCGCGACGACTGACATGCCCTCATGAACTCACTACACCTAAGGAAACAGCCATGGACTTAGACATAGTCAGTCTGTCGCGATTGCAATTCGCGCTCACTGCGCTCTATCACTTTCTGTTCGTACCCCTGACGCTCGGACTGTCCGTTCTGCTTGCCATCATGGAAACCATCTATGTAATGAGCGGGCGGATTATTTGGCGGCAGATGACTAAATTCTGGGGGACTCTGTTCGGCATCAACTTCGTTATGGGTGTCGCCACCGGAATCGTCATGGAGTTCCAGTTCGGTATGAACTGGAGCTATTACAGCCACTACGTCGGCGATATCTTTGGTGCACCGCTGGCCATCGAAGGATTGATGGCATTCTTTCTGGAAGCCACCTTTGTCGGCCTGTTCTTCTTCGGCTGGGACAAGCTCACTCGGGTCAAACACCTTGCCGTTACCTGGCTGATGGCTCTGGGCACCAATTTCTCGGCGTTGTGGATTCTCATCGCCAATGGCTGGATGCAGAACCCGGTTGGCTCAGAGTTCAACCCCCAGACCATGCGCATGGAGGTCAACGACTTCTTCGCCGTACTGATGAATCCGGTGGCTCAGGCGAAATTCGTGCACACCGTGTCGGCCGGTTATGTCTGCGGTGCGATCTTCGTGCTAGGCATCTCCGCGTGGTACCTGCTCAAGGGTCGCCATGTTGACCTGGCCAAACGCTCCATGGCGGTTGCCGCGTCCTTTGGATTGGCCGGCTCGCTGTCGGTAGTAGTGCTCGGTGACGAGAGCGGTTACCTGTCTGGCGAACACCAGAAGATGAAGCTGGCAGCCATCGAAGCCATGTGGGAAACCCAACCTGCACCGGCATCCTTTACCGCCTTCGGCTTCCCAGACCAGGAGGCTCGCGAGACCCACTATGCGCTGCATATCCCCATTGTTATGGGCTTGATCGGCACCCGCTCGCTGACTACGGAAATGCCCGGCATCAACGACCTAGTACTCAGCGCCGAGCAACGCATCCGGCGCGGCATCCTGGCTTACGATGCGCTAGAGCAGATCCGAGCAGAGGGCTCCACAACCAGCATCTCACCAGCACTCAAGGAGAAATTCGAGAGTACTGGAGTAGATCTGGGTTATGCGCTGCTGCTCAAGCGCTATGTTGATGACCCGCGTCAGGCGACCGACGAGCAAATCAGCAAAGCCGCGTGGGACACGGTGCCACATGTGGCCCCTTTGTTTTGGTCGTTCCGCATCATGGTCGCCCTGGGCATGTTCTTCATCGTGCTCACCGCCGCATTTTTCTGGCTGTCGACACGCCATCGCCTTGATAAACACCGCTGGCTGCTAAAGGTTGCGGTATACGCAATCCCATTGCCATGGGTCGCCATCGAGTGCGGCTGGCTAGTTGCCGAGTACGGCCGGCAACCCTGGGTCATCGAGGGCGTGCTACCAACCGCCTTAGCGGTTTCAAACCTCGGTGTCAAAACCCTCTTGCTTACCATCGTCTGCTTCGTCGCGATCTACACCGTGCTGCTGGTCATCGAGATGAAGTTGATGCTCAAGGCCATCAAGCAAGGCCCGGAAGACGAGCCAGAGGAGTCTGGAGCAACACAGCCAACACTAGCTCCAGTCACAACTTACCAACCTCTCCACTCGTCTGCGGAGTAATGCCATGATCCTGCATGAACTACTGAACTACGACACCCTCAGGCTCATCTGGTGGGTGTTGCTCGGCGTCCTGTTGATCGGATTTGCAGTGATGGGCGGATTTGACCTAGGCACCGGTACCCTGCTGCCCTTCATAGCAAAAAACGATCTGGAACGACGTGTGGTGATCAACGCAGTCGGCCCTACATGGGAAGGAAATCAGGTGTGGCTGATTCTAGGTGGCGGTGCCATTTTTGCCGCCTGGCCGCAGCTCTACGCCGTATCTTTTTCCGGCTTCTATCTGGCCATGTTCATCATTCTGGTGGCGCTGATCATTCGACCGGTGGCATTCAAGTACCGCAGTAAACGCGAGTCGAAGGCTTGGCGCAGTCGTTGGGACTGGGCGCTATTCGTTGGCGGCTTCGTGCCTGCCTTAATCTGCGGTGTAGCGGTGGGCAACGTTATACAAGGCGTACCGTTTCGCCTGACACCCGAGATGTACATCTACTACGACGGTGGCTTCTTCGAGCTGCTCAATCCCTTTGCAGTACTCTGCGGCCTGGTCTCGGTAAGCATGCTGGTAGCACACGGTGCTGCCTGGCTTCGCATCAAGACCGACGGCGTACTGGCTGAACGAGCGCGCACCATCGGCAGTATCGCCATGCTGATCACGATCGTTCTATATGCATTGGCCGGTGTAGCGCTTTGGCAATGGATCGAAGGCTACAGCATTACATCAGTGATCAATACGACCGGCCCCTCCAACCCATTATTCAAGACCGCCGCGGTCAGCCAAGGCGCTTGGCTCACCAACTACGAGAGCCAGCCCTGGACACTACTGGCACCGGTCGTGGGTTTCGCCGGCACGCTTCTGGCCTGTCTGTTGATGCGTGCCCACCGTGACAATCTGGCCATGCTCGCAAGCAGTCTGGGTATCACCGGCATCATCACCTCGGTGGGTATGGCGATGTTTCCCTTCATCCTGCCGTCATCGGTCGATCCTAGCTTCAGCCTGACCGTATGGGACTCCTCATCCAGCCACATGACCCTGTTCATCATGCTGGTCAGCACGGCCATTTTCTTGCCGCTCATCGTGGCCTACACCACCTGGGTGTACCGCGTGTTGTGGGGCAAAGTCGACGCCAAGGCTATTGAAGGTGGCAAGGGCCACGC
>Ga0265797_10011190_pt1 | contig 11295 bp, 9 predicted proteins | sample P2T30metagenome_FD_192433 | JGI IMG/M metagenome (GOLD analysis project Ga0265797, IMG submission 192433) | Plant litter microbial communities from East Loma Ridge, Irvine, California - P2 T30 | ecosystem: Environmental > Terrestrial > Plant litter > Unclassified | place: USA: California... | reverse complement strand
GATGAACGCCGATCCGGTCAAGTATGAAGTGGACAAGGAATCGGGCGCGATCTTCGTCGACCGCTTCATGGGCACCGCCATGCACTACCCGTGCAACTATGGCTACATCCCGAACACCATCGCCGACGACGGCGACCCGTGCGACGTGCTGGTCATCACCCCGTTCGCCCTGATCCCGGGCGTGGTGGTGCGCTGCCGCGTGCTGGGCGTGCTGAAGATGACCGACGAAGCCGGCGGCGACTCGAAGATCCTGGCCGTGCCGGTCGAGAAGCTGCTGCCGCTGTACAGCAGCCTGAAGACCGTGGAAGACGTCCCGGAACTGACCCTGCGCCAGATCCAGCACTTCTTCGAGCACTACAAGGACCTGGAAAAGGGCAAGTGGGTCAAGGTCGAAGGCTGGGAAGGCCCGGACGCCGCCAAGCAGGAAATCCTGAACGGCGTGAAGGCTTACGAGTCGAAGCAGCAGTAATCCTGCTCGCGCGCGGTCTTGCCGCGCGTTTGCCGAAAAGGGCTGGCGCCTTGTGGGTGCCGGCCCTTTTTGTTTCCGATGAGGCTTACCAGCCGATATCCCGCAGCAGCGGGAAGGTCAGGTCGCGCGGCGGCGTCACCTCGTGGGTGAGGTCGTCGTTGATCGACGGTTCCATCAGCTGGTTCGGCTTGGCCTCGGTGGTGTAGTGCGAGACCGTCGAGCCCGGCGAGTAGATGCTGGGCGTGTACAGCAGGATGCGCCCTTGCGCATCGGTGCCGGCCAGGCGGGTCGTGTTCAGCCCGAGGCTGGCGACCACGCCCGACTGGGTGCGCGAGCGGCGCTGCAGCGAGGCCTTGATCGCGGCGCCGTCCGCCTGCGTCACGCGCACCGACGGGATCGCGATCGACGGGTCGTTGCCGCTCATGCCGGCCACGTCGCCGGGCTGGTTGTCGGCCACCACCATGCCGATCGCGCCGGCCGCCTGCACGTTCCTGGCCTTGGTCACGAAGTCGCACGTGCCACGGTCGACCAGCGCGACGTTGCCGCGCACCGCCAGCGCGTTCAGGCTGTTCAGCGGATCGCAGGCCAGGCCGCTGCCGCTCGGCTGGTCGACCACCGGCATCAGCTGGCCGCGCACCGGCGGATTGGAAAGCGCCGGGCCGAAGGAGGCATCGCCGACCTGGTAGTCGCCCGCGGCTCCGCCGGCCGCGCTGCCCGACACCGCCAGGTTCGAGGACGGATCCAGTACCTGCGGCACGTTGGCGGTCACGATCGGGCCGTTCCACGACAGGCCGCGCCAGGTGACGGCCGAGGCGGCGCGCTGGGCGGCGCTGAGCTCGACCCAGGTGCGGTTCAGGCGGTTGTCGAGCAGGTAGTAATCCCAGATCGAAGGCTGGTTGAGAATCTGCTCGCCGGTCTCGTCGTCCGTGAAGGTCTGGAAGCCGAGGCCGTGCGCGAATTCGTGCAGCAGCACCGTCACCAAGTCGATGCCGTCGCCGAAGTTGCGGTCCAGGCCGAGGTAGAAGCCGGGGCCGGGCAGGCAGTCGGGGAACAGGCCGAGGCGCGAATTGAAGCGCGCAATGATGTGCGGCTCGCCCGGCGTGGCGACGTCCTCGCCGGCCAGCTTGCTGGCCAGCGCGCTCGGGTACCAGGTGTTTGCACGCGGCGCGTTCGGGAAGTCCGACCAGATCTCGTTGGCGCCGGCCGAGCCCAGCACCGCGCTGGTGGCGTCGCAGGACAGCGGCACGAAGGAAGCGCCGATGCGGATCGGCACGCTGCTGGTGAGCGTGGCGCCCCAGATGTCGGCGGCGCGCTGGAAGGCGTTCAGGCGCTGCTGTCCGAGCGTGGTGCCGGGGTTGCCGCCGACCGGCGTGGCCGGGGTCGGGTCGTTGAAGCCGACCCCGGGCTGGTTCAGGTTGACGATCACGATGGTGGCCGCCGCCCGGGCCGGGTTTGAAGCGGCGCCGACGGCGATGACGCCGCAGGCCAGCGCGACCGTGGCGGCGATGCCGGCGGCGGTGTTGGCCAGGCGCTGCAGGCGCGACGGCACGGGCGTTTGTTCAGCGGGCTTCATGGGCGGGCTCCTTGTGCTCGGCGTGGGTGGCGTTGGGCGAGGCCCCGTGCAGCGCGTGCTGCGCCGCATCGGCACCCTGGACGCATTCTTCGGACAGCTTGCCGTCGGCGCCGCGGGTGACGACCTCATAGACCAGGGTTTTTTCGCCCAGGCGCACGCCGCGCGCCCCGCTGCGGCGGTTGCTCAGGGCTTGCGCCTGGGGCGCGCCGGCCATGGCCGCGGCGGACGGCGGCGCCTTGGCGCGCAGCGCCCGCAATTCGTCGGGCGTGGGCGCGCGCATCTTGCCGGTCTGCGCATCGCGCACCACGACCATGCCCGAGCCGGCATCCTGTTCCTGCGCCTTGGCCTGCAGCGAGAAGAGGGCTAGGGCGCACAGCGCGGCCATGGCGCTGGCGGTCAGCATTCTTTGTTTCGACATGATGTTCTCCTTACGATTGCTGCCTGCGGCGCAGCAGGCCGAGTCCGCCCAGCCCCATGGCCAGCATCATCCACGTCGACGGTTCCGGCACCGCCGTTACGACTGAGACCGTGTCCAGGCCCACATAGCTCAGGGAATCGGCCGAACCCAGGTAGCGGAATGCGAAGCGGGCAGGGCCGTCGGCTTCGAGGGCGATGCTGAACCCGGCCCAGTCGGACGGGTAGCCGCCGGTGTTGCCGATGGTAGTCAAGAGCGTCGTGAAATCGGCTGGATCGCTGCCGCCGGTCGAGAGGCGTACTTCGAGGTAGTCGTTGAAGCCGGGCTCGCCTGTGGTGCGCGTGTAGAAGTTCAGCAGCGTGGCGCCGGACAGGTCGAGGGTGGGCGTGATCAGCCAGTTGTCGACGTTGCCGCTGCCGTTGGCGGCGCCGAGGAAGCTGGCGGCGGCATAGGAATCGGCGGGACCGGCCTGGGCCGGAAACAGCCCATCATTGCCCTGGAACCAGGCACTGCCGGCGGGGACGCTGGCGTTCACCTGCGTCCATCCGCCCAGGCCGCCGACGTTGTTGAATCCTTCATTCAAGATCTCGACCCCGGCCGCCTGCGCGCCCGTGGAGCCCAGTGCCGCCAGCGACAGTGCCGCTGCAGCACTCAAGGTTTTCGCGGAAAGCCCTTTCATGGTGAAAGCCCTTTCATGGAAGCCAGTAGGGATGGTGGACCGCTCGCGCTGGCTGGTCGACGAGGCCATTGATGGGCTCATCTTATGAGTCGAATGACAACAGGGCTTGATCTTCAGCTAACGGATGAGCTGAATCGATGAGGTATCGCGGGGCGGTACTGCAGAGGGAGCGAGGTGGGACGCTTTGGCGGGCACGGGGTGCCCACCCTACGGTAGAACGCAGGTAGGGTGGGCACCGTACCCACCATGCATGAAGTGGAGTCAGCGTTTGGCCATGAAACTGCGCAGCCGCAGCTTGCCGACGATGCCGATCGGAAAGAAATAAATCGACAGGATGAACAGCACCCCCAGCCACAGCATCCAGCGGTCAGGATGCAGCGCCGCCGCCAGCATCGGCACGCCGGACAGCGCCTCGGACGCGTGGCCCATCAGGGTCTTGAGATAGTTCTGCGCCAGGATGAACAGCGTCGCCCCGATCACCGCGCCATACATCGTCCCCATGCCGCCGATCACGACGATCAAGAGGATGTCGGTCATGACCTCGAAGCCGAGCGAAGTCTTGGGTCCGACGTAGCGCAGCCACAGCGCCATCAGCGCGCCGGCCAGCGCCGCCACGACGGCCGCCAGCACGTTGGCCCAGATGCGGTAGACCACGGTGCGATAGCCCAGCGCCTCGGCGCGGAACTCGTTCTCGCGGATCGCCTGCAGCACGCGCCCGAACGGCGAATTCACCAGGCGCAGCAGGAACAGGAACAGCAGCGCGCAGCCGAAGAACACGAGGTAATAGGTGATGAGCTTGCCGTCCACGGCGCGCCCGAACACCTCGTTCTCCACCAGCGTGAAGCCCGGCGACAGCAGCTCGGGCACGCTGAAGGTGCGCCCGTCCTCGCCGCCGGTGAAGTCGGACAATTGCGAGGCCAGCACCGCGAACGAGGAGGCGACGGCCAGCGTGATCATGGCGTAGAAGATCGCCCGCACCCGCAGCGCGAACAGGCCGATCACGAAAGCCAGCGCCACCGTCAGCAGCAGCGCCAGCACCAGGCCGATTGAGGCCACGCGCCAGGTCGGCTCCTCGACGCTGGCCAGCGCGATGCCGACGCCATAGGCGCCGATGCCGTAGAACATGGTGTGGGCAAACGAGACGATGCCGGTATAGCCCAGCAGCAGGTCGTAGGACGCGACCAGCACGATATAGATGCAGATCGTGGCCGCCGTGTTCAACGGACGCGCGCCGGAAAACAGGAAGGGCGCCAGCAGCAGCCCCAGCACGATGGCGGCCAGGACCAGGCCCAGCAGGCGGCTGCGCGGCAGATCGCCGGAAAGGAATTTGACCAGCATGCTCTAGCCTCGCGATTTCGAATACAGCCCGGCCGGGCGCCACAGCAGGATGGCGATCATCAGGATGATGTTCGACACCAGCGCGACCTTGGGCGCCAGGAAGCCGGCGTAATTGGCCACCAGCGCCATCAGCAGCGCCCCGATGAAGCAGCCGCCGACCGAACCCAGGCCGCCGATGATGATCACGATAAAGATCATCACCGTGATGTCGGCCCCCATCGCCGCCGACAGCGTCTCCTTGTACAGTCCCCACATCACGCCGCCCAGGCCGGCCAGTGCCGAGCCCGCTGCGAACACGGCGACGAACAGGCGGCGGATGCGGTAGCCCATGGCTTCGACCATCTCGCCGTTCTCGACGCCGGCGCGGATCAGGAGTCCGATGCGGGTGCGGTTCAGGGTCAGGAACATGGCCACGAACACCACCAGCCCGACCACGACCGCGAGCAGCCGGTATTTCTCGATCGCGGCATCGCCCAGGAAGATGGCGCCGCGCAGCGCGGCCGGCAGCGGCAGCGGCACCTGTTCGGCGCCCCAGATCACGTTGATCAGCTGCTCGGTCACGATCATGCCGCCCATCGTGATCAGGATCTGTTTTAAATGCTGGCCGTAGACCGGCATGATGATGATGCGCTCGAAGGCCCAGCCCAGCAGGGCCGTCACCGCCATCGCCAGCAGCACGGCCAGACCGAGGGCGCCGAGGTTGGCGGCCAGCGAATCGGCTTCCAGCCAGTCGCGCATCGGCAGCAGCACCAGCGTCGCGGAAAAGGCGCCGACCGAGACGAAGGCGCCGTGGCCGAAGTTCAGCACGTTCATCAGGCCGAACACGAGGGTCAGCCCGCTGGCCATGATGAACATCATCATGCCCATCGCCAGCCCGGCGACGCTCAGGGTAACCCAGGTCGGGAAGCTGACGAAAGGCAGCACGGCCAGCGCCAGCAGCGGCACCAGCAGCAGCGGCGCGATGTCCGGCCGGCTTGCCGGCAAGGGCGTGTCCGGCGCGGCGGCCGGGGCATCCTTGTCCTTGGTGATGGGGAGGGTAGCGCTCACGGTTCGATTCCAATCATTGATGTGTGTCCAATGCGAGGCCGAGCAGCCGCTGCTGCAGCGCCTCGTCGGCGGCCAGCTCGCGCATCGCGCCGGTGTGCACGACGCGGCCGTCGTCCATTACGCCGACGCTGTCGCCGAGCGTGCGCACGAAGTTGAAGTTCTGCTCGACCAGCAGGATGGTGGTTTGCGTGTCCTTGAGTTCGCGGAAGGCCGCCATCAGGCTGTGCACGATGGCCGGGGCCAGGCCCTTGGTCGGCTCGTCCACCAGCAGCAGTTTGCTGGGTTCGACGATGGCGCGCGCGATCGCCACCATCTGCTTCTGCCCGCCGGACAGGTTGCCGGCCGGGTAGTGCCAGAATTTCCTCAAGGCCGGGAAGAAGCCGCAGATCCAGTCGACGCGCGCCGAATCCAGCGGGCCGCTGCGTGCGGCCAGCATCAGGTTTTCGCGCACGCTGAGTTCCGAAAACACGGCCATGCTTTCCGGGACGTAGGCGATGCCGGCGCGCGCAATGTCCGGCGTGGCCATCCTGGTGATGTCGCGGCCGTCGAACACGATCGAACCGCTGCTGGCCTTCCACAAGCCCATGATGGTGCGCAGGGTGGTGGTCTTGCCGGCGCCGTTGCGGCCCAGCAGGACCGAAAGGCCGCCGCGCGGCACGGCGAGGTCGACGCCCTGCAGGATGTGGTACTGGCCGATGTGGGTGTGGACGCCGGACAGCGTCAGGATCGCGTCCGTGGACGCCGCCTCAGGCGGCTTCGGGTGTGCCAAGATAGGCCTCCTGCACGATTTTCGATTGCATGACCTCCGCCGGCTTGCCGTCCGCCACCAGTGCGCCGTTGTGCAGCACGATGATGCGGTCGGCCAGCGCGCGCACGACGTCCATCTTGTGCTCGACCAGCAGCACGGTCTTGTCGCGCTCGGCCTTCACCTCGTGGATCAGGTCGAGCACCACCGGCACCTCGTCCACGCTCATGCCGGCGGTCGGTTCGTCGAACATCAGGATGTCGGGTTCGAGCGCCAGCAGGATCGCGACCTCGAGCTTGCGCTGGTCGCCGTGCGACAGGGTGCCGACCCAGGTGTCGCGCTTGCCCACCAGGGACACGCGTTCCAGATAGTTCTCGGCGCGTGCGATCAGGTCGCGGTGGCCGAACCAGGTCGAGAACATCGACATGCCCACGCCGGCCCGGCTCTGCACCGCCAGCCGCACGTTTTCCATCACGGTAAGGTGCGGGAACAGGTTGGTCAGCTGGAATGCGCGCCCGATGCCCATGCGCGTGCGGCGCGCCGGGCCGAACTTCGTGATGTCCTGGCCGCGCAGGAACACGCTGCCCGAGGTGGCCGCCAACTGGCCCGAGATCAGGTTGAACCAGGTGGTCTTGCCGGCGCCGTTCGGGCCCACGATCACGGTCAGCGTGCCGGGATGGAACTCGGCGGTCACGCCGTTCACCGCGACGTGGCCGCCGAAGCGGATCGTCAGGTCGCGCGTGGCCAGCGAGGGCAGGGAGCGTACGAGCGTCATGTCAGCGCTTGTTCTTCACCGGCAGCGGCAGTTCGCTGGCGGGGATCTCGCGCACCAGTTCCAGCAGGTCCCACTCGTTCGCCTGGGCCTTCTTGATGCGGAAGTGGTACATCGGCTGCAGCGCCTGGTGGTCTTCCTTGCGGAAGCTCATGGTGCCTTTCGGGGTCTCGAAATTCATGCCTTCCATGGCCGTCACCAGCTGTTCGCTGTTCCCGCTCGGGACCTTTTGCAGCGCCGCGAACACGGCGCCGGCCGCCGCCATCCCGCCCGCGGTGAACATGTCGGGCGGGGCCTTGAAGCGCTTCGTATGCTCGGCCACCAGCCAGTCGTTCATCTTGTTCTTGGGGAAGCCGTAGTAATAATAGATGGTGCCTTCGGTGCCGGCATAGGCCTTCCAGGTCTTCATCACCGGCAGGATGTTGCCGCCCGGCGCCAGCACGATGCCGTAGCGTTCCGGCTTCATGTCGGCGATCTTGTTCAGCGGGTTCGGGCCGGCCCAGACGATGGACAGGATGCGCGGCTGCGGCTTGTCCTTCAGCGCGTCGAACAGGCGCTGGGTCGGCGCGGTGAAATCGGTCGAGGCGGCCGGTGCATATTCCTCGTGCACGACCTTTACCTTGCTGCCGGTGGCGGCCAGCGCGTCCTTGCCGGACTTGATGGCGTCGCGCCCGAAGGCATAATCCTGGGCCAGGAAGGCCACGCTGCCGCTCTTGAGCGTCGAGGCGGCGGCCAAGGCATCCTGCATCGAGCTGCGCGCGGTGCGGAAGATGTACTTGTTCCACTTGGCGCCGGTGATCTCGTCGGCCACGGCCGGCTCGACGATCAGCACCTTCTTGTATTCCTTCGCCACCGGCAGCATCGCCAGCGCCGAGCCGGACGAGGTGGTGCCGACCGCGATGTCGACCTTGTCGTCGCCATAGGCTTCGGCCAGCAGGGTGCGCCCGAGGTCCGGCTTGCCCTGGTCGTCCTTGACGATCACGCGGATCTTGCGGCCGTTGATTTCCATCTTCCCGCCGGTCAGGTATTCCAGGCCCATCATGAAACCGGTCTCGGTTTCCTTGGCATAGGCTTCCAGTGCACCGGTCTTGCCGGCGATCAGGGCGACTTTCAGGTCGGGGGCGGCCAATGCGCCGGCACTGGCGCCGGCGCCGAGGGCAAAGGCGGCGAACAGGGCGGCCGGCAGGGGTTTGAAGCGGTTCATGTGTTCTCCTCGTCTCTGGTGCTTTGTATTTTTTCAGGGCAGGGCGGTCAGGAAACGCTCGATGGCGTCCATGGCGGCCGGCTCGGTCAGCATCGGCGCATGGCCGACGTTGGGCACTTCCACGTACAGCATCGATGGCGCCGCGCGCCGCATCCAGTCGGCCTGGCGTGCTTCGACCAGGTCGGACAGGGCGCCGCGCACCAGCAGCACCGGACGCTCGCGCACCAGCTTGCGGAACGCCATGCGCAGGGACAGCGACGTCGGTTTCAGTTTACCGTCCTGTAGCGAAATGGCAATATTCGGGTCGTAGCGCGGCGCCAGCCGGCCCTCGGTATCGGGCGCGAAGGCGCGCCGCGCCCACTTGTCCCATTCCTGCTCGGGGTTGTCCGGGAAGGCGCACAGGTTGATGTCCTTGACGTAGCAGGCGGCGTCAAGCCAGGAGGCGGGCTGCACCCGCTTGGCGGCGTAGCCCGCGATGCGCGCCAGGCCGCGCTCCGACAGGACCGGGCCGATGTCGTTCAGGACGGCGGCCGCGACCAGGTCGATGTGCCGCGACGCCAGCGTCATCGTGATCAGGCCGCCCATCGAGGTGCCGACGAAGACGGCGCGGGCGATGCCCAGGTCCGCCATCAGCTTGGCGACGTCGCCGGCATACACCTTGGGGTTGTAGTTGGCGGGATCCGGATCGCGCTGCGAATTGCCGCGGCCGCGCACATCGAGCGCCAGCACGCGCCGGCCCAGGGCGGCGATGGCGGGAGCGAATTCGTCGAAGTCGGCCGAATTGCGCGTCAGCCCGTGCAGGCAGATCACGGGCAGGCGCGCCGGCAGCGGAGCCGCCCCGACCGTAGCGTGCGCGCCAGCCCCGCTCGCCGGGTAGTCGCGCGCGTACAGCGTCAGGCCGTTCGTGCTGGTGTAGGTGATAGGTGTGAAATTTGGCACGCTGGGAACATCCTTTGCTGGAGCCTCTCCCAAGGCCCCGGTTCGAATCGCGGGCATAGGCCATCCACCGGCGCCCGCGGCGCGGATGGATGGCCGCACTTCCGCCAACTAGAGGTCAGAAGCGGTACTCGACCGTCCCCTGCACGGTACGCGGCGCGCCGTAGAAGGCGGTCAACGTGCCCTGGTTGCCCAGGGTCGGGAACAGGTAGCCGGCGGTCTTGTAGCGTTCGTCGTTCAGGTTCTTGCCGTGGATGCCCACGCGCAGCTTGCCGTCGGTGCGGGTCCACAGGATGCTGGCGTCGTACAGCTTGTACGAGTCCTGGTCCAGTATCGAGACGGTCTCGAACTGGTTGGTGGCGCCGCGGTAGGAAGCGCTGCCGATCAGCGTCAGGCGGCCGCCTACCCCGCCCAGCGGCAGCGGGACCTCGTAGGTCGCGCGCAGGTTGGCCGAGTTCTTCGGCGTGTTCTGGAACACGCGCTGGCTGGCCACGTTGACGCCGGCCACGATGTACTCGTCGTACTTGGCGTCGATGTAGCTGTACATGCCGGCCAGCGAGAAGTTCGGGGTCAGGTGGGCCACCGCCTCGAACTCGAAGCCCTTGATCTTGGCCTTGCCGGCATTCGTGGTCAGGCCGGCGAAGCTGTCGTCGCGGCCGTCGCCGTTGGTGTCGATCGCGACCGAGCCCGGGATCTGCACGTCCTTGTAGTTACTGTGGAACAGGGCAGTGTTGGTGGTGATGCGGCCGCCGTTGAACGAGGATTTCAGGCCCAGTTCCGCGGTGCCGATGGTCTCGGGCTTGTAGCCCTCGCGCGCCTGGGCTTGCGAGATGCCGGTGCCGACCACGTTCAGGCGCGGATCGAAGCCGCCGCCCTTGAAGCCTTTCGAATAGGACGCGTAGAGGTTCTGGTCCGGCGTCGCCTTGTAGTTCAGCGCGATGCGCGGGGTGAATTTCTTGTCCTCGCGCGAAAGCCCCGGCAGGTTGGTGTCGGTGCGGAACAGTAGCGCGCCCGGGTTGCCCATTTGCGGCGTGCCGGCCAGGCCGAAGTAGATCTGGCGCAGGATGTCGGCTTCGCGCTTGTCGACGGTGTAGCGGCCGCCCAGCGACAGCTGCAGCGTGTCGGTCAGGTTGTAGCTGCCGTCGGCGTACACGGCCCAGGCTTTTGTGTTGACGTCGCCGCTGGTGAAGGTGCTGGTGGGGACCAGGCCGGCCAGCACGGTGTCGAACTTGTTGTAGGCGTTGGCGTCGATGTAGTAGACGCCGGCCACGCCCTGGACCTTGGGACCGGTGTAGGTCAGGTTGAATTCCTGGCTGAACTGGCGGTTGGTGTACAGCGCCGGCACTTCCATGTCGACCACCGGCAGGGCGTCGAAGTCGATCGGGGCCCAGGACTTGTCCTGGCGCTGGGCGGTGATCGACTTGAAGGTCAGCTCGGGGTTGATGGTCCATTCCACCAGGGCCGAGACGCCGTGCTGGCGCACTTCCTGCTCGTGGCCGAGCGCGGTCATCATCTCGGCCTGGGTGTCGTAGACATTCGGCAGGATCGGCGCGCCGTTGGTGCGGCCCACGATCAGGCGGTGGCCGTTCTTCGGATGCGAATCGTCCTGGGTCAGGTCGGCGGCGACGCGCACGAACAGGTCAGGCGTCGGCGTCCATTCGGCCGACACGCGGCCGGCGCTCAGGTCCTTGTCGTAGTTGGGCGCGCCGTTGAACAAGTTGCGCCCGTAGCCGTCGTGCTTGAAGCGGGCAAAGGTGCCGCCCACGCGCAGGGTCTCGCCCAGCGGGGTGCTGGCGGTGATCACGCCGTCGCGCTCCTTGTAGTTGCCGAGGGTGCCCTTGAGGCGGATGTCGGTCTGGGGCGCCAGCTTGCGGGTGACGTACTTGACGGCGCCGCCGATGGTGTTGCGGCCGTACAGCGTGCCCTGCGGGCCGCGCAGCACCTCGATGCGCTCGACGTCGTAGATGTCGGCCACGGCGCCCTGCGGACGGGCCAGGTAGATGTCGTCGAGGTAGATGCCGACGCCGGACTCGAAGCCGGCCAGCGGGTCGGCCTGGCCGACGCCGCGGATGAAGGCGGTCAGGGTGGAATTCGTTGCGCGCGAAGCCTTCAGCGTG
>Ga0265797_10011189_pt1 | contig 11295 bp, 6 predicted proteins | sample P2T30metagenome_FD_192433 | JGI IMG/M metagenome (GOLD analysis project Ga0265797, IMG submission 192433) | Plant litter microbial communities from East Loma Ridge, Irvine, California - P2 T30 | ecosystem: Environmental > Terrestrial > Plant litter > Unclassified | place: USA: California... | reverse complement strand
TATCAGACTGACCCTGATCGACCTTGATGACAGGACACTGGAAATAACCTTTCATGACGTACAGCAACAGCTCCAAAGGCCGACCCCCACGCTTTCGATTTTCCGGCTCGAGCTTGCTCCCAGTCCCTCTCTTTGAACCGCTCAATCATTATAGTCCCCAGCTCGAGCCTCCGAGCCAAGGAAACAAGGTCCAACTCCACTTGGCTGGGGTCTGATGCAATGTTAGTACAGCGAGTTGCGAGCATAGCAAGACCCCGAACGAGTCTTTACGCTGGCCGTGTTGTCTCGCACGCGCAGCAGACCAGGCGTCTGATCCAGACGGCCACAGTAACCGATGCAGACATCCAGCGCCTGGCGGCACGACCGCTGCACCCTTTGACCCTAGCCGACCTCTGCAAGCATGGCCATCCACCTCTCTCGACACAGGCGCTGCTGAACAGCGCCAACTTCACCCTCCAGATCCTGCCCTCGCGCCTCGCACACCGCATCCAATCCCTACGAGCTCTGCCGTACATCGTCGTTGCGAACCCGAACGTCAGCAAGATCCATGGCAACTACCTGCACAGCCTGAGCACGCTTCTGCCGTATGCGGAGCGGAAGATTGAGACGTTGGAAGATGAGATCAAATTCACAGAGGTCATGGCGGATCTGGTACACACGCACAGCAATACGATTGAGGTTCTGGCAAGAGGGTTTTTGGGTGCGAGGAAGTACATCAGCCCAGAGGAGATCACGCGGTTTTTGGACGAGCACCTGCGGGCTAGAATTGGCACGCGACTGATCGCCGAGCAGCATATTGCGCTCCACTTCTCGTCGAAGGCGCACAAGGATTTGTCGGAAGATCATGACCACTACCACCGCACGAGCAAGGACTCCACGTATATTGGTGTCATTGACACGGAGCTCAAGCCCGCTACGATCATTCGTAACTGCGAGGCGATGGTCGGAGAGATTTGCGAGCTGAAGTATGGAGTTAGGCCTTCGGTCGTCTTGACCGGCGACCCGGAGACCACAATCGCGCACATTCCTATGCACTTGGAGTACATTCTTACGGAGCTGCTCAAGAATTCTTTCAGAGCTACGATAGAAGCTGGCATGGAGAAGGAGCCGATCGAGATCACCATCGCGCCCGCACCAGCGTCTGAAGAGCAGACCGCGGCGTTGAAAGCAAAAGAAAGAGCTGCGGACAATGGCAGACCAGCCATCAGTATTCAAGACCAAGGAGCCATCGATCAAGCATCAGGCATGCACAGCGCAGGCGTGAGCGGCAACATCAAAGCACTCGAAACAAGCACGCCAGGCGTGACAATCCGCATCCGCGATCGCGGCGGTGGAATCAGTCCACAGGTCTATGGCAAGCTGTGGGAGTATGGCTTCACGACATTCAACGAGGACGAGATGAATGATAAGCTCTCCGGCGGCGATGGCAGCGGCGGTATGAACGCGCTTGATGTTATCTCTGGCGGTGCCGGAGGCGGCAGCACGCTGGCTGGTCTAGGCTATGGCTTGCCACTGGGAAGAGCATACGCTGAGTACTTTGGCGGTGGCATTGCCGTGCAGAGCTTGTGGGGATGGGGCTCGGATGTGTATCTCAGTTTGAGAGGTGTTGGCAAGATCAGCTGAGGTGACGTCGATCGTGTCGGGGAGTCGGGACTGCACAGTGCGCAGTCTTTGCATGGTTCTGGAGAGACCAGACGTTACAGGAAAGACGGAAATGTGACGCAGGGCCACACCAGCATATAAGGCATTAACATCGCTCGCAAAGACGATGAGGCCCGTCCGTATGTTCAAGCAGCAACAACGGGCTACATTGAGACGCGACGGAACGCGTCGCTGGACTGTTTGACTACTGTTGTGCGCCGGCTCGTGCAAGTGTGAAGGCGCGGTGATATTGCAGTGCCAAGCTTAGCAGCGACTGCAGCGCGTTCTTCAGGATGCAGCGATGAAGTGCTTGCAGGAGGCAGAATTTTGAAGAATTACGCAACAGATGGCGAGGTGGCAAAGGATAGAGGCATACAGTACCACTAGTGAGAAGAGAGTTGTCGCTATGAATATGAAGATGTAGCTGCCATATCTAGATGGACGATATTTGAGCAACAGCCCGAGACCTCATTCATGGCATGACACGTGCGCACATGTTCACGCGTCTTGTGAGGTGGGGTATGCGCACTCTAATGGACGAGGACTGGAACTGGCACTAAGCACCAACTCCACTTCGCGTGACAGGCCACTCTCCCAACTAACGGACTGCTGTACCCTGACACCGCACTGCCATAACACGCTCAGGGTTCCCAAGGTGATCGCGAGCACGCACTCTATTCTTCCCAATATCCATATCTGCCTATACCAAGACCAACACCCACCCGCTCAAGCACTGCCACTGCCGGGCGACACGCGCGTGCACGATCAAAGACCGTCGCGTCTAACTTCTCACACTCTGCCACTCCGCGTCACGAGCCCAGGCGACCAACCGAGCGGCGATCATCGTCCACACTGGTCCTCCACCCAAACTCTCGCCTACCGCCTCTCTTGCGTAGATATATTGCTACCGGTATACGCGAGCCCTTCGCGTACATCTATACCACGCAATGGAGACTATGCATGCTACCTACCCTTCGCATCCGCCACTCGGGCAGCCGCCCCGTATGGCCGAGTCGCGCCCGAGGCCAACATTCGATCAACCGACGCGTAACATGCACGCTGCCGACCTGCAACCGCAGCAACTATCCGCCCCGGCGTCGCAAGAATCTATCATAACTTCAAGCAGCTACGGGAGCAGCGTCGGCTCCCAGCTACAAAGTGCCAGCAGCAATGCCTCGCAGTTGACGTCCTACACCGACCCGACTTCGCCGTCCTCGTATGCGCCAACGACCAAGACTGAGCATTCGACCTTGACTCTTGACAATGATGTCGACGTCCGCGATAGGACTCCAGAAGATCAGATTGGTCGCGAGGGCGACGCTGCGTTCGTCAGTCCGGCTAGCACATCGACGCCAGTCGCAACCAACGGAACAAAAAGAACGGCGGAAGGGTACACGAAGGAGACACTGGTTGGAAACTCAACACCTTTCAGTGGTGTCATCCGAGGCAACAGGTCGCGCGCTGCCTCTACAGCCTCTTCCAGCGGCAGCAGAGCGGGCGAGCTCGCCGCCAATCTCAAGGCGCGTCTGGGATATGCAATGACCAAAGTGCAGAACGGCTGGGAGCACAAATCGTTCTCGGAGGTCGAACGTTTGACAGCACAGAAAGTTGCCAACCGACACAGCATGTCGCACTTGGACTACAACAGGCGGCCGATGAGCAGCGGTCTTGCCAACGGCACTGCCCGTCTTTCCATGTACGAACAGCATCACGTCTCCAACTTGGACGGTGGACACTCTCCGCCCTCAAAGCGTTCCTCCGGGACGTACGCCAACTTCGCGCCTACCAGAGCACCACACACCACAGGGACGACGCCACGTCTGCAACCAGCTCCAGACATCAGACCAGCGAACAGCTATCGCAGCCATCCATACCCACAACAGCTCCACAAGGCCAGACACAATAATGGCATGTCCCCGCCTCGTACTCCGATCACACACCAGACGCGCCGTCCACATCCCATTCGCACAGACACACAGACTGCAGAAGCCGAGCGCGAAGCATTGCAAGCACTATTCCAACTCGGCTCGCCACACGGATCCCAAATCCCACCTGCCCAAACCACGAGTCGCGCCAGCTCTTCTCAAACATCGCCACTAAGAGCAGAGTCCTCATCAACACCTCGTCGGGTCACTTTCGCGCGAAGCGACAGCGCAGGAACTTCCGAATCAGCAGACAGCATCCACGAGAGTCGACAAAGAGCTCTTGACAATTTGGAGAACAATTAACAAAAAAGCTCGCCAGAAGTTCACGGAAAAAACTTGCGTGTTTGGCACGAGGTAGTTAGGTCGGAATGGGACGTTGACAGGACCAGTCGATAGGACGATACCCCACTTTGCTGCTGCTTTGATTCACAACATTACGATTCTACGACTTGGGAAAGGGCGTTCTTGGGGAGTTTGTTGGTTGGTTGATAGATTTTGGATTTTTGGTCCGCTTTGGTTGGGGACTTTGCTTCTCATTTGTTGGTGTACAGAAATCAGTCCGAATTGTATCGGAACGTTAATTGTCATCTTGTGCGGTCGAGTGGGTTGATTTAATATCGTCTGTTCCGATGTATGTGTGTCTTGAATTGGCGTTGGCGCTTCTTTGCCATTTGACAGAAAGCGAGACTAATCTGTCAGTCTATCGTCAACGACTCTGAAGCTCTGCCAAGATTGACATGAAATTCATAATGCTATGCATTTACTACGCGTTCACATTGGAGGTTTGCGTCCAAAGAGTTTCCATGAAAGCATTACGTTCGTGCCAAAATTGGAAATAAAAGTGGGCCGCTGTGACGATCACTTCGTCACTGTTCGCTGCGTCGACATAAATGCTTGGAGTTTGCTAGCAACATTCTTCTCACGCCGACATTTTTAAACAACCTCTGATATCAAGCATGACGGAACTTAATACTGAAGCCCCATTCCCATGGCACCTCGGCGTCTTCGACGCCCACTGCCATCCTACAGACACGCTGGGGACTTTGCCTTCAATCCCTGGTATGCGAGCGAGAGTCTTGACCGTCATGGCGACGCGTGCGCAGGACCAGGAGCTTGTGGCCAATGCTGCTGAGAAATTTGGTATCACGCGCGATGAAGTCGAAGGGGAGGATTTGGAGTGGAGGTAGGTCTTGGTGGTGAGCTAGGTGTGAAGAACTCCCTGGAAACCGCAAATGCGAGAACTATTACTTATCGATTCATTTTTCTATCAACAGCAAAGAACACAAGATCATACCCGCGTTCGGCTGGCACCCGTGGTTCTCCCACCAGATGTTCGACGAGAGCGAGTACGACGGCGCGACGGCGCTGACGCAGGAGCAGAAGGCTACTCATTATCAAAGTGTCCTGACGCCTCGATCCGATGACAGCGATTTCTTGCTTTCGCTGCCAGATGCGAAGCCTTTTGGCGAGTTCATCGCGCAGATGAGACGCCACCTGGAGAAATTCCCGCTCGCGCTCGTCGGGGAAGTCGGCCTGGACAAGTCTTTCCGCATTCCTGAAGACTGGCTGCCACAGCATCTGGATGAGAGGAATTCTGCTCTTACGCCTGGTGGGAGGGAAGGCCGCAGATTGAGTCCTTATAGAGTCAGTATGGAGCACCAGCGGAAAGTCCTGCTTGCTCAGCTCCGTCTTGCGGGTGAGATGCAGCGAGCGGTCTCCGTGCATGGCGTTCAAGCACACGGCGTCGTGCAAAGTACCCTCGCCGAGACCTGGAAAGGCCACGAGCGGAAGCCGATGTCTAGGAAGGAGAAGAAAAAAGCTGAAGCTGTGCAGAGGACGCACGCGGAGCCCGAAGACGCTGAGAGTGAGGTCGAGCAGGCTGGACCTAAACCTTACCCGCCACGTATATGCTTGCACTCGTTCTCTGGACCCGCGGAGACGGTCAAGCTGTACACTGCGCCGACTGTGCCGTGCGAGGTGTTTTTCAGTTTCAGCACGACGATTAATTCGTGGGTTGAGGGTGGTCAGGGGAAAGTCGAGGCTGCTGTGCGAGCGGTGCCTGATGATCGATTACTGGTGGAGAGCGATTTGCACACTGCTGGTGAGAGGATGGACCAGTATCTTGAAGAGGGTGTTAGGAAGCTCAGCGAGGTCAAGGGGTGGGAGCTTGATGCTGGGACTAAGCAGTTGGCGGCAAATTGGCGGAGGTTTGTTGCTGGAGGGAGTGGATCATGAGGTTGCGGTGTCCATGAAATACTGATGGTATCTATTGTACATCTCATGAAGAAACTAAAACGACGATGTAGTTGAATGGATTGGTTAGACCCAACAGCGAGCCCCTAGCAGCGGTATCGCAAATCTTCCGTGGCGAAGTACTACGAAGACCAAGGCCGTATCTTTCGAAACAAGCTCGCAAACCGCAAATAGCAATGGCTGCGTTTCAAACAGACACTGAAGGTGGCCATGTCTCGCCTTGCCCTGTCTCACCGCTGCAAACTGCGACAAGGCCATTGTAAGTGTCAGAGTATCTATCTGTTGCTGGGACTTCTTTGTCCTGATCGGACCTTTGTGTGGGATGTGAAAAATATTTGATATATGCAGTATACCGATGCTTGGAGACCGTGTTCACTCATCCGTGTTCTTCCACAGCTTCGCTCGTCTGGTACAAGCATAGCTGGCACACCATCAAGCCTGACCAAAAAATCCAGCACAGCAACATGGCTTCCGCAATGTCTTGTCGCTTCCTCAACGGCGTGTTCGGTCCTGGGACCGCCGCTGTGCCCATCTGGGGAGACCAGGAAAACCTTGCAACACTTGCGCATGCTATCGAAATTGGATTAAGTATCCACAACACGACATCGACTGCTGGCAATCCAGAAGCAGCTCACGCCGTGGAAACTGTCATCGGATGGTTGCAAAGGACCGGCAAGGCTCCTGTCGATCTGCAAAAAATCTCGGGTCTCTCTGACGAACAGCGAAAAGACTTTGGTCTCGAGCCAACGACAGTAGCAAGTGATCCTGCAGCGTCGATCCAAGATATGGGAGTTCCACCCTTCAAGTATCTCGAAATGGCAATCTTCCTCGCCCGTCTCCGTGCTATTGCTCGGTACCAGGAGCTGCTCACTGGTGTAAAGCCAGTATTCCAGGTAGGTGTGCTCACACTGACGGCCCAGGGCACCCACCAGCAGTTCTTCGCACAAACTCTGATGGCTGAAGCGGGCGAGGCAACAGACACCGTCTGGTTGTATTGCTGGTGCAGCATGCACTTCGATGGTCAGTACGACGAACACTGGCGTCCCTTCGATGCTCCCATGGACGCTCAGCCATACCCGGACATTCCATCACCTCAGAACCAGACCATCCTGCCCAACCCAACTAACAACAGTGTCGTTCCAAGCCCACCCGAAACGACCCAAAAACCCACCCCTCCCCAACAACCCCCCAAAAAGCCCCGCGCTCCCAGACACAAGCGCTGGCAGCACTTCGAGCACAAATACCTCTCCGACGACGAGCTCTTCGCCGCTCCAGCCGATCTCTTGCAAGGACCTGCAATCCTCCGTCTTGCGCACAGCTACAGCAACCAAGCCATTTTCAAGCGCATCAACGCAGCGAGACCAGAAGGTACCGGGGTCAGAAGCGTTAATGTGATCACCAAGCGGCTCACGCATGCCATCCAGGCTGCTGCCAAGGCTTCTGGGCGGAGCGCGCAAGAGATCCGTGCGGAGGCTACGGCGGCGAAGAGCCGGAATGGTGTGCGGCATAAGGGGAAGGTGGATGTGGCGCCGTATGGCTGAGGATTTTGGTGATTGTTGGCGGGCTCTGTGGCCTTGGGAAGATGGCGTCCGCAAGTTGATGCTCTGTGAGCACGTGATGCGCGAAATCAGAATCGGCATCCGGGATTACTGTCGTTGTGTGATAAATCTCAGCGGCGTAGTGCTTCTTGTAGCAAGTGATAAAAATTGATAGTCCAGGAACCCAGGCAGTCTGAGAACGACGTTTGCACACGCCTCTGCATTTTCCTTCTTGTCAAGCATTTGGATGCGATTCAGCCCAATGCCGTTGTTGTTCAAGCGATCATATATTCAGTATCAGCCCCTCTTCCATTTGTGATCAGGTCGGTGCGCCGATGCTGGCATCCATTCGTATTCAGTTCCAGTGATACAGTACGTGCTCGAGTCCCGTTCTCTTTCCATGGCTCTTGACGCTGAAACATTGCCTCTGTCATCGCTGCACTTCAGGAAGAGGTAGTGGTCTCTCGGCGTGGTGTTGCACATGGCATCAGGACCATTGAAACTGGGTGTGAAGTAGGAGTATGGTTGTGGTGTGCGTTGTGATGTAGCGACTGAGAGGCCCTGCTTCATTGACGCAAGGACGAAGCTTGATGGAATGCGTTCCAAGCCAGCGGGTCGGATCATCGACGTGATGCCGAACCAAAAAGCCATTGCGACAAGATAGTATGTAAATTATTATTTGGGTATTGAACCTTGATCATCATGTCGAAGGGAACTGCACGGTCAGCGTACTTGTCAGCGATCATCATAATCTTTGTTCGACGGAAGGGGTATTTCCGTTTCCAGGTTGACATGGACAAAGGAATTGTCCTTGGACCACTTCATGAAATTGACACAAACAACAGACCGTGAGGGTCCGAAGTTTCAGTGTAATAGTATTGACGGCATATAGCTACATAATCCTCCTTGCAATAAGCGTGCAAGCGAGCAAGGAGGTAATTTACAACCCGTCAAGAAACAAACATAACGCCTTTCCACCCAAAGTTTTGGCCGATGTGCTCCTAAAGCAAAGTAAAACGCCCAGAAAAGACTCCAAATTCTGATCTTGACTCAACTCAAATCATAATCATCAGCTCCCTGCGCTCGATCTTCTCCTCCGCAGGCGGGTAGTACGGCACCATGGCATCGGCGCTCATGACGTACGCGTCATTGTAGAGTCTCCAGTAAGGCGTGCGCACCTTTCTTGCGGGGTGGAATAGACCAGCCCAGACGTAGTTGAGCACAGCGCCGGTACCGACAGCAACGCGGATGGCATCAATGGCTTCGATGACTCTGTCAATGACGTGTGGGCTTGTCTCGAACAAATTGGGAATGAGCAGGTTGAGCAAGTGCAGCATGGCATCTTCGCAGCCGAGACCAACAACACCAAGAGCCATGTGCTTGACGACAGAGGCACCGGTTTGACGGTGGACTTGGTCGCGGTCGACGAGGGCATCTTCGAGCAGAGGAGTGACAGCGTAGACGTAATCCTTGCCCATCTCGCCGATGTACTCGAAGAGGAAGCTGAGGGCCTTCAGCACACCGTTTTGCACGTTGAGCTCAGGAACGCGGTATTCGTTCATAAGGGCTGGAAGGACAGTAAAAGGCGCGCAAGTCTCGGCAACAATACCGATAGCGACGGCGGTACAGACACGGGATTGACGGTCCTGGACACGCAGGTTGTTGAGCAAAGTAGCCAGCACGTCCTGAGGTCCAATGGCCTTGGCAATGAAACCAAAAGTGTTGTTGGCCGCACGACGGATACCCTTCTTATGAGCCTTGAGCATGTCAAGCAACTCGAAGCAGATACGCATCCATTCACGAGCGTTGACAGACTCGGGACCACGGTCTGCGATACGACCGACAAGGTCGATTGTGTTCTCTTGCACCTTCTCGTGTCTGTTGCGGAGAATAGGTGTAATGCGAGGGAGAAGATCCTTGATCGGTGGCTGCATGCTGTTGATTCCGACCACGGTAACAATGGATCTCATTGCGCCAAGGATCGAACCAAGCACCTCGGGGTATTCTTCACCCAAGTATTCGTAAAGCACGGTACCCAGCTTGCCCATGAGCGCGTCCTCGCCACACTGCTTCATGACAACAGCAATGCGAGAGATCAAGTCGGCAGCTTGCTGACGAACAGTTGCACTCTTGTTGTTCAAGCGCCAGAGAATGGTCGAGACAATCTGAGGCAGGTAAGGCTTGCACCTAGTACCGAGGGCGTTGACCACAGTACCAAAGCCATTGAGTAACACAATATCTTCCACACTTTGCTCCTGGAAAGCGTGAAGAATGCCGTCCACAAGACGCTCCTCGAGTCTCTCGTTGATGTCAGCAGCGCCCATGGCAGAGATGACCTTCTCGATTGTCTCGACAGTCATTTTGCGGTAAGCTTCACTCTCGTCCTTAAGGTTACCAACGATGCGGTCCACAATCTCACCAACACCAACCTTGTTGCCAAGGTCGACTGTGGTCTCAACGACTTGCTTATAGTTCCTCCTGTCAAGCGCCATGCGCCTAACCCAGAAGAACTTGAAGAAGTCGTCAAGCACTGTCTCTTTCAGGTAGCCTGCAGTCACACCGCTGGTGCCAGCACACTGCGAGACGACCTTCAGAACAACCTTCTTCATTTCCTCATCCGGAGACTGGAACTCACGGATCAGAATCTCCATGATCTGACTGGTGTAGTAGTTTGAGTACTCCTCGTCCATGAGAGGAATAATGTATCCGACGGCCTTGAGGAAGCCGGCCAGACCCTTGCCACGCTGCTTCCTTGCGCCGGTCCACAGTGGGTTGAGAATCTCGTCAAAGCTCTCAATACCGAAGGGGTTGGACGCCTCAGCCAACGCAGCGAGCGCTAAAGAGGTGACTGTGCGAACCTTAGTTTGCTCATCGTTGAGGTTATCACCGATACAATCGACAAGACCCTTCAGATGTGGTAGCACAGCACAGCCCATAAGGATGGGAATCTGCTGCACAATCTTGACACCGGTGTGACGTGCCTGCCACGACTTCTTACTCTTGCATACAGCCTTCAGGAAAGGAAGTAGGGTTGGAATGCCGAGAGCACTAGCAACAACAGCGAATGCACGCGCAGTGGTGTTACGGACATACTCATCGACGTTGTCAATGTCAGGACGCATGGTGCTGATCATGTGTGCCAAACCGGCCGCCTTGGCCAGGTTGGAAATGATCTCGCGACCCTCGACACGGGCGTAGTAATCCTGGTCGATGAGCAATGGCTCGATGACAACCAAGATTCTGTGAGTGTAGGGTCGGACGAGATCATCGAGCTTGTATAGCACACGATCAATGACCTTGACCAACAGATGACGCTCCTGATCCTCGAGGGACTTCTCCATGAGCAATGGAAGAATTTGGTCGAAGAGCGGACCGGCGCCGAAGTTGCGAGCGTTGTCAGTTAGCTGGCGCAAAGCTGTCTTTCTCATCGGAGGTGTTCCGTTCTTGACCTTGAGCAACAAACGCATGATTTTGCGCTGCTTGAGCTCTTCCACGCTGAGATCGTTCTCATCTGCACCATCGACAAGCTTGCCGAAGTATTGCATATCCTCGTTCTTGAAGAACTGCAGGTCACCAACACCGGGAATCTCTGATGGAAGCTGCTTGCCCATGGCTCTGGCATCAACAGGCTCCTGGTTCATGAAACCGCCAGTCGGTAGTGGCGTCGCAAAGGGTGCAACACGCTTCGCAGGCGCACGTAGAGGCTCGTATCCAGGAGGCGGAACCAGAATTTGATAGCCTTCCGAAGGCAGAAGCTCATCCAGCTCCTCGTCGGAAATAGGCGCATTTCTGCTGTTGACATCGGTTCCAAAGGGCATAACTTGCTGTGAAGCCGCTGCTGAGCCCATGCCGCCTGCGGCTGAACCATCGGCACCGCTTGCAGGACCTGCAACATCCCACTTCGAGCGGCGCTTTGGTGCCTCGCTCTCGCCATTGGT
>Ga0265797_10011188_pt1 | contig 11295 bp, 9 predicted proteins | sample P2T30metagenome_FD_192433 | JGI IMG/M metagenome (GOLD analysis project Ga0265797, IMG submission 192433) | Plant litter microbial communities from East Loma Ridge, Irvine, California - P2 T30 | ecosystem: Environmental > Terrestrial > Plant litter > Unclassified | place: USA: California... | reverse complement strand
ACGGTATCAGATCCTGCTCCTACGGCAGCAAGTGCCTGGGTATTGATCTCCCGTATGGTGAATTTATCCGGATGTCGCTCATGTTGCTTGAACCAGTATTGAACAGCATCATAACGGGCGTTTTCATTCTTTTCTCTTTCTGCCAATACAGTTTTGACGGTGTCGAATAAATGGCCCATTGGTAGTATGGAGAGCCAGGTCATGATTGGGTTGGCCAGCAGCGCAATGTTGATCCAGCGGAAGTAGCCCGCTACTGCAACGTATGCGTTTAGAGCAAGGGAATTCCCGATTGAGTTGCCGATGTCTTTGCCTTGGTCAAGGAAGCCGAAAGACTTCGAGAAGACGACTTCACCAATGACGTCAAAGGTTGCGTATGAAATGAAGGTGTTGAGGTCCATTGGTTTCTTGTCTGTTGCATATTTGTTCATCCATTCGAAGAAAGATTCAAAGGTGCGGTCGATGTGCTCTTCCGAACGGAGTAAATTAGACACGGTGTATGCCGCAGCGATGTGCTTTGACTTTTCGATCTTCTTCTTGGGGTCTGTGGTGCTCATGGGCGATTGAAAGCGGTAGTCTGGCAGAGCATGAATTTTGTACCAATTGGCCTTGTGATCATGTCAAACATCCATTCGATCAGAGGTCTTGTCTGCATAATACCTTGTGAAGGGGCGCTAATAAGATCTTCGCAATGGCATCTGGGTGACCGACGCTTACTTCGTCGTATGATATGCGAACGAAGTGACCTATAAGGTCTGTGAGCGGATGTCCAACGACAGATAGCCTTACACATCGTATAAGCTTACCATGTTGTTGGTGTAGTCGTATCAGCTCGAGATTTTGATCACCCTTGAGGATACGATGCATATGCCAAAGGCGGGTAAACGAAGCAGCAAACGGCCCAGGAATATCGCTGATCGCTGAGAAGTACCGACGCCATGTGAGCAGGGTCAAGAGACTGACGCTTGCAAGAGAAATGATGAATAGCCAGTCCATATCAACGTTGTAAGAATACCCGAGAGCTACTTTGGTTTGTACAAAACCTTGAGCCGTAGATTCTACGCGAGCCGGAAGATATGCTGCGGCACAGCGAAGTGGGATGGGAGTCTTGGTCTCGGATCTCGAATCAATTAGGAATAGTGGGATGCAATTCTAACCCAATCGATACTTTATGCCCTGTTAGCGCGGACAAGGACGGAATCCTACAAACTTCTCCAAGGAGTCATGGCCACAACACTAGGTGAAGCATTAAGGGCTGCGATTTCAAGATCAAAGTATATAGTACTTCAGCATTTCGAGTCATAACCCAAGTCTATTGTAAATTTCCGGAGCAACTTGCTTGTTGTAGTGCCATGTTAGGTGAGCCTTGCGCATATACATCAGTCATAGTGACGGTCGGCTGCTGTCGCAAACCTCCTGAGTTGGTGAAATGCAGCTCCTCAATCTCACCTGTTGCTAATCCTTGTTGTTTGACTTTGCCTTCGACGAGCTCTTCTTGCGACTCGTTAGTGGTAAGACCATTCTCCAGCCTCGTAATGGATCCCATAGAAGAGTGCTTGTTTCGCTCGCCCCGCTTGCCTCTACGTATAAAAGAGAGGGAGTATGGTTTTTCCAAGGATGGCTCATTACTGCCGGCTGAGCTGTATTTACCTCTGACCTTAGTCCAAAGTGCTTTCATCGCAGGCAGGTTAGCCGCAACAATGGCACATTGGACCTCGAACGATGCAACAATGATCATCTTCCCTACATCTATCGAGGCATCTGTCTTCATCGAGGACACCGATATAAGGACTGGTAGGCGGAGGATCGCGACAGTGACGGAGATTATGCCAAAGGCGAGAACGGAGATGACAGTGACTTTGCGACGTAAGTTCATCCGGAGCGACAGAACGGAGGGTATCGGGAGGCAGATGATATAGAAGTCCATAAAGATGTTCTAAAGAGCTATGCGTTAGTATTTACGCAGTATGTAGAGACGACGGACTATAATGCAACGGTGCTGAGAGTCAATACGTACAAGAATAGGTGGAGTGAGCATGATAGTACGCATGTCGATGCAAGTAACCTCGGGATGCAACATTGGATTGAGGATTTTCTCAAAAGGTACGCATTGCAAGACTGTCACAAGCCTAGATACTATCAGTCTGCGACGCTGTGAAAGGTAGGATCATATGACTCACAGACTAGATAGAAAGACGGAAAATGCGAGTGCAAAGCCAAGATAAACTAGGCTGCGAAACACCAGGTCGACAGAGAGCCGTAGGTAGAACAAAAGGAAGGTAATCTTGATGACTGAATGCGCGCCGTAGATAACAATCTCTTCAATAAACGCTGTCTGTGTGCTGATTTAGCTCTTGTATCTCTTGAGATGGTGCTATGCTGAAGACTTACCCGAAGAAGATCAAGGGACTGAAAGCTGCAATTTAGATTGCCTGGCCTGTTGCAGTCAGACGGGAAGTCTTCGTCATGCCTCAAACTTTCACACTTCAACTCACTTGCCACATCCCAGATTTAGGAACATTTGCAAAACAACTTGGTGGACAATACTAACGATCTGGCACAGTAAGCAGTGGTAGAGACTTCGTAGGTTGGCCATAGTGTACCAGTACAGCACACGAAGCTGTATCATCCCAACCCCATGACTTTAAAATCAGTGCGCGAGAGTAGAAACGCGCGATAGATGACAGCAATCCGATAGAGAAGGTAATGTAAGCAACAACATACGCCCATTCATAGAGATCTATCGCCATGCTGAGATAGCAGATTTGGGAGTCAGCGCCGGAGAAGGGAGTAAACAGTCCACTAGGCAAGGCGGAGGCGAAGGGACTCATTTCAGGTACGCCTGCACGTGGGCCAAACCTCTACACGATGCCCAAGAACGCACTCATGCAAAAAAGAAATAAAAGAACATTATCACGCCTCATCCGGCACGCTGATTTGTCTGGCGCAACGGGGATACACGCCACGGCACGGCATGCGGCACGATCCAACGTGGACCTTGTAAAGCCACATGTCTTTGTCGCCATCTTTGGAAATGTAGACGCTGATCACGAGTAATTAGAACCCACCATCTCGGGCGATACGCGTTCTCGGAACGCGAGGAACTGCTGAAGATGACGGAGTGAGCGGAGCGGAGTGGACAGCTATGACCGTGACGACGTGACACGCGGCAAGGTAACGGCGCCTCCGCCTTGGCAATGTTGGTGCGCACAAGCGATACCACTTTCGCCAAACTGCGCATGAAGACAAGCCTTTGGGGGTCGAAAAGAGCCACGTGAAATTGGTCAGAATGAGGCGGAGCGTAAAGAGACCGAATGACGTTTTGGAAGGCACACCAATGTAATACGTTAGCACTTGCAATCGAGAAGACAGAAACCAATATCTCATAGTATTGTGAGTTCAATATTTTTTATATGGATTCGTATGCAAACGCACCCGTATATGATGAAATCTGCTGGCCTCATATTGCCAGGTAACGAATGCCTAAATCAGACATCCTTAACAAAACCAACCTCAATAACCTTGTCCATCGGAACACTCAAACTAGCAATCTTCGCCCTCGAGTTCTCCCGAATGAACAAGAAAGCATTTAGGAAGAACCGTCTGATGATGTTTGTGCCAACCTTGATCTTCATCGTTTCTTTGCCGATGATGTACAATACCTCGTGGTTGTATGCGCGTTCGAGGGCTTCTAAGCGCGCAGAAGTCGTTGAGCTGCGTGTTGGAGTGGATATGCCGCTTCCAGCAACAGTCTCAACGGTACCGTTCTTTTCAGTCTGAACGCCTGTAGCCTTCGTAGGTATCTCACCTTCGCGTTCAAGAGCTCGTGCGACGATGTGGTTGCGAACCTTCTCATAGATGAGGGAGGCCAAATCTGGTGTGATGACTTCGTCCATATACCCATGGCGTACTACTAGGCGGTAGCAGTTGGGAATTGCTAGTCGTGATACGCTGTACCGATTATCCGGGGCAACGAAAGGTACCTCTAGCGGCCGAAGATGAAAGAAAACGATAACTTCGGGGATCGTCACCAGCTTTCGAATGAACTGACTAAAGACAATAGGGGTCGTTTCGCCAGCTTTGTCGAAGAAGATTCCGAAACCCTCCATGGTTCCGACTGATTTGCTGCCAAACATCTCGGTCAATTCAAGGCGGCCGTCTTGTAATGTCTTGACGAAGTGTGTTGTTGGGAAGCGATCGCTAGCTTCCGCACCCCACTGTTGCTCTTTGCCGAAACGCCAGAGAATAAATATGGATCCGAGAAGACAGGCCAGAAGAATAGTGAACCAGGCTCCATCTGGTACTTTGGTAAGTGCCGAGGATAGGTATGCGCCGTCCAGAGCAGCGATAGTAAGCCACGGAAGAAGCACGAAATATGGTTTGATGCGCCACACCAAGATTGCAACAAGCGTGACCATGCACGTGTCGAAGAACGTGACGAACATTACGCATACACCGTAGGCATTACCCAAGGATGTTGTGTTGTTGTAGATGGCAGCAACAAGGACAGTGCCGATCATAAGAAGCCAGTTGATGCTTGGAATGTACAACTGTCCATGGTAGGTTGTCGAAGTGTGAACAACCTTGATCTGGGGGAAGTAAGAGAGCTTCATGATCTGGGTAAGGAGCTGGAATGTCGCAGTGATCATAGCCTGTGACGCGACAATGGCAGCCGCGATAGCTACGATGAGCGAGAAAATGAGCCATCCCGGCGGAGCACAGTTATAGAAAGGGTTGGAGTAGGCCTCTGGGTGTACACTGATGTACGCAGCCTGACCGCTGTAGGCAAGGAGAAGACAAGGATAAGCGTATCCAAGCCAACTGATCTGAACCGCACGACGACTGAAAGCTCCAATATCGGCAAACAGAGCTTCAACACCAGTGAAGGCGAGGAGTATACCCCCAAGGCTCCTCCATCCTTCATACTTGTTTCTTATCAGGTAGTCGAACGCATAGAAAGGGTTGAAAGCCTTCAAGATCGTATGATCGTGCCTAGGATTATTAGTCAGGGGTACTATGATGCAACAAGAATACTTACTTGGCCAAGTTGTATATACCGAATCCAGCGTTCAAGGCCAGCCATAAAATGACAATGGGTGAGAAGACGAACGTTAGTTTCGAAATACCAAGCGGCTGTACGACGAACAAAAGAACAAGAATAGCGCATGTAACACCGATAATAGTAGACTTCTCGATGTCGGGCTTCACGACGTTGAGACCTTGTACGGCGCCCAAGACGGATTGAGCAGGAGTCAGCACGCCATCAGCCATGACCATCGATACGGCGAGTACGCCAATGACCTGCAGCAAGCCGCGAAAGAACTTGGACTTTTCGATCGTTGAGCGAATATTTCTCGTGGACCGGCCCAGATCATTGGTATTGTGTCGCTGCATGCCTGCCAAAAGAGTCAGTATAGATGAGGAACTAGTGCAGGAAGCACACTCACGTATCAGGGTAGCTTCACGAGGATCTCTGTTGGCAATGTTCGCCTGCATGCATTAGTGGCCGAAGATCATGTGTGAGTTTGAGCAGCATACATATTTTGAGAGGAGAGAGTATGTGCTGAATGTACCACCCTCTCCATCGTTGTCGGCGTGCAGAATAATCAAGACGTATTTGACAGTGACCATCAAGGTGACAGACCATAGTATCAGCGACAAAGCACCAAGCAGGTTGATTCGAGTAGGAGCCTCTGTAAACGTCGAGGAGTAAACATAGAGGGGGGATGTCCCAATGTCGCCATAGATGACACCGGTAGATTGGTACGCGAGGACGAGGATCTGTGTGAGACTGAATACCTGCGTCCTGTCAGTAGGCTGGTTTCGCACCAGTCGTGTACGCCCTTACCTGGCTGCGTTTAAAATCGCGCTCATCGCGCAGACCAGCATCCTCGTCTTCCGCGTCTTCCAGTTCGCTAATCTTCGCATCTACGGAAGTCCTGTTCACATGCGACTTCGTGCGTGAGCGCATAGGGTACACTCCACCCACGGACTGCGTCCGAACTGGATGCACCTCTGCATCTGCGAAATGAATTGAGGTATCCATATTAGGCTGTGGGAGTTGTACGCGAAGACAGTAAAGCACTCTCGCAAGACTTATACCATCCCGTTATCTTGCTAGGGCTGTGGCTGTCTGACAATCTCATCGAGTAACAAGCTCCTGCTACCGGCGCAAAGCTTTGGTTGGCTCTTAGCCTTGTGCTTATCGTGAGAGCAAATTGCCCACGTGTAGTTAGCTGGATCATGTTTAGGCAGGAAGGCGCAGCACTGCGGCATTTTTCTTTGAGCGTCGGCGCGCGGGGTATGTAACTCGTAGAGCTTGCTTTTCGGCGCCGCAAAGGAAAATGTCGCATTTCCTTAAATCCCGCACCCTATGGGTTGTTGCCAGCGGCGATGGCTAAAAGCAGGCTTTAGTCCTCGAATCCTGAAGGATACCATACTCAGAAACCTGACGAGGATACAATCATGCCATCATGGTGTGAAGCGATCATTCACCACCATCTTCAGAGGTCAAGAGACTTTACAATGCAGGCTTCTATGCGGGACGATCAGCTGAAGTTTGGCGCCAGTGTGGGATGTTTGTGTAACGGGAAGCTGCATGTTCGCTCAGGGTGCAGCTAAGATCTTCATTAAGCCAATCACCAAACGCACTAAGACAAAAGTGGGTCAAACTGCTAATGCTTGGTCTGACCTTCTTCGCTGCCCGTGGGGTCGTCTCGACTACGCGTCGAACGATCTGCCGCACTGCATCCGCCTTCATGAACAACCTAATCCAAGCTTCACTCGACATCTGCAACACAGCTCAGTAAGTGGCTAGTTCCGCTCGCGTTTATACTATCTGCTTGTAATGTGCACAAGGCTACGGGGACGATCTTAGCAGAGGCGTGTTTGCATCTAAAAGCTGGTCAACCTACAAACGCCTCCTGAGTCGCTCCTTCCATACTCGCTCCCTCTAGTTTTATTACTCGACGTTTGACTTCAATCCACTCATGTGGAACTATCCTCCTCGAAAAAACAAAGAATAGATCGTGATTGGATTTGTCTCTCCTTCTACAGTTGGCAAGCAGGTCGTTCGTGGTGTAAGCCCACACACCACTTCGAGTTTGAATCATAACTAGAATGCTAGATGGGTCCGCAGCGAGCTTCGATAACCAGCTCAATTGTTAATTCAAGTGTTTTGCTCTTCGTTGGTGATATAGCTACTTCACTAGCCACACACGCATGAGTGTATCGACTTACCACTCTCGCGGTGTTGAGAAGCTTTCGAAGTTTCCAAAGATCCACGTGCGCACCCCACGGCTTTTGGAGACGGGTTGAAGCGACAAGCGATTATAGAGCACACGCTCTTCAACTAGTGATGGCCACAACTATTAAATATTCTGAAAGATCCATTCCGTACGAACTCAAGAATATATATATATGTATTGTTCTAATATATCAGAAAGCGGTCTATGTACCAAATCGATGCCGCAAGCGACTCCCCAACTCCGCATCATCACCGGGTATACCACGCTTAATTCATACAAGCACTGAACACATCGCTCATCTCAGCATCCTCTTCCATGTGTCTCCTATGCGCTGTGAGTAAGCCGAAGGCATCCACTTCTGGAGTATGTCCTATAACTCGTCGTGCGCATCTGGTTCGGGCATCTTGATAGGTTCCTGTGGCCTATTCAACTCGGCATCGATGCTGACGCCCTTCTTCGCACGATACTTCTCCCAGACACTCCAAAATTCCTTCTCCATACTCTTTTCCATTTGATCGGGTAGTACGACCACGTATTCAACATGCAAGTCACCATACTGCAGACCCTCGTTGTTTTCGAGGTGTTGGTGCCATATTGGCATACCTTCTTCTTTGACGATCTCAACGAGATTGGGTTGAACGACCTCGCCACGTTTACGGGAAAGTTGGACAATGTGGCCGTCCAGGTGTGTCACGTTACGTGTCCAACCACCCATCCATGCCTCACGAAGGGAAAGAACTTCGCGCCAGAAGAGATCTTTACCTCGTCTCCTGAAGAAAGTTCCGTCTGTGCGCTCGTGCTCTTGTTCTCCCATTGCAGGCTCCGCCTCAGTGAGGTGTACGATGAGGTCGCCGGCAACGTAATCGGGGCTTTCATCCGCTTCGTTCTCGTAGGTGACGCGTACACCCTTGGGCATGCCCTTCTCGATTTCGAGAGTGTGAGTTTCGGCTTCACGGATAACTCTGCTACCACTGCAGACAGGGCATGGATGCTTGATCGTCTTTCCTTTACCGTGACATTGGTCGCAATGCATCTGTACTTGCTGGAATAGGCCGGGTGCGAGTTGTTGTCGTTGGATCCTGACACCGCGTCCACCGCATGTGCCACATGTCTCTACATGCCCATCTTCCGAGCCTGAGCCCTCGCAGGCCGAGCATATCGCCTGTTTCTCGATTGTGAACTCCGTCTTTCGGCCGTTGTAAAAGTCGCGGAGTGGCAGTGATACTCGCACTTCCATGTTTGGCCCTCGGCGCTCTCCTCCTTGATGTCCGAAGTGTCCTGAGCCGCCGAAGAAGCGCGAGAAGAGGTCGAAGGGATCGTGTTGACGTGGACCGCCGCCTTGCTTGTGCTGTTGGATACCATCGTGGCCGTATTGGTCGTAGATCTTCCGTGTTTCCTTTTCACTAAGAACCTCGTAGGCTTCAGCTACCTCGACGAACTTCTTGCCCGCCTCATCGTCACCACTGTAAAAGGTTAGAGATCTAGGCAGGATTCTAGGACTTGTAGCCGTACGGGTTCTTGTCTGGGTGGTACTTCTTGCTCAGCGTTCGATAGGCCTTCTTGATCTCGCGATCTGAGGCATCTTTCTTGAGGCCCAGTAGCTACATCATCTATGTTAGCCAACACGCTTCAACTTGGAAGTGAAGTGAAGACCAAAGCAAACACAAATGTGCTCTCTGCATACCTTGTAGTAATCCTCTGCGCCAACAACTAGAAGTGCTAAACAGGCGACCACAAAGAACAGCGCTATCCGTAGGAGCATCTTGTACTATGAATCGCGCCGACGGCGATGTCGAAGTTGCGAAAGTGAGTGGACGGAATATAAGTATCCGATGTAATTGCAAGGGCAAACGTCTACATGAGTTCGCAGATACGAGGCGAGAGCAAGCGACGCCAAAAAGAAGGAAATGGAGTGTTGTGAATGGAAAGTGACTTGAAATGGGGAAGTTGCGAATGGGACACGATAGCAGTAACGTTGATTATGCGACCAATCGGAGTTAAGCCTTGGCATTACCGACTTCACTTTTCATGCGTAGCAATTCCGGCGCGACAGCAGTCAATTGAGGCTGCACCACCGCTCACGCCTCCGACCCGCGATCAGACACGATACGAGGACGTATTGAGTTGCCGTCTTACTATACGGCCCTTGAAATAAACTTTTGCGTGCGCATCCCGCGCTAGGAAACCTCCGCAGGACCTCCGCAATCACCACACCACCCTCACCCAACTGCACATCCACCCACCCACCATGGCGTCGATAGCGACCAAAGCGGTAGCCGGAAAACCAATCGTCCCACAATGCCTCACGAGTCATAAAGTTGGCGTCGTAGTCTCGGCGGGCAAGATGTCCAAAGCGGTACGGGTGCGCGTCGCAGAACAAGAATGGAATAAGAAGTTCAGAAAAGTGCGTTGGCTCGAAGATCGCACACAAGACCATGCCAGTGCTGACGATAAAACAGCACTTCCCAGCCCCCAAAACATACATAGCCCGCGACCCTAACAATTCCGTCGTGGAAGGAGACATCGTGCGCATAACATCCGGACACCGCACCTCCAAAGTCATCCACCACGTCGTAACATCCATCGTCGCGCCCTTTGGCGAACCCGTAGAAAACCGACCACCAGTCCTCTCCCAAGCACAATTAGACGAACAACGCGTCAAAGAGCGATTATTGAAGGACGTAAGGGCAGCGGAGCGGGGAAGACAGACGAGCATCCAGAGATTGGCGCAGGCAAGGAAGCAGGGCTTAAAAATACCAACTCTTGAGGAAGCCATGGAGGCAATGAGGAGACACACTGAGGCAGAGAAGGCACGGGCTGAGGCGCACGATGGACAGGCTGGTCAACAGAAGACGGCAAAGACGAGAAGAGTGGAGCAGGGCAAGAAGACGAAAGCAGAAGTTGAGGCGGAGAGCAAAGTTAAAGCTGCAAGGAAGCAGACCGCATGAGGCAGATGTTGAGGGAAACTTTGTAGAACATATTGTGTACACATCAGACATAGCCAAAACTGCCTACACGGTGAGTAATGGCAGCGCATCGTTCAACCCCTACGTTCTCCTTGATGGTAATTATCGCCCACAGAGACCCGCAGCGTTCGGTTATGATCAACGCTCGGCTTTCACATTGGCTCTCATCTGTCTTACTACGTCACCATCAGTCTGTCGAACGAAGTCCTTGGCGCTTAGAACCGTTGTACAGATCCGAAAGAGACCATGCCATGCATGACATTGAAACGTCCTACCGGTGTAAGCATAAAATAGCAAGTAACCAAACCATCAAGACAATAAGTTAGACCGACATGACATTTTAGTACATAGAGAAGTGATAGTGGTTGGGCGTGCTACCGCCCATGCTGCCCCAGATTTCCCTTTTACGATCCGCTGTCAAAAATCTTGGCGTGCCGGCATCCGAAATTCCCATGGTTTCTCCAGGCTTTTGCTTTTGGGGAGTGTGGTGGATTTCCATCGTAATAGGTGTACTGTTCTGGCACTAGGAATCCTAGCTGGATATCTACAGGGTCGCTTATATATATAGTGGCTGGTCAAGAGGCGTTTGCCGGATATCCGGCCTGTCTTGTTCCAATACAACGGTAAACACGAAGGACACAAACGGAGGATCATCATGCGCGAAACAGACATATCGATTTGGTGACATTGCGGTCAGCGCTCCCATTACTCCTTTCAGCATTCGCTGTTGGGCTGTGATCCTCATTGGCATACCACTTGGTGCTACTCCTCAACGGTTAAAATCCCACTTATGTATAGCACCACCACAGCCGACCTTGGCTGCTTAGCAGGCGTTTGCCGGAGATCCGACTGGCTATGATACAATACCAGACGCGAAGGATGCAAGGTGGGTGTATTTGATCAGGTGCAATTTCGTGACGTCAAATCAAATTGAATGTTAGGACCAGATGAACAAGCAAGCAGGTAAGATATCGACTGACGCACATGGGTCGCCTTGTATTGTCGATGGGGTACAAGTAGGGACGATGAGAATCAGCATTCATTGTTGTTCGTCTTGACTGATCGCTACATCTCCCATACCAATC
>Ga0265797_10011185_pt1 | contig 11298 bp, 11 predicted proteins | sample P2T30metagenome_FD_192433 | JGI IMG/M metagenome (GOLD analysis project Ga0265797, IMG submission 192433) | Plant litter microbial communities from East Loma Ridge, Irvine, California - P2 T30 | ecosystem: Environmental > Terrestrial > Plant litter > Unclassified | place: USA: California... | reverse complement strand
CAACCACCCCACAACCACCAATCCACCCTCCCCCCTATCTCAACGTCGTAATCCTCGCCAGCACACTCGGCTCCCTCCTTTCCCTCTCCATCTTCTCCTCCCAAACCGCCTCTTTCCTCACCTTACCCTCCCTCACCCTCGCCGTATTCCACCGCATATAATAGCAGCACAACGGGAACAAAACAGTGCCGATCCCCACCCAAGCGAATAGAATGCCAAAGTTGAGTCCGACGCGTGGATGAAGATCAAATAGCACGGAGCGCGTAAGCTCCACGATATTATGCATTGGCCAGGCGTAGCCCCAGCGGTAAAACGCCGGAGCGAGTTCGAGCGCGTAGAAGCCTGTTGCGACATTACTTATGACCCAGAAAATAAGCCAGAGCGCGGTCCAAGGCGTGCCAAGAATCATAGCCATGTTTTCGCTAGCAAGGCCAAATGCGCACATGCCTACCCAATTGCCCATCCAGTAGACGACAAAGGTACCGCGGCCGTAGGCGTTGGGGTTATTGGTGGGCCAGATGTGGCTTCCGTGCGGACGGTCCATGGGCATTTGGAAGGCGAGGGATACGAAGGAGTAAATCAAGGAGAGCAGGAAGTAGGAGCCGACGGTTGCGGTGTAGCGCCATATGATTAGGTGCAGGAATTTTAGGGGCGGATGGCCTTTGGGCGAGAGGTATTTCATGTGGATGGGGAGGAAGAAGGTGAAGCTGAAGAAGGAGATGACTGTGGGTGGAGTTAGTTGTTTATTCTTAGGGAACGTAGGATTTGGGACTTACTGATTAGATAGATCAGGCCGATACTGACTGCGGGCGTGGCGATGGGCGGGCCAAACGGGCGCAAATCGTAGACTGAGAACTCAATGCCTGGTGATATAGCGCGCGTCGCGTTCATCAGGATGTTATTGTCGAGCTGGTAGCCTAGGCGAACGAGGTGGTACAGCCAGCTGCCGCCAAAGTCGGAGACAACGACCTTCTGCAGCACGTTCAAGCTCGGCACAAGGTACGATGCGGCTGTGGTCTGGTCGCGAGCGGAGTTGTACACGATCTGGCACGCGCCGATTGGATCATACTTCGAATCTCCAGAGTCGACGGCAGCTTTGAGCGCGACAGTAGCGTTGGGATTGATGATGACAGCGGCCCAGGCGTGGAAGTCGTAGACGCTCTCGCGGACTTTCATAGGGTCGTAGTCGAACCGAGCTGGGGAGACGATGGTGTAGCCCGGTGTACCGCCCTTCTCGACCAGATTCTTGATGGCAGTAGTGACGAAAGGACCAACGAAGGGCTCGACAGAGGTGTTGTTGTACGGCGCCTGTCCATCGAAATCGACGACCCAGATGTTCAACTTGTGGATGTTGTCGACCTGCTTGAAAAGCGCGCCCCAGAAGAGACACAGGAAGCCCATGATAGCCACCGCGAGGATGAAGTTGGTGCGCAGCCAGAGCTTGAGCACGTGCAGGCGCACTCCACTCATGGCATGATCAAAGAAGCCCACGGGCGCAAGTTGATTCTCCTTCCTCGAACTCCTGGTCCTCATTCTGAGCGTCGCAGGCCGAGTAGGCGGGCCATTGCCGGTAACGACCACGCCAATGTCGCTCGCGGGCGGTTCTTCGATCTCGTCTTCAGAAGTGTCGGAGGAGTCGTAGGGGTAGCTCTGGTGGTTGTATGAAGGCGCAATCTGGCAGCCAAGGGTCGGTGTGCCCGTCATCTTGAATGCGTCGGAGGCGAAGATTTCCATTGCAGCGACTTGAAGAAAGCTTAAAAGGTGAAGAGGTTGCTGTTGGTGCTGTTGTGCATGTGCTGACGCAGCACGCGCTAGTGGGGCATGCACGGTGCTGATTGGATGGGCGGTCAGATGGCGCATCTGCGTGCATTCGGAGTGTAGGCTAAGCTTGACTACCTTGGGCAGCATATACTTACTCATCCTGCGGTTCTGTTGGTGAAGTTTGAGCGCTGTGGTGGTCGTGATGACAGAGGACTGATGTGCTGTGATGGCGCCCCTTCTTTAGGAGCCACCATCGATCAATCCTGGATCTACAAACATTCACGGTGGCACATGTTTTTACATCTTTTTCTTGGAGCATTGCAATGGGCGAAATATTGATGGAAGTCAAGCTAGGAATGATGGAGGAGAGGATCGAGCCAGGCCACGGCTAATCACAGGATGCGGAAGCGGCGATCGCTTACCTCATCCGGCACCAATCCACAGCAGCTGTCGCGTCGCATTCGTGACATCCCTCATTATGAAGCAGACTCCTTTTTCAGAAATTCATCACAATGTGCTTTGATATTATCCAGAACCACCATGTCACTTTCCAAACGTACTTGTACAATTGTGTGTTTCAGTAGCAGGGAGATGACCTCGCGTTCAACCGCCTCGATGGAATCGTAATAGCCGTGCCAACATTTCTGTGTCAAGTCACCAAAGATGATATCTGCTGCTGTAGAAGGGAATCGATTCATTATGAGTTTTCGAACTCGAGTAGGCGCCTCAAGATCATGGTAGGGTCTGTGCCCATATCGGATAGTGTAAATGCAAGATGCCAGCGAGAATTGCTCACTGAGTGGACCAGCCAAGGGAGGCTCGTAGTCTTCATCCATCTTGCAAAACGGCTCGCTCGCCACTATAAGCTGTTCGCCCGTCTTAACTTTTGCGTCAAAATCTCCGAGTCTGACTTCTTCCCTGGTGCCAAGAAATATGTTTGCTGGCCGAAGATCCCCGTGGGCATAACCAAGATGCTCGATCCAGGCCAGAGCACTGGTGATTTGTTGGACCCACCGCTCTCGTGTGCTTGTATCGATAAGTGACATTGAGGATCTCTCAATACGAGTCTCTCGAGTCATTTCCTGCCGGTGTAGAAAAATGCCCTCTGCAATGCAAAGGAGGCAACAAACAATATTAGGATGTGGATTTGCCATCAGGATCTGGAACATCGTCTTTTCATTTTCCAGCTTCTTGATGCTCTCTTCCATTTCTTCTGCTTGCGCCCGCTCGGGATTATCGACCAGCGTTGGACACTTGAAGACGACATTTTTGCTGATAGCAATAACTTGTCCAGCTGAATGTCTAGAGATGAAACCTATCTGTCGAGAGAGACTGAAGCGGCATCCGTAATCGTGCAGTCATTTCCGAGGAGGGTAATGTGTTCGAGAGGCGCGTCGCGGGGCACGGGAGGTATAGGGGCGCAATGGAGGATTCAGAAGGCGGTGCACGATGAATGTGCAGCAAGGAGAGATGCGTACGGAGGCGGCAATGTGGCCATGGTGGGAAGGGTGGGTGGTCGCTGGTTTCGTGCTCGGCGTTGCGCGGTTCGATTAGTCACATGCAGCGCCCATCCTAACTAGTAAGCTGAGCTGCGCACCCACGCGCCTTACCCAGTCTCTGAAATCGCGTCTACATCATCGACCATGCCGATGCCGACTTTGTTTCCCCTGCGCATGTGCAACGGCTTGGAATGTCCGCGAGAGGTCCACGCGGTGGACGCGGGCGCGGCGTCGGACGTGGCAGAGGGGGTGGCAGAGGGAAAACCGTAATTGTAGGATTCATGAAGACTGAGAACATTCATACATTCGTTCAAATCTAACACGTGCAGTGGGAGTGGGAAAGCTACACGCCCGATCCCGAAGTCTACGATCAGCTCTGGCACATTCGCAACGAGCCTGCGACCGTGACGCCCTTCCTACCCACCGAATCACCCATACCGCACGCGCAAACACGAATCAAAGACCGCCGACAGACGGAAGGTGACATACAACGGAACTTCTACGTGGTTGAGGTCAATAGATTTGGCCACCGCAATGGCTCAGTGTCCAGCGTAGAGGACGCTCCTCCAGCCAGCACTGAGACTCTGCACGTGGATCTGAGTCGCATACTGGAATACGTGTCACCTGACGAGCTCGAGCGCTACGAGAACGAGCAGTTCAGGATCGAGGCAGAAGCTGAGGCAATTGCAGTCCGCGAAGAGGCCGAGGCAGTCGCACGAAGACGCCTGGAGAAGAACGCACGAGTTGCAGCCGCAGGTAAAGGCAGTCGCATGCTCAATGGCCTGAGACTGGATGATCAACCACACACAAGAGGCCGACCAAGGGGACGCGGTAGAGGAAGGGGAATGGGCAGTTGGCGCGGACGAGGCGCCCTGGTTCTAAGCAGTCAATTGCACGACAACGATATGCGGGAAGAGCTGGTGGATGTCGAACCTGAACTCGCACTTCACCGCGAAGATGACGAGCTACAGCTCTTGATCGCCGAGACAGACTCCGAAGACGAAGAAGAGGAGAGGAACACATTACCCGGCCTCGCCTGCTCAGCCTTCGTCGCCAATAGCGCTCTGCCCGTCTCACCAGTCGCATCTCTCCGGCGGCCATCGGGCATACCCATCATACAGCGCAGGCAATACGAAGACGCAGAGGAGGACTCTGAACTCGAACCCGTCGATGCAGATACACGATCAATGTCCAGCGCCGCCATGCAATTGCGCCTTGAGGACGACCGTGGGCCGGCGGATAGTCCCTCCAAAGAGGAAGTCGACGAGGACGATCACGACCGTCACAGAAGCAAGCGACGCAGAACCGAAAGCACTGCATCAAACCAGCGCATACCCGTGCCCCACCCACACCGCCAACCCTCTTTCGCCCCTTCAATCCCCGAATCACGCTCAGACTCAACATCCAGCTCCGGCGACGTTATACGCGTGCAGCCTCCCGGCCCAACCCAGCAGTCCAACGGCTCCAACGGCCACGAACATCTCGAAGACGAAGACGCGGAAGAATACGTCGTCGAAGCCATCATCGAACACTACAAAGAAGCTGGGAAGAAATTCTACTTGGTCAAGTGGCAGGGCTACGAGGACAGTCACGATTGGTTGCCTGAGGAGGATTTGCAGGGCGCGGCGGAGTTGGTTGCGGAGTATAATGAGATGGTGAGGAGGAGGAGGAAGACGGGGAAGATGAGGAGATTGTAGCGAGACTGTCGTGGCCGTCAACCCGTACACCTACTACTACGTCAGGAAGCCGTACTGTTTCGACCATGGTCAATGTTACGATATGTGACTATAGTGTACGATCACTGATTTCGAGTCGTGAAATCATGCTTCATGCATGTCAGATCTCACCACCGGGGCGCCGCGGAGCCCCCAATGACCGCATCACCTCCAATATACACGACGCTCCCATGACGCACCACCCCATCACTCATCCACAGCCTCATATACGTCTCTATCCCACCCACCCTTTCCCTCTCTCCCTCTCTCCCCATCCACCACCATGCCTCTCACCCTCAAACTCCGCACCCTTACCCGCGCGCGCCCCTTATTCCAGCAAACCCGCCCCATCACCCATTCCACCAAAATGTCCGCAAACGAATACGGCCAGGGGAAAAGCCACGCTACAGGCGACTCCGCGGTGCCAGGGAAAGTCCAGGAGGTGGCGCCGAAGGGCGTGGAAGAGGCGTTGCCGGATGAGGTATGTTTGCTTTCCTGGTCCAATCCTTTATCTTTTGGAATCGATGAGCTTGAACAACTCGCGTGGTCGGAACATGCTTTCTAATTAGATGCAAATTGCTCACTCCACTCGCTATGTAGGTCCACCCCACCTCAGGCCAAGCCAGTCAATCCACCAGCAAATCCCACGCCCTAAACGACGGCGAAGACTCGATTGTCCCGAAGAAAGTACAGGAGATCTTGCCTGAGAGCGTGGAGCGCGCGGTGCCGAATGTTGTGCATAATACGGGGGATAAGCCGGTTACTAAGTAGATGTAAAGAATTGATTGTGGCGGTTCATTGGATATGTAGATGTAAATCTATGGTTATTGTGGACTGGGGGTCCATTTGTGTTTGTGTGATGGATTGGCGTATGGATTTTGTGATGTTGGTGTTGGAACATGTGGATATTATTGTGCGTCCATGCGTGGACTGTGAGAGTGTGGATTGGAGGATGGTGGGTATATCTGGCTGGTTGCCGAATGTCTCTTTGATGATTTTCGAAGAAGGTGTTTTGCGCTGGTGATGCTGTATCGTCGCGCAATCGCATAGCTCGTTATCCACCGTAATGTCGTTGCGCGGCACTCCTGCTTTTTTGGTCACTTCATCTTCGTCATCCACCAATCTCGCCATCCAATCTTCTTCTTTCCCATCCTTGTTGCTACTCGCTTCATCAATCAGCGTATCCGTTTCGGATCCCTCGCTTTCATCATCGTACATCTCATACCCATCTCCCCCCTCCCACTTCGCCGCCTCAATCTCAGCCTCCCGATCCCACTCATCATATATCTCATCCGGATGCCTAATCCTCAACGACGCTTTCGCACTCACTTTCCTGGGTAACTGCAAGAAATCCCGCCTCGTGGTTTGTGACTGCGCTTCCGGACACGTCGTGTATCTCTCTACTTGGACTCCGATGCCGAAATCGTGAAGTGTTGCTGCGCAGCGCGTTATGATTGATTGTGTGAGTTGGTCTAGAGCGATGTCGATGTGTCGTGTTGTCCAGACGAGCTTTATGGATTTGGTTTTGATGTCTGCGGTGTCGGTCAAGCATAATTGCTCTAGGTGATCTAGAACAGCTAGCGCGAATGACACGCCTGTTGAACTCGCGATCAGAACTAGAGTCTCGTACTCATGCCACCTTGGTGCATTGCCATATGGACCATCGACATACGCTGTCAACGATTGATTCGGCGAAGTCGGTGTACTAGCATTCGGACATGGCCTTGCGAGCCAACTGCGATGATACTTCGCCAGCCGCCTCGTAAACCCAGTCTTCGTCTTAACAAGCAGAAGCATCTCGCTCGTTGGCCTCGGTTGCCGTGTCGCAGGCCTACGCTCAACATCCACATTCCTCCTCGGGGGTAACGGTGGGGCCGGTGCAACGGAGCAATTCGCCGGCGTGAAGGGATGCGTTTCCCAGCGTCCTAGAGCTGGAACATATAATCGCACATGCTGTCCCGGCTTCCATGACAATGGCACATGTGCGATTCGCAAGATCGTCGTGTCACCACTCGTTGCTGCACTGAGTTGAATCGGGAAGCCTACGATCAGCTTGTCTCTGCCAGACACGCGAGCTCGCAGTCCGCGCGCGACGGAGATGTTGTTACGAAGGAATGCATATGCAGTGGAGAGTTTGTCGAGTGCGAGGATACTGGCGGAGATATAGATTGGTGTGCGCGCGTAGCTGGGTACATGCTGTAATGCGACGTTCAAGAACAGCGCAGTAGAAATGTAGTGGTTGACAAAGAACAACCGATAGCTCCAGTGTCTTAGCGGCAGTACACTGCTGAGCCCAATCCACAAAAGCAGCGTGTATGTTGCGATACCCCATCTTGCCACTCCATTCGTCGAATGCACAATGTCGTCCACAGAAATCGAAGCCTTCATGATCGCACCATGAGCCGTAGCGCTGACGAACACCGTCCTACCGATCCATCGGTGCAGCCAATTGACGCGCTCATAGCTCAGTTCAGCGAGGAAGCTGAGCGGGCCGCGCTTAGTGGAGAGGAGGTAGATGAGTGGGATTTGCGTTATGGTGAGCCATGCGGCGCGGAAGGCGATGTCGTCGAAGAAGTGTTGGGTGAAGAATGGGGCGTCGACGCAGAGTAGAAGGATGAGGATCGTGGTGAGGAAGGAGATGATGAGAGTGATTTGACCGAGAGAGAAGGCCGTGAAGGCGATTGGGCGCTGGCATGTGGATGTGAAGCTTTTTCGAAGCCAAGAGACGGCTGATGGGCTATATTTCGGTTCAATTTGATGATAGGTATGCTTTCGATGGCTGCGGACGTCAGCTTTCATGTCCAGATTGCTGTGGTATAATCGCTTACGATCTTCTGCTCCACCATCGATAGAGTCGTTGTGCGGATCGAGAGAGAATGAAGGTCGAAACAAGTGCACATGCCGCATAGAAAATGCGTTGGTTCGCGCGGCCTTCGTGCTTCAAGTGGTGCTCGTACCGGACGTCGTCAAGATCGTCTACGTGTACGGCATGGACGTGCGAGTGAAGACTCTGCCCGCTGTTCATTATGAATAGAAAAGTCTCCTTGGGAAGGACGAATGGGAAATGTGGCGCAAAGCAAATGAAAAGTGCTAGGAAAGAAACACGGCAGCCAGGAACACAACCGCGGATGGCAAATTGACGCGACGTGGGGCTGAAGGCTTCAAAACAAAGGCGAAGAACGCGCAGCCTCTCGGTGACTGGTGAAGTGTATCAGAAGGCTTTTTCGAGACGTCATGGTGTTCCAGCACGCGTTTGTGAGCATCGAGCTCCTGTACTGTCGCGAATGCATGATGCTTAGGGTGTCAGTTGAGCTTGCAATTGGGTACGATTCTTTTGCGATGATGGAGATTGTGATAAGTCCTTTATTTGTAGCTACTCGAGAAGCTTTTGGTGGCAGTTATGATGAAGCTGCAAAGGTGGTGGTGGAGCTGAGAGGAAGTCGCGACGTGTTTGGTTTCAGAACGCGCAAGCGCTAGGCACGCGGAACGTCAGCATCGCGTTCTGTCCGCCAGCGAAACAAGAAATCAGGACTCCTCAAAGTCTTAAAAGCAGAAATGAAAAACAATGCGTTGGAGAGACTACGTGCCAGCGCGGGTGAGTAAAGTTCCAATAGCATGAAGACTGCTACTTGATACCGAGGACCATGAAAGACTCATAGGCTAGATGACTCAAAGCAGGATTTCGACTTCTCCCTTCAGATCCAACAATACGAGCTCTTACATGTCCTGTGAAACGCCTCCCATCACCAAATGCCACCTGAGTAAGCCTTAATCGCCCCGGTATACGAACGATTGAGGTGCCTACCCAATCCATGACCGTACACAAAAAAAAGCAAAGCCGTGATATCTGCCCTCAGCTTCTTTGCGCGCGTTGCTTGACCTCCGGGGTGTGCTGGTGCAAGCTAGTCTTTGGTGAAGATGAATTTCCAATCGTAGATCCAGTGATCACATTCCTCGCTGTTGTCGAACTTCTTCAACTGCTTCATGCCCATATCTTGTCCGAGCTGCGTCATTTCGGGGTGGAGGTTGGCTCAAACTTGCCGATCAGTTCGTACTTCTTCTCCTCGCTTGCACCGAACAGTTCCTCGAACTTGCTGTAGCGGAATACAGGATGGATCTCGATCTCGTTGAGGTGCTTGTGCTGAGCTGCTACTTCGAGTAAATTGCTGAGGGAGGAAATTTCGAAGGGCTTCGAAGACTCCACAACCCAGTCATCGATTGTGATGGTCAAAGAGCGGAGGCGCTTCGGAGTGTGGAAGAGTTGTTCGAGCCTTTTGGTATCGTTAGCGGGTAGACGTCGACTGTTCTGGATCGGTCGCTGCGAATCGGGGAGTGTCGAGAGATTGGAGACGGTAATGAAGAGCTCAAGATATTCGAGTTTCGGGAAGCAATGGATTGATGGCAGAGATCGGTCGAAGTCAGTAGCCTTGATCGTATTCCCTGTATGCTCAAGCCAGACTACGCAGCCAAGGTAGTCAAGGCGGTGGAGCGCCTTTGTACCTTCGGTGAGAACGTCGTGGCTTGTCAATAGCCATAGCGGAAGAGCTTTGAGTTTGCGTGATGAAGGGGAGACGTCGTCGTCAAGATAGTGGTCTATTCTCAAGCCATTGGCTATGCGGCACTCGATGCTGGACACTCCTGCCCAAAGAAACTCGCAGACCAAATCCCGAAGCGCGCGCGGGAGGTCGAAAAACGGAAACTTGTCTGGTGGGCCGTGGCGCGACATGGTAGATGAGAATTGTAGCGCTTCTGCTTACTCTTGGTTGTGTGTCGAGACTTTTGTGGGATGCCTGTAGCTCGTGAGAGATGTGTGGGTGTGGGAGCAGTGCAGCGTCGGAGACTGATCATGGCACGAGCAGGTGAAGTAGAGGTTAAGCGCCTTACTCGATTGAGACCGTGGTTTTAATCACCGCGGAAGTCCGCAAAAGGGCCAGTGATGTCATTATTCGGAGTCTCAGATAGTTCCCAGTCGAGCTCATCTTATCTTACCTTGGCTAAGGTGTGCTTTCGCAATCACTAATATTTATACATCTCGCAACCAGCTCAAGAACCTTTGTTGCCGTACATGGCGTGTCATGTACTTCGTTTACTTTGAAGCTTTAAGGAGCTAATGTAGGTTTCAATTGTGTATTTGCTGGTATTGGGGATAGACAGAAATGGCCTCGAGAAATTACATGAAGTACCGAAAATATAACCTTCGCGACAATGCATCTCGAGACGAATACAAGTGATTGAAACACGCCTGCTATTTCTACATAATAGCGCTCCAAGTAGCTCATCACTTCGTAACGCCCATGGATACAGCCCAGTCAATCATTTGTATCAGGTCGAAAGGAACCGTGTGAACTAATTTCACTTGTGCTAGATTCTGCATGCTACATCGATTCCTCCGAGGCTTTCGGGCAGCCTCTCAACCTTTCCGCTCCAAGAAATGCTTCAGGCTCATAGTCGAGTCGATTCTTGCTCTTCTACGGCTTTTCGAAAATGAATAACCAGTCGTAGATGTAGTACTCTAAACACTTACAGCAGTATTCCTTGTTGAGTATCATGCCACCACACAGCTCCCGCGCGAGTTGCTCCATCTGAGCGTGAAGATCGGGCTCGAGCTTGTTCTCCCACTCCTCGATCCAGTCTTCGGTCCTCTCCATATGCTCCATGGTGACTGACTCACGTGCGTTTTCGTCGAGTATGTTGAAGCGGAGTACTGTGCGGACCAGGATCTCCTCAAGAAGCGGGCTGTGAACTGATACATGGAGAAGGAGTTTGTAAAGGTATGAGAGATCGATGGGGTGCTCAGGTGATGCTTCCCATTCGTCGATCTGTAAAGCCAGGTTCGGAGAGTTGTGGAGGGCTCGAGAATTAATCTCAGGGTGTCGATATTATGGTCGTGGAGCTTGTGTACCTGTTGCGCCGTGGCTTGTAGTCTGGATAGTCTTTCTTCAGGAACGGGATTCCCAGCCAAATATCAAGTGCTTGGAATCTTGCAGGTTGAAGCACACATGTGGAGAATGGCTCCGCGCTGGGGCGTGCGCTGCCGGACTTGGGAGTTTTGATAGTGAATTGGGAATGGCTGTGGCGATAGAACTGCTCTACGCCTTCAGTGAGCACGACTCGATAAGCCAATAGCCACCGAGGAAGGCCTCGATAGCAGTATCGGCAGTCGCTTCTATAGGTGTGGAGTGCTTTGGACCCATCAGGTGTGTCAGCCTGGCACCTTAGTTCACACGGTACACTGTGAACTGCACCTCACGTGACTGTGTTAGTCACTTGCTTACTCATCTGGTTGTGTATATAATCGCTCGCTGTAGCTCTCTCAATACAAC
>Ga0265797_10011184_pt1 | contig 11299 bp, 10 predicted proteins | sample P2T30metagenome_FD_192433 | JGI IMG/M metagenome (GOLD analysis project Ga0265797, IMG submission 192433) | Plant litter microbial communities from East Loma Ridge, Irvine, California - P2 T30 | ecosystem: Environmental > Terrestrial > Plant litter > Unclassified | place: USA: California... | reverse complement strand
CCAGAACTTGTACGCACAGACACAGCAGAATGATCGATTTGTCGACAGCGCCAGGCCTCTCAAGCGACAACGATCCGACAGCGACTTCGCAGACACACCAAATGCATTCCCTCCGGCTCAGATGCCGCGGACTTCTTACGCCAACAATTACCCCGGAGCCTCACTACCCCAGAACTATGCACAGTACAAACAGGACCCACAAGACCGCCTCCACCTGAACTTCACCGATCAGCCCTCGTTGGGCTACAATGTCAGAGGCTCCAGCAGTTACCCACCACCAGTGTCGAGCATTGGTGGCTACCAGAATTCGTTGCAACAGCCCGGGCCATCGCCGTTGGCTGCTAATGCAGGGCTGGTCAATATCAGCGAGCACGGACCCCAAAGCGCATCCGTTCCGAGACCTCTGAACAACTACTACGGCAGCACGGGAACAGCACCGAACTATGGTTCATACAGCGGGAACTACCAAACGCAGGCAAATCAGTACTCATCGACATCACGGACGAGCTCGGATAGCTACCCGACGCTGCTGGGCGGCCTCCAAACGCCAACGTCGATGACGGACATGGCAGCGCTGCCGTCAGGACACGAGTCAAACTACATGCCGTCAGCAAGTAGTGCCATGTCAGTCGGAGCAGGCACTAGTGTACACACACCGGTCCAGAGCCAGCAGCAACCCCATGACTACTCTGCTCTGTCTGGTGGATACACACACGCCTCGGGCCCGTACGTGCACTCGTCGCCGTCCTATCAAACCGCGCCATCTCAGTCACATCATGCGCACCACTCGAGTCTGGACCACGTTCCTTCCTATTCATCCGCATTACCTGACCAGTCCGTCCCCGCTGCATCAAGTATGCTCTTGAACCAAAGCTTGCCAGCCAACTTCTACCAACAAGACGAAGCGTCGTATCCGACCCCAACGCACGCGAAGCAGCCTCCTTGGGCTTAGATCGAATTGTGCAGACTTCCGTCCATTTGGACATCTTCAACCTAAGACGAGCCGGCACTATCTTCTTCGAAGACGATCTTGGAGAATCGAATCGAATGATGTCTCCGAATGGTCCTCGCTGCCTGTACTAATATCGATTAACTGTCTAACATTGTGTCCCCGGCGGAACAAAAACCTATATACACACCCGGTCTCTATTAGCGAAGGCGCTTACGGCGAACAAAGATGGCTTTCGAGCCGATGGGGAAAATGATGGAAGCGACTGGTTCATTAATCCTTCCGGCCATTCTGGAGTAATGTTGAAAAGGAGTGGGAATGAACATGGGCGATTTGGTGGGAGTAATTGTTGATCGGTGTTTGTCCGGGTTCGACGACACTGATTAGCTAGCTGGATGTTGCGAGTTTATGTTTTTTGCATTATTATATATCGGGCTGTATAATACATAGTAGTAGTACAATTTTGACTTTTTGCATAATAGTGTCTTTATGTGAAGTCTCTCGTCTTTGGTCATTGTAATATCTTGTCGTCTAAAGCCCATCCCCCATCTTCCCATTATCCATGCCAGCCTTGCAATTCGTCTTCGATATCCCAAGCGCATCCACCATGCGTTCGCATAGCCCACGCGCTGTCTCCTTGCCCGACACGCGATGATCCAACACCAACAGGGCTGAGACGCACGAGACAATTCCCCCCCTTGGCCAGTTCGCATCTGGCTGGCGCAATACTCAGACGTGCATGTTCTTCAAAAAATATCGTGGTGGCAGGGAAATTCCCCTTGAGGCGTTGAAACACGGAGTCCAATAGTCTAGCAGCTAGTCTAAGCAGAACGTCAACGTCAACAGCCATCGACAAAGGAGGATTATTGCGACACTACTGATCGACGTCGCGATCAACAACAGATGGGCGGAGCCGGCATGTAACATCATCACACGGACATGAACATCGGCATGGGCATGGGCATGGAGACGCTATGGCCGCGTGTGCGTGCTTTCTCTTTCTCTTTCTCTCTCCCTTTCGGCTTTGAACGAGAGGCGAAAAGCTCGAGCTGCGTGGCGTCGATCGAGACTCTCGGATGCTGGCGTAGCTTGAGAGCGGACGAGTTCGTGGTGGCGGTTACCTCGCGGCTGAGGGCCTCTTGCGTACAGTCTGGACGATTACTATCACGTTGTTCCACGATCCTTCGGCGATATCGGCGCGTGCAATCCGCAGCCGTCAGGCGTCCTCTCTTCCACGCACGACCACGAGTAGCCAGTCTATCCGACCTGCACCACTGAAGGTACCGTCGGATGAGGACTCTACACAAGGGCCATTCATCACGGCAAAGCTGCAGTCGGCTCATGCACACGCCGTTCTCCGCGGCAGCAGCTACGCTCTACGCTTTACGCTACTAGCAAAAGCAGGGCAGATGGCGCGATCGCGCGCGGCTAAACTTGCGTCAAGGCCGCATGATAGCGGCCGACTTGCGCAAACCTTAGTTGCCGTTGAAAGTTACAGTATCATCATCAGCCTTATCAAAGCGCTTCTTGACTCGAGCGCATGCGCGGCCGAGAGAAGGGATCGTCTCGGCCGTGCGGACGAGATGGGAAGGAGGAGGCGTGGAGAAGCTCGCTCGCATGGCACAGCCGCAAGCAAGCTGTGTTGCTCGGACGTTTGCTGTCAGGACCCGTCAGCCACACAGGAACGATCTTAAGAGATATTTGATATACGGCGGAATCCTGCGCGGCACAATGCTCGAAGCTGTCGTTGTTGGTGATCTCGACCTTCTTGGCCTCAAGGGTAAGTCGGATGTGGCAATTGTCACATGACAATAGTTTAGTCATTTAAAGCAGAGTTGCGTGATATCTCGATGGAGGCATTATTGCTGTGGACGGGAAGTCATATCGATAGAGGAGCACGATCATCCCTCCCGCTCTCCAGACGTGCATGGTGCATGTAACATTGTACTTTCTGCACTGGTCGTGCATGACAGATACCGAGACAGCAGAAAGCATTGCGCAACGACTTCAGCGAACACCTTCAAACCGGGACCCCTGAACGAGGTCAAGGAGCCGACCAAGCATATTCTCCTGTAACTTTAACGAGTCTCAAAATGCCCCGTCACAGACCTCCTTCTTCAAAGAATAAAGAAGGCTGGGAAAACACGACTTTGACTCTCGCGCTGATCGGCAGGCGTTCGCATCAGAAGAAGAAGAGATGTAAAACATGTTCGCACGGACGCATTGCGAATCGACATGCCCATCTGCCAACCAACCACTCTCCAAGCACAGACAAGGGTATCAATCATCGCCTTGCACCTCCACAGCCCCATGTGAACGGCAAGGAGAAGCGATCAAGGCGCCCTTACATCCCATCTAAGCCTCATCGTTAAAAATCCCGCGCAGCTCCAGACCTTACGCCACGCTCGTGCACCGTCACATGTACATATCATCGGCCCGTTGCCCTCAGCGGCCGATCATAAGATGAGCGATGCTATGATCTGCTCAGGCTGGCCTAACAGTCAGTCCCTTTACCCTGACTGATCAACCACCACCACCACGTTGAAGCGAAAACGAGCTCGCTCGCGATACCTCCAAAGCCGACAACGCCGACGAGCCGCGAACGAAGATCACGCCAGGAGGGAAATAGATAGATAGATGAGTCAATGATACGGGTGAGCGAGGAGCTGATGGTGACGTTGGCAAGTAACTGCTAAGTCTCGATCGTTTGCCCGAAAGCAGTATCTGATAGTCGTATCGAGATGATGTGTTCATTTGGTGGGCTGACGTACGGACATGTCAATATCTTGCTGTCCGATCATCAAAGGGAGCGTTGGGCGAAATATGCAGGCACATGAGCTGGCGTGCATAAGCATGCCATCTAGGTTTGGACCGAAACGTGGGAGAAGTCGACTGTGCAGGTCGCATATGCATATGCGCTCTCTCACAAAATGCAGGGCCGGCAGTAGTAGAGAGACAAGAGAGCGTCTCGTGGTTGGTCTCTGAAACGTCATGGAGGCGGATAAAACATCCCCATCTCTTTTGGGTAGGTGCCTGACGACCTGATTTGTATATCGCAAAAAGAAAAAAACTCAGAAGTTTCCTGGGTTGGCTATCCAAGAACAATGGTAACAGGGTTAATTCTAAACGCTACAAACTTCGTTCAGATCGTGGAGTGAAGGAAAGTGAATCGTGTTGCCTAGCAGCGCCTTGTTTGACCGCTAGATCAAAAATTGCTGGTTGATGAATCTCTGGTACAAGTCTTGGGGTAATTCTGTTGGTACACTATCCGTCGCCATTTCCAGCCGGGGAAGCACTCTGCCCGTCCCAAACTTCCCACACCGCACACAGGGCGCCTTTGCGTGCTAGCAAATGTGATACAGCATTGCATGAGAGTCCCACTCACTTACTCATACCGGATTTCGTCGTCGTCGGAACCCGGAGCGTCTTCGTCCTCGTCGCCGTTGGCGTCTTCCATCTCCACATCCGGTTCGCCCTCGGCATCTTCGTCCTCGTCGTCTTCCACCGCCACTTCGTTTTCGTCCCTGGCGTCGTGATCATCTGCTTCTTGGGCCTTAGCGTCTTCGTCATCTGCTGCAACGGCTGTCACACCGAGTCTGCTGCGAGTCCTACGCAACGCCTCCCTGCCGTTGGGTTCCCGTGGAGTTGTAGTTGAGCGTCTCGCGGAACTCCTCCGCGCTGGAGTCGTACGGTAAGGACTTGCGTGATGGCTTCTCCTGCTGCCGCCTCGTGAAGGTCTCCCAGGGCGGCGCTTAGACGCACTCGGAGCTCCGGGGATCGGCGGGAAGATCTCGAAGCGTGTCGGTGGGATCATATCGGCTGGTGTTGAGTGCGAGCCAGAGCCGTACGAGTCAGATGGACTTTCGCTGCGTGGTCTTGATGTGACGATAGTCGGCACCACGCCATTTGGAGTCTTGCGTGGAGAGCGACGAGTGGGCGAAGTTGGAGCATCGCCATTCTCGACCGCTTCCGGTGGCGTGTGTTTGCGACCATCTTTGCTTGGGCTGCCATTAGCCATGTTCATTTCTGTAGACTCTTCCACAGCGTTGCTCTGAGAAGCCTCCGTCTTAAGGATAGTTGGAAGGCCGCCTTTCGTGGGTTCGGGAACAGCTTCCTTGGGTGGTTCAAGCATTTCGATAGCCTCAACGCGTGGTGCTACGGTCTGCATAGGCTGGTTGATCGTGGCTTCTTCGCCCATTGCGAAAAGGTTGGTTGGCTTGCCCATGACATAAGCTGTCCAAAGCAGGAAGTCCTGGTTGAGCTGAATCGTCGCCTTCTTGTCATGCTTGTCGACGTACTCTTTCATGTATTCATAATCGAGTCTCATGGCGTAAGTTTTGGTAACGGGATCCCGGACAAGGAAGCGCAAGGACTCCAATGTTGATATTATATCGTCGGGCGTCATGCCAGTCTCTTTGGCGATTCTTGCAATCGAGATCTGAGCAGTTCCGCCTGGCTGGTCCTTGTAGCGCAGAAGGAGCCGGCAAAGTACTGTTCGCCAGTATGAGCGGTATGATACCAGACCCATGTCTGAAAGTGGCTTTTCTGGTGAACCAGTGCGGCGCTCTTGCTTCGTCAAGAGGTACGAAAATTCGATCAACACTCGTCCAAAGCCACGACGCATGTGCACTGGCAGGACCAGAATACAGGAGACGTTGTTGCCGGGGTTGGAAAGTGCCGGGTCGTTGCTGAAGTTCTGAGCCTCTTGGTCGATGCCTCCCACTGGGTGATCTTCCTCGTCTCCGCCTTCTGTGTCTAGAAGTTGGGGAAGTGGTGGTCCAGAGCCTCGCTTTTCTTTCGAGAAGTACCCAACAAAGTGACAGCCAAACTCATCGTTCTCGGTCATGATGTAAAACAAGAACGGCTCAACATCGTAATATAGCGTTTTTGAGCCGAGGAAGAGCTTGGCCAAGAGGCAAAGATTTTGGCAGTACAATGGATTGCGACGGCCATCGACTTCCCAGAACGACAGCGTCGTCCTCGCGCCCGTCTCGGGATTGGTGATGTTGTCGCGGTAGATCTCGTCGCCAGGCGGATGCTTCGCTGAGCACTTCAGCTTGTGACGCCACGCAACGAAATCCGAGCTCATGTACTTTAGACAGAACTCGCAGATGTACAAGTGTTTGTTCCTGCTGTACTCTTCAGGGTATGGTGCAGCATGCCACGTGTCGATCTCGTAACCACCAAAATTGATGCACTTAATCTTGCTGGGCAGCCCCTGCTGTTTGACGCGCGCAGGAGTCTCGCCGTTGGCCTTGGCGATCTTCTCCTTCCACTTCTCTTCGGCTCTCTCGCGAGCCTCGGCGAAGGCTTTGCGATCAGAGTCTTGCGGATATGTCTTGGCTGTATCTGCTTCCGCGTCGGTAAGAATACCGCCATAAGGCTTGCCCTTGTTCTCGTCGGTTTCGCGGTCTGGGAAGGCGTAGAATGGGTTCGTGTACATCGTAGTCTGCACAGCAGGGAAGTGCTGGGTCTCCTCGACCTCAGTTGTGCCGCCGCGAGCCCGCGCATTTCGAGCGCGACGTTGCCGGTCGCGTTCTCGTCGACGCTGTTTTCGCTCCACGGTCTTGATGACAACATCCCACTGAGCCGCGGTCACGGCAATGCCAATGACCAGGCTGCGAGGTTCATCGCTCTGTGATACGATACGCATGCCTTTTCTGCGGTTCTTCAAGTTGCGTTGCGGTCTGCCCGACCGCGATCGTGGTGAGCCGGCGTCTTCTGTGCCGTCGAATCCAGCAACCGTAACCTCATCTTCGATCGCTGTATCATTTTCGTCGGCTTCGTTACTTGACTTTCTTCGTTTGCGGATTGCTGGTCTCGGAATGTCATCGTCATCGTCATCGTTGGAAGTCTTACGTTTGCGTAGTGCTCGTGATCCGTCCATAGGGTCTTCGTCCAGGATGAGGGTGTTGAATACCGAATGCGATTTGGGATCGATGCCACCTCTCGCCGCCGGGAAGAGATCACGCGCCATCTTGGGGGCGGAAGAATGGCGACGATCACGAGTTTCACTGACATGTCTTGATTCGGCTTCAAATCCATTTGCGACACAGTCTTTACAGCGCCACACTGATACATCTGAGAATTCATTGTTAGCATGTCTTGCGTTTGCATGTTTGTGTCATCCACTAGGACAGATGCAGGCGGGGAGCTTGCTGTTTGTACAATCTGACGTACCTTCTTCGGAAGCGAGCGCGTCGTTCTCCCGAGCACATTGTCGGTGGGCTGCAGATGCGTCAGTCAGCGCTTGTGACCCCGGATTTCTGAAACAAATATATTTATATTGCATTTGTTCCTTCTTCTTTCGTGTATTCTTTTGCAACATGTGAGGGAATTGACTTACCGTTGTCGCCGCATACATTGCATGCGAGCCACTCCTCAAACTCCTCACCAGGATCGTGTTCCTCATCCTGACCACAGAATCTACGCAATCAAGTCAGCAATCACGGAACCACAGGGAAAAGGTGCCTGTATACTCACGTGCAATGGCTTCCGCGTGCGGTTGGGATCTCAACCTCATCGGCTGCGTCTTCATCAGCAGCTTCCCAGTCCTTCTCTCCGCCAGATTCGGAAGAATCCGAGTCTGAATCGTCGTTCTCGCCAACGTCTGGATCTTCGTCTTCATCCTCATCTTCGTCCTCTGCTTTCCTCCTACTGTTACGCCGTAGCGATCTCGTCTTCACTGCGCCTACGATCTCATCGTCGTCCTCGCCCTCGGCATCGGCTTCTGAATCATCCTCTGACTCGCCTTCCGCGTCGGCCTCTGAATCATCTTCCTCCTGCTCCGCTGAAACCTGATCTTCCGGTTGTTCCTCCGCAATGTCATGCGCCATGTTGCGTCTGCGCGGACTGTACTGTACTCCGCGTCCACGCAATGTGTTTGGCGTCGGCGCCGGGCGTGACACGGCGATTGTAGCCAGTTTGCTGAGTGCCTAGGCCGTGGCACAGCCTTCTCCTATGCTGTTTGTAGGCGCATCCGCTCGCTAGTCGCGCTTGTAGCTATCCACGAGCTGAGCCGGCTGCTCTGCGCTCCGTAGGTTCCGTGTTTCTGTCCAGTGAAAGCGCTAGAGCAAGTAGTCGCGTGATTTTCGATTCGAATCACGTGTTATGAGAGTGCCGGAGATGGATCGCGTAGAGTCGTTGGCGCGGGAAAGCGCGTTTGTAATGTACAGGCGTGACGGGCTCGGGTGTCAGCTGGCGGAGGCCGGATTGGGCACTGTGAGGTGACTGGCGGGGATATTACGGTCGGTGATGATTTTGATGATGAGATTAGGGGCATGCGACAGCAAATCAATAGTCGTAGGGTCGGCCTGGCGTGTGGTTGAATTGTATTGCATGCTCGCCCGCCCGCCCCTTCGAAGGACGTCGGCTGCTGGAGGGTGGCAGCTGCGACCGACCCTTCGGGAACAGCCGCTGACGCCCGTCAGCGACGACACTCACTGCACTGAGAGCAACCAGCCGACGAGTGTAGAAGTCGACCAAGTCACTACCAATCCCACCCCAATCTCCGCTCCCAGGTCATAATCACATACCCACCGCCAATATGGGTGTCCCCTTCGAAGCTCTCCTCCCCTACGGGATCATGGTATGATGCGACACAGCGCGCTTTGCGACCGAGAAGAGCCAATGCTGACCAGATCTTGTAGCTTGCCGTATGCCTTACCAAGACTACCGAGAATCCCTCACATGCGATACAGCCAGCATACTAAAATTTATCTGTACAGTTCTTCGGCGTTACCGGTGCTGGTCTCTCCAAGATCAGAAACATTCAGAACGGCGGCAAGAGGCCCAGGCACTCCGTGGACCAGTGGGACAGACAGAGTACGTGACGACCCAATCGCACCGGAGCGGCAGAAAAAAAGACCATGAGGAAATGGGTGAAACAGCTGCGAGAATATTGTGCGAGGGAAGGGAAGACGGAAGCACACATGGCTGACATGCTCGCAGTGATGGACCGCGACCGCCGCCTCACAGGATACCTGCGTGGACAGGTCGATCAGCCTACCGCGCCGGCTGGTTTCGAGCTCAGCAATGGCTGGAGGGTAAGCTACACAACATTCCTGGGCACCCGGTGCATCTCGGGACATAACACTGACCAGTCTCCTTACAGGTCGAGAAGCGCGTCATGTAAATATATCCAAAGACATCCAGAGACGGACGATGGCACGCTGTGCGCGAACTTTTTTCCTTTAGTTACCATTGAAACGAATACAAAGAAATCTCAAATTTCGGCTTCAATCATCTGTGAAGTGGCGCATGGAGATGGAGTTGAGCATGTGCAACTGCTGTGCAAGATTTCACGGGCAGCGATCCCAATGGCTGCGAGGGTTGTTTCTACAAATGTGAGTTATAGTTCGGCCGGGATTGCTCTTGAGCTGCCACTGAGAATTGCTTTGTATGGCAGTATCTGGTACGGCGAACTATCAATTGCAGATTTAGGAATGACGATGCTTGCAACCGAGATGACACTGGAGCTTCGTTCATGGGCCAGCTTCTACTGTGCTAATACGATGAGAGTCAATGACCCGAAGCGAATCAAGCCATACGCTTACGCTCGCGCAAACGACTCTGCCTATACGTCTAGCGCCTTGAACATCCTCCCCAAACCCTCTCTCAGCGTCTCTTCATCATAGCTAAACACGACTCTAAACCACCCTGCCTCCTCAGCCTTCATGCTCTCCCCCGAACTCAAGAAAACACCACACTTCGTAAATCTGTCATTAATCTCCCTCTCCGCCTCCCACAAGTCCTCCTTCCCAGTCCCCGCAAGCCACGCCCTCAAATCAATCCACAAAAAGAACCCCGCCCGTCCAGCCTCCCAGAAAGGAATCCCCTTCTCCCGCAAAAGCCGCCTCGTCAACGTGCTCGTCTCGCTCAGTTTCCGCTGTGATTCCGCGAGGAAAGCATCGAGCCAAGCTTCGTCTTCGAGCATCGCGGTTGCAAGGGCGTCCGCTGGGCCCGGGATCCAGTGGAATTGGTTCATGGCGCTCAGACAGCGCCAGAGCTCGCTGTTGCGGGTGTAGAGGGTGCCGATGCGCAGGCCGCCGCCGGCGAGGTCTTTGCTCATGCCGTAGAGGAGGTGGAGACGGTCGGGGTGAATGTATGTGGCTCTGTTTGGGATTGTGAGAATGCTGTGGAAGGGTACGGTAGGTGTTGGAGATGCCGAGTCTTCTGGAGTGGAGATGGCGTAGGTTGAGAGGGCGTAGATTTCGTCGCTGATTAGGTGGATTTGGTGCTTTTCGCAGAACTGCATGAGGGCGATGAGGGTTTCGGGGGGATAGCTTTGGCCTAGAGGATTGTGTGGGTGGCAGACGAGAAGGGCTCGGATTCTGGTGCCGTTTGATTGTGCTTCTTGCAATGCGTTCTGGTAGCCTTGGACGGCACCCTCTGGAGAAAACTGATCTTCGCCATTGAAAGCAGCGTAGACGCATTTGACACCCGCTCGTGTTCCAAAGTCCGACTCGAAAGCTCCATAGCAGGGACGAGAAATGAGGATGCCGTCTCCAGGAGAGAAGATCGAGAAGCCGAGCATTTCACATAGACTCATACATCCGTTGGCTACCAGTAGATCATCGGGATTGACTGCTTCCACGGGGTGGAAGTATCGTGTGATATGTTTGGCCAACGCAGCACGCAGGCGACTGCTTCCCCATGCTCCTTGGTCATAGGAGAATAGATTCGGGGTGGCGTGGAAGTTTTTGTTGGTGAAGTCTGCCACCCAGGGAAGCATGGTGTAGTTTTCTGCCGCACCCAGATTGACGTTTCCATTGGGATTGTCCTTAGGGTCGTACATGTTTTTGATGACGGGTGTCGCAAATGCGCGATACGATGGCTGAGAGGCCAAGGCAAGGCCTCGTGGTGAGAGCGTGGACTGTATGCTCATATCGTCCGCCATGCTGGTGATGTGGCGACTTCAGTTATGAAGCGAATCTCAATGGGAGTCCTTATTTATTGTGCAGCTGAAGATACCCAGGGCCAGTGTTTTGACGTGTATGTCCAGCGAGATGGTTGGTCAACTCCTGTTGTTAATTGAGGTTCTCCGTGGCTTGTTCAAACTGCGAAACGTACGAACATGCGAAATTTCATGTTTCCTGCTGCCTACCTGCAAAACGCTGCTGCCTTCATTACGCAGTTTCCGTTCTACTATTCGTCCTCGGTATTTACATGTGATACTCAAAATGCAGAAGCCTGATATCGGCGCCACCTGTTCAACATTGATTTCCATCGTACGACAGGGATCATATAGGGCGTTGAAGACGCAAGGGCAAGCCTGCAGAAGTGTCTTCACGGACACGAAGGCTGAGCACCGGGTCTAGTCGTCGACTCGTGGAGCAAGGCGGGTACACA
>Ga0265797_10011183_pt1 | contig 11300 bp, 9 predicted proteins | sample P2T30metagenome_FD_192433 | JGI IMG/M metagenome (GOLD analysis project Ga0265797, IMG submission 192433) | Plant litter microbial communities from East Loma Ridge, Irvine, California - P2 T30 | ecosystem: Environmental > Terrestrial > Plant litter > Unclassified | place: USA: California... | reverse complement strand
TCATATTGAAATTAGCTAAAGAAATGTAATATAATTAAATTGAATTTTGAACTTTTATTTTCTATCAGCTAATAATAGCTAGATAAGTTCTAATAATAATGCTCTAAACTTCCTACAATATACTCTCAAATAATCAATATTTTTTTAATCGATATTGTATCTTATAAGTTAGTAAACTAGTTTTCTAAGTAACTAATTCCTTTTTTAATAATTATTATTCTATTAATATAGCTTATAATATAGATAAATTTAGCTATAGTTCAAAACTAATAAAAAATAATAGGGTTATAATTAGTAAAGTAATATATAAGTAACTGTATAAATTCAAGAGGATGTTAAAGTATTGAAAGTAGATTACTGTCACAGCGTTGGATTAGATCCAGCCTACTAACAGGCTAAAAGAATAGAATCTCTACGCTTCGTAGTAGGCGTAGATCCTAGAGGCATATATAACTCCGGTAACAATTACTTTAATTGTATAAATTGATATTTTTCAAAGATAACTCTACTGTTCTATTTTATCATTAAACACAAATATACTAATTTAAGCTGATCATTAGCTGAAATACTTTTGGACTGAGTGTATATTACTTTTAATAGTACTTAGATATTAGATATACTAGATCTAAAATAGTTAGAATAACTATCATTTTACATCTAAAATACAGTTAAACAATAAAGAAAGAATTCTATTTCTAATCAATAATTATAATAGTTATTTCACTTCTGAACTTACTATATAATATATAGAGATATTGACTAAGCATAATAACTTTCTATTCTATATATCATATTGATTATAATCTTTAGATATCAATATCTTCAAATCTTTAGGAACTATTTTAATAAATGTTTTAAATAAAGATTATAAAATGATTTATATTAAATTTAACATATAGGATAGATAAAAGCTTTTATCAAGATATATTGAGACTCTTTCAAAGCCTCTTTTATCAATTTATTCTAACTTACTAGAAACTAAGATCTATCTATTCAATCTTTTAGAAGTTATTTTAAAATTAGACTTTTTTTTGCTTTTCATTTTTTCAATACTAATTAACTTTTAAATATAGTCTTTTCGATCTATATATTATATGACTTAGTAGTCTACTATCTAGAAGGACTGACTTATAATAGCTACAAAATTAATTTAATTTAATTGTTAGTAAGTTAAATCTAAAGCTTTCTTATTTATAATTATGCATGTTAGTAGGTTTCATTTACTGTCCCGACACCTCTACCATGACGCTCACTCATGAACTCAGTTATCGAGAAACGAGCTTTTGATTGAGCAATTTAGTGATCAGCTAAAATATGATCTTTTAGTGTCAGTGAATGTTGTCTGTTATCCCGCTACCCCTAATGTCCCGCTATCCTTACTATCACGCTATCAATAACAAGAATACTTCGCTAACGGTACGATGATCAATTGTTGACAATTTTAGTGACGTGATCAATCAATGACAAAGTCAGTCAGTGACAAGATCAATTGGTGACAAAATCAGTTGGTGACGAAATGAGTCAGTAACATAGGGACTTATGTATTTTAGAAGCTATTCGATCGGCAGCGTGAAACATCGTCTAAGAATCCACGAACACGTGTTCAACCTTGCTGGTGTCGCGTTTCATCTCTGGGATCCGCACTGGTCCGACATAGGTCACCATCGCATTCTCTAACACTAGACTTCGCGACTGGAAGATAGTTAAACCCTGGACTCAAGCTCATGACCAGCCGACCACCCCGGTCTGCGCGTAGCGCAATTAAAGGCTTGCGCATCCTGTATATCATATCACACAGCTGAGCACGGACCGCCGCTACATGCTGGACTCTGTGTCCGCGAAGATGTCAACCTGGACCCTCCACGCCACATGATGGCCCTGGTGCATGTTCCCGCCGTGTAGTCCGCCTCTGCAAAGCTGATGAAGTAGTTGATGATAGTCGCGTCCTCACTCACAAACAGTGTCCGCAATAACCAACTATCAGTTGTCTGGGTACCTTTTCATAGTTCAGTTGATGTAACCAACGCTAACTCAACTAAAAGTTGACTGACTGCGAGCTCCATCAACTATTAGTTGAGTTGGTGGGATAGTTGATGGTATGCGAATCTTGGCATAGAAGCGACGACTCATTGGTCAGACATCGATCCACGTCATATCACGTGATTAGGCATAGTGATGATCTGACGCTCTGATTGGCTGATTGATTGGGGTTTAGGGTTGGGGTAAGAAGATATCTGTGGTCATCAACTGTATTAACCTACCTTAGTTGGCATGATTACATAGTTCAGTCGACTAAGAACGAGCTAACCCTCTAGTTGGTTGACGCCCCTCATCAGCCAAATAACTCAGTCCCGACCTGCTTGGGCTGCCTACCCAGAATACACGCTAACAAGTACTTCCACTTTGCACACGCACCGCTTAGCAACAGCGCATTTCCTTTGTCGACGGTAGGCTGCAACGGCCTCCTCAACACTTTGCGCATCCATTGAGTAACGTTATACTCACCCCTGATTGAATGTTTGCATTGGTCGTCCTGCTGCTTTTCAAAAGTGGGCGACTCCCACATGCTGTTGAGCACGGCATAAGGGTGAAACGGTTTTACGCGTTGCGAGTGCTTTGTAAGACGTTGAACGAACACTGATGCGTTCTCCAGATGTCAACGGTCGCCCTACAGGTGGGTGGGCATCGATCAACGGAAACCCTACAACGCTGGTGTACTGTGATCCTGGGTAGGCAACGTCCAACAGCAGAGTTGATGTCGCATGCAGATTGATACATCATGTTCTTTTCGCCGCAGCGCATCTGAAGAACTTACTTCCAACCTCGCTTGCACACTCAGCCAATCTGCGCTAGACGAAGAGCGGGAGCGACAACTGACGGCAGCAACGTTTCGGTTGGCAGCACCATGCACCGCGCGAACTAAGTTATCGCATAAGGCTCGATCTTTTGGCGAATAACAGGAAAGCGGCAAGAGATGGATGTCATGTCGAGATTTACGAGGATCAAAAAATCAAGGAGAACCTGGGTGATGCTGGAGCGTCACTCAGGCCCGCATTCCCGGAATGAACGTAACTGAACGTGTCACTAATTGAACGTGTCACTGGCTGATTGTGTCACTAACTTAACGTGTCACTAACTTAACGTGTCACTAATTGAACGTGTCACTGACTGAGCGTGTCACTAACTGAACGTGTCACTAACTGAGCGTGTCACTAACTGAACGTATCACTAAATGAACGTGTCACTGAATGAACGTGTCACTAATTGAACGTGTCTCGCATAGTGTATGGAGGCATCAATCCACATCGTCGACTTCCTACTTCACATGTTATACCAGACAAAATCATTGGATACATACAGTATTGGCCATTTTAGACATCTGAAAAGGAACTTGACAAGACACCTCGAATAAAAATTACGAAATTATCCCCAGCGAATACAACGCGTTGAACAGATCAAGGCTTTTATAAAGGCATACAATGACTACTTTGGGACTGTCTCTATTTAATCATGGTCTCGGAATGCCGGTAAGTTAATCATCTATTTGATCCTTCAGTCGTCCTTCCAAGATTAGACCACGCCTAATACGCGTTGCTTAGCAGTTCACCTGAGGGGACCGACCTACGGCAGCTAAACAATACAGTTGGAATCGCTTGTTAGTGGAGTAGCGTGTGAACAGTCCTGCTCGACGCTTTTCAAGAGGTCTTCTACATTAATAGAATGGGCGGCACTGGAAAATGTACTTCTGTGCTGTTCGGATGTCGAGAAAGATAGCTGACTGAATGCATGTCAATTCGTGAAGGGGTAAACGTATCGCTCTTGAAAGCAAGCATGTCCTTGGAACAACTGAATTACTTCAATTAGTCGAATTTGCTGGAAAGAAGGCTTCCAAGACTAAAAGGTGTGAAGGACGTAAGGAACAGATCCCTATGCTAGTAATAAGTGGAAGGAAGAGAAGATGTTAGAGGATGGGCTGCGAGGGGCTTGATCTATCATTTTAATTTCTATATGAGTACAGTACTTGGATTTCCAGTTTAGTTATAATGTTATCGTAGGGGTAGCGGATCAGTAGGGGAAGCAGATCACTACTTAGAAATTCAACAATAATTAAATTATTATGAGGTTAGTATACAGTAACGTTGCCTGGAAGGGATTTAGGTCAGTAGGGGATTCAGGTCACTGTTACCGAGATTAGTTTATAGACCCCGCTTCTTCTCCTAGCTTTCATTTTCCTTCCCTATGCCTTCGTATACCGAGAAAGACGTAACTAACGCCTCAAATGCGTTAGTAAGCGGCGAATATCAATTGAATCGCAAAGTAGCAATTGCCTTTCAAGTCCCCTTTTCGACTTTATCAAAACAACGAAGAAATCAAAAATTAAATTCAGAAAGTCACGTCAGCTAACAATTACTGACTGAAACAATAGTAGCATAAGTAGCTCAAAGTTGGAATCACAAAGCAGCTTATCACAACATAGTGTTCTACCTATGGATTTTTATTGTTCAAGTTTTTCCAGCTGGAATTCGACTGATGTGATGTACTGATATATCGCGTCCGTACTACCCGATTTGCAGGGGTCGCAAACCCTTCTCTGGAAACAAAGCTTCCTCGAGATCACATCGCGACTGTTCGGATGATGTTGGTTTGCAAGATGCAAGATCTTCTCTGACTCTTCTAATACTCATCCTTCTGGGGTAGTATGTCATGCGCGTTGGATGTGACGTAACGACGCCGTATACATTGAGCGGAGATCGTCAGGCTGAACGCGGGGGGCGGTAAGTTAGATGAGGGCTGGTCGACCTCGAATCTTTGCGATCGTAGGCTATCAGCCAGGCGATCCGAACGGGATGGCCCGCGTTGGAATACTGTAATGAACTCAGATAATCTGATCCGCTCCACTACAGGTTCTCGCTGGCGCTTAACTATCGGCATTTGTTCCGCCAGGGTTAGTGTTGGGGTTTACACTCGAGTGGATCCCTCCAAGCTCTACGAGTACAGCATGAAGGTTGTGGGATGTATTTTTTTTCGCTATACCATAGTGACTGCCTTCCACAACAAGCCATCCAAGACCACATGTGGGATCACATTCGATTGCCGGCAAGATGTGGACAGACGACCTTCCGCGCGCTGTGCGCCCAAGGCCGCGACACGTCCGGGCTTATTGCTTTATCCTTTGCATACAGTCCTACAGCGGTACATCGGTGTCCCTAACGTGATTCGCCAGCTGACTGATCAACGCAAACAGCATGTCATCTTCCTTAGTCGCAGACACACTCTTGTCCCCACGACTCGTTTCCTTTGTTTTGTGTCTTATCGTAGGTAAGTTAGGCTTGCCACGAGAGGGACCCCGCACTGGATTGAAGCTGGAGCTTTCGCGGGCCAGTTAGTAAGGGTTGGGATCATGGGCAAGCTCGATCTTTCAGAAAACAGCTTTTATCGTAACATAACTTATGACTTATGTGCCGTCTTCTACGACTCATCCAACCGAACCCACCGATGAAGCATCCCGAACGCGGCTGGCACGCAGATGTCGCTGCGAGGACCCCTCACAGTGCCTCATCTGAGCAAGCATTGCTAAGATTCTGCAGGCGTACATCATGAACATGATGTCCCTTCGGCAATAGCACCTCGAACGAACGAGTACGCCAGTCTACAGCACGGAAGACAGAGAGTACAGCATACCATGGTGGAAGTGTCGTTTGAAATGGTACAATGAATAAGAGCTAGGCATGCCGAACACAGTTGACATAGGATGCCGAGCGACTATAAGACTTCAAGTAAATGATTAGGGTACCAATTTAACGACTGTTCGTCTGTAGAATGCCCTTCTCGTGACGTCTCGTGCGGACTGCTAACACGATCGCTGTGACGACCATTCTGTGCATCAGAGGATCGAGACAATGGCGTGAGCCGTCTGCTCGAAAACTCCTTCCCAACCGCTAAACTAACTTAGTGCAATAAATGTGTGCAGAGAAGGTGTTCCGTGTAAATATTGACTCGGCAGGATAGCTGCAGGTGTCTCGGGGGCGCAATCGATTGAGACTCGACTATATTATACGTGTTGAGCCCCCTTTTCTGGTTCCCTTCAACGTAGAGAAGTGGGACTTATGCCCTTCCTCTGTCGGTATCCTCGCTAGTACACGCCAGCGCAAAACTACAGTCCAGTTTCTTAAGCCTTTGATGCATATTTCGCGACAGCAGATGCTGTTATTGTTGAGTATTTATGCTGCTTGATATCTTACAGTCGCGGTTTGTGTTAAGGGCAATGGCGGAGTGGTTTGACCGCGAGATTTACCGTTGCGCTGACTTGGTTGGCCAGGGTAAACGTTGGAGCATGCGCTAAGATGGTTCACCTCGCATCTCCTTACTTGTGGTAATGGTGTAGCAAGGTAGGATGGTACAATTCTTGTTCGCAGCGTGCAGCCTTTTTCCAACGCGTCACGCTCCGCTAGTGAGCATACCGGCTAAACGTTCGGCAGTGGAGTAATCGGAAAGAGCTGTCCGCTTCGCTGTCTCGGATGAAGCTCACAACTTTTCCACCTATCCCACAGGCCAACGAAGGGCGACGAGCCCCATGAGAATACTGAAGCTGCGACGACCACCGAAACATGACGCCAGGCCTAGAAGAGCGGATAGGCGGAAACCTCCCCACAAGCGCTATACACCAGTTATACGAACAAATGCAACACGCTCCTGTGCAACCCGCAATTCGAATGCTAGCGCAACGAATAGACTTAGCTTTCCACGTCTTGGAGGTTGGTCAGAATCAGCCAACAATTTGGATGTGTCTGAACGCTTGGCTGGAGGTACGCGAGTATGACTGGGTAGTGATTCTGCGAGACTGATGTTGAAGTAGGACGCTAGCAACCTGACAAGAGTCACAAACCACCTCCACAGAAGTGTTCCAGAGGATATCGGAAGCCCGAACGAGCTTGTGGTTGGATTTGCTGTATGCCGGATACTCCCACTAGAGAGACCAGAATGCGTGCAAGGTGGGCTCAGAGGTATAGACGAAAGTGCTGTCGTGCTTATACCTTTACAAGAATGGAGCCCTGACAATGGGTTGTTCTGCGCGGGCCGACTGATTCCAGGACAGGACATTTGTCTTGGCGGTGCCGAAGAGGTTGTGTTCCCCGGTACTGGTGGTTGTTTGGTCCTCATGTTCATCCTTAGGCTACCGCGAACAAGGGGATAAACCGTCAAAGTACGCGTTTGTTGGCGAGAAGAGGAGCCTGCAACTCGAGCTCACCTGCTTTGAGGTTGGTCGCAGCTCGCCAGTCGATATGAGAAAATATGCCTGCTGTGGAGGACGTCTTGTTCGCAATGTCCCTCGAGCGAAATTTGAACCTTCTCGTGTCCGGAAAGAAAATATCGGTAGCACCAAATGCTCTACAGCTTCTGTTGTTCGATCAACTTCCTCACCACGTGAAGGCGACTGGTCGACATCCTGGCAGAGTCGCTGTGGTGGAAGGCCAAGAGTAGGGTTGCATGAGAGAATTTCTTCTGTGATGGAGACATTAGCGATTTCATCCTTTGTTGAAGGACAGGGATCATCATACCTTCATAACGAGCTACAGCTTTGAGGAACCAACCTTTGTTACGTTTGGCTAAAGCCGTCAAGGTTTCGTTTGACTCGAGCTTTCCCACCACAGCCGAGAGTTCGTCATAATTAACGCGCCACATATTAGAAGGACAGAGCATCAGCAATCCACGAACGTCCATATCCATCTGACATTCGAGTTCGAGAAGCTTAGTACCGAGCCTCAAGGCACTGAGACACGGCGACTCAGGGAGTCCATTTGCCTTGAGAAAATTGTTCAGGTCGCTGACAAAATCAGTTTCAGTCGGTTGTCACGAGCTAACAAAGAGTCTACTCACGTCTTCTGCAACGGTCTCTCTTCCTGCCATTTCTGATATTCTATCGCCAAGGACCTCCTTGCCAGTGCACGTCTAAGTTCTTGGGATGTTGTACGGCGCAAGTCAGAGAGATCCTGTAACCGAACATTTCTTCCGCTGCTGCATGTCACAGCTCCGAGCAAGTTCTGAAGATTGTTGAGCCGTTCGCTTCCCAGCATCTTGAGAAGACGCCCAAGTAGTGCCTCCGACTTTTGTTCTCGCTCGTCCATGGCTGGAGTCATCGTTGATTGGTGAATTTGGTCTCGGTAAGGCGCCCAGGGAAGAGAACATTGACGTGATGATCAGATTTCGAGCAACACAGTGCTGATACCGACCAGAGTGTTCTGTGAAAAAGAGGAGACTCCTGCAGAAATCGGACGAGAGCGATGCTTTGCAAGCTTGCGCAGGGGCCGTCATCAAGCCGCGCCTCATACCCCTGCAGGGCCTGCCTGTTGCTCGAGTAACGGGGATGGCTAGCTAAAGAGAGGGTACGGGAGAGCATGCATCGCTTGCAGGAGGGCATATTGGCGAAGCCGTGGGAACTACGGGATACCGTAGCGAAGGAAGGATCGTGGCTTGACCCGATTCCAACCCCAATCGAGCGCTCACAGCTGAATGTTCAACAAACGCCAAATATTGGAAAGCTCTTGCATCCGACAATCTGGATGATGACAATCGAGAGACCTCCCAGGACGCGACCTCCATGCTCTAGAGCTTCTCATCTTAGCGGATCTTGCATGTTTCGATGAGGAGTTTATCCTGATTCAACCGCGAAGTAACAGCTGACCCGACGACATAATGGCGGACTGTGCTTCAGCCCCCAGGGACACATGGGTGTGATTCGCCTGCTGCGGAGTCAGATTGGCACCCGAGAAGCTCACAGTGATTTTTCTGCCAATCGGTCGATTGTGCCGCACATCTGAAGGACGTGCGTCCCCGATGTGTATCACTACGCCAAGCGGGGGATGAGTGCGAATCGTTCGACATGATGGTCGACATTCATTTACCTAGCGAGGGGCTTTGGAGATGTGTCTCGCCATATTGAAACGCCTGTGGTCTGGACAAGGACATATCAGACACGATGGACCATGCCATCTCACTGGATCTTGACATGAAGACAGAGGTTCGATCGGGCGGTCAAAATCCTCGAGTGGTGGGTAAATGCAGACTACTGTCAACTAAGATCCCTTGATCCAGGTGGCGCCTGCACACACGAGACAAGGATTGAGAACGAGTCGCGGCGACAATTTGCTTCGCCTGTCCTAGTGCAGTCTCCCACAGACATGTTCGCTTCCACACCTGTGTCTCAATGCTGCTCTCATCGCACTATCCTACTCTCTTGAAGACGTATTTACCTACGCTACGCCAGCACATCCGGGAGGGCCGTACCAGCCCAGTGCTTGCAAACATCGTCGTACTTGGTGCGCTCTTTCCTCTATCAGCGCACTCCTGCCACTCCAGCGCAGCCTCATGCATACCCGCCGTCGTCTGCTCCAGACGACACTCACTACTACATGGAACATTACACCTATCATCCTGGAAATGCCGTCACCCTCGATTTCTCGCAATCGAATCGAGGTCCGCCGCCGCCGTATCAAGGTCCTCCACGTCCAGATCTTCCGCATCAGCACGACCCTCATCTCTATTCTCCTGCGAATGCAGTCACAGATTATCACAGGCAGTCACCTCAAGACCCGCCGCCGCCACCCCAAGGTCCGTCTCCTCCGGGTCCCACACCTCAGCATGGCCCTCACGTCCACTATGCCATGACCCTAGTGATGGACAACCACAATGGATACCAATCGCCCATGTATGCTCAAGCGCCTGGGCACGGCCCGCAAGCTGAATTGATCAACATCAACGTGCAACGGAAGAAGCAAATGCGCGCAACGCACGCCTGTGAAGAATGTCGACGATTGAAGCAGAAATGTGACGAAGGTAAACCGTGTTCGTCCTGCAAGGAAAACAGTTCTACTTGTGCATACAGCGACACCCCACCCGCAAAGAAAGGCAAGGAAATTGACAGATTCATCGACATGCTGGAGGATGTCCTTCAAGGTAACCAAGATTTGCGTCAGATGCTTGATACCAAATTGAGCGTGTTAGATTATCGTTTGCGAGGGATGGAACAGCACAGGTCGACTCCGATCGCGCCAAGCGAACACTCAGAACCCAAGGAGCGGGCACCCAAGCGCAAGCAAGAAGTGGACGATCACCGAACAGCACCACACAAACTCATTCTCCTGTGGCCGAGCGTGAGGCCTCTATTGCAAGAGGCCAATGTTGATGTGAACGACGGCTACGTCATGGAAGCTGAAGATCGCGGCGTTTTACGCTTGTACGGTCGTGGCGAAGGCATCGAGGAGCAAGACGGCACACACCCTGGCGGCTCAGCAAGTCTTGCGCATAGCGAAAACAGTCTCTCTGATGAACCATCTCCTCCAGCGGGTATCTGGGGTTGTGGGCTTCCCGCATATGCCTACCCAACCTATGGACCGCGTCCACATCCGTACACAGCAGGCGGCCTCAGGCCTGACGGAACGCTGGACCTCGATCAAGCAACCATCCTCAACCTATGGGACAGTTACCTGAAACACATGCACGTCATGCATCCCTTCCTCGAAAAGGCGAGGACCCGCAAGTTGATCGACAAGTTCATTGCGAGATACTGTCCTGATACGCATCGTGCACACACTACTTGGGCTGGAGGTGACGGCGAGTCGGACCGTCCCATCAAGCGACAGCGTTCAAACGACCCTACCGGCTCCCAAGGTATTGGTGCCGGCGAATATCGACGAGAGCGTTTCGTCGACATCGAGCGCTCTCCGAGTAATGCTGTCATCTACCTCGTGTTAGCGTTGGGCAAGATCTGCACTCACAAGGAGAACCTGCCTGGGCCAGTCCACGACCGTGTGCTCAATGTGGCCCGCCAACTCTCTGGCAATACAGGCTTACATGGCAGCTCGCCGATGTCAGCAAGTGTGAAACCCTCACCCGGTTCACCAAAGCACACGCCCAATTATTTCTACAATTCATGTATGGAATATCGGAGCCGCAGATCATCGTTTGATGGAAGCTCATCTTCAGCACAGACAGTAAAGAACATGAATGTCATCCCTGGCATCGCTTATTACGCCAAAGCCGCCGAGATCCTCGGCGACCAGAGCGACGGCAGCGACCTGATTCACGCGCAAATGTTCCTGCTGGCTGGTCTGTACAAGGGTCAGTTGGCACGAGTGAAAGAGAGTATGAGTTGGATTGCTAAGGCCGGGGGAACCGTCCAAAGTTTACTCGACCGATACAAGCTATACAACGACAACTACTGGACCGCCAACGGTGATAAGCGCAGACAGCACGAGTCGGGCCAAAAGCTCATTACAAACATGCGACAGAACTTGATTATA
>Ga0265797_10011182_pt1 | contig 11300 bp, 12 predicted proteins | sample P2T30metagenome_FD_192433 | JGI IMG/M metagenome (GOLD analysis project Ga0265797, IMG submission 192433) | Plant litter microbial communities from East Loma Ridge, Irvine, California - P2 T30 | ecosystem: Environmental > Terrestrial > Plant litter > Unclassified | place: USA: California... | reverse complement strand
TGGGGTAATAGATACCGAATCCTTCAAAACTTTGACTGCACTTTTGCTCCTTCGAGAACTCCTATGACATTCGTGCAACTTGCCAATTCTTTCAGTCGTGTTGCACAACCGCCATATCCCACGCCTACACAGCAACCTTGTACCATCCTCCTCCCTCGGCGCTGCAACTGTGCGCTCGCCCAATGACATCGCATCGCTGACGGTTGCTCTGTCGCGGCTTGTACTCTCAATCGTTTTCTGGCGTTTTATCCAAATTCTGGCCAACCCAACAATTCCGCCCCAAGAAAGTTAGTCTCACTGCGGGAGCATCCGTGGGGAAGCGGTGGAATGTATATCGATCCCTTCCTGAAGCGGCTGGAGACTGTTGCACACATGTTATGCCACGCGCTGTGGACTCGCTGCAAGTCATTGGCGTGGTTGTCGCACTTGTTTTTCAAAGAGTTGCATGTTTCCGTGTGCTGAGACGCCAGGTCGAAGAAATCCTCGTCTTTCAAGGTTACCATGCTTTAGGTCGGGTTTATCCAGCTCTTCGCGAGCTCTGTTTTCGTGATAGGGCAACGTCCTAGGCCCCAAAGTACGCGCAGTCTACGAAGCTTGTTTGATGAATTGTTTTTGCGATAACACGGACACGCTTACCTTCGTATCAACAACGTCAGCGTCAGCGAGAAATAGGGCCTTTTGACAACCGTCGTCACCATTGCTTACGGACAGAGCGGTTCGGCACTATTATTGCACCTCCCGAACCCCCAACTTATTAGCCATCCAGTCTGGTCTTGATGAGAATGCGTAACTTCCCGCGGAATTTCCCATGCACAAGGCAAACCTGGGTAGGTTGGGCAACATGCGACGATGGCGTCCTTCACGTTCGGACCTCGGGCCGTACCCTTTCCGAATCCTGCCAAGAGCTCCGAACATCAAGCTCTCCGGACCATCCTCACCAGCGAGTCTAGAGTCGGAGGTTACTCTCTTTGTTGCATACTCCACTGTGCTACTTCGACGATTACCAAATGCCGGAAGAGAACTGGATTGCCCACGGAGGTGTGCCCGCATGTGACTTATGCCATGCTCGGAAGGTCTGCCCTAAATGTGGGTACCTGCATTTGTACACAAGCATTGACAAACACCAGGTGAAATGCGATCGCAAAGAGCCATGCGCAAACTGTGTAGCGGCCAAGGCTGAATGTCTGCGCAATCGGCACAAGCGCGTCCCGCGACCCAAAGTTCGAACGTAAGCAATCATCTGTCCCGCGACCAAATTAGGCTGTGTAGAGGCTTTGCTTTTGTCCAGGTGCTCCAGTCTATCATTACCCTTCGGCTCTGATCATGTGTAGGGACGAGAAAATAAAAGCTCTAGTAGAACGGCTCTCAAATCTCGAACATTCTGTTCAAAGTGTCCATCGTAGCCCAAGTTTGGCACAGGAGCAGGAGACCGTAAATAGCTTTGCTGTGCCAACTATTGAAGCGACTTCAGATCGACCAGCAAAGAGACAGAGGACATCCAGCTCGCTAGATGTGCCAGCCCCAGCCCCAGCTCAGGATGTCGACAATAGCCCACAGACAGCAAATGAGGCTCGCATCCACATCAGCAAAGAGCTCTCTACCAATGGCTTACTGTCGAGCCATCAACGCTCAGTCCTCGAAACCGCCATATCATTTGTTGACCAATTGTCCCACACGCCCACACCAACCATGCCAGACCGCAGCACATTTGATCAGTCGATGCATGTCTCTACTGATATGACTAAGCACGAGATCTTTCATGTCATCCTCGGTAGTAAGTATGCCTCTATGAAATCTTTGACGTGAAGCTGATAGTGAGGTCAGCTGAATTCAAGGAACGAGGCAACGCCGCCGTTCGCTACCATACTGTCGATCATGTGCCACCAAAGGCGTTCGAGAAGATTGCACTTGCCCTTATGGAAGGTACTGCTGATGAGAAGACTCTCAATCTGTATCGAGTCATCGTTCACTTTCAGGCAGCTGTTGTACTATATGCGAGCCAGTTGCAAGGCCCTAAGAGTGCAGCTGTCCAACGACACATCCAACAAATGGAGTTTAATCACCTGATAGCAGCGCTTACTGCTCTAGATAAAGTCAGCTTCTTAACTGCGCCTTCTCTTTTACTCGCGCAGGCATTGGTTACCGGAGTAAGGTATCCATAGTCGTATTACTTGGAACGATGGACTAATTAAGAGCAGGCTACCATGATGCAGATCATGGGCAACCCTGTGAGCTGCTGGGAACTTACTGCCCATGCATCGCGCACTATCGTGGCTCTTGGCTATCATCATATTGACGAACCGATACCAAAAACTGACACCGAGAGCGAGATATATGCCATAGTCGGTCAATGTGCCTATTTTGATAGCGTGATGAGCCTCTTGCTACTTCGGCCACGATCTCTTCCTCAACTCCAGGTAAAGGCTTCGTACCTGTTGCGAGCCGATCCAGCCAGCCCCATGAGTGTTCTAGAACTACTTCCTATACTCGACAAGATCTTGGATCTATCGTTGGAAACCAAGCCGTCGCCAGCTATACTGAACGAAGAGGTGGCGCAATTGCGAACAAAGATGCAGGGCATCTACGAGCTTATGGAGAAGGTATGCAGACCTACCCCTTCCTAATTAAGACTTTAGCAGACGCTCATACTTTGCTAGGAACGACAACTGCATCTCCTAGATAGCAGAACTGACGCTCTCATACACTGGAAAGGTATGGAGTTTAGGTACTTTTCTACCCTAACTTCAGTCCACCGTCTAAGCCCTACCGTTACGACAAATCCATCAGAACGAGAGGAGTGTCTTCAAAGTGCCCGGAAGGCATTGGAGTGCGCCAAGGATATAGAAGAACTTGGAAGATCGTTGGATCACTTCATCGAAGGCTATGACCCTTATCTCGCTTGGTGAGCGTAAAGCTGTTCCAGTGAAGGATCCGTAACTAATGACCATCAGGAGTATGCTCTCTTATCCACTCTGCCCCTTCTTCGTCGTTTTTTGCAACGTGGTCGGCACGTCTAGCGCTCGAGATTTCCAGCTCCTCCAAGATGTTACTGACGGCCTTTCCGGGCTCGTTACGGAAAACAAATATGTTCACCGATTGCATCGGCTGTGCGCTACACTGCTGGGTCTTTGTAAACCTCTCGTACGGACTTCGGACCTTCACGAGCAAGTACCACAACCGAATGGAGGATCGGCTGCACCGTTGGGGACCTGTCCTCTACCAGCAGGTTTCGGCAATGGTCCTGATATTTTAAACAGCGGCGGAAGTGATGTAACCCCTAGCATGATGCCTTCATCGTGGAATGACGACATGATGTGGCAGTTGTTCCAATCGCAACCTTCTCTTGACTGGTTCAACGCTGATATATTAGACCCTTCGTGGGGCCTTGGACAAACGCAGTAAATGAGAATCGGAAGTAACCAATACTTTTTTGCTTTATTCACACGTCGGCCATGGTTATATGCATAGTATGTAGTAGCACGACGCTCATGGACATGTACGTAAAGTTTTATACCCAGTCCTCAAACTCACCTCTGTGGACTAGTCTAGCATGCCCCTCCAGTTTGCCTTTCTGTTTCGTAGGGAATGGACTGCCCGCAGCGCTTTCGCTACGATCGCCATCAGCATTGGGCGTCAAACATAAAAATTGACATGTTTTGTCTTACCGTGCCTCTTCAGCTCTTGCACGCGATCAAAGGTCGTACCAACACACTCTTCCCACTGGCATTTGAACATAGTTACTTCTATCTCATCGGCATCTGCTATCCCGAATGTTGTCTCTGACAGGTGCTGTGCGTGGCGGAAGTGGCAGTATCACACCAATAACTGGATAAAATTCCCGATGTTCAAGTTCAGTAAGAGTGCAACTATGCCGCGGTAAAGTACCATCAGTCTCGCGATAACTTTCGTAGACGACACCGTTGCGTGATACAGGCTTATCTTATGATTGGATTTCGGTACGATGCTACGACGGACCATCGGATGCCAAACGATTATTATAGGATCTATGAAGCTGTTAGCCCTGTACTCGAAGAGTACAGGCAACTTCACTACCTTTCATTCATCGAATGCAACTGGCTAGCCGCAGATAGATCCCCAAACAGATCGCTCGCATCTATTAGACACACCGAAGAAGCATCTCCAGAACGGTAGTTGGCATCTATTCACTCCGTTTGAGGCATGGTGGTTATGTACAAGTGCCTTGGAGCCCTCAGACATCCCATCTGTCCAACACAATTTACCTTCTTCATCCGGAGGTACTGAAAGACCAGTCCAGTTGTTGTTCGCTCGGTGACCTAGTTTGCTTTCTCCATGGCCAGGGCTTGGTAATTAGTAGGTATCGCTGGCTACTAGAAGAACAACCTTTCGGGTGTCTCGATGGGAGCCTTGTAAACAAGATTCCAATCAGGCGATATTTTCCAACGTAATGATGGAGTATGAAGAAAGTCAGCCATACCGCAGCTTCACTCTCTGAAGTTAGGTACGGAGTCGTGTGATCAGCCGACGTACATTTGACCAAGTTAAAGCTCAAATACTGGCCGTAGCGGCGGTAGTCTTGCCTTTCGGGGTACTGAGAAGAACTATGTCTCCGCAAAAGATCGACAGTGCTCCGGATACTTACATATACGTATGAAGCACCACGACGCTACAGGTAAGATGCTTCGATTTAGGTCACACTAGACTAGTCCTTCAACTGCGAAATCTCCCACCAACCCGAGGGTTACAGTCGCTGTGTCCAATGAGACCGGACGAAACTTTTTTGTTTCATCGCTGTGAGTTCTTGACAACACGAACGCGGAGGTGCTTTTGTAGTCTTGGTTCATGCCATGCACATGTCGCTTAGTAGGTGCCTTTTCTTGACATGCAGCAGAAGATTTGACGAGTCTGATTTCAGCGTATGTGGCGTACCAAAGCACGAGATTCCAGTAGCTCCATCAGCCCTTGCTTGTCGGCTTCGCACTGTAATAGTCCTCACAACTTACATGCGGAGATCATCATGAATATCAACAGGAAAAAAAAGTACTTGCCAGGGGTATCTTTGTTGCATTCATCGTGATTGTGCATTATCATGTCTCATCAAATCTCTATCACCACCCCAAACCTCGCAGGAACAATCAACTTGCTACTAAGAAAGTAGCACATACAGTTATTGCATCTCCATTTCAACCTCCTTTTTTGCCTCCGCCGCCTGGGTGGGTTTCCGACTTCTACTCCTGTTCTCTGCTTTCTTCTCCACTATGTCCGCCCCCAGTCCCAAATCGGCGATCTGAGTCGACGCAGGCTCCAAGGATTGTTCCGTACTCGCCTCGGAACTCAGCCTGTTGCTGTCCTCCAACGACTTTTTCACATCCTCTTCAGCGGCCTCATGAGTGACATCTTCGGCATTTCCCCCCGTTTCTGTACCGGTACTCAGATCCGAGCTTGGCTTGACGACTTCTCGTGCTACGTCTTCGCTCGGCCTACTGGTTGCTGCAGCTGGACTTACTGCCCTGTTCGTGTTGCTAGTGATGCCCAGCTTCTCGAAACCCGCCATTACTCCTTGCCTTAGATCCTGCCCTAGCGCAGCTGCAGCATCAAGAGGTTTTGGTGTGTTGGAGACTCTTGGGGAGCGATCGCCAACAGCGTGTGTAGGAGGAAGCTGGACAGTTGTACCTGCTCCAGTCGCTCCGTCCGCGGACTCTGTACCTGTGACAATGGGCTCCTGGACGATTGGAGTGCTCGTCCCACTCCTTCCAGTACTCTGGTTACTGGTCTGGGGTGTGAGATTTGGTGGCGCTTGAGGGCCAAAGACGTTCATCTCCTCGTCAGTACGACCAAAACATTCAGCCCACCACCTCGCCTCGCCTTTTCGAGGGAAGATCATGCGCTCCTTGCCTCGGATAGCGTCATCAATCTCTGGTTCGTACTTTGGGTTCATGAATTCTTGCTTGCGGCAAAGGAAATAGTCCCATACGCTCCTTGTTCGCTCCTTAGCCCTGGTGTCTACGCGCTCCTTTTCATTGTCGAACAGGAACGTTCCGTACTGACAGGAATAGAGATGATAGAGCAAGCGCCTCAGGAAGCGCTCGCTAAACTCAAATCGGGTTGGGTGCTGATAATGTAGTTGGTATACACAATCGAGAAATTGATGGAACACGGGTGACAGCTCGTTCACCTTGGTGACACGATGCTCCTCCGCAGCTCCAATCTGAACAGGCTTCGACGAGGGAGTATCGGCAACATCTGTGACATTTTCTGGCATGTTCGTTTCCGGGAGCTGATTGAGAGATTCGTTCGATTCGTTGTGGCGGTTGAACAGCCCTCGCGCACCACGAAGAGCATTCTCGAAGGCATTGCTGCCTCCAGTGCCGTCGTGCTTGCGCTCAATCTTTTCGTTCTCTATGGTGAACCACTTCTCATGGCTCAGAAACCCTGATCGATGTCGAAACATGTGTCCAAAGGAAAGCCAATCCTTCTCAACGAGGACGATGAAACCTTCCAGCGTCCGGTAATAGGGATCTAGCAAGATTTGACTGAGTGCACTCAACTGGCTCGTGCGATCCCAGCCATCGGAACAGTGAATGAGGACATGCGAGTGCATGATGCCAACCGTGCGGGCTATCAGCGCAGTTCCATCCAGTATGTTAGCAATGTGCTTGATCCAATTACTCTTGGCCAGAAGCTGCCTGTTTGGGGGAAAAGGCACTAGATCCGATTCTTTCAGGGCCTCAATGACAGTATCAAGCGACTTCCGCATGACGTGAATATTATCAATTCCGAGGTATGCTTTCTCCGCTCCTGGATAATAGTCCATCTTCTCTGAACCAAGCCCAACAGCTTGCATCGCGTACGCATTTACTGTAGGCCTAGCATCAACAATGAGGTTCCGCTGCTGGGCCCCGTAGACTTTTGGCGCGTCGGCGTCTGTTTCCGAAGACGCTGTCAGGTCGTCTGCAGTGGTCCTTCCGGCATCGATACTCCCTTCCACTGCACCGACAAAAGAGCTATTAGCACTGGAATCGTTCAGGTTCATAACGCTTGTATCAGGAGTGAGCTCTGCAGAATTGGAGGAGGAGATATTTGCAGGTTTCCACCCGCGGTTAGTCGCCCAGATGGCTGCAACGAGCCGCTCATCTTGAGGGTTTCGATTCCCACGCAGACCTGGTGTGGGCTGTGAGCTTCGCGTTATGGAGCAGTTGTTGACAGGATGGCGGTAAACGAGGGCTGGTATCCGCTGTCGCGATCGGTATTCACCTGCGTACCTGAGAACGCTGTCCGAGACGTTGGTGGGAACGACAAGAAGGGCGGGATACGTCGGCGCATACTGTTCCACTCGTCAAGACCTTCCTCAACGTTACATGTGGCATACCATGTACCTTGTACTCCAAGTTGACTTCTGATATCCGCCAGCCCTTTTCCGAGTCCTTTGGGCTGATGCCCAGTCGCTTCCATTCGCGGCGCGCGTCGTAGATGTTCCAGCCATTCTGTTGGTCTTCTGGTGGTTTTGGCTGGTAGCTGAAGGCCAGTAGCTTGTCTAGTCTGCCTATCTTGCATGAGAGCGCCCGTATGCTATCGTACACGTCTCGCGCCTTCTTGTCATTCGGGAAGAAGAAGGCGAAGAAGGTAAAGTCGCGACATCGTATGCGGATCGAGGGCTCCTGGCGCAAGACGGGCGGACACGATTTGAGGGAGCAGTAGTTGATCATGGGATAGGTAATCCATACTTCTTTCTGCCGCGGTGGTTTCGCGTTGGCGGGAGCGTCGGCGGGCAGGCTGGGGAGGTAGCTGAAGACGAGATGGTGGGGCATGAGGTGCAGTGTGCCGTCGAAGCGCGTGCCTCTGCGGAGGAGGTAGACGTCCTCTACCTGCAGGCAGTGTCAGCGTACTCAAAGCAGTGCTCCAGCAGAGCTGCACGTCTCGGCGGCGTTTCTTACCTTGCTCACGCGTATCCGCTCCATGGCGACTAAAGGACATGCGACAATGAGTGCGGGTGGCCCGGAGCGGGGTGTGAAATCGCTATAAATATGACCCGACACACAAGACAAGCATCTAGAAAGAAGGATAAAGGCAGATGAGAGCGTCGCCTTGTCCAGCGCGCATGGTCAACATGAGCTTGTCGGCATGTGCCTGCCCTGTCATGCTCATGCCTCGTCCCGCCGCTTGTGTTTAGCATCTTGGCGATCAGCGTCATCTGGGTGTCCGCTTTTAGCACGCAGTCGTCACCTCTATCCATCAACATTCACTTGCACGTCGCAGTTGCACTTGACCTGACTCTCAAAACGCTTCCATCAACACCACAACAACACAGCCAAGTGCATGGAAAAAAACTGATCCAAGAGAAAATGCTTTCGTTCAACCGCGAGAACAAAACCTCGTTTACTACCAGTGCAGAGCACATCTAGAGCTCAGGTACACAAGCAAAACAGGCAACATGCTACATACTTACTTGGCTTGGCCAATAAGCTTACCTGGAGCCATTTATACTGGCAGCTGCTTGAATTACATGTACAAAAACTCTCACGAAATTACCGCGAGTGCTTTCCCAGACAAAGAAATCGCTACCTCCATCAATAACCCTAAAAACCATGTGAGCATAGACATATAGGCTGGCTATGCGCCGACCCAGGTTCTACACTGTCACATCTGCACACCTAAGCCGGAGGCGGTGGCGGCGGCGGAGGGACATCGCTAGGCGGCGGAGGTGGAGGGGCCTCGCCTGGAGGGGGCGGTGGCGGCACGGAACCAGACGGTGGTGGTGGAGGTGGTGGCGGGCTGCCGGCAGATCCGTACGTCTGGAAGAGAGGACCAAGGCCAGGAGGAGGACCAGCAGGAGGTGGGGGAGCACCGTAACCAGGAGCACCATAGGCACCAGGAGCACCCATACCAGCGTTCTGGTCGTAGCCATAACCACCATATCCATAGCCAGCTCCTGCTGCAGGAGCAGTGGGAGCAGCAGAAGCCCAGGGAGCCGCACCATTACCAGCACCGTAGCCTTGATCGTAGGATTGACCACCACGGCCGCCGCCACCAGCCCAAGGCGGAGGAGCGGCCGAGCTACTGTCGCCTCGACCACGGTCGTCGCCGTCACGCGCCCAAGGTGCAGAGCCTCCAGTGGGACCACGCTCCCATGGCTTGAGGGTGCGCTCGCCTCCACCGTAGTTGTCTCCGCCAGCAGCGCCGTTGCCGTTGTATTCGATCGCCGCGCGAGGCTGGCCACCAGCGCCTCCCATCTCGGCCATAAATGCGTCGAGCTCGTTCTCTGGGGCACCGCCAATACGAGCTGGCTGACCGCGGTCGCCGAAACGGTTGTCGTTGCGCCAAGGCTGACCGACTTTGCGGTCGGGACAATCGCGAGCCATGTGACCAGCTTGACCACAGACACGGCAGATGATGCTGGCCGTGAAGTTTTGCTTCTGTGGACAATCGTACTTGCGATGACCAATCTCACCACAGTTCTGGCAGGCCTGGTTCTCGTCGTCACGAAGGGTACCGTTGAGGGCGGCAAGCTCACGAAGCTGGTTGCGCTTGAGTTCGTTCTGGCCTTCAGGGATAGAAGCAGCCTGCAAGATTAGCATCCGCGCATGGAATAGTATGGGAAGTGACTTACAGTCTCAATGACGTTATGGATAAGCTTCTTGGCCTTGTTGACCTTCTCCTCGGTATCGGCCATGATCAAGCAATGAAGGTCTTCTTCCTGATTGCTGGTATGAGCTGCGTCAGAGCGTCCTTTACCCTCCTTGACAGAGCCTTTGCCACGAATGGCAATCTTTGCCTGGGATTCCGTCTCCATCTTCTTGAGGGTATTTCCACGGGGGCCAATAAGTAGACCAACTGTTAGTGCAAAGAGCTGTGGTTAGTGTATGATCAAAAATATTGGAGCAAAAGGGTTAGGGTTAGTGACATAGCTGTACTACAGGTGCCACTAGATGCACATAAACATCCAGCAGTCTGAGCAGGCCGGTCAAGACAAAGGCTAGGGCAGCGCAAAACAAGGGGAGGGGAGTTAGAGGGGTTAGTTCCGTACTGAAGTTAATCTCCGGGTAATCATTGACCGGAACGTAGACTTTCTCCTGTGTCTTAGTGGGCCGCCTGTAATCGGCAGGTGGGTGGTAGTTAGGAAGCGTCTTCATCGCCTTCTCAACGAGCTTGTGGCGCTCGTCTTCGAGGCGCTTGCGGTAGCGGAACTCGCGAGTGTTGACACGGCGACCAAAGTTGTCATACTGGGGTGGGGGCGAGGGAGACCTGTCCATGTTAGCATCTTTGGCATTCAGAAAATCAAGGTACGTACCTGTCGCCGTCCGCTGGGACGACATCGTTAATCTTCAACTTCTGGGTGATCTCCTCGATACGCAGATGCAGGGTATACGCGTCAAGCTGCTCGGTAGTCATGGCCGCGTAGATAGCAGTAGGCAGGCCCATCAAGCCAGCCGCCTTGTTCTCGCTCGCATCACCCCATCGATTGCGCTTCTTGCGTTGTCGCGGACCGTCGGAAGAGTCTGCGCCACGGTTGTCAGTAACAAAACATGAAAACATGCGAGGATTTGACTTACTGCGCTCAGGGCTGCGGCCGCGCTTCAACTCCGACAAACCCTCGGCGGGCGCAGACGGGTTGTAACCGCCATCATCATCACCACCGCCGAAACGACGGCGAGTACCTAGAGGTATGTTGTTAGAACCCGTGATGCCCTGGTTGCGCCACGACATGATTGCAGTTGACAAAAGGGTTGCGATTTCGATGAAAGTGTAGGGCGAGTTGAGAAAGTGGAGGGCTGTCGCGACGAGGCAAACGTTTAGGCTAGTAGGGAGCGCGCTTGGCTGCTTTGGGCTGCAGCCTGTTGATCACGTGATCTTGACCTCTCTCTTGGCGCGAACCTCCCTCTTACTTAATAAATGGTGCCGTGGCTGAGGAGCTGGGTTCCTTCTGTAATCATCCTAGAGCTCCTCTGCATGATAGGATTACGGAGGTACCGCCTTTCCTATATTCAAGGCCGCATGCTCTTTACACTATCCCAAAAGCGTCAGGCATGAAGACTTCACAAATTGTTACTCGATGGCGGTAGTGCAAAGCAGATGTGTCACCGATGTTCCACGCTCAAGACTGCAGAAACACATTGGTGCCCATGTGCTGGCAATTTCTCGCGTCGGCGTACCGCATACTCACTTGCTGAAATCTACACAGGTTCGCTTGCCTAAATACCTAGGTAATTCAATTGAATATTCACTACCACCGCTTTCGCATGTACATCTATAAAAAAAAAAGCCATCTGTATGCATCATTGGCAGTACTCGTTCTATTATCTTAAGAAATAATGTAATGCCTT
>Ga0265797_10011181_pt1 | contig 11300 bp, 13 predicted proteins | sample P2T30metagenome_FD_192433 | JGI IMG/M metagenome (GOLD analysis project Ga0265797, IMG submission 192433) | Plant litter microbial communities from East Loma Ridge, Irvine, California - P2 T30 | ecosystem: Environmental > Terrestrial > Plant litter > Unclassified | place: USA: California... | reverse complement strand
ATACCCGCGCCGTCCGTATGCCTGTACATTAGGGGTGGTATTTGATTTTCCTGGCTCTTCGAGTTCGATTTCACTAGGGTTCGGTGTTGTAGTCAGTGTTCACAACTCGTCTTGTTGACAAGGTATGGACATCTGCGGCGCGTGTATCCATGTATGCAATGGGCGGCACCGCTTTTCTCGAATAGCAGAGACGCATGGGCTCCGCAAAGCACGCTTGTTGGACTGCACCGATGGATGGTGAGATGAAGAGCAGATGGAAACTTTACCGTGACGGTGGTATCAGCGACTCTCGTAATTTAAAATCATCCGTGTACCATTGAGATACCGATGAGCTGCGGATCAATAATCGAAGTATTTCGTTTGAATAATAAGCCTCTCACATGCGGTGGTATCAGCGACTCTCGCCTGTTGTAGAGTTGCGAGTGCCATTGAGATGCCGATAAATCGCGCGGAAGAACAATCTCTGCACCTCGCCAGGTCAAGACTTCATTCGCGGTGTTCGTACGACCGCAACATGCTGGTGCCATTGAGACGTGGTGCGAAGGTTCCTTCCTTTCGCGACGCGTACGAATGAGTAAGGGAGTGGTCTGAGGTCTCAGCAGCGATCGTTTCGCAGAGTGATTAGTGAGCGAGGCGGTCAGGCAGCGAAAGCACGAAACTCGGAGAAACCTAGACTGCTTACTGAGCAAGTGGCAAGCCACATACACGCAGTGTTACCGTGAGAGATCAAGATCACTATTCCACGCTCAACCCATGGCAAGTTCGCTTTGGAATTCACATGCAAGAGACGCTCGTGGAGCCGTGCGAATTAGTGATCTCGCGTGGTACAGGCTGCATCCCAGGCAGATGCAAGGGAAGATGTGCCTATGCGTAGTCAGCGAACTCCACCTGCACGTGGCTTGACACAAGCGATCCTCTAACACCCCAGGCTAGGGCTACGCTGGAGAAGATTAGAGGAGGGCACGAGAAGAAGAAGAGCTTCCAGAAGCACAAGCGAAACAAGCGAATGTTCACCGATGCGCTCAAACGTTGTTCACCACATGCAGTATTTGCAATAATGTTCTCGGTTGCTTCCGCCGTCCAATCCGCAGAAAGCCGCTGCAAGTCCGAGCTCACTTCCAATCGCCTCCGATGTTTCTAAGGGAAGAAAATTCGATATGATAAACGTCATAGCCGCGGCGTTTCCGCGAGTTTCCAGATCTTTCATCACCGCCGCGTTGCGTGTAACTAGGAGATCGGTCAGGCTTATCCACTTAGAGCCTCATGGCCGTGGTGCGCACGTTGCCGAGATGCAGCCTTGCGCTAGGAAGCATCATTCACGCCTCGATGTCGCTGCATGTGCTGGGTGAGCCGGATCGCGTTTTGTAATCAACGCTGGGACATATCGCCCTGATCGTTGTTGTCATGTTGTGTGTGAATGGTTGTGTTCACGGTCCAGTTCTTTTCACATACCGGCCCCAACGTCATTGCTCTGATAGTTGAATTGCTCTACCTTCGTATATAGGAAGTCGCAGCCCATCGCACCTTCACTCCAATCTCTCATCCAAATTCACCACCAACAACCACACCTCTCTCTCTCTCTTCTTAACTCAACGACTTACGACTCTCCCACCTAATACCCAAACAACCACATCAATCCACCAAGATGCCTTCCTTCACCGTCTACAAGGGCTCCGAGTCCGGCAAGGTCGTCCAGTCCACCACTGAGAAGCCCGCCCTCACTGGCGACCAGGTCCTTCTCCGCGTCACCGCTTCCGGTCTCTGCGGTACTGACCTTCACTACAACAAGGCCGACATGGGTCTCGGCCACGAGGGTGTCGGTATCGTGGAGGAGCTCGGCCCCAACTGCAGCATCCTCAAGAAGGGTGACCGCGTTGGCTGGGGTTACGAGCACGACTCCTGCCGTCACTGCCAGGAGTGCCTCCAGGGTTGCGAGACCTTCTGCTCCCAGCGCAAGATGTACGGCATGGCCGACCTTGACCAGGGCAGCATGGCCGAGGGCGCTGTCTGGCGCGAGTCCTTCCTCTTCAAGATCCCCGACTCCATGAGCGACGAGGTCGCCGCGCCCCTCATGTGCGGTGGTGCCACCGTCTTCAACGCCCTCCACATGTACAACGTGCAGCCTACCGCGACTGTCGGTGTCATGGGTGTCGGTGGCCTCGGTCACCTCGCCATCCAGTACGCCTCCAAGATGGGCTGCCGCGTTGTTGTCTTCTCCGGTACCGACAGCAAGAAGGAGGAGGCTATGCGCCTCGGTGCCAGCGAGTTCATCGCCATGAAGGATGCCAAGGAGCTCAAGGCTGAGCGTCCCATCGACGCCCTCCTCGTCACAACCTCCGCCCAGCCCGACTGGAAGCTCATCATGCCCGTCCTCGCCCCCCGTGCGACCATCTTCCCTCTCAGCGTTGCTGGTGGCGACTTCTCCATCCCTTACATGGACTTCCTCATCAACGGTCTGACCGTCCAGGCTTCCCTCGTCGCCTCCAGGTACATCCAGAACCGCATGCTCGAGTTCTCCGCTCAGCACAAGATCGCCCCGATCATCGAGAAGTTCCCCTTGACCGAGGAGGGCTGCAACCAGGCCGTCGAGAAGCTTGCCGCTGGTAACATGCGCTACCGCGGTGTCCTCATCCGTCAGTAGATGGATCGGCTCGGGAGATGGATTTTGTTTTTTCATGATATTAGCAAGCCTAGCGTAGTGTCGTTCTCCAAAAGCGATGGGATAAATAATAGATCTTATGACCAGAAGCACGCTGTTTAATCATCTTTCATCTTCCAGTCCTCATTCAAGTAGTGACGCCGGTAATTCGAATGTCTTGTGGATGTGGCCCTTGACGGTAGTATCGCCCTCTTCCGGTGGCTGCAGGCCAGATGGGTTCGTGTCGACAGGAGGGTTCGAGTCGATCTCGATGGTGACCTGAGCATGCGTTAGCATCCGTGTGAAGTACAGAGTCGAGTATGATTACCGCCTCGTCTATGCAGCGGAAGTCAACACCTACTGGTCCATCGTTGACCAGTCCTACGTCCATCATCGCACCGAAGACGCCGTCTTTGACACGGTCCTCGCGGTAAAGGGAGCGGACCTGGCCAAAGAAGCTGTCGTATAGCTCCTTGCCCTTGGTCGGCGGAGCCGCCTTGTGGAAGTCGGGTTTGTTTCCCTTCTTTGTTGAAGCGAGGAGCGTGAATTGTGAGACTGGAGGGAAAGGATTCGTGTTAGTATTGGGAGACGGGGTGAGTAGAAAAGAAGCTTTTGCATGGATTGCACCGTGATGGTTGGCATGACGTGAGATGAGACGAGATGAGATGAACGGGGAAAGACGCACCACACAGTATTTCGCCTTCGATGTCGCGCACGTTGCATTTCCATTTCTTGCCGTCTTCGCCGTCCCATAGTTTTACTTTGAGCACTTTGTTGGCCATGGACTCGACTTCTTTGGTGGTGTCATCTTTGCCAATTGCGGCAAAAATGAGCAGGCCTTTGCCGATGGTTGAAATAAGCTGCCCGTCTACGGTGACTGATGCAGATTTCACTCTCTGTATGACGGCTGAGAAAGGTCAGTTATTGATTGCGGCTGCGTGGCCTGGATGTGTCTCACTCTTCATGTTGTCAAGTCGAAGCGCCAGCCGGGTCGCTGGGTGGCGGAAACAGCACGAGTGGGCTCGAGCTTCGACGTAGGATGAATGCTGTCGTTTTGCGACGAAGTAAATATTTGTATTGTTGGCTTTAATTCAACACTTGTGTCGAATTGGTAAGAGTTAGGTATATACACGCGTCAAGCACAGTATAGTTGGTAGCATCAAAAGCAAAAGCAAGAAAGAGCCGTTGCCGATGATGGTGTATCCCTCGTCGTAACTGGCCAAACGGCTTGGCCGGCGTAGACAAGGTTTCGCTCCGCGTTCACTCCCGGCAGCGCTACACGACCTCCACGAAGGTCCCGTCTACCAGCGACCGGCACCAAACCACCCTGCGCGACCTCAGCGAAGCATTCGACATCCCTCGGTCACACGAAACATATTCCTCGGCCCTCTGGACCTCCCACCGATCCGCACCGCATTCTCCCAGTCCGCCGACTGCGGCCACACAGCGCATTCATAGACCACCGATAAGGCTGAATCGACAACACACCTCGCCGCCGGCCACCCTTCAAGATGGCGGCACGCAAGCTCCAACAGGAGATTGACAAGGTCCGGCTTTCGCAGCGGCCGATATGAGTGACGCGCGAGCTAACAATCTAGCAGGAGACGAAGCGCATAGCGGAAGGCGTGGTAGCCTTCCAGGGCATCCATGAGAAGCTTGTGCTCTCGACAAATTCCTCGCAGAAAGAGAAGCTGGAGGACTCATTGAAGAAGGAAATCAAGAAGCTTCAGCGATCGAGAGACAAGGTGAAGGCGTGGATAAGCTCCAATGAAATCAAGGATAAGAAACCGTTGATGGATCAACGGAAGCTTATAGAAACGGTATGCGTGCTTGCCATGGCGGATTACGAGCGAGGCTGCTGACAGAATGCGACAGCAAATGGAAACATTCAAAGCGGTTGAAAAGGAAATGAAAACGAAAGCCTTCTCGAAAGAAGGTCTATCGGCCGCCGCCAAGCTGGATCCCAAGGAGAAGGAGAAGCTGGAAATGTGCAATTTCTTGGGCGACATGGTCGACGAACTGAGCCGGCAAATTGAGAGCGCAGAAGCTGAGCAAGACACGGTGCAAGCGACAATGAAGAAGAGCAAGAAGGACACCGCAAAGCACGATCGTGTCGCGGAGCTGGAGCGAATACTCGAGCGGCATAAGTGGCATGTGAGCAAGCTCGAAGTGCTACTACGGACGGTGGAGAACGGATCTGCTGAAGTCGATGCAGTGAGGGAGATCGAGGATGGTATCAGGTACTACGTGGAACAAAACCAGGAGGTCGACTTCATGGAGGATGACAGCTTGTACGACGACTTCAACCTGAATGAAGAGGAGGACTTCTACGGCGTCGGCGGTGACGGTGACAAGATGTCAAGTCAAGACGCACAGAGTACAACCGACGAACCACCAGAATCGGATCTACCAAGAAGTTCAAGCATCGGTGGAAAGGGCAAATCGGCATCAGTTTCTGAATCACCAGCTCCTCCTCGAAGACCAAGCGTGCAGATGAAATCACCACTACCCGCACTTTCGACATTACACTCGAGCATACCTGGCAATACCAATGGCAAGGCAGAGTCAAACATGAAACCCGCGCCTCTACCAACCATTCCTACAGGACAGCCACTCAAGTATGCGTCCGCTGCTGCGGCCGCTGCGGCGAGCGACAAGAGTGGTGTTGGCATTGTACCTTTGCCACCTCCACCGGGTTTGAGCAAAGCGAGTGAGAACAGCTCTCCATCAGTATCAGCGTCACAGCCTGTTGTCGGTACTCCTTCGCCGGTGTCACAACCAGCAAAGGCGCAAGAGCCTGTAGCCAAGCAACCCTTGCCCACGCCACCAATAGAGGAGGTCAAGGCTGCAGAGCCGGCTTCAGTCAAGCCATCACCTGCAGCACCCAAAGCACAGCCTTCGAAGACAAAAGCACAGCAAAGCGCCAAGGCGGCTCAGGCGCCAAGTCCCGACTCCGGTGTGGCAGGTATTGCATCGTCAAATGGAGAGCCCTCTGTCGAGGAAGAGGAGGAGGAGGAATCAATCTATCATTTACCATCGTCGCTCTCGGACTTGCTTGGATCATTCGAAGAGACAAAGAAGCGAGCAATGTCCGACTCTGTGGACCTCAACATGCTCCATGCATCGCGAGTCAACTGCCCGATACCCATGGACGCCGAGAAGCCCAATCACTACAAACCACAATCGCCATACGCATACACGCCGTCTCATTATCCTCAGGAGCCCTTGGGAATCTTCGATGATCCTCGGCTGTACAGCCGGATTGACACCGACAGCTTGTTTTACGCATTTTACTACAAGCAAGGGACATACCAGCAGTACCTCGCGGCGAAGGCGCTGAAGAGCCAAAGTTGGCGCTTCCACAAGCAATACCAAACATGGTTCCAGAGGCACGAGGAGCCGAAGACCATCACCGAGGAGTTTGAGCAGGGCACTTACCGATTCTTTGATTATGAGAGCACTTGGTGAGTTCACATCGCGTCCCTTGCATCCCTCCGCGAACGACCACTAACACATTTTCACAGGATGAACCGCAGGAAGGCAGACTTCAAGTTCGCTTACAAGTTCCTCGAAGACGACTTGTAGAGCGAGTCGAGTTTGGCTTGAACCAATGCGCACTCCGCATCACTTTGGAACAATGCGTGTAAGATTACTAGATTAGCGCCCAGACGGTCGTTTGGCGTTTAACCTGGGCACATACCAATCGCACAGGCTTTCGAGGGCGCCCTTCTGCAACCAGGACGCTCATGATCACATTCCCTGCACTCTGTTCATTTTCCCTTTCTTGCGTGAATGTCGTCTCACTCGCTTGCACACGTTGCTGACGAAAGGGAGTCTTCGTAGTTGAACTATCTGACTGAGCTCTCGCATTCGCGATCACTACTAACTAGCAACCCCTCTCCACCAGCACATCATGGTCGATCTCTGGATACCCTGCAACCTTGCTGCCTTCCGCCTCACTTTACGCGCCAGTCAGCAGCGAGAGCCAATTCTAGGAAGAAGAAATAGGCAGACGTATCTTGTACATCTCCAGCCACAAGGCTACCGTCCAAGGGTCCGCCCGTGTCGTGTCGTCGTACTGACGTCTATCTCCCTTCAACCGCATGAGTTCCATATCTGGCGGTACAACCCGCCGCCTACAGTGACTCGTCTGCCAGTTAGTCTGCGCTTTCGCGTTGATTCACCAGTCTGTACCGGATTGCCAAGAGCGCCATTAATGGCATGGCCTTGGATCTTGGTGGTTCATGTGTGCACTCGCTTGCATCTTCTATCTTGTATTGAGAGACTTTTCAGAAGGTCAATCTGGACTCTTTCACTTGGATTGCAAGGATCAGGCAGGGCAGGATACTACTTAAAACCGTGATACCGTGATACCGTGATGTGAGGTTCATTCGACAAGCACTAGGGTTAGGGTTGGTGTTAGGTCGATCTTACATCTGCACGTGCAAGACTCTACCACAAGGCCAGTAGTGATTTTCAAGTCGCCTGTTGACATCTAGCGTCGTTTATGGCATTGCACTGTTGGTTAGGAGGCAGAGAGGCCGCCCGTCTTTCTGGATCCTGTCCTTTGCGCGTTTCCTTGGATTTCTTGTGAGGCCGCCTTGGGGAAGATAGTGTATGCCTTGTTTAACCCCCCAAGACCAGGGTATTGACGAGCCTCGTAGATCAAGTGGTTGTTAGCAGCGGTTTGTTTAACAGGATAATTGATGGTGGAAACGTCATTGGATGCCTAGCATATATACATGGAGTCTGCAATTTGCCACCGTCTTGACTGGCTTCAATCAGTGAAGCTCCCATACCCATAAGGCTTCGAAAGGCACCATACGTAGTGCGAGGCGGAGCGCAGGACAGGCAGGAGGCTTGACATATGTACCACATAAATAGAGAGTGATCCTTGCCGTGTCCTGCACTCTCTGCCGGCAGCTTTCTGCAACAGTCAACAGCAACCATGTCGTCACACTATTCCTCGACGCCGTACAGTAATCCTCCAGCTTATGTGCCCAAAAGTCCTACCTATGATCCAAACCACGACTCGCGGGAAGGCATTTCCGCAGCATCGGGACCGTATATGCCAACTACGCAGTACAATACAAATGCGTATGGTAGACAGCAACAGCCCGGGCCGGCACTGCATCGTGGTGGCAGTGAGCTCAGACCTTCACAGCCCGGCCACCCACAATATCAGCCTGATCAGACAGCTCAGCCTTACCGTCCAAATGAGCAGTATCGGCACGACGTTAACCCCGGCCCTTCTACCCCGAGGCACGCGTCGATAGATATGGCCAGGGTATCATCGGCCGGATCGTATGGTACAGAGAACGAGTCACCGCAATCGTATAATCCAGCAGAAGGACCGAAAGAGTGTGTTGATGTTTCCCTGAGATTGTTCCAGCGTAGCGAATCGATCTTACCGACTGACACCTTTCCAGGAGGCCTTGGATCTGCATGTACCCCGGCTGCCTTAACAATGGGCATCTAACCTCATTCACCCGAAAAGACGATCTGAATCGACACCTTAGAGTGCATATGCCGTATCGAGAGCTTTATCCTTGTCCCGTGCCAGGGTGTGATCGGGTTGGTGACAATGGACTTCCGAGGAAGGACAAGCTGATCGAGCATGTCAAGACGCACCAGAGACGCCGTTGATGGAGCCCCACTTCTGAGTGTTGGAGGGAGAGGTCGACAGCTCCATATTGTTGAAGTGAGAAGAGACGCGTGGTTGTTAGTGAAGTTGAGTGAGAAGTTGAAGGAAATCTGCGACTTCACGTGGATATGTATGTGCTAAGAGCGACAATGTGCCACGAAGTCCATACTGTATAGCAAGGCGATACTGTCGTTATCTCTCATACGTCGTCCTTGAACAAGTTTATGTGCGGAACGGTATTTGATAGAATGGCAAAGTCCAATGGTCCTCCTCGCCGCAGGACAGCTTCCTTCGACCACGCGGAAACATTTCCGAGCCCCTTCACTCCACCAGTAGCAGCGTGTCCTAAACACAGCACAGCACATCTCAATCGCCAGCACCACCTTCGTCAAAGCAAGACACGCCGCTTCCAGGCGAATACCGCCAACATGCTTTTCGCGCTCGAGCTCCTCTTCGCTTTCATCCTGCCTCTCGTGGCAGCGCTCAAATTCGACATCCAAGCCCACCCGGGCCATGAGTCGGCAAGCAAAGAGCGTTGCATCCGCAACTTTGTCGCCAAAGATCAGCTGGTCGTGGTAACAGCGACTGCAAGTGGAAGCAGAGGCGATGGACAGACATTGAACATGCACGTAAGTTGCTCCCGTGTGTATTGCGTCGAGGAAGAGCACGCGACAGTCAGCAACCGGTTGGACATGCAAGCTACAATATTGCAATTTCCCGAGCACGAACCACCAAGACTATAGGTCGATCAAACGCTGACAAGGTCTTTCACAGATCAAAGATGCTGTAGGAAACGATTACGGCCGCCCGCGCGATGTTGTCGGCGAGTCACGACACGCCTTCCACGCCCATGCCGACACGGCCTTCGATGTATGCTTCGAGAATATTCTGACTGCAACCCACGCGATCGCCGACCCATACCGCAACATCGAGCTGGACATCGACATTGGTGCGGATGCCAAAGACTGGAACGCCATTCAAGCCGGAGAGAAGTTGAGGCCGGTTGAAGCAGAGCTCAAGAGGGTCAGCGAGGTTGCCTCGGAGATTGTCGCCGAGCTGGACTACTTGAGAGGACGTGAGATCAGGTTGAGAGATACCAACGAGAGCACGAACGAGCGTGTCAAGTGGTTCGCCATTGCCACCATGGGCATGCTGATGGCACTGGGTGCGTGGCAGATTGTATACCTCCGAGCGTACTTCAGGTCGAAGCATTTGATCTAGGCTCCTCCTAGTGTACATGTGTATCGCCTGGAAGGCCTCTAAAATAGACATGAGTACGACCTTGCATTTCACATCTTCTGGATTCATGAGTCTGTCGTCAGGAGTGTTTTCTGGATTTTCGTTCATCATTCGCAATTGTCTCTGCATATTGCTTTACTGATTTCGCTCAGCCTGACTTGCACTCGTTTGCTTATACATGAGCATACTCTAATTGTCAGCAGCAGCAACAATTGTATTCCAATTCGCACTTTCATCAACGGGCGCTCGCATTGTGTGCACGGCAACTTCTACACGCCAGTAGTCCAAGATGCTAATCACTCTGCCAACCACCAGGAGTAGCAAGAGCATCTCACGCCAGGATCTAGATCTACGACCAAATCTAAAACAAGACACAACATCAACCAAGCAGCCAGTCGCCAGCATCATTCCCACGCATTGGGCGTCCATCCACTATCTCCGGAGAAAGTCTTCCTGGCCAATACATTCCTTACAGACCAGACCAGACCACCGTGCACCCCATACCAGAAAATCACATGCAAAGATGCCCACCTCGAAACCAAAAGACCTCCAAAAGATCGAGAACCTCAAATCTATCCTCCGCTCTCCACACAAGATCAATCTCGTCAGTAGCAGTAGCAGAAACAGCGAACCACGGACCGTCCCATTTTGTGTCCACGGAAACCTATTCGGCCGCTACCCTGGAGCCTTGTATTCCTGTCGAAACGACCACCGCTCTCGAAATCCTACTCCTACCACCACCACACCGCATTCACACCGCTCGCAGAACTCTCTTTGTCAGTCTGAAGAAGGGTCGCGAGGGCGAGGTCCTTCCGATGGTGCCAATAACAAACGCGCCGTCGATGTTCCTGTCCAACCACCAACCTCCAAAACCTACGATAACGACGAAGAAGAAAAACGCGAGGGTTAGGGACCCTTCGCCCCGGAAGCGGTGCAATGGTGCTGGTGCTCCGACGGGGCTAGCCATGCCATCTCCTTGGACGGCAGTAGTTCTTTGAAAACTGGTCGCAGCGCTGCCGGAGTCTCACAGTTGCACCATCAGCCCTCTTCAGATAGCGGGTCTACAACCAACTCAGGACGACAAGTCTCCGAAAGACTCTCGAAAGTCCATCTGACAACACCCGAAAACGGACTCAACGTCGTCAACCACCGCCAAATCGACGGCAACGCTTCGGAGCCCAGCGGGAGCTTTGTGACGGTTTCGCAGCCGCAGCATCAACCGCAGTCGTCTCCCTCACCCATCTCGACCGGCTCCAAGCAAGCAACCGTCCCAACCATAGGAGCTCCACCACACCCCAACCCATCGCCATCACCACCATCGCCTCAGCCTTCAAAAGACCCACACCCAAGTCCAAAACCCTCACCACCAAAACCCTCACCCCATTCAACCACCCCACCGCGCCCCCGCACCTCAACCTCAAACCCATCCCTCGACATCCCACCCCACCACCACCCCCCCTCAGGCCCGCCCCTCTCGCGCCGCCCAACCATAACAAGAGCAAACATGACGCCCAGCCAAAAAGCCGAGCTGGACCGCGCGGAATGGGAAGCTGTGGATGCTGCGGTGCAGGCGCAGAGGGAGTGTCCGGTTTTTTGGAGGAGGGTGTTGGGGAGGAGGGGGTGGGGGTGTTGTTGTAGTGGGAACGGGAAGGAGGAGGGGGAGGGGTGAGGGGTGAGATGGGTTGGGAGGGATGGCTTGGTTGGTTTTGGACCGTAGGATGGATAAGGTGAGGAATGGAGTTTTGAGCTTGTTCTTTGGGGCAGTGTTTTTTTTGTTTT
>Ga0265797_10011180_pt1 | contig 11300 bp, 9 predicted proteins | sample P2T30metagenome_FD_192433 | JGI IMG/M metagenome (GOLD analysis project Ga0265797, IMG submission 192433) | Plant litter microbial communities from East Loma Ridge, Irvine, California - P2 T30 | ecosystem: Environmental > Terrestrial > Plant litter > Unclassified | place: USA: California... | reverse complement strand
TTGCTTCGAGCAGTACAATGCAGTCTCTGGAACCGGTGACTTCGGATTGCCTGGAAGCCTGGGTAAACGGTTGGATCCACGGTGACGAAATCTAGTTTCCACTCGTTTGTTTGTCGTGGCATTAGAACAGCAAATGTACAGTCATTATATTAGCATTCTGTGTGAGAATAAGAACGATACTATCCGACATCGATATGAATCTAACCCATATCTTATCTCAACAAGATTTTACCACCTTCTTTCCACCGGGTGTATTTCACCCCGAGGCCGACACTCTAGTTTGATGTGCTTGTACTTTGGCAGCCGACCTGCGCAGCAGCTGACCTGAGAGAGAATACCTAAGGAAGCTTAAGCCGTTAACTCGCCCCACTATCAAAGGCTAGTTCCTGAGGTGATCGGCGAGTTGCCACAGGCATTCGCCATTGCTCGGAGACACAAATGAATTTCTGGACAGGCCCAAATCTGGACAGCATGCGCACCGGCGACCCAGCCGCTTCCTAGTAAGGGTATCAAAATTTCTACAGATCGTCTGTGATATAATATCTGATCGTCTTCCCAGTTCAAGCTTGATTCATCACATGCGCCTGCTCACGGTGATTACACTTCCAGAACCGTACTTCAGGGTTTAGATCCGGTGGTCTCCCAGCATTCGATAGCCATGTCGACACCAAGAAAAGCACAACTGCGCATTCTCGCACTACATGGTGAGTAAGTATCAACTATCAAAAAGAGTTTTGCTCATGACGGTACAGGGTTCGCGCAGAATGGCCAGATATTCAGAAGAAAGCTTGCTCGCTTCTGCAAACTCCTCGAGACCGAAATCAAAGACGAGTACCCGGGCGGCATCCAGCTCACTTCTCCAGACGGCCCCGTGTTGCTCCAAGAGTGCAGACCAGCAGGGGAAAATACCGGCTTCGTCAATACGAGATTCAATGATGGCGATGCGGTTCAGGGGCTGACATACGACTACGACGTCAGAGCGGACACCGAACCCCCTCGCAAACCTGATATTCTGAATTGCCGTGCATGGTGGACCGCTTTCGACAACGACAATAAGTTCAAGGAGATTCACCTTAGCCTAAGCATGCTGCATGAGATACTGCGCCAAAAACCTGTTGATGCGGTGATCGGCTTTTCTCAGGGCGCGTGTCTCGCTACCATGCTGACCGCCCTTTGTGAGAACAATCCGGATCGCATGCATGCCTTGTCACAGCAAGGTGATCCCATTTGCATCGACCCACCACAGTCAGCATTCCACTTTGCGTTGCTATCGTGTGGGTTCCGGGGAACCGCGGAGTGGTATGACGGGTTCTATACACCCCAGTTGACTACCCCGATCATGTTTACTGTGGCAGATTTGGACACCGTTGTGGCTCCATCACTGCAAGATGATTGGGTCACTGTCGGAGACCGGAGCCAAGTGATCAGGCACAAAGGGGGACACTGGTTCCCAGTGGACAAAGCCAGTCTACAAAAACTGGTGAAATTCTCGTCGCTACATCGTCCGAGATCTCCCACGCACATCGATCACATACTTCGCTGCTTGAACGCTTCTCGTGCGCAGCGCTAGGATAGCTTGAATAACGACATCGTAAGTTGCAACGATCACAGTCAGATGCTCCATCAAATGCGACCATTTTCGAGATCATCACAACAACAGCATCTTAGGGCTGCACAAGTGGTCAGTCAGAAGAGAATTCACCTGCGAACACGATAGATGCTATGAGGTAGTTGCACAACAGTATCTTACTTTGCGACCTATCAATATCGCTAATTCCTCGCCTGAATCCAAGAAACTGACGTCATCTGTAGGGGATCGTGTTCGGAGACAAAACACTTCGGATTCGGTATCTCTTCTACAGAGGCAAAGAAAGAGCATGGTTGGAACAAAGTATGTGCGCTAACGCCGAGCTGAGAGTATCAAAGTTCGCCTGATAAGCTGGATTAGTCGACAGGGGCGAGTTATCGGGCACTGCTGAGCTGGTGAAGAACTCACGTCAATTTAGATGTACCGCTATGATGCTGTCTGTGTCTTACAGTAGCGTGGCGTTGGAGCTACGTTGGGATGAATTTGTAATTTTGCATTTGGCGGTTGCAATGGTGGAACCGAAGAACCGTGCGTGATGAGGACTGAGCGCCCAACTCGATTCACTGTCAAAAACTAGTTGCTAGAGCGTTAAGAAGATCGCCACAAGTATCTGCCATCGCTTGGAGGTACAACAAGTCTTCGGAGCAGACCCAAATCTGGACAGCATGCGCACCGGTTACCTCACTTCAGGACCTGACTGTGTATTGACTACATACGCTTCAGCCCTGTAACTAAGATATCTGCCGCGCACGCAGAGGAAATGAAAGCTCATGGTGGCCTGGCAACTCATGCTTTCGATTTCGAGTTGCTCATATAAAGTCCCTGTTCGTTGCAAACTCCTACATGCCTCGTAACAATCACCTTGGAATCATGGCACCTTCAATTCCACCGCGGAGATGGTATCATTGGTTTCATCCAGACGACTCACCCGAAGAGAGAAGATTGATTTGGAAGCTGGACTTACTTGTTGTTGGCTACGCGTTCATCGTGTATTGGGTAAGTTAGGAGAACAAGGGGGGAGGTTGAAGTAACGGACGCGGAGCTCATCGCTAAAATATGTTGAGGCCTCGTTATCGCTGTATGTGATGCTGACTTTCTTGTTCTATAGATCAAGTACCTGGACCAGGCGAACATCAGCAAGTCACATCCGAGCCACCATCCCAACTAACCATACTAATTTTCTGTCAGACAATGCCTATGTATCCGGGCTCTCAGACGATCTTAACTTCCATGGAAACGAACTGGTACACTTACAGACCATTTACACGCTGGGCGCGGTTCTGGGCCAGTTGCCATTCGCACTACTGTTCCCCAAAATTCGCATGAATTACCTTGTCCCAGCGCTTGATATCCTTTGGGGACTCTTTACATTGCTACAGTACCGCGCTACCAGCTACCCAGAGATGATGACCTACCGCTTCCTCGTTGGCCTGTTCGAGAGCGCATTCTTCCCTGCTGTGCATTACGTGCTCGGGTCATGGTACAGAGGAGATGAGATCAACAGAAGAGGTGGAATCTTCTACATTGGACTGACCACGGGGACACTGACTGCTGGTTTGCTGCAGTCCGCGGCGACAACCCACCTCGATGGTATCCTTGGTCTGGCGGGTTGGAGATGGATGTTCATCATCAATGCGATCATCACTCTTCCCGTCGGTCTTGTCGGGCCATTTATCTGGCCCGGAACACCAGAAAAAGCAAAGTCACTGTTTCTTTCGAAAGAAGAAGTGCAGCTAGCACGTACTAGGCTGGAGCGTGCTGGGCACGCGCACTCCTCCAACTTAACCTGGTCTAAAGTCCGCTCGATTTTCCTCAACTGGAAATTCTACCTCTTTACCTTGTGGGACATTTTCTTCTGGAACAGCACCCTCCATTCATCGACCGGCGGCTACATCCTTTGGCTCAAGAGCTTGGATGAGTTCAGCACTGCACGCTTAAATGATCTCAGCACGACCTCACCCGCCGTCGGAATCTTCTACGTGCTGTTTATCTGCTTCGGAGCCGATCTCTTCCTAGGACGTCCTGGGGCAATTACGCTCGCGCACACCTGGAACCTGATCGGTCTGATAGTCCTGATCACGTGGGATGTTCCGAGATCGGCGAAGTGGTTCGCTTTCAACACCACGTATTCTTCTGTGGCGATGGCGTCGGTTTTGTACGGTTGGGCCAATGATATTCTGAAATATGACCCGGTTGTACGGTCATTCATGCTCGTTGCTATGAACTCGATCTCGCAGTCAACAACTGCCTGGACGCCACTGCTTGTCTACAAGACCGTTGAAGCGCCTCGGTTTGTGAAAGGTTACGCTTTCACTGCTGCCAACTCCGTGTGCCTTATAGCCATGTCATGGGTCATCAAGTATCTTCATGATCGACAAGAGTGTGTTGCGACTCCAATGGAGCGTCCAGAAATTGTAGCTGACCTCTTCGTCTTAGGGAACAAGTCGAAGCTGTGAGACACAGCAATCTGGAACCGGGCTCGGAACCTTCGATCGCATACATTCGAGCTGAAAACAAGCAACATGCCGAGAAATAGACCATGGTGGTATCGTAGTGAGGTACATCTTGGGCTAGTCGTTGTGGAGAGAGCCAGTGCATTCGGTGGCGGGCTGGAATTCTAGCGGAAGAAATGGTGTTTTATGTACCCAAAAAGATTCGACGCGCGGAGCAAGTCGCATTTGGAGCCTCCAAGGCATATTTCAGCTCTAGAACTTGAGAAGTTCTGTTCCCATACCCATCTACCACAACCGAAAGAACGGTCTAGAAGCTCAGGGTTTCGCCTTGACAATACATAGTGAAAATGCAATTCGTGATCGTGTACGTTAGTCAGGACTGTGATTTCCAGATGCTGTGGTTTTGCTTATCACATGGCTGTTACGACCGGCTTCTCATTCGCAGTAACGTACAAAATAATTTGTATCGAGGTAGATAGTTGTGCAAGAGCTGTGAAGAATGACGCAAGTCATGGTATCGCTGGGGTTCGTGGAAGTGGGTCGACAAGAAGTTTTTCAAGCCGCCCATATATGATACAGGGCCAAGCGTAGATAACCTACGTGGAAAGTGGGAGGCATAACTCAGTTTAGACACTATGATTTTCCACAGAAGGTTCCCGAGACATTCCGGTCGATTACGACGAGAGCATAGACATGTGTGCAGTTGTAAGAGTTCCAAATTGTACGATCGCAACCGCTAATTCATACACACAACGGCGTGGACTCACACAGACTTGTAGCACCCGCCTGGCCGTCGACGCCACCAGATTCCTTATCTCGACCCCGTCGTCCGCTCCCCACTTGTGGGGCGGAGCAGTCGTTCATACTTCCTTAGTACACTACGACTGTCCAGTATTCGAGAGTAGCCTTATCTTTGCGTGTCGAGACGCATCATCCAGTAATTTACATCAATTAGTGGAGCACCTGGAAGCGTGATTGATAGATCCGCTTAGAAGTTCAAAAGATTGCTCAGCAGTGACTTTGACCCAACCTTTTCTCCCAAAGTGATACCCTCGGGCTCTTCCACGACAACCTACATTACCTGCGTCACTATCTCAATAGGCTAGCCAAGGGCAGTGTCCCGAATCTGAATTTGAAGTTGACGACAAAATTGATTTGCCGTCTCAAGTCAAAGAAGGTTCACAGGCGTGCCTAAAAATTTATGGTCCATAAGCGGTCCAAAGAAGTCCAAGCAGATACCCGCTCAGCGCCCCCGCCCAAGTCGCAACCGACATCGATTATGGATTTGGATCTTACAAAGACCGCAGAGTACAGAAAGAATTCGTTGAGGAAGATGAGCATTTCATTCTTGATGGTCAACGAGCAGGACATCCTAGAGACAGGGCGTGACGTGGACGTCGACACCAACAAACATGGCATGAATGCTGGTCTACACCAGCACCACACTTCGATCGTTGCAACCAGAAACTCTCACCTTGAGGACCGATCAATTCGAGTTGAACGCTGGGTGGCCTGTCAGTCTTTGATGCTGGGCTCCAAGTACGACCCGGGCTGTACAATAGACGGCAAGGAATGTCTGTTGTACTGTCAGAAACAATGGCCCTGGGGACAACCTGATGGGCAGTTAGATCTCAGTCTTCCTGCCAGACGCATCACTCTCCCAGGCCCACGGGGCGTCGATGACTACAAAGTCGTGCTTCATGGTTCGGAGCTGGTACGACCCGGCGACCCAGCTTCTGTAACTCCAACATGGTCTCGGTCACCTCGACTGGTATACACCAACGAGGAGAAGTTGTTCATCATGCATGCTCGCGTGATTGGTTCCGTAAGCTGGGTGGATATCTCAAAGATATTCAAAACCATCTTTGCCAGGAAAGGAACAAAACATACGATTCCGAGTTTGATGGAGATCTATAACCGCACACTTAGAGACTGGGGAATGGGCCATGGGAGACGCAGAAGACTGGGTCAATACCAAAGCGACGAGATGGTATTGGAAGAAAAGATGAGCAAACACGCTGGTAGATCCTTTATTCCTCGAGTGATGAGCCAGGTATGAGACCGTGATGCAGCACGATGGGACTCAGCCAGAAATCTAGTTCAGAGATTGAGTTCTTTTCGATTCGTACTATAGTGCTTTGTAATCCTCATCGTCATCTTATCGAAGTTTCTCAAGGGTGACGGGCATCGGGACTTGAAGTCATTCGGGAGCACTGGAATGTGCTTTTACTCGTGAGCGATCCTTACGTCGGCACTGGACGGCTCTCCAAATGACGCGCAAAATCATTGTGTACGAACAAGAGCTAAGCCAGGCAGTTGTCTTATTTCCGGCTGTGCCAAAGCTACATTAACGTAAGACTCGCCCGCCAGATCTGTTGATTCGCTGTCCCTCCAGATTTCAATCGATGACGACTCGCGTACGTTCCTTCAAAGAGCGGAGATTTCCGGAGTCGCAGACCTCGAGCTCATTAGTGAGTAAAGATGGTATCACGAAAGGTATTCTCCGTAGTAAGAGCTTGATCTATCTGAGGATCGGACTAATAGTCATGTGGTTCGTCTTTAGTGACATGTTGAGCAGCTGACACCGACTCAGAGTCCACCAAAGTTCACATCGAGAACCAACAGGATCATGATGGCTTTTGGGATTGGTTGAACGAAACGATCGAGGAGATACTCACAGAGGTCGATGGAAGAACGGCACTCGATGGGAAAGAACGGTGGACTCGGGTTGAACGAAATCGAGCTGGCATTCGCCCTCATAACAAGACCAACGAGCAGAACGAAACTGGTATCGTACCCAAAGGCCTCCACAAATCACACGAAACCAAAGATCTAAGGAGACCGCAAGACGAGGACGAGTACTGGTCACTGTCTCCAACGGCATGGTCGCTTACATCGCATGCGCGACGTGAGATACTTTCCCACGTCGGGCGCATCAATGAGACTCTTGAAGGCGAACAAGCTCCCAATAGCGATTGCAAGAATTGTGCAAAAGCTGGAGCAGAGTGCATGGTGTATCGCAATCTTGGTAACCTTCCCTGTAGTCGGTGCAGATTTCGATCCTTAATTTGCTCCCACCAGGCGGTCGCTCTACCGACAATGAAGAAGCGGAAAAGGACTAGGTTTGAGGCTTCGCCGCTTCAAAAGATTTGAAAGAGCATATAACAGCAATACAGAAGCGGCAAGTCTCCAATGGTAGAGCTCGGGGAGAAGGTGACGGGTAATGGAACTCTTCGTGGACATTAAATGTTAGGTTACTGTACTTGTGTCGAATATCTATTTCGATCATCACAAACGAGGTTCAATGATACGAAAACGTTCATTTCGTGAGGTGTGCTTTATGCTGACTGGCCAGATCTCTGAAGTCACGACAGGACGACGACGAAAAGGTTTCTGTTATTACCCATATCACCTGGAATAGCATAATCGTGCGTGTACGAACGTTACTGTAGTTTGAGCGACTCATTGTTGAAATGACTGTGTGACACCGGTGTTCAAGCAGATCCGCTAGCTGGTGACTTGCCCTTGCTCATCCCTAGTGCCTTGTAAGCACTCGACCACTCAACATGCTGAGCGGAAAAATCGCGGAGTTCAAACTCAATATTGATAATACTGCCATCTTTCCGATGGATAACTTTCGTTGGTGAGCGACCGCCGGCTGTAGTATGATACGCATGGAGGTAATTGCGTGCGATAAAATTGCTGCTTGAAGCTATCGTCGTTCCGCCCAACCCCTCGATTTCGTAATTTTGAGCCTTTCCAGGGAGTAACTGATACTCTCTTCGTGCCATATCGAATGATGCTGTCGATTGGAACGATAATAGATGTCAGAAAAAGACCACCTGCGCGAGATTGGATCGATGCTGGGTCCAGCAAACGAGTCGAACCCTTTACCGTGACGCGCCTCCGGATGACTAGGTTCGGATCGATTGGAGTAATCCTCCATCAGTGTATTGAGAACATATCGGGTTACTGCGAACTGCCTTGGTATCTCAACAAAGGTAGGCAGCTGGCTGTGGGTAGAAATCTGTAAGTATTTTCCCGCCCAGGGTTTGAACAGCGTCAAGATGTATTCGGTCATTTTTCGACAGTATGAGCAAATGCCAGTCAATCTGAGAGTCTTCAGAGACTGGTAGCAACCAGTGCTGTCATAGATGTGGTCTTCGAACTGACGTAATGAATGCAGCTCGTCATGGTATAGAGGTCGCGACGTGGACTCGATGGGGTTTTCGTTGAAGCAAACTGAGGGTCGCTTGATATCAAGGGATCGAAACTGCAGCGTCGAAGGCGTCATTTGGTACGCTAACGTGGTCTTAGTCCAGCTATGTTATCAGATACTTGTCAAGATCGCATGATTACACCAAGACCATTCCGGAAGAGGAGATATTCAAGTCTTTATGAGTGCAGCGAAATAGAGTACTGAGTAAGATATAAGCGATCACTCGAGTCCATCCGGGTATAAACCATGGTATCAATCAGGACACGAACTTGCACGGACGAGGAAGGGGTCTCACTTCCTACTCATAAAAATGATCGGGTCTGTCGGTCGTAGTCCCATTTATCTCGCCAACTACTCTTGTGCTCAACACGTGCTCACAAAATTGTCTCTTGAGAGCAAAGTATATGTATAAACTTCGTCGTGTACCGCACTCATACATGTCCATTGCAAGATATATCGTCCCCACTAATCGCTGCATTGTCCAGGTCGTAAAGAAGTCAGAACACACGAGATGCTGTTCTCCCCACAAACGAGCATAAGCGTAAGTCTGCGCTGGATGCTGAGGTAAGCTCGTATTAATAAATTTTACAATTAGTAAAGAGTTGGAGCGCCTTTAAATCGGCCTGCTAGAAGAGAAAGTGTATGGCTGCTGAAGCGAGCTCAATACAAGTAGCGACACCTTCCAGTAATCCCGCTGTCCAGAGGTTTGAGAAATCTCGAGATGGTGTGCTAAGTGAGTTGACGTAAAGTCTGCACCATAGTCGGTTCGATGGAGCTTATGGTACTACGAATGTCCGTGCTGCTGCGATCAGGGGCTGCACAGCCTCACTTTTGGAGACAGCCTTCCGATGTCATGTATTCTAGCTTAGGCTTTGCTTCTAATAGGCTTTGAGATGAACGATATCTTATTCGCACTCTAAGAAGTGACCCGGGCATACGGACCAAAAGAAACGGAACAGGAGAAAGTGCGATTTAGCTGACGTTGTAAGAGAAATGACATGGCTTCCGTCCGAGTCTAACGTACTAGCAGTGGCAGGTATTTTATCTACAAAAAAATGCCACATAAGCTATTGATATATCATTGCATGTATGGTGTGGTGTGTCCATACAATTGGTCAATCATTTTTCACGACGCGAATCTTAGCTAGAGCAAAGGGTATCTGCGTTCAACGCCGGATGAAATACACCCGGTAGCCAGACTTACGGTCTGGCAACACGAAGAACTGATAAGCGGAATCCACGTTGCACTACGCTCTTACGATACCATGCATACCACACGAAGTACCTAGAGCCAGCGGCTGTGGTATCGCACATCCCTCGTAACACAGCCCAAATTCATGATCGCCAATACACACCACAGTAGCTTCTCTTGAACAGGCAACTTTGCCTGCAGGACAAGGGTCGAGAGTATGCTCACTTGGCGAGGAGACGAAAGTAAATCCCGAGGGTGAATGTAACTGTGAAACCTGGTTCAGGACATGGTCCGTAAGGTCATAACTCTGATATGCTTCAACTGAAGACTTTTCTTCGCTATGCACCGCTGAATCACTGCCTCCTGTGGGAGCAGAAGTACCCCAAGATCGAGGGTTTGTCGGAGAGGTGACGATGGCGGCTGTAGCGAGTCTGTGCAAGGCTTCACTGTCTGGCGGACCATAGGATTGGAATGGAGGTATCGAAGATGTAGCGCTTTCCACGGGTTTAGGAGCGATTGAAGGACCAAGAGTTTTCGTTCGATAAGACAGATGATTGGGGCCTCCAAGACTACAATTGGCCGTGGCATACGGCCAGTCTTCGCCATCGCTCCTTGACATGGTAGTATGGAATTCTCCCGGGACTGGGAATGCGACATTGGTCCGCTCCGGGGCCGATGTGCAGACATCTCCATAGCCAATGTTTGCGACATACATGGGAGGGAAAGATGCCATGTCTTCCTCGGTACCTCCAACAATGTTGACATTCGCACAATTCTGGTACATCTCGCGCTTGCCAATGACATTGAACCAGGTCCACGACATGATTGCGTTGCCAGATCTCAGGCCGTTGGGTAACGGTACTTCCCAAGTGTTGACACACTCACTCTGTCCAGGGGTTTCGCAATATACAGCCTTATTGAGGTTTCCAGCGGCGTTAGCTGGACACCCTCCTTGGATACTGTATACGACGTGCCAGTTATTAGGATCACGAACCTTTTCAACCGTAGTCTCGTATGTGATCGCTAGTTGGCAGGAGCCGCCTCCGTGGACAGCATTGTTCTCACCATCGGCCCCTATATCGAGTTTCAGTTCGAACGACGATCCGGCGGTCAGCTGTTGACCTCCTCGAACAGGAAGAGCTACGCCATGGCAAGGAAAATTACTGCTATCGGCGTTGAGAGGATCTTTTGGTGCAGATCCATCAATCGGGCGTGGTGATGCCATGAACATATGGGAATAAGCCCAGTGGGAAAGATAGAGCAATAAGATTGCCAGAGATCTTTTGCATGGTAGCATCTTGGAGAATGATGGTGCCAATGGTTCAATTCGTACCGGCAGCGGGAACAATGATTGGTCTATTTGAGAGCAATAGAAAAGGAGTGGCCTCCCTTGGATCGAGCAACATGTTGCAAAGATGTGCGCTGATGTTCTTGTCGTGTATATGCGTGTTCGTACGTACATACGCATACAAATTTCGGTCCAGCTCCAAACCTGCACCCCCTGTACGTTGTTTTACTCACTTCGCTCTCCATCGGACTTGATTGTAGATAGACGCTGTGACTGCCCAAAGTGCCTCTCCTCTCATGAGGGTACACACTGAAAAAAAGTGGATCAACTTAGCTCATTCACTATCATGGCGCGTGATATGTATCATGGCGATTCGCGAACAGTCTGATCATCGTCAACCTGATGAGTTTAGCGGGTAAAATGTGGACACCATAAGTTTGTCTCCACCTGCAGTCAGTCAACGTGGGATGACCTGCCTTCCTGTTTTTTTCTCCTTGCTCTGGGACGTTATGGCACACAGCTCATGTCATCATCTTCACTGACTCCTAGAAAAGCCGCAG